>Ga0081538_10005488_pt1 | contig 11388 bp, 8 predicted proteins | sample TabmetS5T2R1_FD_71022 | JGI IMG/M metagenome (GOLD analysis project Ga0081538, IMG submission 71022) | Tabebuia heterophylla rhizosphere microbial communities from the University of Puerto Rico - S5T2R1 | ecosystem: Host-associated > Plants > Roots > Rhizosphere ... | reverse complement strand
TGCGACGCCGGAACCGACACAACCTGGCTCTCGCGTCACGTCCAGATGCGCGGTGAGATGCAGTTCGCGCTGTCGGGCACGCTCTCCTCGATGGGGTGCGCGCTGCCTTACAGCGTCGGCGCCGCGATCGCGTATCCGGGCCGGCAAGTGGTCTGCGTCGCCGGCGACGGCGCGTTCACCATGCTCATGGGCGAGCTTGCGACCCTGGCCCGCTACGACCTCCCGGTCAAGATCATCCTCGTCAAGAACGACGAGCTGAACCAGGTGCGCTGGGAGCAGATCGTCCAGTTCGGCTACCCAGAATTCGCAGTGGAGCTCCAGCCGATCGACTTCGCTGCGGTCGCTCGTGCTTGCGGGGCATCCGGCCACACGCTCGACGACCCGACGGAGGCAGAAGCGGTACTGCGCGAGACCCTTTCCGAGCCTGGGCCGGCGCTCGTCGAGTGCGTGGTCGACGCGAACGAGCCTCCCATGCCGGGCAAGCTCACGACCGACCAAGCGATCGGCCTCGCCAAAGCGCTCTTGAGGGGACAGCCCGATCGTTTCAAGATCATGCGCGAGGGAATCGCCGCTACCGCCCGCGAGCTGCGCGACGCACCGGGCACGCTGTTCTAAAGACGGTGAACCGCACGCGAATCGCGGCAAGCGGCTGCGATTGCGTCCAGCAGGTCGCGGCCACCTGCGGCGAGTCGCCGATGTAGTCCGGACGCGAACAGGCGCTCTACTGGACCGACTTCGCAGGTAGCAAGGTGCAGTGACGGAGTCGGGGGCTGCCGCGTTGCAGTAGCTTTGGAGTCCCGATCCGGAGAGGTAACCGACCTTCCAGCGACATGGTGAGTGACCACTCGCCCGAGACGCTTACGTTCGTCTTCACCGATCTCGAGTCGAGCACCCGGCTTTGGGAGAGTTTTCCCGATGAGATGAGGATGGCCGTGGAGCGTCACGACACAATCCTCCGTCACGCGGTGGAAGACTCGGATGGGCGTGTCGTCAAGGTAATGGGCGATGGTCTCATGGCCGTCTTCATGTCTGCGTCCGACGGCGTCAGGGCGTGCCTCGAGGCACAGCGAACGCTGCAGGCAGAACCCTGGGGTGCGACCGGCCCGTTGCGGGTGCGCATGGGGCTGCATGCCGGGGAGGCGCAACCACGGGCCGACGATTTCTACGGCCCCTCCGTGAACCGTGCGGCCCGGATCATGGCGGCTGCGCATGGAGGCCAGGTCTTGCTCTCCGGGTTCGTTGCCGAGCTGGCCGGGCAGCGCTTGCCCGAGGGGGCAGGGCTGCGCGACTTGGGCGAGCACCGACTGAAGGACCTCTTTCAACCGGAGCACATCTTCCAGCTCGTCCACCCCACCCTCGGAAGCGATTTCCCGCCGCTCGCGACGCTGAGTCGCCGGCCGAACAACCTGCCGACCCAGACGTCCGAGTTCCTCGGACGGGAGGCTCAGCTGAGTGTGATCCGGGATCTCCTCGATACGGCCGCGGTGCGGCTCCTGACGCTGACCGGCCCTGGTGGGATCGGGAAGACGCGCCTGGCACTCCAGGCGGGGGCAGACGAGATCGAACGTTTCGAGGACGGCGTCTACCTCGTCGACCTCTCAGCTGCTCGGGACCCGGATGCGGCGTTCGAGGCCATCGTTCGAGCGGTCGGAGTGACGGGGACGGGCGACGAGGGGCCGTTCGAGGTGCTGGCCGAGACGCTCCCGGGGAAGCAGATGCTGCTGCTGCTCGACAACTTCGAACAGGTCATGGAAGCGGCCGAGGGTGTCGCGGATCTGCTCCAGCGATGCGCCGAGCTGAAGGTACTGGTAACGAGCCGAGAGGCGCTCAGGGTCCGCGGCGAGCACCTTTTGGCCGTCCCCCCACTCTCCCTTCCCGACATCGCCGCGGCCCAGGTCTCGGCAGAAGCCGTCGCGGCATCCGAAGCCGTGCGTCTGTTCCTCGAACGCGCCCGCGAAGCTCGGCCGAGCTTCCTGTTGACCGACGATAACGCCGCCGCGGTTGCGGAGGTCAGCGCACGCCTGGACGGCTTGCCGCTCGCGATCGAGCTGGCGGCCGCGCGGCTGAAGCTGTTCTCACCGGATGAGCTGAGAGATCGGCTGCGAAGCCGCCTCGAGCTCCTGGGTCGAGGACCGCGTGACCTGCCCGCCCGGCAGCGCACCCTCCGAAGCACAATCGAGTGGAGCTACGAGCTGCTCGACGAGGAGGAGCGAGCGGTCTTTCAGCTGTTCGCGATCTTCTCGGACACGCGGGTCGAAGCCGTCGAGGAAGTCGTCGCTAGGGTCGACTCGCTCAGAGACGTGGACGTTGTCGATCGGCTGACGTCCATCGTGGACAAGAGCCTCGTCCGCAGCGTGGACACGCGCGGCTCACAGCGGCTGTCGATGCTCGAGACCATCCGGGAATACGCTCTGGAGCGGCTCGCCGAAGAGCCGGACCTCAGCGGCTCGGCCAGCCGCGCGCACGCGGAGTACTTCGCGGACTTCACCCAGAGCAGACGGGATCGCCTCTACGGAGCCGAGCGAGAGGACACGCTCGAGGAGCTCGCGTCCGAGCTCGGCAACCTGCTCACGGCGTGGCGATACTGGGTCGCCGCCGGCGACCTCGAACAGCTTTCGAAGCTTCTCGACGGTCTTTGGGTGCTCGACGAAGCGCGCGGCTGGTATCACGCGACCGTCGAGCTCACGAACGACCTGTTGGGCGTCCTTGCCGCGGTTCCCTCGACTCCGGATCGCGCGCGAGAAGAGATCACCCTGTACACCAGCCTGGCCCGCGCCCTGATGGCGATCCGCGGCTACACGAGGGAGGTGGAGGAGGCCTACGGCCGTGCGCTCCAGCTCGCTGAGGAGGCGGGAGAGCTGCCGCGACGATTTCCGGTACTGCGCAGCCTCGCCAGCTTCCACCTCTCCCTCGGCGAGTTCGAAAAAGCCGAGGCGGTCGGTGCCGAGCTCCTCGAGCTCGCCGAGCAGCAAGACGAGGCGGGTCTGCAGGTGGATGGACATCTCGTGGTGGGTTCGAGCATCGCCTTCCGGGGCGATTTTGCGACCGGCCTCGATCACCTCGATCGAGCGATCGATCTCTTCGACCCCAGCCGGCAGCAGCCCGGTCCCTTTCGCCTCGGACCCAGCTCAGGCGTTGTGTCCCACACAACCTCTGCCATTCTCCTCTGGCTGCTCGGTGATCCCGAGGCCAGCGTCGAACGAGGCACGAGAGCCGTGACGCTGGCGAGGCAGCTGAACCACCCGGTAACGCTTGCCTACACCCTCTTCCATGTCGGTTTCCTCGACCTCTTGCGGCGCGAGCTGGAGCTCGCCCAGCAACGGGCGGACGGAGTGTTGGCGGTCGCCGAGGAGCAGGACTACCCGATCTGGAACGCCGTCGGCCTCGTTCTACAGGGCGTCGCCATGACAGGCCTGGGACAGCGCGAAGAAGGCCGCGCCTGCATGGATCAAGGCATCGCCCTGTATCAAGGGTTGACGACGCCGCCGATCTTCTGGCCGCTCCTGCTCTCCGTCAGAGCGCGGGGCTTGGCCCTCGCCGATCAGCCGGATGAGGGGCTGCGCGTGGTCGACGACGCTCTCGAAACGATCAATAGGAGCGATTTCCTCTACCCCGAGTTTGCCTTGCTCAAAGGAGACCTGCTCGTCGCCGTCAGCGACGCCGACGCCGCCGAGCTCGTCTTCCAAAGCGCGCTCGAGGCTGCCCGGCACTTGAGCCTTCGCACGCCCCAGCTGCAAGCCGCGACGAGGCTGACTCGCCTGCGGTGGGCAGCAGGGAAACCGCCCGAGACCGACATGCTGCGCACGCTCCTTCGGACGTTCGCCGAAGGCTTCGACACCAAAGACCTCGCGGAGGCCCGGGCCGTCCTGGACGAGGCGGACGCCCGCGTGGGCTGACGCGTGGGTGCTCCGCGATTCTCCAGCAGACTCATGAGCGAGATCGTCAGAGGCGAAACGGGCGAGCAGCCATTGCCCTCTCTCCGTGAGTCGATTCTCGACCGGGAGAGAGAAGCACGACGCTTGGATCTGTCACGCGACGATCTGGACGAGCTCTGGGCGGCTGTCGGCCGCTACGTGCTGCGTGCAGCGGCACAGCACGGGGAGGCACCGGCGTATGCGGCAGGCGAGCCGCCCGAACCGGCGTTCCTCATCGATGAGACATCGGGCGCAGCCGCGGATGCGATCGCGACGCTCGATCGCGTAGGTCAGTTCGGCATCAACCAGACCTCGGGCGGCCACTTTGCCTTCATCCCGGGCGGCGGGCTCTTCCCGGCGGCTCTCGGCGACCTGGTGGCTGACGTGGCCAATCCTTACGCAGGCGTCCGGTTCGCGGCGCCAGCGGCGACTGCGATGGAGCGCTCACTCGTGCGCTGGATGGCGGAGCTCGTCGGCTATCCGCCAACGGCAGGGGGTGACCTGACCTCGGGCGCCAGCATCGCCCACCTCGAGGGCATCGTCACGGCCCGCGATGCAGCCGGAGTGCGGCCGGCTGAGGCGAATGAGACGGTCGTCTACGTCACGAGCGAGACCCATCACTGCATCGGCAAGGCGCTTCGAATCTGCGGGTTGGCCGAATGCATCGTCCGAGAGGTGGCGGTGGACGAGCACAGACGCCTGCGCGCGGATGCGCTCGACGCGACGGCGCGGGCGGATCGACGAGCGGGCTTGCGGCCGTGGCTCGTCGTGGCGACCGCCGGCACGATCGACGCCGGCGCCGTCGATCCTCTGGACGCGGCCGCCGACGCCGCCGAGGAGCACGGGATGTGGCTGCATGTCGACGCCGCATACGGGGGCTTCTTCCTCCTGACCGCCCATGGGCGCCGTGTCCTCACTGGGATCGACCGCTCGCGGACGGTCGTGATGGACCCGCACAAGGGCCTGTTCCTGCCGTTCGGCTCGGGCGCTCTGATCGTGCGCGACGAGCAGCAGCTCGCGGAGGCGCATCGATACAGCGCCGACTACCTTGCCGACGCCCGCGGCGCGGGGCCCGCGTACTCCGCATCTGATCTCTCCGTTGAGCTCAGTCGGCCGTTCCGCGGTCCCCGTCTGTGGCTGCCTCTGAAGCTCTTCGGCCTTGCGCCGTTCCGCGCCGCACTCGAAGAGAAGCTGCTGCTCGCACGCTACTTGCACTCGAGGCTGTCGGAGACGCCGCGGTGGGCTGTGGGGCCGGAGCCCGACCTTTCGATCGTCACGTTCCGCTACCTGCCCGAACGAGGAGCCGCGGACGAGTTCAACCGCCGTCTCCTCGAAGCTGTACTTCGCGACGGCCGCACGGTTATCTCAGGCACGAAACTCGATGGCGCGTACACGCTTCGTGCGGGGATCCTCCATTACCGCAGCCACCTGGAGCACGTGGACGTTCTTCTCGAGGTGCTGACACGCGAGGCCCGCCGACTCGAAGCATCATGAGCCCCGACTGGCCCCGGGCGGTCATGTCGACCTTCGTGCACGCGAGCGCAAGCGGTGTGCACGCGGCTCCAAGCCCTCCACCCGGTCCCACGCGACACTAGCGCCCATGTGCCGACTGAAGACGCGCTCGTGAGCCAGTACCCGTCCGGCCGCTCGTCGGTAGCCGCCGGAGCCATCGATTGTTTGAAAACCGAGCCGTCGCTCGTGGTACATGCCCTGCGCCACGCCGCCAATGATCCCGGTCGTTTGGCTGTCCTGGACGGAACCAGTAACGAGCGGTTCACGCGTGGCGAGTTGGCGGCACGATCGGCACTGCTGGCGGCGGGACTCTCGGAGCGCGGGATCGGTCGCGGCGACCTTGTTGCCGTCGCCATGCCGAACTCGGTGTGGTGGCCCGTGGTCGCTCTCGGCGTCTGGCGCGCTGGGGCTGCGCTCGCGCCGGTCAGCCCGCGCTGGACGGCCTTGGAGACGGGACGGGTGCTCGACTACGTCCGTCCGAGCATCGCCGTGGCGTTCGGGGAGTCCGTTTCGGTCGTGCGGGGTGCGCTCTCGGCGGCCCGTCTCCCGATCGGCGTGCTCGTCCACGACGTCGCGCCGGAGACGACGCCATGCACCACGCTCGCACGGCTGCTCGCCTCCGCTGACGGCGATCCGTTGGCAGATCCCGAGCTCCAGCCGTCCGACCTCGCCGCCGTTCTGCTCTCGAAGGTCACAGGCGGCCCGCCCAAGGTCGTTCGGCTGACCCACGGAGAGCTCGCCGCCGCCGCAGCAGCTTCGGCAAACGCGCTGGGCATACTCGGCTCCCTCTGCGCGGCGCTGCACGCCGGAGCGCCGCTCGTCACCGCCCCGACCTCGGTCACCGAACGGGTGCTCGAGGCCCCAGCGGCGGGGCCCGCATGAGCTTTCGCGACGACGGCGCCGCGGCACTCGAGTGGGTCGAGCACTACCTCGAGACGGTGCGCGAGCGACCTGTGCTGGCGCAGGTCGAGCCGGGTGAGATCCGTTCACGCCTGCCTGTCTCGGCGCCGCAGGAACCCGAGCCGTTCACAGCCGTGCTCCGCGACCTCGACGAGGTGCTCATGCCCGGCGTCACGCACTGGCAGAACCCGCGCTTCTTCGCCTACTTCGCGACCACGAGCTCGGAACCGGCGATCCTCGCCGAACTGCTTGTCGCTGGGCTCAACCAGATCGGGATCCTCTGGCGTACTTCGCCGGCCCTGCAAGAGCTCGAAGAGGTGACGCTCGCCTGGCTCGCCGAGCTGCTCGGGCTGCCGGCCGGCTGGCACGGCCACATCGAGGACACCGCGTCCACTGGCATGGTGACGGCGCTCGCCGCCGCGCGGGCGGCGAAGCCCGGGAACCGCATCGTCGTCTGCTCCGAGCAGGTGCACTCGGCGGCGGCGAAGGCCGCGCGCCTGCTCGAGCTCGAGTTGCGCACGGTGCCGGGCGACGAGCGCTACTCGATGCGCGCCGACGCGCTCGACCTCGACGGCGCCTGCGCGGTCGTCGCCACGATCGGGACGACCTCGTCGACGGCGATCGACCCGATTCCTGCGATCGCCGACCGCTGCGTGGCCGAGGGTGTCTGGCTCCACGTCGACGCGGCCTACGCGGGCTCGGCCGCCGTCTGTCCGGAGTTGCGGCCGCTCTTCGCCGGCTGGGAGCGCGCCGACTCGCTCGTTGTGAACCCGCATAAGTGGCTCCTCACGCCGCTGGACTGCTCGACCTTCTGGACACGCCGGCCGGAGGACCTCCGCCGCGCGTTCAGCCTCGTGCCGGAGTACCTGCGCGTGCAGGAGGACGTCGTCAGCCTGAGCGAGTACTCGATTCCGCTCGGCCGCCGCTTCCGAGCGTTGAAGCTCTGGGCGGTGCTGCGCTGCTACGGCCGCAGCGGGCTGCAGGAGCGCATCCGTGAGGCGATCCGCCACGCGGAGCTCTTCGAGGCCTGGGTGGATGACGAGCCCGGCTGGGAGGTCTGCGCGCCGCGCCCGTTTTCGCTCGTCTGTTTCCGGCTCGCCGGGAGTGACGAAGCGAACGAGCAGCTGCTCGAGCGCGTCAACGCAAGCGGCAAGGTCTTCCTCTCGCACACCCGGCTCGACGGCCGCTACATCCTCCGGCTCGCGGTCGGCAACGCGCGCACGACCGAGGACGACGTCCGGCTCGCCTGGGACGTCCTCCGCTGCGAGGCGGCTCAGCTCACCGGCAGGTAGGAGCTCCTCCGCGATCAGGAGTGTGGCGGCGCGGAGCCCGCTGGTGAAGCGACTCGGGATCGCTACCCTTTTTCAACCGGTGCGCGTCAGTCTGATGCGAACTGGAGCTTGCGGAGAATGAGTGTCCTGATACGTGTCGAGGACGAGCCGCCGCGGAGCAGGCTGGACTACTTTCGGCACGTCGTGGCGGACACGTTCGTGCCGTTCGATCTGCAGATCGACGCCGGTCACGACCTCCGGGCTCAGATTCGGACCGGGCAAGTAGGGACCGTCCAAGTCACGAAGGTGAGCGCCCCGCCGCTGAAGGCGTTTCGCACGGCCAAGCTCATTCGTGTCTCGGACCCTGCGCTCTTCAAGCTCGAGGTTCCGGTGCGCGGCCGCACGGTGTTCGCCCAGGGCGAGCGAGAAGCGGCCTTGGACCCGGGTGACTTCACCCTGCTGGACCTGTCCCGGCCGTGCCAGCTGGTGGATCGCGGGGAAGGGCACGGGAATGTGGCGGTGAAATTTCCGCACGCCGCGCTACCGCTGCCCCACGACGAACTTGCTCAGCTGACCGCGGTGCCCATCTCGGGACGGGGCGGTCTCGGCGCCGCGATCTCGTCGCTCGCACGTCACATGGCCCGACACCTCGACGACCACGAGCAAACCGAGGGTGCGCGGCTCGCCACGGCGCTCATTGATCTGCTGGTCGTAGCGCTCGCCGAGCGGCTGAATCGCTCGGCGACGGTTGCACCTGCCACGTGGCGCCGTGCGCTGCTGGAGAGCGTGCAGGCGTCCATCGATCAGCGCCTCGCCGACCCGGCGCTGTCACCGAGCGCGATCGCCGCAGCCCACCACATCTCCCTTCGATATCTCTACAAGCTGTTCGAGACCCAGCAGACGTCTGTCGCGGGGTGGATTCGGGAGCGCCGGCTGGAGCGGTGCCGCCGGGATCTCGCTGACCCGGCGCTGGCGGACTGGTCGGTGACCGCGATCGCCCTCCGCTGGGGCCTCACCGACCCCGCTCACTTCAGCCGCGCGTTCCGCGGCGCCTACGGCCTATCACCCACCGAGTTCCGGCGGGCCGCCAACACGGAGAGCTCCCACTAGCCCTGCTCCGCGCGGGAACGGGCAGCGTCGAGCGCGCCCGGCCTGCATCTACAGTCAGACCTCACCTCTGCTGCAGTCACGACGCGAATCACAGGAGAAGCCGATGGACAACGTCAGCGTCCGTTACATCGTCGACGACGTCGAGGCGGCGATTGCCTTCTACACGAAGCGGCTCGGCTTCGACCTCGAGCTGCACCCAGCGCCAGGCTTCGCCATGCTGTCTCGAGGACCGCTCCGGCTCCTCCTGAACGCGCCTGGTGCCGGTGGAGCGGGCCAACCGACGCCCGGCGGCGAGATGCCGAAGCCTGGCGGCTGGAACCGGATCCAGCTTCAGATCGACGACCTCGACGGCATTGTCGACGATTTGCGAGAAGCCGGAGCTCATTTTCGCAATGAGATCGTCACCGGTCAGGGCGGCCGGCAGATCCTCGTCGACGACCCCGCGGGCAACCCCGTCGAGCTCTTCGAAGCGGCCGGCTGATCAGCTCGGTTCGACGGTCTCCACCCCCTCGCGGGACCGTCTCCGTGTCGGGTCACCGCAGCATCCATCCACGTCAGGTCGCGCCCGGGCGCATTGGCGAAAGCCGTCGCCGCCTCACGCTGAGGTCCGGCAAGGCATGCGAGTAAGAACCCGGCGGTCGGATGACACCAACGAGAGAGTTCGAAAGGAGGTTGTACCAAAGTGAGTTCGATAACCGGTGACCACCGATTCGGCAATCCTGCCTACCAGGCGTACCTGCTCCTGCGGGCGGCCTTCACGGTTGCGCCGATCCTCTTCGGCCTGGACAAGTTCTTCAACTGGATGGTCGACTGGCCCGACTACCTGGCGCCGTGGGTGAACGACATCGTTCCCGGCACCGGCCAGGACTTCATGTACTTCGTCGGTGCAGTCGAGATCGCGGCCGGGATTCTCGTCGCGTTGGCTCCTCGGCTCGGCGCCTACGTCGTCGCAGCCTGGCTGGCAGGCATCATCGTCAACTTGCTCACCGCCGACCCGCCGACCTTCTACGACATCGCCCTGCGCGACTTCGGCCTCATGCTCGCCGCACTCACGCTCGGACGCCTCGCGCAGGCCTTCGAGACGGCACCGGCAGTCTCGGCACCGCCGGAAGAGCTGCAGCGAGCGGCCTGACCCACGGCTGCCCCGGCCCGGCCGGCACCGCCGGCCGGGCCTTCGGGGGCGCAAGGTCGTGGCGGTGGGATCGCACTCATCCTGGCGACCCAGCGAATGTCTGCACCGCTTGGTCTAGCTGGCTACGCGCCGATCTGCGACTACGCCGCAATCTGGGGCGGGCTTCCTCCTCCTCAACTGCGGTCGACGGACGCCGCTCGTGACCCTGATCGCACACGTCATGTACGGCGGGATCGTCAGCGGCTTCATCGGCTGGACGGCTGACCGCAGGCTTTTAGAGGACGATGCCCGCGGGTCCATCGCCATCTGTCGCGGCGCTAAATGCGTGCGCGCGCTCGACCGTTCCGAGCCACTCGTAGCCGAGGCCCTTTACGCCGACGAGCTCCGCCCCGGCGCGGGACATGCGGGCGAGCCCCTGGGCGTGGGACGTCCCCTGCGAGCCGACGGCGTCCTCCACGACCACGACGCGTTTGCCGGCTTCCAAGAGCCCCAGCGCCGATTGGGCAACGCACACGTCGGTCTCGAGTCCGCAGAGGACGACGGCGTTCCGGTCGTGGCGCGTGACGTCGGCGAGGATCTCGGAGCACGAGGTGAGGTCGAACACAGGCTTCGCGTGCCTAACCGTCCCCGCCGCGAGAGCGTCCTTGATCGGAGGTGCGGTCCCGCCGTTGCGCTCGGGCTCTTCCTCCGTGACGACGACGGGCACGGGCAGCCAGGCCGCCAGCCGGCACAGCCAGCGAATCCGGTCGACCACGGCCGCCGCCTCGTCCTCGGGCAGCTTGCGGAGGAAGCCGTCCTGCGTGTCGACGACGACGAGGACGCAGTCGTCGGCGTGTAGTCGGTGCGCCATGAGCCGGATCTTGCCACGCACGCCGAGCACGCATCGCGCGCTCGTCAGATGCGTTTCGGTTCCACCGCGCATTGGTGGTACAGCACCGACTGAGCTCGCACACCCTTCTTCGAGACGGCGAGGAGCAGTCCGAGAGCGCTTATCATCGCGCCGTGGCGGGCGAGTACACGATCGCCGGGGGCCTCGCCGATGCCCAGCGCCTCGCGCGGCAAGCGCACGTCATGGCCGCGGCTACGGAGGCGTTCCTGTCCCGGCTCGGTCTGGCGCCAGGCTGGGCGTGCCTGGATGTGGGCTGCGGGGGCGGGCAGGTGACCGTCGCGATGGCGCGGATCGCAGGCCCCAGCGGACGCGCGGTGGGGGTCGACGTCGATGCCGAGACGCTCGAGCTGGCGCGCCAGGCGGCGAAACGCGCAGGGGTGAAGGCCGAGTTCCTTCGAGCCGACGCCGCCCGCCCAATCTCCGGCGAGGCGTTCGACCTCGCCTATGCACGGCTCCTGCTCAGCCATCTTGTCGACCCTGCGGCCGCGGTGCGCGCGATGCGGAAGGAGGTGCGCTCTGGAGGCGCGGTCGCCGTCGAGGACCTCTTCACCGGGACGTTGCGGAGCGAGCCGCCCGCCCCCGCGCTCGATCGTCTCCAGGAGGTCTACTGCGCGACGGTGCGGTTCCACGGCGGCGACCCGACGATCGGGCCACGGCTGC
>Ga0081538_10005487_pt1 | contig 11389 bp, 10 predicted proteins | sample TabmetS5T2R1_FD_71022 | JGI IMG/M metagenome (GOLD analysis project Ga0081538, IMG submission 71022) | Tabebuia heterophylla rhizosphere microbial communities from the University of Puerto Rico - S5T2R1 | ecosystem: Host-associated > Plants > Roots > Rhizosphere ... | reverse complement strand
CCCGATCCCGTTGATCAGCTGCTGGATGGGGCCGGAGCCGGGGATGGCGTTGAAGTCTGGTGTGAAATTCACCCGGTCCTGGGCGACAACGAACATGCGCAACAGCATCGGTAGTTCCCTCCGATGGTCATGCCGTGAATCCATCGGCCACGGCGGCGGCTACCTCCAAGTACGCGCGTCTGGTAACGGGGCGCAAACGGTCCACCTGGGTCTCGGCGCCAGCGGACAGATGAGGATCCCACGGCACCCGGACTACCGCCCGGCAGCGGCCCTTGAAGTGCTCTCCGATCTTGTCCACCTCGACCAGGCCCTCCTCACGCACCGCGTTGACGACGGCGACGGCGTTGCGGACCAGCTCGGCGTGGCCGTTCTCGTTCAGCCAGTCCAGGGTGGCGCTGGCCGCCCTGGCCGAGTCGAGGCTCGGGGACATGACCACCACGATCTGGTCGGCCAACTGGAGAATTCCCTTCGTGGCCGATTCCAAGACACCAGTTCCGGTGTCGAGCAGGATCAGGTTGTAGTGGCGCTCAAGCAGGGCGATGGCCCGGCGGTAGTCCTCCTCGCCGAGGGCGGTCGTGATGCGGGGGTCGTCGTCGGAGGCGACCACCTCGAGGCGGGTCGGGGCCTGGTTGGTGTAGGAGCGGATGTCGGCGTAGCGGATGATCTCCCGCTCGTCGGCGAGCAGGTTGGTCACCGTGGCCGCGGTCTCCCGGCGGACCCGGTAGCCGAGCGACCCGGCGTCGGGGTTGCCGTCAAGGGCCACCACCCGGTCGCCGCGCAGCGAGGCGAAGGTGTGGCCGAGCATCAGGGTGGTGGTCGTCTTGCCGACGCCGCCCTTGCGGCTGATGACGGCGATCGAGCGGCAGCCGGCCACCGGGGTCTTGGCCCTGGCGATGAGCTGGCGCTCGGCCCGCTCGGCCGGGCTGGGCCCGAAGTTGATGCGGCCGCCGGTCAGCCAGTAGACGAAGCGCCGCCAGCCGTCCCTTGGCGGGGTCGCCTGGCCGCGCAGGTAGCGCTCGGCGGTGAAGTCGGCCGCGGTGGCGGTCGAGCGGCCCGAGGCCGGGCTGGTCACCCCGGGCAGGCGGGCGGCCCGATCGGCCCGGCCGGCCCGCTCGCGGCGTCCGTCGGCCAGGTCGCGCCCCGGGGGCGGCCGGCCCCGGTCCGGCGGAAGGCCGTGGTCGGGGGGGAGGCCGTGGTCAGGCTGGCCGGCGGGCGGGCGGTCGCCGGCGGGAGCGCGCTCGGTCGCCGGGCGCGCGCGGGTGGGCGCCTGCGGGCCATCGCGGTCGGTCGTCGGAGCCGAATCGTCGCCACGGCCGAGCGGGACCAGGGCCTCGTCGGAACCCCCGGTCCAGGCGGGCCTCTGCTGCTGGCTCACAACGACCCCCGGTCGGTCTCCATCTCGTGCGGATCGGATGCTGATTTGGGTACATCTGTCCCGTGCGATTACCAACAGATTACACTGATGTGCAATGTAACCAAGGCAGCCGACCAGCGGGAATCGGACTTGGCAAGGCCCCTCCCGCCTCTGGACCGAGACCGCACCTCCACATATCCTGAGAAGCCGAACCTGTCAAGCGACTCGACTATCCTAAAATACCACCGATCGGCCGGGTGATGGGCAAGCTCCTCTTCGGCGTCTTCGCCGTCGTCTTCCTGGTCCTCGGCCTGATGGCCGTGGGGCTCTCGACCGCCATCATCGGCGGCGGCGCCCCCAGCCAGAACGCCCAGCAGGACATCCCGCCGCAGCTGCTGCCCGTCTACCAGGCGGCCGCCGACAGCTGCCCGGGGCTCCCCTGGTCGGTGCTGGCGGCCATCGGCAAGGTCGAGACCAACCACGGCCGGCTCCAGGCGCCGGGGGTGACCTCGGGGGCCAACTTCGCCGGGGCTGCCGGCCCCATGCAGATCGGCATCGGCGGCAAGGCCGGCAACACCTGGGGCGCCTACGCCATTGACGCCGACGGCGGCGGGGCCGACGTCTACAACCCGGTCGACGCCATCTACACCGCGGCCAACTACCTCTGCCAGAACGGCGCCAGCAGGGGCGCGGACGTGGCCGGCGCCGTCTTCGCCTACAACCACGCCAACTGGTACGTGACCAAGGTCCTGGCGATCGCCTCGACCTATGCCGCCAGCCAGGGCCTGCCCCCGGGCGCCCCGGCCGAGGACGTCGCGGCCGCGGCCGTCGGCTACGCCTTCAAGCAGCTCGGCACCCCCTACCGGTGGGGGGCCACCGGCGACGGCTTCTACGACTGCTCGGGGCTCACCCAGGCCGCCTACAAGGCCGGCGGGCTGGAGATCCCCAGGGTCTCGCGGGACCAGTGGAACTATGGTGCCCGGGTCTGGAACGTGGCCGACCTGCAGCCGGGCGACCTGGTCTTCTACGCCTACAACACCGCCGACCCGACCACCATCCACCACGTCGGCCTGTACATCGGCGCCGGCAACATGATCGACGCCCCCTACACGGGCGCCACCGTCCGCATCACCCCGTTCCTGCGCGGTGACTACATCGGCGGTGTCCGCCCCACCGCCCAGGGCGGCGCCGCCACCACCCCGGCCGCCACCACGACCACCGTCGCGGGCTGACCTGCGCGGATACCGTCTCCGGCGCGTCTGGCCTGTCTTGACTTCGCTGTGGTAGTTCGGCTATCAGTCGAGGGCCATGCCCCCCATCCCGTCGTTCGTGCACGACGCGTTGGCCGGTCGAGTGGTCTTCGGCGCCGGCTCGGTCGGATCCCTGGTCGGCGAGGTCGACCGCCTCGGGGCCCGGCGGGTGCTGGCCATCGCCGGCAAGCGGGCGATCGACGGGCTGGTGGAGCGGCTCGGCGGCCGCTGGGCGGCCAGCTTCACCGATGTCCAGCAGCATGTCCCGGCCGAGGCGGCCGCCCGGGCGGTGGCCGCGGCCACCGACGCCGGCGCCGACTGCCTGGTCACCATGGGCGGCGGGTCGGCCACTGGGCTGGCCAAGGCGGTCGCGCTCGAGCACCCGGTGCCGATCGTGGCCGTGCCCACCACCTACGCCGGCTCGGAGATGACCCCGATCTACGGGATCACCGGGCCCGACGGCAAGCGGACCGGCCGGGACCCCCGCGTCCTGCCCCGGACGGTGATCTACGACCCGGCCCTGACGACCGGCCTGCCGGCCTCGGTGACCGGGCCGAGCGGCATGAACGCCGTCGCCCACTGTGTCGAGGCGCTGTACGGTCCAGGAGCCAACCCGGTCAGCTCCCTGCTGGCCACCCACGGGGCCGGGCTGCTCTGGCGGGCCCTGCCCCGGGTCGTGGCCGACCCGGCCGACCTGGCGGCCCGCTCCGACGCCCTGATCGGGGCCTGGCTCGGCGGGTCGGCCATGGCCACCGCCGGCGTGGCCATCCACCACCAGCTCTGCCACCTGCTGGGCGGCGCCTACCGCCTCCCCCATGCCGAGCTGCACGCGGTCGTCCTGCCCCACGCGGTTGCCTTTGTCGCCCCCGCCGCCCGCCCCCAGCTGGCCGGCCTGGCCGGCGGGCTCGGGCTCGACGACCTCCCCGGCGGGCTCTGGGAGCTGGGCCGGCGGCTCGGCACCCCGGCCGGCCTGGCCGAGCTCGGGCTGCCCGAGGCCGAGCTGGACCGGGCGGCCTCCCAGGCGGTGGCCACGGTCGTGCAGGCGCCGCGCCGGGCCGGGGTCACCGAGCTGCGGGCGCTGCTGGGGGACGCCTGGGGGGGACGCCGGCCGGTCCGCGTCGCCGGGCCATGACCGCCGGGGGCGGGCCCCCGGAGCGGCACGACCCGCCCGCCCGCCTGGACCGCCGCCGGTTCGTGCGGCTGGCCGCCCTCTCCGGCGCGGCCGCCCTGGCCGGCTGCGCCGGCCCACCCGCCCGCGGCGCCCGCGGCGGCCAGCAGGCGATCCGGCTCGGCTACGTCTCCCCCACCAGCGGGCCCCTGTTCCCCTTCGCCCAGGCCGACGCCTTCGTGATCGAGGGCGTCACCCAGGCGCTGGCCGGCGGGCTGACGTCCGGGGGACGCTCCTACCGGGTGGAGATCCTGCACCGCGACAGCCAGTCCAGCCCGGAGCGGGCCGCCGAGGTGGCCGGGGACCTGATCGAGCGGGACCAGGTCGCCCTGATGCTGGCCGCCTCAACGCCCGAGACGACCAACCCGGTGGCCGACGTCTGCGAGGAGGCGGGGATGCCCTGCATCTCCACGGCCACGCCGTACCAGTCCTGGTTCCGCCACCGGAACCCGGCCCCCGACCCCACCAGTCCCAACCCGTACCGCTGGACCTGGCACTTCTTCTGGGGGCTGGAGGACGTGGCCGAGGTCTACTCCAGCATGTGGGGGCAGGTCGAGCACAACGACGTCGTCGGCGGCCTGTGGCCCGACGACGTCGACGGCCGGGCCTGGGGTCAGCGGTTCCCGAAGGTCCTCGGCCTCCAGGGCTACGAGATCGTCGACGGGGGCCGCTACCCGTCGGAGAAGAACAGCTTCGCGGCCGAGATCGACCGGTTCAAGGCGGCCGGGGCCGAGATCGTCACCGGGGTCCCGCTGCCCTCGGACTTCTCCACCTTCTGGAAGCAGGCCGCCGAGCGCGACTACCGGCCCAGGGTCGTCTCCATCGGCCGGGCCCTGTACCCGGGGTTCATCGAGTCCATCGGCGCTGCCGGCGTCTCCACCGAGGTCTGGTGGAGCCCCCAGCACCCGTACCGGTCCTCGCTGACGGGGGCCAGCGCCGCCCAGCTGGCCGAGGACTACCAGCGCCGCACCGGCCGGCAGTGGATCCAGCCCATCGGGCTGGTCCACGCCCTGTTCGAGGTGGCGGTGTCGGTGCTCAGGACCGCCGGCGAGGCCGCCGACCGCCAGGCCGTGGCCGACGCCATCAAGGCCACCCGCATGGCCACGGTGGCCGGCCCGGTGGACTGGACCAGCGCCCAGGCCGACGTCCCCAACGTCTCCAGGACGCCGCTGGTCGGCGGCCAGTGGCGCACGGGCACGACCTGGCCGCTGGAGCTCCAGATCGTCTCCAACGCCGTCCACCCCGAGATCCCGGCCGCCGGCCGCCTGCAGCCGATCCGGTGAGCGTCCACAACCCCTCTGAGCCTGCCCTGGAGGTGCCCGAGTGGGGATTGAGATCGACCGCGAGCGCTTCGACGATGGCGACTATCTCGAGTTCACCGAGCGCCTCGACCACTGCCTGGAGGCGCTGCGGCGGCTGCTGGAGCGGCCCGGGTTCGGGGTCGGCCCCCGGACCATCGGGGCTGAGCTGGAGCTGTTCCTGGTCGACGACCGGGGCCGCCCCCTGGCCCGGAACCAGGCCATCCTCTCCGACGCCGGCGACCCCCGCCTGACCCTGGAGCTGGACCGCTTCAACCTGGAGGTCAACCCGTCGCCGTCGCTGCTGGCCGGTCGGCCCCTGACCGGCCTGGGGCGGGAGCTGGAGGGGGCGCTCTCCTCGGTCAGGGCCACCGCCGCCGCCCACGGCGGCCGGGTGGCGATGATCGGCATCCTCCCCACCCTGCGCGACGAGGACCTGCACCGCGGGGCCATCACCGACGCCCCCCGCTACCGGGCGCTCGACTGGAGCCTGCGCCGGGTCAGGGCCGAGCCGTTCGAGATCGAGATCCACGGCCGCGACCCCGAGCCGCTGCGGGTGGTGCGCGACACCATCGTCCTGGAGGGGGCCAACACCTCCTTCCAGGTCCATCTGCGGGTCGACCCCGGCGACTACGTGCGCAGCTTCAACGCCGCCCAGCTGGCCACCGCCCCGGTGCTGGCCGCGGCCGGCAACTCGCCGGTGTTCCTGGGCAGGGTGCTGTGGGAGGAGACCCGCATCGCCCTGTTCGAGCAGGCCGCCGACGACCGCGACACCCCGGGACGGAAGCGGCTGGTGTCCCGGGTCGCGTTCGGCACCGACTGGCTGCGGACCAACGTCGCCGACCTGTTCGAGGAGAGCGTGCGCCACCACGAGCCGCTGCTGCCGATCCGCGGCGACCAGGACCCGCTGGCCGCGCTGGACGCCGACGGGGTGCCCCGGCTGGAGGAGCTGCGGCTGCACCAGGGCACGGTGTGGCGCTGGAACCGGGCCATCTACGACTCCGGGTACGGCGGCCACCTGCGCATCGAGATGCGGCCCCTGCCGGCCGGGCCGACCGTGGTCGACATGCTGGCCAACGCCGCCTTCCTGCTTGGGCTGACCCTGGCCCTGGCTCCGACCGCCGACGACTGGACGGCCACGCTGCTGTTCGCCAGGGCCCACGCCAACTTCTACGACGCCGCCCGCCTCGGACTCGAGGCCGAGCTGGAGTGGCCGGTCCCCGGCGGCCGGCCCGAGCGGGTCAAGGCGGCCCAGCTGGCGCGGCGCCTGCTGCCCGAGGCCCGCCGGGGACTGGTCGAGGCCGGGGTGGACGCCGAGGAGGCCGACCGGCTCCTCGAGGTGATCGGCGACCGGGTCGCCGCCGGCCAGACCGGCGCCGTCTGGCAGCGCCGCACCCTGGCCGCCCTGGAGGGTGGCGGGGCCGGCCGCGACCAGGCCCTGCACGAGCTACTCGAGCGCTACCTCGAGCTCCAGGCCACCGGCGACCCGGTCCACACCTGGCCCGTGCCCGGCTGAGGGCCGCCTACAGTCGGGTGGTGCCCCGTCGGCGGACGAAGAAGCCGACGACGACCAGGACGATCAGGGTGCCGATGATGGCCGAGATGATCCCGCCGAAGTCGAAGACGTCGGTGTCGCCGATGCCCAGGCCGACGGTGAAGATCAGGTAGCCCACGATGGCGCCGGCCAGGCCGAGCGCGATCGACGCGAGCCACGATGTCGGACCGCTCATGTTGCGGAACACGTCACCCGGCATGAGCATCCTGGCGATCACCCCGGCGACGAGGCCGAGCAGCACTGCTCCGAGCATTCGCATGCTCCTTCCAGTCCAGATCGATGCCTGCTCGGCCGGTATCGAACATCTAGGACGACACCGACGCAAACCACGGGGCGCCCGCGAGGCCCTCGTCCGGCGGCCCGCCCCGGGCGGCAGTCACCCGACGCTAGCCGCCGGGCATCAGCGGATGGCTGCTGCGCCAGTAGGCGCCGGCCGGCGCGGCGGCGTCGGCCGGGCCGGCGGCCCCCCGGGCGCCTCAGCGGCGCAGGACCCGGTCCATCACCTCGAGCAGCTCGTCCACCCGTTCCTCCCCGCCCCCGGCCCTGATCTCGTCGCGGACGCAGCCGCGGATGTGGCCGTCGAGCAGGCCAAGGGACACCTTGTCGAGGGCGGCCTGGATGGCCGCGACCTGGGTGACGACGTCAACACAGTACTTTTCCTCGTCGATCATGCGGGCCACGCCGCGGACCTGGCCCTCGATGCGCCGCAGGCGCGTCTGCAGCTGCTGCTTCTGCATGGTGTAGCCGGGCACGGCGCCTCCTCTGTGATATGCCCAACCCCGGTAGAGTATCGGCATGGGACCAGCGGCGACAGCACCCCGGCGGGCGGGAGCCACCGCCGACCTGCCGATCGAGGGCATGACCTGCGGCGCCTGCGCGGCCCGGATCGAGCGGGGCCTGGGCCGGCTCGACGGGGTCGCCTCGGCCAGCGTCAACCTGGCCGCCGAGCGGGCCACGGTCGTCTACGACCCGGCCGTCACCGGCCCGGCGGCCTTCGCCGAGAAGGTGGCGGCCCTCGGCTACGCCGTCGGCCGCGACCCGGACGCCGCCGACCCGGCCGACACCCTCCGCACCCGCCTGCTGGCCGCGGCCGCCCTGACCGCCCCCCTGCTCGCCCTGTCCATGTTCCCGGCGCTGCAGTACCCGGGCTGGGCCTGGCTGGCCGCGGTCCTGGCCACCCCGGTGGTGCTGTGGGCCGGGGCGGGGTTCCACCGGGCGGCCCTGGCCGGCCTGCGGCACCGGACGGCCACCATGGACACCCTGGTCTCGCTGGGCACCCTGGCCGCCTGGGGCTGGTCGGTGGCGGCCCTGGTGGCCACCGGTCCCGGGGACCCGGCCCCGGGCGAGCCCGGCGGCACTCACGTGTACTTCGAGGTCGCGGCCATCATCGTCGTCCTGATCCTGTTCGGCCGCTGGCTGGAGCAGCGCGCCCGGCACCGCTCCGGCCAGGCCCTGCGGCGGCTGCTGGAGCTCGGCTCGGGCACGGCCATGGTGCTGCGCGACGGGGCCGAGGTGCCGGTGCCGGTCGAGCAGGTGGCGGTCGGCGACCGGTTCGTGGTCCGCCCGGGCGAGAGGCTGGCCACCGACGGTGTCGTCGAGGAGGGGCGCTCCTCGGTCGACCGGTCGCTGTTGACCGGCGAGTCGGTCCCGGTCGGGGCCGGGCCGGGTGACGAGGTCATCGGGGCCACGGTCAACCTGGAGGGCCGGCTGGTGGTGCGGGCCACCCGGGTCGGGGCCGACACCGCCCTGGCCCAGATCGTCCGGCTGGTCGAGGCCGCCCAGGGCTCCAAGGCCCCGGTGCAGCGCCTGGCCGACCGGGTCGCGGGCGTGTTCGTGCCCGTGGTCCTGGCCGTCGCCGCCCTCACCTTCGCCGGCTGGCTGGTCACCGGGCACAGCGCCGCCGAGGCGGTCTCGGCCGCGGTGGCCGTGCTGATCGTGGCCTGCCCGTGCTCGCTCGGGCTGGCCACCCCGACCGCGGTCATGGTCGGGACCGGCCGGGGCGCCCAGCTGGGCATCCTCATCCGGGGGGCCGAGGTGCTGGAGCGGGCCGGCCAGCTGACCACGGCCCTGCTCGACAAGACCGGCACCCTCACCCAGGGCCGGATGGCGCTGGCCGAGGTGGTCGCCGACGACGGCGTGGACCCCGACGAGCTGCTGGCCCTGGCCGGCAGTGTCGAGGACGCCTCCGAGCACCCGGCGGCCAGGGCCGTGGCCGCCGGGGCACGGGACCGCGGGCTGGCCCTGGCGGCCCCGGAGGCGTTCACCAGCCTGCCCAGCCAGGGCGTCACCGGCCGGGTCGGTGGCCGGGAGGTGCTGGTCGGCTCGACCGGGCTGCTGGCCGGGCGCGGCTGGGTCGTCCCCGACCGGGTCCGGCGGGCCCTCGACGCCGCCCGGGCGGCCGGCCGCACTGCCGTGGTGGCCGGCTGGGACGGCCGGGCCATGGGCATGCTGGCCGTCGCCGACCAGCTCAAGCCGGGCGCACGGGCGGCGGTGGACCGGCTAAGGGCCCTCGGCCTCGAGACCGTCCTGCTCACCGGCGACCACCAGGCCACGGCCGGCACCGTGGCCGCCGAGCTGGGGATCGAGGCGGTCGCGGCCGAGCTCCGACCCGACGACAAGGCGGCCGAGGTCCGCCGCCGCCAGCAGGCCGGCCAGGTGGTGGCCATGGTCGGCGACGGCGTCAACGACGCCCCCGCCCTGGCCCGGGCCGACGTCGGCGTGGCCCTCGGCGGCGGCACCGACGTGGCCGTCGAGGCCAGCGACCTGACCCTGGTCGGCGGCGACCCGGGCGGGGTGGCCGACGCCGTCGCCCTGTCCCGGGAGACCTACGCGACCATCAAGCAGAACCTGTTCTGGGCCTTCGCCTACAACGTCGCCGCCATCCCCCTGGCCGCCCTCGGCCGCCTGCACCCGATGGTGGCCGCGGCCGCCATGAGCCTGTCCAGCGTGTTCGTGCTCGGCTGCTCGCTCCAGCTGCGTGCCTTCTCGCCGGCCCGGCCCCTGGCCACCAGGGCCCGGCGCCTGGCCCTGGCCGGGCTGGCCGTGGTCGCCCTGGTCGCCGCCCTCGCCCTCTCCCCCCGCCTCAGCCAGCCGGCCGACGGCCCGCCGCCGGCCTCCCACGCCGCCGTCCACCAGGAGCAGCCATGACGACCCAGACCCTCTCGGTCCCCGACATCTCCTGCGACCACTGCCGGCGGACGATCGAGTCCGCCCTCGGCCGCCTCTCCGGCGTCCAGGCCACCGCCGTCGACGTGGCCGCCCGGACCGTCCGCGTCACCTACGACGAGACCGCCCTCGACCAGGCGACCATCAACGCCACCCTGGCCGAGGAGGGCTACGAGGTCGCCGGGTAGTCCGGCCGCCTCCGCCACCCTGCCTACGGCGGCCTCACCCGGATACTGTAGGACCCCAGTCTCAACGGGGAGGTAGCAGATGACGGCAGACGAGCTGGCCGCGACGGCGACGGCGCTGGTCGCCCCGGGCAAGGGCATCCTGGCCGCCGACGAGAGCAGCGGCACCATCAAGAAGCGCTTCGACGCCATCGACGTCGAGAGCACCGAGGACAACCGCCGCGCCTACCGCGAGCTGCTGTTCACCACCGAGGGGGCGGCCGAGTTCATCAGCGGCGTCATCCTCTACGACGAGACCCTGCGGCAGCGGGCGGCCGACGGCACCCCGCTGCCCGAGCTGCTGTCCCGCCAGGGGATCATTCCCGGCATCAAGGTCGACAAGGGGACCAAGCCGCTGGCCGGCTTCGGTGGCGAGAAGATCACCGAGGGCCTGGACGGCCTGGCCGACCGACTGGCCGAGTACCGGGACCTGGGGGCCCGGTTCACCAAGTGGCGGGCGGTCATCACCATCGGGGACGGCATCCCCACCGCCGGCTGCATCCGGGCCAACGCCGAGGCCCTCGGGCGCGTCGCCGCCAGCTCCCAGGAGGCCGGGCTGGTCCCGATCGTCGAGCCCGAGGTGCTGATGGACGGCGACCACCCCGTCGAGCGCTGCGACGAGGCCACCCGCGACACCCTGGCCGAGGTCTTCGCCGCCCTGCGCCGTCACCGGGTGCGGTTGGACGGCATGCTGCTCAAGCCGAACATGGTCGTGTCCGGGAGTGACGCCCCCACCCAGGCGAGCGTCACCGAGGTCGCCGAGCGCACCGTGGCCGCCCTGCGCGACCACGTGCCGGCCTCGGTGCCCGGGATCGTGTTCCTGTCCGGCGGCCAGAGCGATATGGCGGCCACCGCTCACCTGAACGCCATGAACCGGCTCGGGAGCGTCCCCTGGCAGCTGAGCTTCTCCTACGGCCGGGCTCTCCAGGCCCCGGCCCTCAAGGCCTGGAAGGGTGAGCCGGCCAACGGCCCGGCGGCTCAGCGGGCCTTCTACCACCGGGCCCGGCTGAACGGGGCCGCCCGCTCGGGCAGCTGGACCGAGGCCATGGAGACCGCCGACGCCTAAGGCGCCCCCGTTGAGCGCTCCCAGCCCGCGCGACACCGTCGCCGACGCCCTCGCCCGGCGGGTCCCGGTCCGCCGTGAGGGCGACGCCGCCTTCAACCTGGCCGAGGGGCTGCGGGAGCTGGGGGCGGTCGACCGGGCCGTCTACGAGGCCGTCGCCCGCACCCCCACCGCCAACCTCGACGGCCCGGTGCGCCGGCTCTCGGGGGCGGCCGACAAGTCGCGGCTGTGGCTCGCTATCGCCGCCATCGTCGCGCTCGGCGGGGGCCGGCGGGGCCGCCGGGCCGCCCTCGAGGGGGTGGTGGCGATCGG
>Ga0081538_10005486_pt1 | contig 11389 bp, 11 predicted proteins | sample TabmetS5T2R1_FD_71022 | JGI IMG/M metagenome (GOLD analysis project Ga0081538, IMG submission 71022) | Tabebuia heterophylla rhizosphere microbial communities from the University of Puerto Rico - S5T2R1 | ecosystem: Host-associated > Plants > Roots > Rhizosphere ... | reverse complement strand
AACGACCGCCTGGCCGCCGCTCGCCGGATCGATCCGGATCACCGCCGGAGCGCCCTCCACGCCGACGTTCTCGACCACGTAGAGCGCCCCGTCCGGCGCGACCGCGACAGCGGCCGGGTCCACCAGCGCCCCACCCTTCGACACTAGGCTCTGCACCCCGTTCCTCGGGTCGACCCGCACGATGGCGCCATCGGGCGTGGAGTCGCCGGGGGCGAACTGCCCCATGTCGACGACGATCAGGTTGCCGTCGGGCTCGACCGCGAGGTCGTATGGGTGCACGAACAGGTTGCCCTGGGGGCCGTTCCGCGAGAGCTCGGTGAGAGCGCCGGTGGTGGCGTCGGCGCGCAGGATCACCGGCCACTGCGACCCGCCCCTCAGAACGTTTCGGTTCGCGGCGTAGACCAGGTAGGGGTCATCGGGCGCAGCATTCGCCGGGGCGGGCTGCGCCACGAGGGCCAAAAGGAGACCAAACAGGATGCGCTTCCGGCGCATCATCTCCACCGTAGAACACGGTTCGGTGGCGTCAACTTCTGCATGCTCCTGCACGGGTTCTCAGCCGAAGTCGGAAACCGGCGCACGAGGTTCGAGAGCGGTGCCGCGAGCTAGGAGGAGCTGGGGCGGTTGCCCGGCTTCCCCCGCTTCTGCGTCGACCGCCGGGCGGGCGCGCGCTTCGCCGGCAACCGCTCCTCGATCGCGTCGAGCCGGCGACCGATGGCCCGCAGCTCGGCCTTCAGCTCGCCGATGTCGTCATGGGTGGCGAGCCGGCGGCCCTCGATCGCCTCGGACACCGACCGGCGGCTGCGGCTGAAGCGGTCCTCGGCACCCCGGCGCAGCTCGTCGACGGTGCCCGCTAGGTCGTCGAGCGCCCCCTGAGCAGCCTCACGGCTGCGGCCGGCGGAGCCGAGCGTCGCATCGACGGTGCGCTCGACGGCGTCGCGGAGCGCCTCGGGAAGGTCGCTGGGCTTGCCGGGTCGCCTGGCCATGGACGCCGGAGGTTACCCCTCGCCCGTGGCCGCCCGCAGCCGCCGAACGCGAGCGTAATTGCGGAGGCGGCCACTAGTATCCGCCCGCAGCCCAGCCGGCGCCGGATAGACGAGAGGAGCGCAGGTCATGAACAGGTTCGAGCAGGCCGTATACGACTGCATGATCCCAACGGCCGAGCTCCTCGAGCGGACGACCAAGCCGTTACATCGCGCAATGCTCCTCAACTTCTGGCGCCACGTGCATCTCGAGGGCGCCGGCGAGTACGAGCGGATCGTCGCCGCGGACATGATGGTGGACGAGCCCGTGTATCGGGTTACCTGGGGCGCGAACCCCGCGGTGATCAGAGGAAAAGAGGGCGTCCTCGCCTTCTACAACAGCGTCGGCGAGTCGGTGCTGTGGCACTCCGACGACTACCTAGCGGTCGCCGACTGGGGGGTCTGCGACGAGATCACCTTTCATCAACTCGCGAGGGGCGCCGACCTGAAGGCCGTCGGCTACGAGGTCGAGAAGGACGATGAGCTCTACCACGTCTCCAGCCGCCAGGCGTTCATCTGGCCGTACGACAGCCAGGCACGCCTGATCGGCGAGAACCTCTACGAGGACAAGACCAGCCTCGCCATCGAAGAGGTGGACCCGGAAGAGGCCATCACGCCGGCTCGGGTTCGGGAGATCCACAGGGAGCAGCTGGCGAGGCTCGAGGCCGACCGCGGGGACCTCTTCTGGGTCTTGGAAGCCGTCTCTGCGTAGTCGATAGCTTTGGCGCGGTGCTCGAGGCAAGCGAGTTCGCGGCGCGTATGTACGCGGCGATCAACGCCCGCGACCGCGAAGCCATCAGAGCGCTGAGCGCCCCCGACATCGTCGTCGGGACCACCGTCGAGGCGTACCGCGGCCCCGAGGCTCTGCTCGAGTGGATGGACGAGGGCGACGACGCCTTCGACGATTTCACCGTCGAGCTGATCGAGGTCGAGGAGCTCGGCGGACACGTCCTGGCATCGATGCGCCAGCGAGGCCGAGGGAAGGCGAGCGGCGCCGAGGTGGACCACCGCTTCACCCACGTCTGGACCCTTCGTGACGGCCGGGCGACAAAGCTGCAGTCCTTCGCCGACCACGAGGACGCCGTTCGCTACGCGCAGGGAGGCGGGCGCGCCTGAGGAGCCGGCGCCGTTGGTCATCCGGCGGCGCGGCGCCCCCGGCCGTCCAGCGCTAGGAGTCCGTCACGGTCAGGCGCTCCTGCGCCCTCGGCACGGGTTCCTCGCTCGGAGCGACCGACTCACGCAGAGCGCCGAGGTCGCGGCCGATTGCGTCCAAGCGCTCCTCGATCGCCGCCAAGGACTCGTCGCTGGAGCGGGCAGAGGCCGCGGCGAGGCGTTCCTCGAGCCGATCGATCGCGTCCTCGATTCCCTCGAGCCGCTGCGACAGGGAGCGCAGTCGACGGGTCACGCGCTCGACGTCGGCCGCCGACGGGATGTTGAGCGCGCCCATCGCCGCCTCCTGGGCGAGCACGGCCTTCTCGCGGGCCTCGAGGGCGCGGGCGATCGCTCCGCTGACGACCGGGTTCTCGATCAGCTCCTCGGCGATCTTGCCGAGGGCCTCCTCGCCCTGCCGCGACAGGCGGTCGACGACCGTCTCGTTCTGCTCGGGCTCAGCCACTGGTCCGCGGCAGGGTACTGAATCCCGGCTGGGTGGGAGGTGGTGGGCCCGTCCGCGGCACCCAGACAAGACCCTACGCCTTGAGTAGAGGGTGAGATGAGTCGTCCGGGGGAAGGACGAGAGCGGCCGCGCCGTTTTATGGGAGTGATGCTCTCCGCCCGGCGACGTTTTCAAAGCTGCCGCCGCTGGAAGAATGAGCCCACGAGGACGGTGGGAGAGCGTCATGCGGGCTGTGTGTGCGTAACGGGTCGACTTGAAGTCCGTGGGAGCTCGCGCCGACGTCCCGCGGACCCCCATTGCAGACCAGAAAGGCACCAAGTACCGTTCCCCGTGCGGCAGGCCGTGAGGTCGGGCTGCGCGCTGCCGCGTCCCGCCTCGGGATGCGGGGTCCAGAGGAACCATCTGATACGCCAAGCATGAAGACCCGGCTCCTCACACTCCTGGTTGCCGCAGGCGCGGTCGCCGTGCTCACCCTCACGGTCCTGACCATCTCGGCTGAGGCGGACCCGCAGACCGTCTGGGTGAAACTGCCCTCAGGAGAGGTGGTGCAGTACACGGTCGACGTACCGCCGGGCAAGACCATTCACGACGTCCAGCTTCCGGGCGAGCTGGTCCCACCGCCCACGACGGATCAGGAGACCGTCGAGACCACTCCGCCGCCTACGGAGACCACGCCCCCACCCCCGCCGGAGCCCGCTCCCAAGCCGCAGCCAGAGCCCGCTCCCAAACCGCAGCCGCAGCCCGCTCCCAAACCGCAGCCGGAGCCCGCTCCCAAGCAAGAGCCGGCACCCAAGCCCGAGCAGCTCGAGCAGCCCGCGGCGCCCAAGGCCGGTGGCGGATCGCCCAGCGCCGGGGGCGGGTCGCCCCAGGAGCGCACGAGCTCCGGGGAGCTGGTCCGACGCAAGCCTGGGTACGCAGAGAAGGTGGAGGCTCGAGCCGAGCCCGAGGACGCGGAGGAGGTCTCGCCCGAGCGCCGCCGCGGGCGCCGCGCGCCGATCCGCAAGCCCGACGGTACGCCGACGCCGCAGAACCCCGGCTTCATCGACGCGCTGCCGGGGCCGTCGACCGCGACGGGCGTGCCCAACTTCATCATCCGCAAGTTCCGCGTCCCGCCGTTCCTGCTGTCGATCTACCAGGCCGCGGGAATCGAGTACGGCATCCGCTGGGAGGTGCTGGCGGCGATCAACGAGATCGAGACGGACTACGGACGCAACCTGAACGTGTCGTCCGCGGGGGCGGTTGGCTGGATGCAGTTCATGCCGGCCACCTGGAGGATGTACGGGACCGACGGCAACAAGGACGGCCGCAAGGATCCCTACAACCCGGTCGACGCGATCTTCGCCGCCGCTCGCTATCTGGCAGCCGCCGGCTACAGCGAGGACGTGCGCCGAGCGATCTTCGCCTACAACCACGCCGACTGGTATGTCGACTCGGTGCTGTTGAGGGCGAGGTTGATCGCCGGTGTGCCGGCCGACCTGATCGGCTCGCTGACTGGGCTGACCGAGGGCCGCTTCCCCGTGTTCGCGCGCGCGAGGTACGCGGACGACGTGGCCGAGCGGGCGCTGCTGAAGCGGGTGAGCCGGGGCGAGAACGCAGCCAACGTCGTCGAGTCTGCCGACGATCGCCGCTCGATCGACATCTACGCGCGCAAGGGCGCGCCGGTGGTGGCCGTGAACGACGGCAAGGTCAAGAAGATCGGCCGCAACGAGCGCCTGGGCCGCTTCGTGGTGCTGCAGGACGTCTACGGCAACCGCTACACGTACGCGCGCCTTGGCGCCGTCTCGAAGGCCTACCCGGTGCCGAAGCAGGACGCGGCCGACCCGCGCCGCTCCGTTCGCGCCCTGCACGCAAATGAGGACGAGGCGCTTCCGAAGCCAACGGGACCGGCGTCCGCCGGCCGCCAGCTCGACGAGTCCGACCGGCAGCCGGCACGCAACCGGGGCGCGCTGCCCGAGTCGCCGAGCGCGAGCGCGCCGGTGAAGCGGCGCCTGTTTGCTCATCCCGGCATAGACGGTGCGCGCGAGGCCGGCGGCCTGGAGCAGATCCTGGACGCACAGGCGCGCAAGAGCGGCCTCTTCGAGACCTACAAGAACTACTTCTCACGCCCGTTCGGGCTCGATCCGAGCAAGGTCACGCTGCGCCGCCTGCGTGAGGGCGCGCGCGTCATCGGCGGCACGATCATCGGCCGCGTCGGGCGGACGATGCCGAACCGGGCCGCGCACCTCGACTTCTCGATCCGCCCCGCGGGCAAGGGCGCTCCGCGGATCGACCCGAAGCCGATCCTGGACGGCTGGAAGCTGCTCGAGGCCACCGCGATCTACCGCGCGTCCGGCAAGAACGTGCTTCATGGCGACGACGTGCCGGGCATGTCGATCGGCCAGATCATGCTGCTGCCGAAGCCCCAGCTCGAGAAGCGGGTGCTGGCGGACGAGCGCATCGACCTCTACGACTGCGGCCGCGACGACGTCCGCTCGGGCCAGATCGACCGGCGCGTACTGGCGACCCTGGCTTACCTCGCGGAGTCGGGCCTCAAGCCGACGGTCACGAGCCTCAAGTGCGGGCACAGCTTCTACACGAGCTCCGGCAACGTCTCGCACCACTCGTCCGGCAACGCCGTCGACATCGCACAGATCAACGGCATCCCGATCCTGGGCCACCAGGAGCCGGGCGGCGTCACCGACCAGACGGTGCGGCAGCTGATGCTCCTCCAGGGCACGATGGCCCCGGCTCAGATCATCTCGCTGCTCGAGATCGGCGGCGCCACGCTCGCCATGGCCGACCACCACGACCACGTCCACGTCGGATTCCAGCCGATGTTCGGCGCCAACAGGAAGCTCGGCAAGCAGGTTCTCGCGGTGCTCAAGCCGGGCCAGTGGTCCGATCTCATAACCCGCCTGGGCGACATCGACAACCCGGTCGTGCCGACCAAGCCGTCGAAGTACTCGCTCCCGGCCAAGAAGGATCGTCGCGCGAGCACGGCGCACGCGGGCGAGTAGTTCGACGCCGTCCGCGCCCGCCCCCCACGCGCTTTTCGGCTTCGTCCAGGTCGAGTTCGGCTTCCTGCTGGGCTCGCCCGACGGCCGCTACCTGGTGCGTGCAGGGGCGGATGGCCCGACTCAGGCGGTGCTGGTGCTGGGTACGCTGGCCGCGCCCGAGAAGCGCCGTCTGCGGGGGAGGCGGCCCCGGTCCCTGGAGAGCGCCGAACCCGAGCTCGTACCCACGGCCCGCGCCACGGTGGTGCGGCCGAAGCCCTTCGGCTCGCGCGCTGAAGCCGACTCCTGGCTCGCCTCCCTGCGCCGGAACCCGGGGGCGGTCCATGCCGAGCTCGACTCCGCATTGCGCGTCGTGAACCGCGCGCGGGCGGCGCAGCGCGCAGCCGCCGGCGACCCCTACGCCGGCGACCTGTCGGCGGAGAATGCGCTTGCCTGCCGGCTTGGGTACGGCTCGGGCGAGGCCGTGGCGGAGGGACGCTTCGCCGACGCAATCGAGCTTCCCCGCGCCGGGGCCGGCCGCCCGAGGCGATCGATGCAGGCGCCGGATGAGCGCTTCGCGGCCCTCCTCAGCGGCCGCGAGGAGCCGCTCCTGGCCGAGGAGCTAGTGCTCCGTGCGCGGGCGGACTTGAACGCGGGACGCGAGCGCCAGGCTGCGCTCGAGGCGCGGATCGCGCTCGAGGCGCTGGTGGCGGAGCTGGGCGAGCGGGCGCCGGTCGATCAGCGTGAGCGGATCAGCGCCGCCGCGAATGCGGCACTCGAAGGGCAAACCCCGGTCGAGCTGGAGCAGGCGGTGGCGGCGCTGGAGGCCGCCATCAGGCGCCGGCGCCTTGGGCGCTAAAGAGCGGCCAGCACCGCCCGGAGCTCTTCCACCACGTCGCCGTCAAGCTTCACGTCGGCATCGCCGTCGTAGGGCGTGGGGCCCTGAGTGATCAACGCGAGCCGCCCGCCGCCGCCGCGGGTCATCGCCGGCAGCCCGGCAACCGGGTAGACCTCGAGCGACGAGCCGACGCACAGCATCAGGTCGGCCTCCATAGCGAGGGCCTGCGCCTCGCCGATCGCACGCTCGGGCAAGAGCTCGCCGAACAGCACCACCTCGGGCTTTAGCGGAGCGCCGCAGGTCGGACAGGGGGGCGCTCCATCCGCGGCGCCCAGCAGCTCGACCACGCGGCCGATGGGGACCCTCTCCCCGCAGCGAAGGCAGACGCTCCACTCGATCGAGCCGTGCACCTCGATCAGCCGCTCGGTGCCCGCCTTCCGGTGCAGCCGGTCGATGTTCTGGGTGATCACGCCGCGGATGAGGCCGCGCCGTTCGAGCTCGGCAAGCGCGAGGTGGGCCTCGTTCGGCTCCTTGTCGGTGAGCGACGCGAAGCGCCGGCTGTAGAAGCTCCAGAACCGATCCGGGTCGCGCCGCCAGGCATCGATGTGCGCGACCTCCATCGGGTCGTGGTTCTCCCACAGCCCGCTCCCGGGACTGCGAAAGTCGGGGATGCCGGAGGGCACGGAGATCCCGGCTCCGGTGAGCACTACGCCGCGCTCCGCGTCCCGCAGGAGGTCCGCCACGCGGGCGGCGGCTGTCGAGGTGGTGCTCACCGGCCCTCGAACTTCGGCCGGCGCTTCTGGAGGAACGCCGAGATCCCCTCCCTCGCGTCCTCCGACCCGAACACGCGGCCGAAGCCCTCCCCCTCGGCGGCCAGCCCCTCGTCGAGGTCGGGCCGGTGCGAGGCCTTCTTGATCTCCCCGATGGCGAGCGGCGCCTGCTGGGCCAGCTTGCGGGCCCAGGCCAGCGTGGTGTCGAGCAGCTCGTGGTCCGGGACCACCTCGTTGGCCAGCCCGACGCGGTAGGCCTCGAAGGCGTCGATCGGATCGCCCGTCAGGTTCATCTCGAGCGCCTTCGCCTCACCGATCAGCCGCGGCAGACGCTGAGTGCCCCCGAAACCGGGCATGATGCCGAGGTTGATCTCGGGCTGGCCGAACGTTGCCGACTCGGCGGCGATTCGGAAGTCGCAGGCCATCGCCAGCTCGCAACCGCCGCCGAAGGCGATCGAGTTCACCGCCGCGAGCGTGACCGTCGAGGACTGCTCCATGCCGCGCATGAAGCGGTGGGCCGACTCCACGAGGTCGGCGCCCTCGGCGTCGGGCGACATCTTCGTGAACTCCTTGATGTCGGCCCCGGCGCTGAAGGTGAAGATGTTCGACGAGGCGATCACGAACGCCCGCACCTTCCCCTCGACCTCCTCCCAGACGGAGATCAGGTCGCGCATCGCCTGCGGCGACAGCGGGTTGGCGGGCGGACGGTTGAGCCACGCGATCGCCATGTCCCCGCGGGTCTCGAGCAGCACGGTCTCGCGCTGGTCGCCCTCGTCGGGCTGGGGGTAGGGGAAGAAGCCCTGACCAGCCTTCTGGCCCAGCCGGCCCTGCGCCACCAGCCGACGCAGGATCGAAGGCGGCTCGAAGGCGTCGCCCCAGTCCTGTTGCGCGCGCTCGAGCCGCTCGAGCAGGGTGTCGAGCCCGGCCTCGTCGGCACGTGCGAACGGCCCGGGCAGGACGCCCGCGCCCATCATCATCCCGACCTCGATGTCCTTGGCGGAGGCGACGCCCTCCTCCAGCACGAGGCAGGACTCGACCAGAGTCTTCAGACCCATGCGCTCGACGACGGTGGCCGCCGCCTGGCTGCTAGCCGCCGTGCTCATAGAAGCCCCTTCCCGTCTTCTGGCCGAGGTTCCCCGCCTCGACCAGCTCCTTCATCCGCGACGAAACGTAGAAGCGGTCCCCATACGACTCGCGCAGGTGCTCGGAGACGTGCAGCACGGTGTCGAGCCCGAGCAGGTCGCTGATGAAGAACGGGCCCATCGGCGCGGCGCCCGACTCCTTGACCAGCTTGTCTACCTCCTCGACCTCGAGCCCCTCCTCCTCGGTCACGCGCCAGACCTCGGACACCGCCGCGTTCAGGATGCGGTTCACCGCGAAGCCCGGGACCTCCCCGCAGCGGATCGGCATCTTCCGGATCGCCTGGGCGAAGGTCGCCGCCGCCTGCAGCGTCTCCCCGGAGGTCTCCTCCCCCTCGATCACCTCGATCAGCCGCATCATCGACGCCGGATAGAAGAAGTGGAAGCCGCAGACCTTGTCCGGTCGCAGGGTCGCCTCGGCCATCTCCGTTATCGAGAGCGACGAGGTGTTGGAGGCGAGGATCGCGTGCCCGGGGGTCCGGGCGTCGAGCTCTCCGAACACCGCCTGCTTGATCTCCATCCGCTCGGGCACGGCCTCGATCACGAAGTCGACGTCGCCGAAGCCGTCGTACTCGGTGGCGCCGGTGATGCGGTCAAGCACCTCCCCGAGCTGGCGGTCGGCGTCCTCCTGGCTGATCTTCTCCTTCTCGACCAGCCCTCCGAGCTGGGCCTGGGTGACCTCGCGGGCCTTCTCGAGCCCCGCGTCGACGAACTCCTGCTTCACGTCCTTCAGGACGACCGCTATGCCGGCGGAGGCGACGACCTGGGCGATCTCCCCACCCATGGTCCCGGCCCCCACGACGGCGGACTTGAAGACGAACACGGCGGAGGACCCTACCGGAGGCCGGCCTCTTCTTCCGCCTCTACCGCGAAGCGGGACAGGGTGCGCCGCAGTGAGTCGCGCAGGGCGCGGCGGATGAAGATCGCGTCCGCCAGTCCGCCCAGCGGCCCGTACTTCGTGAGCGTGTACTCGAGGCTCAGCTCGACGCGCGACCCCGCGTCGCTCTCCGAGGCGCGGAAGGTCTGCAGGCCCACCAGCCGCTCCTCGAACACCTGCGTGGCGAAGCGCTCCGCGGCGGCTCCCCGCATCACCTTCTCGGTCACCCGCCCGCGCCCGGCGGGAACCGACTCCCACACGAGCCGCGAGCCCTCCGCGGGCCAGCCGGGGTCCTGCTCGATCACCCGCGCGAAGCCCTCGACGAAGGTCGCCCAGCGCGTGGGGTCGGCCCAGAGGCGCAGGGCTGCCTCGGGCGCCAGCACGACCTCCGCCTGGGCCCTGGCGATCCTCACTCGCCGTAAACCTCGTGCACGATCTCCTCGATCGACGCCTTGACGGAATCCAGGAAGGGCCGCACCTCGCCCACCAGCCGCTCGTACTCGTCGCGGCCCTGCCGGGTGAGCGAGTAGTAGCGGCGCGTGCGGCGCTCGGGATGCTCCCACTTGCCCTCGATCCAGCCCCGCTCCTCCAGCCGGCGCAGCAGCGGATACATCGTGTTGGGGTTCACGGACAGCACACCCTCGGTCATCCCCGCGATCCGCTCCATCAGCTGGTTGCCGTAGCTCGGGCCCTGGCCGATCAGGTGCAGGACGAGCAGCGGCAGCACGTCGCGGCGTCGCAGCTCGCCCGTGAACGGGTCCTGGGGACGGCCCCGCGGTGCCTCGAGGCCCCCCGCCTGGGACACGGCCTCGCGCACAGCCTGGCGGCTGCGCTCGCGTTTCGAGCTGCTCACGCAGCCCAATCCTGACAGGAGTTTTCCCCGCGTTCCCGGGAAGCACAAAGATATGGCTGCGGACGCTCAGCATGAGCTTCGGCGCGGATTGCGGCCGAGGCACCTGACGATGATCGCGCTCGGAGGGATCATTGGCGCCGGCCTCTTCGTGGGTAGCAGCGCGGTGATCGCCACAACCGGTCCCGGGGCGGTCGTCTCGTACCTCCTCGCCGGCGTCCTCGTGATCCTCGTCATGCGCATGCTCGGCGAGATGGCCGTCGCCAACCCGAGCGTCGGCTCGTTCGCGGACTACACCCGCTCGACTCTTGGCAACTGGGCCGGCTTCAGCACCGGCTGGCTGTACTGGTACTTCTGGGCGATCGTGCTGGCCATCGAGGCCGTCGCGGGGGCGGAGATCCTGCAGCGCTGGATCGACGCCCCGACGTGGCTGATGAGCCTGGTCCTGATGGCGCTGCTCACCGGCACGAACCTGTTCTCGGTCCGGTCCTACGGCGAGTTCGAGTTCTGGTTCGCCTCCATCAAGGTGGCGGCGATCGTGGCCTTCATCGTGGTGGCCGCCGGCTGGCTGCTCGGATTCGGCGCCGGTGACTCACCCGGCTTGTCCAACCTGACCGCCGAAGGAGGGTTCGCGCCCGAGGGGCTCATCACCCTGCTGAGCGGGATCGTGGTGGTGATCTTCGCGTTCGTCGGCGCGGAGATCGTGACGATCGCGGCAGCCGAGTCCGAGCAACCCGAGGAGGCCGTGGCGGGCGCCGTGCGCTCGGTGATCCACCGCGTGCTGCTCTTCTACGTCCTGTCGGTCTTCCTGGTCGTTGCCGTCGTTCCCTGGAACCAGGTCACCTCCGGGGAGTCCCCGTTCATCAGTGCCCTCGACGTAATCGGCATTCCGGGCGCCGCCGACGTGATGAACGCGATCATCGTCACGGCGGTGCTCTCCTGCCTCAACTCCGGCCTCTACACCGGCTCACGCATGCTGTTCGCGCTCGCCCGGCGCGGCGACGCTCCCAAGGGTCTGCTCGACGTGAACTCGCGCGGCGTGCCGGTGAAAGCGATCCTGCTCACTACCGCCATCGGCTTCCTGTCGACGATTCTGGCCTGGCTCTCCCCGGAGACGGTCTTCCTCTTCCTCGTCAACTCCTCGGGCGCTGTGGCGCTGTTCGTCTACCTGCTGATCGCGGTGGCCGAGCTGCGCATGCGATCACGTCTCGAGCGGGACGCGCCCGAGCGGCTCAAGGTGAGGATGTGGCTCTACCCCTGGCTGACGTGGTTCTCGATCGTGGCGATCGTCGCGGTGATCGGGTCGATG
>Ga0081538_10005485_pt1 | contig 11390 bp, 11 predicted proteins | sample TabmetS5T2R1_FD_71022 | JGI IMG/M metagenome (GOLD analysis project Ga0081538, IMG submission 71022) | Tabebuia heterophylla rhizosphere microbial communities from the University of Puerto Rico - S5T2R1 | ecosystem: Host-associated > Plants > Roots > Rhizosphere ... | reverse complement strand
ACGTGATCCACGGAAACGCCTCGCTCGCGGCGGCGGGATCGCTCGGGATCGTCTTCACCCGAGGACGGAGCACGTCGTGCGGGCCGCGCGTGTCGTCGCAACCGACTCCCGCATCGGCCGAGCTGCCGAGGTAGAGCGCCTCGGTGAACTTGTTGGCGTGCGAGCCGGCTGCGGGGTAGACGACGGGGTGGGTTTCGTCGACGCGCTGGAGCTTCTCCTGGTCGTCCCAATCGGCCCGCTCGGCTCCCTCGTGCGAGCTGTAGCCGACGACGGTCGGCTCCGCGTCGAGCGCTGCGCGCGCGTCCTCGGCATCGAAGACGAGCTGGATCATCTCCCAGTCGCCCTCGTGCGTGTTGTTGAAGTCGTTGAACGGGTAGAAGAACCAGTACTGGAGGGCCACCTTCTCCAGTAGGCGCGCATCCGTGGCGACGTGCGCGTAAACGGTCGGCGCGATTCCCGCAGGCACTCGCCGGGCCCACTCCTCGTACGTGCATTCCGGCTCGAGCGCGTTTCCGGGGAAGTCGAGGTGGTATTCGTAGAGCCCCGCGAGATCGGAGGCCTCGGGGGCGATCTTCACGAGATCGGACGCGTTCCAGGGGCCGCGGAGGGCCACCGTGCGCTCGCCGAGGATCGCCTCGACGTCGGTCGGGAAGTAGGGCTCGCCCGGGCCGCACTCCTCCTTCTGCTCGACGAGTCGGACGACAGGCGCGTACTTCTCGGCGAGGGCCCTCTCGTCTGCGAGGTCGGCCGACGCGGACGGGGCGACCGTGAGGCCGACCGCCGCGGCCAGCACGAGAAGATGCAACCGAGCCATCTGGGCGCGATTCTCTCAGGGCGCTCGGCCGGGCACGAGCGCGGCGACGGCACATGGTGGGGTCGGAGCGTCGTCCATGTCGTTCGGCGCGAGGAGGAGCCGACGGGCGGCGACGAGCTGCTCGGTGCGTAGGTTTACCGCGGAGCCGCTGCCGTTGCTTCGGACTCGAGCGCACGCCAGTCGACCTTGCCGATCCGCGTCAGCGGCAGCTCCGCGCGGAACTCGATCTCGCGTCGACACGACCACTTGATGAGACGCGCGCGGCAGTGCTCGATCAGCTCGGAAGCCAGAGCGCCGTCCGCGAGAGCGGAACTCATACTTCGCCGTCTCGAACTTCTAAGGGACTTTGAACCGGCACCAATTCCTTGGCCTTGCATGCATTCCACAATTCTTCCGGGAATACAATGGCCGCCAACGGCGAATTCGCGTCCTTTTCCGTCTTCGGGTGGAGGTCGATCCCTTGTGTCTTGTACGCCTTGTATGCCAGTTGACTGCAATAGAACGCGCCGTCGGTCTCGGGATTGAAAACATTGAAATTGTATGCCTTCTCGTTGCTCGCTTGTCGCAAACAGTACGCGACGACATTCTCGCGGATTTCCATCTCCTCTTTGGCCGAGATGCCACGCCCTGCGATCGGGTCGCCGATGCCGATGAGCTGGTCTACCAGAAGTCGCTCTTTGCCGTGGTTGACCGCATCCCATGTATCGCTCGCGAACTCTACGACCTCGACCCCTCGCGCTGCCGATTCCACGAACCGCACTCCCGGTCCGACATAGAGCGCGGCATGACTGAATTCTCCGGGAAATACGCGTCCAATGAGTTTCCAGCATCGACCAAACAGACTTCCCTCGTCACCGTCATGCGTAAAGAGAATATCGCCGGTCTTGGCAGTCACACCGTTAAATGAGTGCGTGTAAATCACAAGCGTGTCATCCCATCCCGATCACGTCGCGCGTTTTGCCACCACGCCACTCGCCGTCTCCGTCAACGTAGAAGTTCCTGACCGCCTCCCCAGCGGACAATATACGAGTACTGCACCGACCCCGCGCACTCCGAACTCCGCCGTCGCCACGCTGATCGGATTGGCGGTCTCGCTCTTCTAGAAACTCGCGGTATCCGCTGCAGGAAGCGCACGTGTCACACGCCGACCGTGTCGCGCAGCTGGTCGAGCGGCTTCTCGCGGAAGGCGATGATCGCGTCGGCGAGGTCGTCGGGCGCCTCGACCATGGGGACATGACCCGCGCGGGGAAGCACGAGGAGCCGCGCGTCAGTGAGGGCCTCGCGCCAGGCGGGGCCCTCGGTTGCCGGGACAATCCTGTCGCGGGCGCCCCAGACCAGAAGCGTCGGCGCGACGATCGACCGGGCCGCGGCGCGGATGTCCGTCGATGCCGCGTGGCGACCGCCGCGAACGATGTTCCGCGGGCCCGCCCGAAACGCATCCGTCGTCAGCCGGGTCAGGAAGCTCGGCCGGCTGCGGCGGAGCGTCAGGAGGAGAGGCCACACGTAGGCGGCCAGCGAGCGTTGGGGGCCCATGCCCGGCGGGGCGATGAGCACGAGGCGCCGGACGAGGTCGGGCCGAAGCGCCGCGACGCGCGCCGCCACCAGCCCTCCGAGCGAATGGCCGACGAGGTCGACGGGAGCCTCGAGCGTCTCGAGTTGTTCGACCACCCACTTCGACAGGTCGATGGGTGCCAGGCCCCGCGGAAGATCGAGCAATGCGACCGGGCCGGCCGCCTCGACCCGCGGTACGAGCTGGGACCACCAGCGCGAGGACCCGGACAGCCCGTGCACGCACACGAGCACGGGGGCGGGCTGCCGGGAAGGCGCCTGCGTCGTGCTCTCGTCCGATGTCGGCACGTGCTCCCGTCTCACGGGGACCTCGCTCGCTCCACCGTACCCGCCGCGGGCTACTGCAGCGCCGCAAACGTGCGTGAGGCTCGTCAGCGCTTGTCGACGTCGCCTGTACCTGGTCTTGCCCGCCGAAGGGACGACGAGGACGACGGGCCGCCCATGCGAGGCGGCTGCACGGGCTGAACGGCCGCTGTCCACACCTCATTGGCGAGAGGGGTCAAGTCTCGCCATTTGAGACAACAAATAGATTCTCCTAGCTGATGCCAAGGCGCAGGCGCCACCGGGCCTCTGCCGAGGCCGGATACAGCGGGATCGCCGCCGAGCTCGGGGTCTACGACGACGTCTTCCTCTGCCTGTCACCCGGAGAGCCCTGGCTGGAGCACGGGATCGTCGAGCATCGATACAAGGAGCTGTGCCCGACCGCCTACAGGCAGATGATCGACCGGTGGGGCCACGTGATCCAGGGACCTCGTCGATACTCGGTGACCGCGTTCCTGACCCGTACGTGGGCCCGACTGGCGGCTGACGGCCTTCTGGCAGCACAGCTGGGTCCCGCCACTGGCGTGTATCAGCACACGCGCAACACCACCATCCTGTACTGGGCGCTTCCCCCTGTCCCCGCGCCGCAGCGGATCCGGACATGGGCCGACTTCGCAGCTGACCTTGGGATCGACCCCGATTGTTGGACCCTTCCGGGATGAACTCAATGGGCAGGCCATCACACGCTCTCGCATGGGGCCGCCCCCTTAGGCGCCCGGCGAGCGCGCCCCGACGACCCAGCTGGAGGCCGGCGCCCGGATCGCGCCGTCTGGTCCCTGAAACTCGGCGAGCGCCTCATGGAGGGCCGCGACGATCTTCGAGCGCAGCTCCACGCCCCGGATGCCGGCGAGGCGGATCAGCTCGCCCGCGGGACCGAGCGCCATGACGAACTCGACGGCCTGGTCGAGGTCGGCGCCGATCACGATCTCGCTATCGCAGCGATGCAAGGAGATGTCCTCGAACCCGGCACGCACGAGCACATCGGTCGTCGTATCCGCACTCGCCATCGAGAACGGGCCCGGCCCGCAGGTGGGCTCGTCCGTGGTCTCGGGTCGGGTCAAGAACCGCTCGACCACCTGCTCGGCGCGGTGCAGCCACTCGTTGTCGAGCTTGCGCCGCCAGACCACCATGCAGAGGCGCCCGCCCGCGGCGAGCGTCCGCCGCACGTTTCGCAGGGCGACCACTGGACTGGCGAAGAACATCGTTCCAAAGCGCGAGAAGGCATAGTCGAAATCGCCGTCGAGTCCCCCTGCCTGGACATCGGCGACGACGAAGCGCGCGTTCGCGACTCCTGTCTCCTCGGCCTCTCGACGAGCGACGTCGATGAAGCGCGCCGCGGCATCGACGCCGACCACGTCGCCCTCGGGCCCGACGAGCTCGGCGAGCCGCCGGGTGGTGTCGCCAAAGCCGCAGCCGAGATCGAGCCCCCGGTCACCGGATCGTGGTGGATGCGTGCGAAGCCCTCGTTCGCCATGCGCACCGAGCCCGGTCGTGACGATATCGCGGTAGCGTACGAAGCGGTCGAAGAGGACGCCGTTCCAGGCCTTGATCGCCTCTTCATTGGAGCGGAGGATCCGCCCGCCGCCGATCCGCCCGCCGCCGAGCCTCACGGCCGGGCCTCGCGGACGCCGGTGGCCGCGGCGAACTCGAGCCGCGTGCCGACGCTGTCTTGGATGAACGCGTCGGGAAACCGTGTGGCAATTGCGTAGGTGGCCCGCCAGCCGGTGCAGTGCGCCGGCGCCAGGAAGTCGGGCGCGAACTCGTCGAGCGCGTCGCAGGTTGGTCCCGACGGTTGCTTGGCGAGACCCTGATCCGGCAGCAACGTGTCCGTCACGTCGTTCTCGAGCGTGGTCACGGTCAGCGCGTCGACGGGCTCGAGCGGGATCGGGTCCATCGCGCCGTCGGACTACCTGGGCTGGCCGAGGGCGCAGGGCGGCGTATTGCCGGCCGTGGCCCCGACCGCGAGCTGCGGGGTGACGATGTAGACGAACTCGAAGACACGGTCCCCTGCGAGCCGGTCGGTCACGATCGACTCGCCGATCCTGATCCCGAAATGGGTGATCAGCTCCTGGTGCACAGGGAAGACGTTGGTCCCTGCGACCGCGTGGCCGGCTACCTCGAGCGCCCAGTTGTCGGCGCCCACAATGGCGGGACGGTAGGAGGCGAGCCAGCGCGCCTCGCGGAGGTAGATGCCCGGCTCGGACGTCAGGTACTTCTCGTGAGCGAGATGGCCCGGATGGCTCGGATCGTCGGGCGCATGGGGGCTGGTCGGGTCGTGGGGTTCGAGCAGCTGATTCCAGCCGGTGCGAATCAGGACGACGTCGCCCCGCTGGATCATCTCGACCCTTGCCCGCCGCATCGCGGCCTCGAGATCCTCGAGCGTGATCCGATAGGTCGCCGCCAGGTGTGGACTGCCGTTCGGCGCCGTCTCGAGGACCTCGGTCGCGCCCTGGACGAGCTTGAGTCCGAGCACGTCGAGCAGGATCCCCCTTGTCACGATCGGGCCCGCGTGCTCGCTTCCAAGCCGGCTCGTTCCCCAGGTCTCGGCGATCTCAGGCCCGCGGCGGCCGCCGTAGTAGACCGGCCCGACGCCGATGTGGTTCAGACTGTCGAGCTGCGTCCCGAGCTGGTAGCTGAACGTGTACGGGCTTGACCGCTCAGTGACCTTGAAACGCTCCTCGTGGAAGCTGATCCGGTTCGGCCCCAGGGGTGTCGGCGACTGGAAGATGCCGTCGAAGCCGGGCGGCGGCTCGTACCCGTGGAGGAGGAGGCGCTGGTTGTACAGGCGCGGCGGCGTGCTCGGGAACGCCGGAAAGCCGTTGAACATGAGCTCGCCCAGGTTGTAGGTGACGACAGGCTTGGCCCCGTTGAGCAGCTTCAGCGCCTCACGCGTCTTCCGGGGCGTCACTTCCTGGAAGGTCCCGCGTTGATCGCCTCGCCGGTAGAACGCGGTCTCGTCCCAGGCTCCGGCGAGCACGGCTTCGACGTCGAACATCTCGTCGGTGAATCGCCGCGGCGAGCCCTCTCGCCAACCGTCTTCCAAGGGTGCTGCGGTTGCGCTTTCCCCGCCGAGTCCGAGACCGGCGAGTGCGCCGGCGACTCCCAGCCCGACGAGCTCGCGACGGCTGACCCGGTGCAGCGAGGCGTGCTCGAGCAGGAGGTCGGCCCTCATCGGAGCGTGACCCTGAGCTCGTACGAGGTCTCGGATGTGTGGTCCGGGCTCCCGTCCCCGTCGACGTCGATGGAGACTCCGGCGACAACCGTGTGCTCTCCTGGACCGAGCAGCACGAGCGCGCCCACGCCGTCCGACGAGAACGGGGTCGACCGACCCAGGTCGGCGAAGCCGAAGAAGGCCTCCCAGACATTCTGGTCGGCTAGCTTGAGCGTAAGGCGGCCCGTCTCGGTCCTCCACGCGCCCAGGTCGATCCTGCCCCCGTCCAGAGTCAGCGTGAATGTCGCAGACTCCAGGAAGCCATTCCCTTCGGCCTCGCAGTCAGGGAAGGGGATCAGGTCTGCCTCCGGGAGGCAGGCCCAGAAGTTGACCGGAATGTAGAGCGTCTTCCCGAACGGGACCGAGCATCGGCGCTCCACGCCGCCCAGCTCGAGAAACCAGAGGTGACCGCGTTGCGCGTAGGAGCAGTCCACCTCGCCTTCCGCAAGCCCGGGATGCGGCTGCGGGCCGTCTGTCGGAATCAACGACGCCCAGCGGAAATAGGCGCGCTGCCAGCCGGCGAGCGAACGGCCCCGGTACTTCAACCACGGCGGCAGCACGAAGCCGCCGCGCGCGCCTCGCGGCTGATCGCCTGCCGGCGCCCGTGCAGCGGTCGCAGCGCTGCTGGTCGAGCCCCACGCTGCGGCCGCGAGGGCTAGCGTGGCGCAGGCGGCGCCGATGATGAACAGCCTTCGCATCGTCTCCTCCTCTCTTGCGGCCAGGAGGCGCGAGTAGGGCGCGGGTCCCTCTACACGACCTCGATCCAGCGGGCGATCTCCTCGCGAGTCTCGGTCTCGACTAGCTCCGGATGGTCGCTGCGGACGTGACGCAGGACCAACTCGATCACCTCGTCATCTGTCTCGGCCCGCGCGACGTACCCGCACTCGCACTTGATCTGCCTGGCCATCGGATGTTTCGCACTCCAGGATTGTCGGAGACGGCCCTTTCGCAAATCTAGTGCACTAGGTTGGAGGAAGGTTGGAGCCCATCCCGCCGACAAGAATCCAGCTCTGCGGCCGGCTCGTCGTCGAGCTTCGAGGCCGCCGAGTCGATGGCGCGCTCCCCAGTCGCCAAGGTCGGCTCCTGTTCGCCTACCTGGCGCTCAACCGAGGCCGGGCGATCGCCCGGGACGAGCTGACCGACGCGCTCTGGCCGGAGGCCATGCCGACCGCTGCGCCGGCGGCGCTCACGGTCCTGCTCTCGAAGCTCCGAGCGACCGTCGGCCCTGAGGTCCTGCGAGGCCGAGGCGACGTGACCCTCTCCCTCCCTGAGGCCGCTCGGGTCGACGTCGAGGACGCGTTCGCGGGCGTCCATGAGGCGGAGTCGGCCGTGGCCCTCGGCGAATGGAGACGCGCCTGGGGTCCCGCCCTGCGCGCTCAGTTCATCGCCGGACGGCGTCTACTGCCCGAGCATGAAGCCCCGTGGATCGACGAGTGGCGCCGGCGACTGGACGATGTTCTCGAGCATTCGCTCGAGGCATACGCTGCGGCCTGCCTCGGCATCGGCGGGACGGAGCTGGCGGGGGCCGAACGAGCCGCCCGGCGCCTGGTCGCCCTCGCGCCTCTGCGGGAGAGCGGTTATCGGTTGCTGATGGACACCCTCGCCGCACAGGGAAACGTCGGCGAAGCCATGCGCGTCTACGACACGGCGCGCACGACGCTGCGCGAGGAGCTCGGCCTGGCGCCAGGCCCAGCGATCCAGGAGGCGCACGCCCGCCTGCTCGACCAGGCTACGACACGCTGAGTCCGTCACGGGTCGAGGATCGACAGGTCGAGCTCCCGTAGCGGCAACCGCCGACAGGTAATGCTCTTGGCTGTCCTCGTCCAGCAGTGCCTCGGTCAAGACGGTCACCCCCGGATGCCCGAGCGAGATGAGCGCCCGTGTCGCGAGCTGCGACGGAATCGGCTTGAGCATCGTCGCTCCATGCCTAGCCTCATGGAACATCAACAGGATGGGATGCTGATGGCGCGTTCGTTGGGCTCCTTAAGCAGCCAGCGTAGGACGGTGGCGACGTCCTCGGGGTCAGCGTCCTCCGCGGAGGCGATTACGTCGTCGCGGGTCCAATCGCGCGGATCCTCTGCCCGCATCCAGCCATTTCACTTGGCCGCTCCAGCGGGCTCAGAGGGCTTACCGGGGGCGGCGAGACGAAGCTTGCGCCATACCGTGAGCCGATCGAGCCGCGGGTCTGCCGCCGTTCGCACTGAAGCGCGTCGCGCTTGTGACGTGCCCGCTTTTGCGTGCGTCGCTCGTGGGCGCCCGTCTGTCGCCACGACGCACCCTCGCCCAGCAGGTCTACTCGGCACGTTCGAGCCGTGGAGTGCCGTGAGCTTCGGGGGCTACTGCATCGGCGTACCGGCCGCGTCGGTGAACGGAATAACCCCCGATTCTGTCGCTATTACCCGCGGTTCGTGGAACTGTAGGCTCCATAAACGGCTCCATACTCACCGCACGTTGAAGCTTCTGCAAGTCTCCTCGACCCAAAAAAGCGGCGATTTGCGGCGCCTTTGCAGAGCCCTCTGACGGACTCGAACCGTCGACCCCCTCCTTACCATGGAGCTTCACGCCGCAACCGGTCGCAACCCCTGGCAACGGTTTTCGCCTGCTGAGCCGTTTTTCACGGCCGTCCCATTTGCCACCGGTTGCGACCTATTGCGCCCGCTGGGCTCCATAAAGGCTCCATCCTTCGTTGTCTGCTAGGGCGACGCCGTCGCTGGCCGCCACGTCGCCGACCAGCGCTCCGCCGCAGCCAGGTACGGGGGCCATGCGAGCAGCTTCTGGGCGGCAGCTGGAAGCCGTGCCGGGCGATTCCGAACCCGCAGTTAACGGGTCGCGGCCTGAAGAAAGTCCGCAATTTCCAAGTTTTCTGGAGCGAACACCACTTGAAAGTGATGTTCAGTTCTGCAATGACATAGTTGCCAGAAGGCATGTGGGACCCGCACCTGCGGTCGCGGTTCCGGTGCAAAGCGACTGTGGTGATTGGAGGCGTCCTGTGCCTAGGTCCGTCACTAAGGCTTCGCGTGCGACCGCAGTCCGTTCGCGCTGGCTGCTTGAGCTGATCGCGCTCGCAACTCTTGCGCTCGTGCTTTCTCTTGCGGGCGCTGCGCGGGCGGCGACGAACGTGTCGGGGACAATCTCGACCAACACGACCTGGACGGCGGCGGGCAGTCCTTACGTGATGACCGGCAACGTCACCGTTGCAGCCGGCGTGACGCTGACAGTCGAGCCGGGCGTGACGGTGCAGGGGAACTCGTCGCTGCGTCAGTTGACCGTGAACGGCTCACTCATCGCGGAAGGCACGGCCTCGAGCCCGATCACGTTCACGTCGACGTCCGACTCAGCGCCCGGGCAGTGGTACGGGATTCGCTTCACGTCGAGCTCGGGTGGCTCGTCGATGAAGCACGTCCGCGTGCGCTACGGCGGGTCGCAGCTGGACGACGTGATGGTCCAAGCGCTCGGCGGCGCGCACACAATCGAAGACTCGATCTTCAGCAACGGCAGCGGCCGCGGCCTGCGCGTCTTCCCGACCGCGCTCAACGGAACGGGGACGTCGGCGGTGATTCGGCGCTCGAAGTTCGAAAACAACGGCGGTACCGGTGCGTTCATCCAGGGCGCGCCTGTCCAGATCGAAGACTCAGCGTTCTGGTCGAACGAAGGTGACGGCGCAGCGTTCCTCGTTCCGTCCGGGTACACGGTCGCCCCCTCCTCGGTCACGGGATCATCGTTTTGGGACAACGACGACTACGGCGTCTGGGTGAGCCAAGACGCTTCGGTAGCGGACCTAGGCCCGGATGGCGCCGGCAACTCGATCTACGACAACGGCACGTTCGGCTTCACCGTCCAGGAGAGCTGGGAGCAGCTGAGCGTTCAGCGCGCCTCGACGCAGGTTGACTGGCGCGGCAACTACTGGGGACCTGTCACGTATATCCCCTGCTCGGTCGGCTCGCAGACTGGTCACCTGAGCTACGGAGCGCCGGACCCGGACCCAAGCGCGGGTTTCCCGATTCCACGCGGCCCGGTCAGCCGCAGCTTCGCATTCGAGGGCTCCGGCAACGACATCGTCTGGTGTGGGAATGACCGGGCGCTCGTCAACGAGCCCCTCTACGAACCACCGGACCTCGAGTTTCCGCCGCCAGCGCCGCCGATCCAGGGTGGGATCGCGCTCGAGCAGCTCTTCGGCTGCAACGACTGTGACGTCAGCGATCCGGGCGTGGCGCTCGCACATGACGGCGCGGCAGGGAATGGGCTTGCGCACACAAACCGGCCCGTGAACACCGCATCAGGTGCGCTCGTCGAAAGCGCGACCGACATCAAGCTTGCTGGTCCAGGAATCCCATTTGCGTGGACGCGCTCCTACGGGTCACGCGACACGACCGCAGGCGCGCTCGGCGTCGGCTGGACGCACCCGTTCGAGACGAAGATCACGGTCGTCAACCCGACCACCGGCGAGCTCGAGTACCGGGCCGGCTCGGGACAGCGCACGCGCTTCACCAAGGTCAGCGGCGGTGGCAGCGGCGCCGCCACCTATCGCGGCAAGGGCTTCGACGGCACGCTCAAGCGGCTGGCCGCGAACACCTACGAGCTGAAGACGCGCGACCAGCGCACGTTCAGCTTCGACACCTCCGGCAAGCTGACCCAGATCAAGCCACGCTTCGGTCCCGCGACGACGCTCGCCTACACGAGCGGGAAGCTGTCCTCGATCACTGACTCGGCCGGGCGCACGATCACGCTTACCTACACCGTCGCCGACCCGACGCTGATCGAACGCGTCACCCTCCCCGACGGCCGCTACCTCGAATACGGCTACACCAGCACGCGCCTAACCAGCGTCCGCGACCCACGCGGGAAGATCTGGACGCTCGCCTATGACACCAACGGGCGGCTGACCTCGATCGAAGACCCGCTCGGTCACTTCCAGATCCAGGACGTCGTCTACGACGGCAGCGGACGGGTGACGAGCGAGGAGAACGGTGTGGGCGACGCGATCGAGTACGAGTACACCCAAAGCGGAGCGCTCGACCTGACGACGGTGACGATCCCCGGCCGCGGCGACTGGGTCTATAAGCACAGCGGCAACCTGCTGAGCGAGGTCACCGATCCGCTCGGGCGCAGCACCTCCTACACCTACGACGGGATGGGCCGGCCGCTCTCCGTCACCGACGGTCGCGGCCATGTCACTCGCTTCGAACACGACGCGGCCGGCAACGTCACCAAGGAGATCGCGCCGAACTCGCTCGGGACGACGACGCGCACGTTTAACGCCACGAACGATCTCCTCACCGAAAAGGACGCGCGCGGCAACACCACCACGTACGCGTATGCGACGACCGCGGGCGCGGACTACCAGGCCGGGCAGCTGAAGACGATCACGGACCGCGAAGGCGGCGTGACCACGCTCAAGTACTGGACGACGACCTCGTCGCCGACGCCGCCGGCGACGAACGTCGGGCTGCTGAAGAGCGTCCAGAACCCGCGGCT
>Ga0081538_10005484_pt1 | contig 11391 bp, 9 predicted proteins | sample TabmetS5T2R1_FD_71022 | JGI IMG/M metagenome (GOLD analysis project Ga0081538, IMG submission 71022) | Tabebuia heterophylla rhizosphere microbial communities from the University of Puerto Rico - S5T2R1 | ecosystem: Host-associated > Plants > Roots > Rhizosphere ... | reverse complement strand
TCATCGCGGCGAGGTCGTGGACCTCATGATACATGTCCTCTGCCATGAAGAAATTGCTTGCTGGGCACGCAAGACGACACCGGAAGCCGTGGTGCCCTTCGTAGTGATGCAAAAACAAAGACTTGAGCCGTACTGTCAGCATGCCATGTCGTCTTTGAGGGGGTGACAAGCGATTATAGAAGATGGATACGAAACGGGGCCTCGATCCTTTGCTGCGATCCTGGATACCGTCGAGCGATCCCCTGGCCCCTCAGGCCATCACGACGAGCCGTGAGCTCAACCCAAGGGCAGAAGGTGGCCGATGCGATGATCGAGACCCTATTTAAGATACTGTCGCAGAGAGGGATATCGTGGCCAGCTCCTTATCCGCTCCTGCGGTCGTTAGCCCCACATTCTATTACATCCAGGGGAATCTGAAAAAAGGCGCCCTTAGACCTTACTCTGTGAGACAGAGGTAGTCCAAGGGCGCCTGGTACGCCTGGTAATGGATGAAGATCGCCTCAGCGAGGGCTCTCTATTATACTTACAAACACTACGAGGACTATCCCTCGTGGTAGCGTGAGCTGGCGATGGTGGCCGTAGCAAGCACCATCGCCAGCCCCTCTTTTTTACCTATACTCTTCTTGCAGCGCACAAGGCCTCTGCTGCTTCTCTCGCAAGAGACAACAAAAAAAGCGCAATCCCAGCTGCGCTGACACAAGCATGTTCCGACTGCGCCTTCAGTAGGCAGTTCTCAAGTTCGTTCACAGAGCCCGGCAAGATGTACAGCCTACTACATGAGCCAGACCATTCCGACTGACTTGCTAGCCTATACTTCTCTGCGGATTTTGTCAATATCCTATTTGTAACTTCTTTAAATTTGTGTTGAGATGAGATTGCAATGGTGTGGCATCTTGATGCATACATTCGTTACTTTTTTGCTATGAACTTTAAAAATATGTCCCCTATTGTTGGTCGTCATATACAGTAAAGCATGAGTTGGCACACAGCAAGCCATTGTGCGAGTGTCATGAAGAAGATTACAAATTCATTCCAAAAACTGCTCGATCACTGCTGCCGTAAGGCATCCCGTCCTCTCCGGCTTAGAAATTCAAAGGCCACCGACGAGTGGTAGGGCTCAGCCAGGTTAGATAGATACATGAGACCCTCGTCTCAGGGTCAGTCCAGGAGTAAGACGGGCCTGCATCGCCGTGGCCGAAGGTGCTGGGCGAGGCTATGCTCCCCAGGCTACGTATTGCACTATGCGCGGGCTCAGGGAGAAGCCACCCTGGGACCATACCTGGGAAAGGGTGACTTGCCCCTTGCCGTGTTTGGCAAAGTCAGGGGCGTAATTGGCAGGCAGCCCATGGCGAAATACACTGAGGTCGGCCTCGTTGAGCCTTGCCCCACCCAGGTTGGCATCCTTCAAGTCTGCCTGATGCCGGCTATCCCTACGAGCATTCCCCTGCTCAGTACACCGCAGCAATACCGATCCGGCCGATCGGTTTGAACACGTCGTTGTTGTTCAGCGGCTTGAGCGTTTCGCCAAGGAACAAGAACTCGGCTGCGCCCTTGACCGTCCAGGTGCCAAAGCTCTTCGGGATGAAGCCCAAGGTCATGGAGAAGACCGGTCCAAACTGGACATAGCCAAAGGTGGGGTTCTTGGTCGTCCCAAACTCGTAGTAGTTGTGCGCGCTGAGCCCCAGCGTGACCGGAAAGCTGATCGTGAGGGGATAGGCGCTCTGCAGCTCCAAAGTGTAACCGGGGTTGATGCCAAGTTGCAGGTACACGCCGTGGGCGCTCCCGGCATCCGCCTGGCCGCTGACTTCCCCTGCCACGAGCAGGCTCGGGTTTAGGGCGAATGCCCCAAGCCACTTGCTGTCGTTCAGGCTCACACTGAACGCCAACTCTTGGACGGTCCCGAAGGAATCGTTCGGGCTGGTGTACGCTGTGTAGATGAGCCCCATGGTGACGTTCTCCCACAGCGTGGCCGCCAGCGTAAAGATGAGGTCTGACTCGTACCAGAATTTCGGATCAACGGGGTCGACGAGGGTACCACCGCCCGCATGCCAGTTGTTCCAGATGCCGGGCGTCGCAGTAAGCGCTGTGAGGGGTCCGACATTTTCAATGAGTTTGAAGGACAGCGAACCGGACGGCTGGAAGTTCGCCCCACTCCGTTCCTGGGCAATGCCCCGGAAGAAATATGCCGAGGCCCAATCGACGCCAAAATTGAGCGAGAGGCGCCCCGTATTCGGGCTTTTGTCCTCAAGTTTGGCTTCCGTTGGCTGCTGCGCGCTGACCCATGGCGGCGCCCCGACGGCGATCGTACAGGTGATAATGCCCACTGCGAACCATCGGCTCCAACTTCCGGTTATCGTCATCAGAAACCTCCTTATGAAGACAGGTTTGGCCGGTTCGACCCGGCCATCACAGGGCGTCATACCCACGCCTGGAGAAAAAGGCATAAAACTCCCTATAGAACGCGTCCGTCCAGGGTGGTGAGCAATTCTTATGCCAAGGTATATTTTTGTCATAAAAGCAATATTTTTCAGAAGCTTAAGTGATTTAAAACCGCACTTTTTAAGATGAATGTACAATACAAAACTGTCGAGTTGAGAACAAAAAATGTTTTAGACTGACGAGAGTGTCGGTTGTAGAAGAGCGTGGTGAGAGCCAAGTCCAGACCTCTCCGCACCTTGGCACCACGCCTCAGGAATGATTTCAATGGCAGCCTCTTGGATTGAGCATCCAAAAAGTGCTCTGCACTCTTCTACTGCAGGCCATATGCTCGGTACATGGAAGGACATGATCAGGAACATCCAGACCAACAACGGTCCGGACTTGCATCATACCTTGAATTACCTGGCTCTCCCTGACGATCCTATCTATATTGCTGCCCCAGATTTCCTCAGCCGTGATCTGTTTGCCCGCTATGGGCAGACGTATCAGCTCTTCATGAACGGGGCCGTGCATGTACCCACAGTCTTTGCCTAGGATTTGCGAGCTCGACATCGCTTTGGGTAAGGAGTTTTGTCGTGGCAGCTATCGTGTAGTCTCTTTGGAGTCTCATGGGACTTCTGTTCGTCGTCCCTCCAGCGTACAGCGCCTCATGCCTCTATTACTCGGCTGAAGCTCGACGGCACAGGGTTTGAAATATTTGCACGTGGTGTACGGAACACCGCAGGGTTCGATTGGCATCCAGAGACGAAACAGCAGTAAGAGAAGGAATGGGGCCCCTCATCCTGTGATAAAACCCTCTCCCGGCAGGAGAGGGAAGGGGACCCTTATCCTCATTCTCTTCCGACGGCAGAGGCCGAGACTCAGAGCGCACGAGTTGGTGTAAATCCTCTTCACCGATAATTGGGATCTCCAGACGCTGTGCCTGCTCATACTTACTGCCTGGATCGGTACCAGCGACAACATAGTCCGTCTTACGGGTGACGCTGGAGGTGACGCGTCCACCGGCAGCAGTGATGAGCGCCTGTGCTTCCTGACGCGTGAGGTGCGGCAGGGTGCCGGTGAGCACGAACACTTTGTCAGCCAGTACCTGAGGGGAGGCCGTGTTGGTGTCAGCGGGCGTGCTCTCCTCCAGAGATACGCCGGCATCACGTAAGCGTGCAATGATATGGCGGTTTTCCTCATTGGCAAAGAACTGGGACACGCTCTCGGCAATCACGGGGCCAATCTCATTGATCGCGGCCAATTCCTCAGCACGGGCCGCGGCGAGCACTGTGATTGTGCGGTAGCGCCTGGCCAGCAGGGCTGCACCGCGCTCACCAACGTGGCGAATGCCAAGCCCAAAGAGCAGGCGCGCCAGGCCACACTCGCGGCTGCGGACAATGGCCTCGACGAGATTGGTCGCGGATTTTTTTGCTAACCGTTCCAGTTTGGTGAGGGTTGGCACATCGAGGGCGTAGAGGTCAGCAAAGTCGTGCACCAGGCCGCGTGTTACCAGTTGCTCGACCACGGCTGTACCCAGACCGTCAATATCCATGGCTCGGCGCGAGCCGTAATGCAACAGTCGTTCGCGGAGCTGGGCTGGACAGGCAGCATTGGGACAACGCGCCACCGCCTCACCCACAGGACGGTAGGCCAGAGTGTGACAGGCAGGGCAGTGGGTTGGCATACGAAAGGGGAGGCTGTCCGCAGGACGGGCTTCGAGGAGCACACGAACCACCTGCGGAATCACGTCGCCAGCGCGCTCGACGAGGACCTGATCGCCTACACGGATGTCTTTGCGCCGGATTTCGTCTTCGTTGTGCAACGAGGCACGACTGACCGTGACGCCACCAATGTGCACGGGTTCGAGCTCAGCCGTTGGTGTCAGTGCCCCGGTGCGCCCCACGCTGATGTTGATTGCTAGCACTCGGGAGACGGCCTGTTGCGCTGCGAACTTAAAGGCAATGGCCCAGCGTGGATGATGCGCTGTCGCCCCCAGCGCAGCTTGCCAGCGAAAACTATTGACTTTCACCACCACCCCGTCAGCCTCGTATTCCAGTTCGTGGCGACGCTCCTCCAGCTCCCGGCAGTAAGCAATGACCTCCTCGATATTGGCGCAGCAGGACGTGCGCGGGTTGATGCGTAGCCCGGTCTCTTGCAATCCCTGCACAGCATCCCAGTGCGTCTGATATGGATGTGCCGGTTCAGCATACCCCAGCGTGTAGAGAAAAATGTCGAGCGGCCGGCGCGCACTGAGCGCAGCATCCAGCAGGCGTAAGGAGCCAGCTGCCGCATTACGCGGGTTGGCAAAGGGCTCCTGCCCTTCCTCTTCGAGCTGCTGATTGAGCTGCGCAAAGGCTGTTCTGGGCATGTAGACCTCACCCCGGACTTCGAGGCGCTCTAGAGCGCTCAGCGGTCCCCGCAGGCGCAGGGGAATGCTGCGAATGGCCCGCAAGTTCTGCGTAATATTTTCACCAATGCGACCGTCACCCCGTGTAGCACCGCGTGTGAAGACGCCGCGAGTATAGAGCAAGGCCACGCCGAGACCGTCGATCTTCGGCTCTACCACATAGGTGCACTGTTGCCCGGGTAACAGGCGCTGCAGGCGCGCGGCAAACTCACGCAAGTCATCAGTGCTCATGGCGTTGTCCAGGCTGAGCATGGGCCGGAGATGTTCGACCGACTCAAAACCCTCGGCGGGTTGGCCACCGACGCGCTGGGTCGGTGAATCGGGGGTAATAAGCTCAGGATGGGCTGTTTCCAACGCCTGCAGTGCACGGAACAGAGCGTCGTACTCAGCGTCACTGATGTTCGGACGGTTCTCAACGTAGTACTGGTACTGATGCAGATGAATTGCTTCACGCAACTCGTGCAAGCGCTGCATGACTGCCGTGAGGTCTTCCATAGTGCCCCTTATGAGAGAAGAGTACGGGTAGAGCTGAGGGGTGCAGAGCGTCCCTGGTGGCGAATCGTATGTATGGCAATCTGGTGGCTTCCCTCCCACTCCAGAGGCCAGGTCTCCGTGTCGCATATAAAACCGTGCTGGCGCACTAAGGCAAAGAATGGCACCGCATTGACCCGCCCAGGCTCCGAGAATACAGCAGTGCCAGCACGTGCCAAATAGCGCCGCAGGAGGGCAACGAGAGGGCCAAAGTTGCGGGCCTCGTAAATGACGTCTGAGGCCAGAATGTAATCATAGCGCCGCCGTAAGGTAGGGTAACGCCAGTCCATAAGCTGAAAGCGTGCCTGCTGACAACCGTTGCGGCGGGCGTTATACCGTGCAAAGGCGAGGGCGGCGGCCTCGTAGTCGGTACTTAAGACACGCGCCCCTTGCAGCGCGGCCACAATCCCGACGAGTCCCAGGCCACACCCTAATTCCAGGACACGCCGTCCAGCGAGAGGCAAGCGCTCAGTCATGTAGTGTGCCATGGCCACGGCAGCGGGCCACAACTCAGCCCAGTAAGGCAGCCGTTCGTCCTCAGCAAACGTTATGGGATCGAGAGACTCCAGGAGTTCCTCAAAATCGGCGATGCGCGTCACGCATACCTGGAGACCCTGCACATCCAGGACGGTGTCAAGCGTGATATAGCGTTGGACGTGCTCTTCCACCACGGCTCTCCGACGCCGCGTTATTCCTTCTCCTGGAAAATCCCGATACTGGCCGTAAACCCATGCAGAAAATTGCTCATGCCAATGGGGCCAATTTCACCGTTACAGAAGAAACCGGCGAGGGGGATTGCTCCCGCCGTCTCTGCAACTACACGACTATCATGGTCCGGCTCCCCATAGAGGTGCGCGCCACGGCCATTACAGGAAAAGAGTAAGGCGCCACGCGCTGGCCGTCCAGCCAACTCTGGGGACAATGTCTGCATCAAGGCATGCAAATCCTCCCGGGCCGTGGTGGCATCACGGACGTGGAGCTGCACAGTCTGTCCGGGACGAAACATATCACCCACAGCGATGGCGCCACTTTGCGGATCAGCCCCTAAAAACGTGCGGATGAGGAAATCGCCGCGGCTGAACTCCTCCCTATACTCGTCAATCACGCGCCCCATCAGGAGCGCTGTCCGTGCGAGGTTTTGATCTTCGGGAGAGAGTGCTGTCAACGCTTCACGGACCGCCGTCAAGGCTGGACGGCCACTCAATTCATAGATCACCTGGTCCTCACAACGCGTAATGATAAACGGCTGGCCAATCGGTTTGCAGCCTTGCGACACCACCGTACGTAGTGTGAAATTGCCTGTCAGGGCCACACCAACGGCGCCATGCACTACCTCGCCGTTCAGAAACAGGGCGCAGCTACTCTGTGACTGACCACCACTCGCCAAGCCACCCAGCACTGGGCGCTGTGGGTAAGCACCATTCATGACTTCAAGCAACTTCTGGGGATCGATCATAAAGGGGTCCGGGAGCAACACAAACGTTGGCTCGTCCTCCGGCGTCACGCCGAGACGGTTATGCCAGTAGGTCTCTGGCCAACCTTCCTCCAAGTCAGGCTGTTCGACGTGAAAGGGCGTGATGTCCACCCCAGGCAGATGCGCCACCATGAGGGCCAGGGCTGGTTGATTTTCGACTTCCCGGCGGTCGCCAATCACACCGCCTCCCGTACAGCCAATCAAGGTATGGGTGGCGAAGCGCTCCTGCATGACGTGTAAGAGGCGGGGGAACGTTTTGAGATGGTGGGGAGATGCAAACACAAAACTGAGGTGGGCATGTTGCTCTGGCAACTGCGGTGCCACCTGCTCGAGCACCGCTGCGACCGCTGCCTCAGTCTGTACTTCACGCGATAACGCACTGGCAAATTGCATAGGAACTCTCCTTGTCAAGGAGGAGCGGGATTAGCCTGTATCCTTGCGCTGACTCATCGTACTACCTCTAGTCTACTCGCCCTCATCGTTACATGCAATCCAGAGGCATTCGGAGGCGGACCTGGGATCATGTCCCCTCTCCCGGAGGGAGAGGAGGCTATGCGTCCTTTATCTGATTGCCAGAGAGGTCCCTGGATCATACACTTTTGTAAAAAGGCAGTTCTGCCACGGTGGCGTTGAGGGTGCTGTCCTGAGTGTGCACCTTCAGGGGCGTACCTGGAGTCAGGACCTCACGGCGCACATAGCCGAGCGCAATGTTCTGTTGCCGGGCCGGCGAGTATGTGGCGCTAGTGATCCAGCCCACTTCACGCTGCGGCGAGACGATTTTTGCGCCAGGCTCTGGGAGTCTCTCACCGCTGAGGAGCAGCCCCGCCAGTTTGCGATTGACATGGCCGCGTGCCTCGATCCGGGCGATGACTTCCTGCCCAATATAGCAGCCTTTGGTATAGCTGAGGGCGGCCTCGAGATTAGCCTCGACAGGGATCGTCTCCTCCGTCATGTCACGCCCATAGACGGGAATGCCAGCTTCAATGCGTACTGTATCCAGCATCTCCAGCCCTACAGCACGGGCCTCACAGGCCTCTCGATGGGCCCAGAGGGCGTTCCACACATCGGGCAGGGCTGCAGACGGTGCCAGCAGTTGATAACCTAACTCACCAGTATGGCTGCGCCGTATACAGCGCACCACATGGCCAGCGAGCTGGCAAGTGATACTGGCGTACATCTGCAGTGCTGGGATCTCTTGCCCTAGAGCAAGGGCGAGCAGCCCGGCGGCACGTGGTCCCTGCAGTGCTACAAGCCCCCAGTGGCCGCTCTCATCGTGAAACGTAACGTCTTCGGAGATCACGAAATATTCGATCGCTTCGATAAAAGGGCGTGCCACCTGTGGCTCGAGTTCGAGCAGATAGGCATCGGCTTCAGCATACACGACAAAATCGGCAATGAGGTGCCCCTTGGCATTAAGGAAGGTCGCGTAGCATCCCTGACCCGCTTGCAGGCTCTGCGTATCATTCGAGACCATGGCATGTAAAAAACGTTGCCGCTCCCGCCCTGTAACACGGACCAGGCTCCGATGTGACAAATCGCATAGGCCCACACCGTGTCGTAGCGCCTGGTATTCGGCGTGCGGATCACCAAAATGCTGGGGGAGTTCCCACTCTCCAACCGTGGTAAACGTCGCTCCCAACGCCTGGTGCAGTGGATATAGCGCACTCCGCTTCATCGCCTTGCCCTTTCTCAGCCTGTCCACCGCGGTCAACTCGCTGTGCGTTGGCTCTGGCGTGGACGAAAAATACACGTATGCTTGACACGCTGCACAGCCTCGCCGGCAGCGTGTATGAGGACGTCGAGCACCACGAATGCATGGCCCTTTTTCTCAAATTTTTGCACAGGTACCCCGCGGATTTCCAGAGTCTCACCGACCTGACAGGGACGATAGGTCATAATGTCACTGGCGACATGGATCCAGGGTCCCAAAATAAAATGCTCTGAGAAAATCCGGTTGCACTGCCGCAACAGGATGCCCGGATGCACAAATCCCCTGGCGCCGCGATACAGCGCCAGGTCATCAGCATGCGTATGGCAATATGCCTCGTTGTCCTGCTGATGCACGGTGAGAGTAAGCAGAGGCAGCGGTTGGCCAATGACTACGGCGTCCCAGCTTATGGGCACCTGTGGAGCCTGGCGCGGTCCTGGCGGAATCTCAGCCGGATCGGGCGCTGGGCTGCTCGCGGTCGGCAACGTGGCTGTGCCGATGCCACAGACCACACCATCGGCATTCGTGCTGGCCAGGTCAAAGTGCATCTCAGACTCTGCCACCGCCTTAATAATACTCGTGACGGTGACTTGGTCACCTTCATAGATCGGTTTGGCGAATTGGACCTGGGTCGCGCCCCGTGTCAGCCACGCCTCGCCGAAGCTGTGGACCAGCGGATACGTCATGTAGGCATAGACCGACACGCCAGGCACGAGGCCGCCGCGAAACCCATATTGCCTGGCTACGGCGTCGTCATGGATCTTATTGGCGCTTGCTGCCGCATCATTGTGGGCCGTGAGCGTGTGCGATTGGAGCTGCATACCCGTGGTGTATATGGCGCGTGACATTTTAAACCCCTTCAGCCAGTAAGTGTCGGAGACTGGTTGAGCAGGACCCAGTACATACCAAGCGTGCGTACCGCTTCGGTGAACTGCTCGAAATCGACCGGTTTCGTCATATAACTATTGGCACCCAGGCGGCAACTTTCAATGATATCATGCTCTTCGCGCGATGAGGTGAGTACCACTACCGGGATCATGCGTGTGCGAGGGTCGCCTTTGATACGCTGCAGCACTTCGAGCCCGTCTACCAGGGGCAGTTTCAGATCGAGAGAACCACTTTGGGGCTAGGCGCGATGCTGCGCTGCGCATAGGCACCCGTACCAAAGATGTCGTTCCAAATCAAGATGGCCACGCAGATACCGGCCTGGAAGGCGATTGAGCTAGCGCACCACAGGGCCTGGAACAGGGAGATGAGTAGCATCGACCGCCGGCAACGTTACCGGACGATAGCGCCCATAATGCAGGGCCTCGACCAGCTCCTCAGAGGACGTGATCGTATCATCGAAAGCTGTGGCACACGTTAAAAACCAGGCGGGGTGCACGTAGTGCGCATCGCTACCACCTAATCCGCGCAGGCCGTGCTGAGCACACAGGGTATCCGCGCGCTCGTTTTGCTTGTCACTATTTTGTCCATTGTAGCGTTCGAGGATGCGTATACCAGCCACTTCGGTGAAATTGCGCTCGATGACGCTCCCAAACACCGACTCCCGGAAGGGATGGGACGGCACCGCCACTGCTCCGAGATTCTCCAGCTCAGCAATAATGCGACGGCCATCGTGCATGCGCTTCGTGAGATCAAAGCGTTCTAACACCCGCTCGTTCATCCCATAGACCAGCAAATGCCCCAGGTTCGTGTCCATTTCCACCCCCTGGAGGACGAGCACGCCATAGTCATCCCAGTATCGGCGCAATGCGAGTTCTGGCGTATATGTGCGATGCTCGGTTAACACAAAACCATCAAAGGGGTGAAACTGGCGGTACGCTAGAATGAGATCGATATACCCAGTAATCGTCGCGGTACTATCGTCAGAGGCCACGGTGTGCACGTGCATATCGAGAATCACGGCTTCCACTTCTCCTGCCTAGGCATGCCGCAGTCAGCCCCCCAGAGGCTGACTGCTGATGTCTGAAGCTGGCGCTTATTGGCCAGCGCGTTGCAGATGCCTCAGATCGAGGCCAAAGGCCTGGGGCCACAACTCCGTGACTTTATCGAGCGTCCAGCCACCCGGGCAGAAGACCGTCTTCACCGGCTGCGGATCTTCGATCAGGGACAATCGATCACCCGAAATGCCCACTGTCCAGCCGGTAATGTCTTGCGCCATATCCGACGCCAGAAATGCGACTACCGATGCCACATGCTCCGGCTTACGCTCCCCGGCCGGCATTGGCGCCGCCTGACCGACACCACGCTCGGCGCGGATCTGACGGGCAGACTCAGGCACAGTGGCGGTCATGCGCGTATTGGCTCCCGGCCAGATGGCGTTGGCGCGCACCCCATACTTCGCCATATCCCGTGCCACTGTGCGCGTCAGGCCTAGAATACCCGCCTTCGCGGCTGAGTAATTTGCCTGTCCAGAGTTCCCGGCACCCGAAATCGATGAGAAATTAATAATACAGCCACTCTTCTGTGCCCGCATAAGCACACAGGCAGGCTTCACAACGCAGAAGGCCCCACGCAAGTGCACGTTAATGACCGCGTCCCACTCCTCGATGCTCATGTTGAAAATCATGCGATCCCGCAAAATACCAGCCACGTGCACCAGAATGTCGATCTTACCGTAAGCATTGACCGCAGTCTGGATAATGTTTTGCCCGCCTTCCGGGGTCGCGACGGAGTCAAAATTGGGGGTCGCCTCACCGCCCGCTTGCTTGATTATCTCCACCGTTTGATCGGCGGCCGAGTGCGACTGGCCGACGCCATCCACGGCGGTGCCGAGGTCATTGACCACGACCTGGGCCCCTTCCGCCGCCATGAGCTTACAGATTTCCCGGCCAATACCATTGCCAC
>Ga0081538_10005483_pt1 | contig 11395 bp, 14 predicted proteins | sample TabmetS5T2R1_FD_71022 | JGI IMG/M metagenome (GOLD analysis project Ga0081538, IMG submission 71022) | Tabebuia heterophylla rhizosphere microbial communities from the University of Puerto Rico - S5T2R1 | ecosystem: Host-associated > Plants > Roots > Rhizosphere ... | reverse complement strand
GGGCTTCCCCCCGGTCGGCGCGGGGGTCTTTTGGGGGGGGGGGGCGGATTTCCGCGGGAAAAGCAAAAAAACCTCTTCACGCCCCCGCCGGTGGCAAGCGAGGGCGCTCGACCTAGCTCGTAACGGCGCCCTTGGAAGCCGAGCCCACGTGCTTGGCGTACTTTCCGAGCACGCCGTTCCGGTAGCGGGCGGCCGGCGGCTCCCAGGCCGCGACTCGCTCGGCCAGCTCCTCGTCCGATATCTCCACGTTCAGCTCGCGTGCCGCGACGTCGAACACGATCGTGTCGCCGTCGCGCACGGCCACGATCGGCCCGCCGTGGCGGGCCTCGGGGGCCACGTGACCCGCCATGAAGCCGTGCGTGGCGCCCGAGAAGCGGCCGTCTGTGAGCAGCGCGACCGAGTCGCCGAGCCCCTCCCCCACGATCGCCGCTGTCACGTGCAGCATCTCGCGCATCCCGGGGCCGCCGCTGGGGCCCTCGTTGCGGATCACCACCACCTCGCCCGGCTGGATCGACTTGTCGAGCACGGCGTGGAAAGCGTCCTCCTCGCGCTCGAACACGCGCGCTGGACCGCGGTGCTCCATTCGCTCGTGGCCCGACAGCTTGACCACGCAGCCCTCTGGCGCGAGGTTGCCGCGCAGGATCGCAAAGCCACCGTTCGGCTTGAGTGCGGCGTCTACCGGCCGGACGACGTCCTGTCCGTCGGCCTCCTCCGCAGCCGCCCCAACGTCGCCGATCGTCTGACCGGTAACGGTCAGGGAGTCCCCGTGAAGCAGGCCGGCCTCCTCCAAGCGGCGTATCACGAGCGGCACCCCGCCCGCGCGATAGAGGTCGGTGGCCACGTAGCGCCCGCCGGGCTTGAGATCGCAGAGCAGCGGCGTGCTCCAGGCGATTCGGTCGAAGTCCTCGAGCTCGAGCTCCACGCCGGCCTCGTGGGCGACGGCGAGCAGGTGCAGCACGAGATTGGTCGAGCCGCCGGACATGGCACCTGCCGCGATCGCGTTCTCAAGCGACTCCTTGGTGATGAGCTGCGACGGCGTGACGCCGCGCTCGAGGAGCTCGACCACGAGCCGTCCGCAGTCCTCTGCGACCTGGCCCTTCTTCCCGTCCTCGGCGGGCACCATCGAGCTGCCCGCCGGAGAGATGCCGAGTACCTCGAATGCCATCGCCATGGTGTTCGCGGTGAATTGGCCGCCGCAGGCGCCTGCGCCGGGGCTCGCGTGGTTCTCGAGGTCGCGCAGCTCGTCGTCGGAGAGGTCACCCGCGGCGTGCGCGCCGATGCCCTCGAACACGTCCTGGATGGTCACGTCCTTGCCGCGCCAGCGCCCGGGCGCTATCGAGCCGCCGTACAGCATCAGGCTGGGCACGTCGTCGAGGCGGGCGAGCGCCATCACGCAGCCGGGAATCGTCTTGTCGCAGCCCGAGAGTGCGATCACGGCGTCGAACATGTGCCCACGCGCGACGAGCTCGATCGAGTCCGCGATCACCTCGCGGCTGACGAGTGAGGCGCGCATCCCCTCGGTGCCCATCGTGATGCCGTCCGAGATCGCCACGGTGTTGAACTCCATGGGCGTGCCGCCCGCGGCGCGTACACCCTCCTTCACCCGCTCGGCGAGCCGCCGCAGGTGGAAGTTGCAGGGCATCGTCTCCGTCCAGGTGTTGGCGATTCCGACGATCGGGCGCTGCAGGGCGTCGTCGTCGAAACCGATCCCCTTCAGGTAGGCGCGCGCCTGGGCTCGATTCGGGCCGTCGAGGATGACCCGGCTGCGACTGCGGAGGTCGCCGCTCACCGGCTTTTCTGGTGAATCCCCGGCCGCGGGCCGCGCCGGCGCTCCCACTCCGCAAGTCGCCACAGGTCGCGTCGCACGCGAGCGGGGTCGTGCTGGCGGCCGACCAGGTGCAGGTTCGCCCGCCGGATCACGCGGTCCTCGTCGGAGGTCAGCGCCATCCATTTGGCGAGCACGTCGTCGGACGCCGGGAGGCGATGGCGCCCTCCAGTCCCGGCCAGGTCGGGAAACTCGACGCAGTACTCGCTCAGGAGCTGGCCGCTCGCCGGCACGTAGGCCACGATCGGCTTGTGGGGGTAGACCAGGTAGGCGTAGGCCGGCGCTCCGCTCTTGTCGGTCTCGCGGCGTGCATGCTTGCCGGCGACGCGGATGAACCCGAGGTCGCGGTACATCGACCACTCCTCCTCGTTCACGCAGGAGCGGAGCAGCTCGCGCGCCCGCTGCTCGGCGCGCCGCTCACGGCCCGGGTCGTAGAGCGAGAGCTGCTCGAGCTCGTCCTGGGCCCCGCGGCGGCGCGCGGGGCGCCGGCGCTTGATCGCGCTCACGATGAGCGGCGCCGCAAGCACCAGTGCGATCAGGGCGAGCGCGAGCAGTGCCAGCAGCATGCCGCGCTCCTCAGCCGCCCGAGGCGCGCGGGAAGAAGATCACGCGCTCGGCCTCCACCGGGATGTCGGTGTAGTCGCGGACGAGCTGGGCCTCGCGCCGGCCGCTGCCCGGGTTGGTCACCGGTACGGCCGCCCACATGCCCTCGTCGAGCTGGCGCCGGAACTCCTCCACGAGGCGCTCCTCGTCCTCCTGCACGCGCGGGTCGCCCTCGGCGAGGAGCAGCTCGCCGTGCCCGGGCTTCATGCGCAGGAACTTGATCGGAATCTCCTCCCGGAGGCGTTCGTGGTCGTCGGCAGCGGCCCGACGATTATGGCACGGAGGACGCGGGCGCCCGTCGCTTCACGAGCCCGAAGACGTCCACCGGACCCGCACCGGCTCCGATCTCGTGGAGCCCGTCACGGACGGCCTCGGAGGCGATTTGCTTGGCCCGGCGGGCTGCCTCGAGCGGCTCGTAGCCGAGCGCCAGGTGGGCCGCCAGGGCGGACGAGTGCGTGCACCCCGAACCGTGCGCGGCGCCGTCCGGGTAGCGCTCGCCGGGGATCTCGACAAGCCGCTCTCCGTCGAAGAAGACGTCCGTCGTATCCGCGCGGTGGCCGCCCGTCACCACGACCGCCGCGGGGCCCATGGTGTGGATCGCCCGAGCGAGGGCCTCGGGCTCGCCGGAGGCGTCGGCGAGCACGCCGGCCTCCGGGACGTTCGGCGTCACGACGGTCACGCGCGGGAGGAGCCTCATGCGCAGCGCGTCCAGTGCGTCCTCGTCCAGCAGCCGCGCTCCGCTCTCGGCGATCATCACCGGGTCGAGCACGACCGGGGCGCCGGAGGTCAGGGCGAGCGCGCCCGCGACCGTCTCGATCGTCTCGGCGGTGCCGAGCATCCCGATCTTCACTGCGTCGATGCCGATGTCGTCGGCCACGGCACGGACCTGCTCGACGATCGCCTCTTGAGGCAGCGCGTAGACACCCGTCACACCAACCGTGTTCTGGGCGGTCACGGCCGTGAGCGCCGTCATCCCGTGCACGCCGCAGCGGGCGAAGGCCTTGAGGTCGGCCTGGATGCCGGCGCCCCCACCGGAGTCGGAACCGGCGATCGACAGGACCCGCGGGATGCGCTTGGAGCTCATTCGCTCGCCAGGATAGGCGGGCGCGCACAGATTCCGAGCCGAGAAGTCACGCACTTGTCAATCACGTGCGCCATCCGTGACGCGACTCCGCCTAGCGTGGCTCGGCGTGCTCGCGGCCATCACCACCTTCACGCTCGAGGGCATCCACAGCCACGAGGTCACCGTCGAAGTCGACGTGCGCCGCGGGCTGCCTACGTTTACCCTGGTCGGCCTGCCCGACCGTGCGGTGCGCGAGTCGCGCGAGCGCGTGCGGGCCGCTCTCCTCAACTCGGAGCTGGACTTCCCGCAGCAGCGGATCACTGTCAATCTCGCGCCCGCGCACGTGCGCAAGGCGGGACCCGGCTTCGACCTCGGCATCGCGGTGGGTGTCCTCGTCGCCACCTGCCAGGTGCCGGCGGATCGGCTCGACGATTGCGCACTCGCCGGCGAGCTGTCGCTGAGTGGTGAGATCCGCCCCATCCGAGGGGCGCTCGCCGCGGCGATTGGTGCCAGCGCCGCCGGCTATCGCCGCTTGCTGGTGCCGGTCGCGAACGCGCCCGAAGCGGCGCTCGTCAGCGACGTCGAAGTCGGCGGGATCCCGTCGCTGGCGCGCCTCTCGGACCTGCTCCACGAGCGCTGGGAACCCGAGCCCGTCGAGCCGGCGCTGCCGGTCGCCGATCCGGACGCCCGCACCCTCGATCTAGCGGACGTGCGCGGTCAGGAGGACGCCAAGCGCGCGCTCGAGATAGCGGCGGCGGGAGGTCACAACCTGCTGATGGTCGGTCCGCCCGGCGCCGGCAAGACCATGCTCGCCCGCCGCCTCCCGGGCATCCTGCCCCCGCCCTCGTTCGAGGAGGCGCTGGAGATCACCCAGATGCACAGCGTTGCCGGAATCGGGAGCGGCCGGCTCGCCGCGGAGCGTCCGTTTCGCGCACCCCACCACACGATCTCGGCCCAAGGGCTCGTCGGCGGCGGCGCGAGGCCAATGCCCGGCGAGATAACGCTCGCGCACCGCGGCGTCCTGTTCCTCGACGAGCTGCCCGAGTTCGGCAGGATGGCGGTTGACTCCCTGCGGCAGCCGCTCGAGGAGGGCCGCGTCGAGGTCACACGCGGCCAGCGCACGCTGGAGTTCCCCGCAAACGCGATCGTTGTCGCCGCCTGCAACCGCTGCCCGTGCGCCCGTGGGCCGGATCAATGCAGGTGCGACGCCGGCCAGCTCGCGCGCTACCAACGCCGGCTGAGTGGGCCGCTCGTGGACCGCATCGACCTCGTCTGCGAGGTCGAGCCCGTTCCCGCGGTCGAGTTGGTGGACCCCGAGCGGGCCTCTGCGTCGGGCTCCGCCGAGGCTCGGGCCCGCGTCATGGCGGCGAGGGCACGCCAGCGGGAGCGTCTGCGCGGAACGAGGGCGCTGTGCAACGGCGATATGGACGGGCGCCTCACTCGCCGGCTGGTGCCGGTCGACCCCGTGCTCGCCGGCCGCTTGATCGCGGCGCGCGGCCGGATCGAGCTGAGCGGCCGCGGGCATGACCGGGTGCTCCGCGTGGCTCGAACGATCGCCGACCTGGACGACCGCGACGAGATCGAGTCACGCGATCTCGACGAGGCGCTCTCGTACCGCATGGACGGCTGGGAACAGATGGCCGCATGATCGACGCCTGCGACAGCTGCCTTCGGCGCAGCTTCCTGATCGCTCACCTAGCCCCACGGATCGCCGGATTGCTGGCCGAGCGGAGAGAGCGCCGCGTCGGGGGGCTGCTCAGCCTGCCCGAGGACGAGCTGCTGGCGGCAGCGGCCGGTCGCCGGGTGCGCCGTGCGCTCGCCTATCTCGACTCGTTCGACGCCGATGCTCGCCGGGACGAGCTCGCACGGGGACGCTCGATCGCGGTGTGCAGGCACTCGGCGGCTTACCCGCAGCCGCTACTCCAGCTGGACGATCCCCCGACGGTGCTCTTCGGCGCCGGGCGCGTCGAAGCGCTCGAGGCGCTCCGGGCAGAGCCCGCGGTCGCGCTGGTGGGAAGCCGGCGCGCCAGTCCGTACGGCACCGAGGTGGCCTATGCCCTGGGCCGCGGACTCGGCGCGTCCGGCGTTCCGGTTGTGAGCGGGCTCGCGCTCGGGATCGACGCCACCGCGCATCAAGGCTGCCTCGACGGCGGCGGCGTCCCGCTCGCCGTCCTCGCCTGCGGACCGGATGTCCCCTATCCCCGCCGCCACCGCAGCCTGCACGCGCGCGTGCGCGACGCGGGCCTCGTCCTGGCCGAGCTGCCACCGGGCACGGAGCCGTTCCTGTGGAGCTTCCCGGCCCGCAACAGGATCATGGCGGGCCTCGCCCGCATGACCGTGGTGGTCGAGGCGGCCCAGCCCAGCGGCAGCTTGATCACCTCGGACTTCGCGCGGGACCTGGGCCGCTCCGTCGCGGCCGTGCCCGGCCGCGTCACCTCCTCCCTCTCCAGGGGCACGAACGAGCTCTTGCGCGACGGCGCGGTGCCGGTAACGGGCACCGAGGACGTGCTCGACGAGCTGTTTGGAGTCGCGGTGAGGCGGCCTCCGCCCGCGGCCCCGCTCCCCGACGACCCGCTGCTGCGTACGGTCGTCGAGGCCGCCGAGGTGACCTCATCGGTCGAGGCGATCGCGACCGCGGCGGGCGCCACGACCGCCGAGGTGCGCGCCGCGCTCGGCCGGCTCGAGATGGACGGCCATCTCGTTCGGCGGGCGTTCGGCGGGTGGGAGCGAGCGGCGCGATGAGGTGTCGTGAGGAGCCGGGCCGGAAGGCACGCGAACCGGGCCGGGAGGCAGCGGACCCTCGGCGCACGCTCGGCGCGGCCGGCGAGCTCCTCGCCGCCCGCCACCTCGAGGCGCGCGGCTTCGAGATCGTCGACCAGAACTTCCGGACTCGTTACGGCGAGCTCGATCTCGTTGCCAGCGACAGGCGCTTCCTCGTCTTCTGCGAGGTCAAGACGCGGATCGCCCGCGGTGAGCAGGGGCCGCTCGGGCCGCTGGCCGCCATCGGCGTCCGGAAGCGGCGCCAAGTCCGGGCGATGGCGAGGGAATGGCTCGGCGCACGCGCGCCCGACGCTCGCTGCGACTCCGGCTCGCCACCCGAGATCCGCTTCGACGCCATCGGGCTGACCCTCGACGTCCAAGGCCGCCTGCTGTCGCTGGAACACCTGGAGGGCGCGTTCTGATGGCCGCGGCAGGCCCTGCCGCCGACCCTCACTGCCCCGCCGGCGGCGGCTCCGCCGCCGGCCCCGCGTCCGGGAGCTCGACCATAGCCGCGCCGCGTACCCAGATCACCTTGGTCGGCCCGAGGCGGTGGACCCGTGTGCGCGGATCCGGCGTCGTGTGCCCGTGCAGCAGGAAACGCGGCTGATGGCGTTCCACCCACTTGCGCAGGGCGGTGAAGCCCACGTGCGCGCGGTCATCCGGCTCGTCGTTCACCCCCGCGGGCGGGCAATGGCAGAGAAGCACGTCGGCCGCAGGCAGACGCCGGACGAGCCGGGAGGCCTGGCGCTGGGTGTACTGGTGAGGACCATCGCGATAGCGCACACATCCCTCGAAGCCGACGAAGCTCCACGCACCGATCTCCGCCCGTGCCAGGTGGAGGTCCTGGACCCCGGCCCCGACGAGCGCGTGCTCGGCATCGTGGTTGCCGTGCACGCCCATACGCGGAAGCTGGAGCCTGTCGAGCGAGGCGATCCACTCCGGCCGCAGGTCGCCCAGGGTAAGGACCCCGTCGGCGTGGTTCCGTTCAATGAGCTCGACGGGGTCCGCGGGCGGCTCTTCGTCGGCGAGCGCGAGGAGACGCATGGATCCGCCAGCGTGGCCGGCTCGCGCGAGCCGGCTAACCCTCGAGCGCGAGCTGCGTGTAGGCGATCGACTGGAACGACATCCGGTGCAGCGGCGAGACCCCCACGGCCGCGATCGCCGCCCGGTGCTCCGGCGTCGAGTAGCCCACGTTCGTCTCGAAATCCCAGCCGGGATGGCGCTCAGCCGCGCGGCGCATGTAGCGGTCGCGGCTCACCTTCGCGAGGACCGACGCAGCCGCTATCGCCGCGCTGCGGCAATCGCCGTCGATCACGGCGCGCTGCTCGAAGCCGAAGTCGGGGACGTTGAAGCCGTCGATGAGGCAGACCGCCTCGGGCCGGGCTACGCCGAGCAGGGCCGTACGGAGCGCCTCGAGGTTGGTCTTGTGGAGACCGCGCGAATCGATCCCCCGCACGCAGCGGGAGACGATCACCGAGCGCGCCGCCGCGCGCATCACGATCGGGTAGAGCTCCTCGCGGGCCTCGGCCGTGTGCTGTTTCGAATCGTTCAGCTTCGACAGGGCACGCCTGTCCGAGAGCGTGAGTCGCTCGAGGTCGAACAGGACGGCGGCGGCCACCAGCGGGCCGGCCAGGGAGCCCCGGCCTGCCTCGTCGGCACCCGCGACGTAGCGGCAGCCGAGCTCGCGGTCGAAAGCGAAGAGCCGTCTACCGGTGCCGGTGCGCCGCTTTGCGCGTGGCCTGCGGCGTGCGGGCTTGGATCCGTTCCCGTCGACGGGCTGCACTTCCTCCGGCTGGCTCGGCGTCGTGTCGGCAGGCTCCGGCTTCCCCACGATCGCGGCCGATCATAGGACGGCGCACGGCGGAACGGCATGTGCTTCCGCGCCCGCCGTCGCAGGAGTGGCCGCGTCGGGGGGTTAGAGCAGGCCGATCCGATCCGGCGGCCAGTACGTCATGAACGCCTGGCCGATCATCCACTTCTTCGGCACAGGGCCCCACTCGCGGCTATCGGCGGAGGCGCCGCGGTTGTCGCCCATCATGAAGTAGTGATCCTCCGGGACCGTGATCTCCCCTGGGAGGTTGCAGATGCCGCACTCGGAGTCAAGCCGGGCGAAACCCTCGTCCTGGCGCCTGCCGTTGATGTAAACGGCGCCGTCGATCACCTTGAGGCGATCGCCCGGCAGGCCCACCACCCGCTTGATGAAGTTCGTGTCCGAACGGTCCTCGGTCGGCTCGGGGCAGGGAGTGTCGCCGGGGTGCTGAACCCCGCAGCTGTTGTCGTCCGCCCCCTCGGGCGGCTTGAACACGACGATGTCGCCGCGCTCGGGATCGGTGAAGCGGTAGCTCACCCGGTCGACCAACACGCGCTGGCCGATCTCCAGCGTCGGCACCATCGACTCGCTCGGAATGCGGAACGGCTTGACAAGGAAGGCCTGGATCCCGAGCGCCAGGCCGAGCGCGATGGCGACGATCGTCACCAGCTCGACGAGCGAGCCGCGGGTGCTCTTCTCCTTGCTGCGCGCCACCCGAAGGCTCACGGGGCGTCCAGAGCCGCCCTACGACTTGCCGTCGTCGGACTCGGCCTCGGCATCCCCGCCGGCGGCCTCGGCTGAATCGACAGGGGCTGTGTCCTCGGCGGACTCGCCGGCCTCCTGCTTGGCCTCTGCGGGCTCTGCCTCTGCCTGCTCTGCCTCTGCGGGCTCGGCAGCCTCCTGCTCGGCCTCGGCCGGCTCGCCGCCGTCGCCGGCCAGCTCCTCCTCGGCTGCCACCTGGTCCGCAAGCTCCTCCTCGCCCGGACGGACGGCATCGTCCGGCGGCATCGCGCCGGCCTCGATCGTCTCGGGCGCGCCCGTCCAGCGGCGCTCGCGCACACGCGATGCACGGCCGACGCGGTCGCGCAGGTAGTAGAGCTTGGCGCGGCGGACATCACCGCGGGCCGCGACCTCGATCCGCTCGATCTTGGGCGAGTGCAGAGGGAACGTCCGTTCCACACCCACGCCAAACGACTGCTTGCGGACCGTGAACGTCTCGCGGACGCCGGTGCCCTGCCGCTTCAACACCACGCCCTCGAAGACCTGGGTGCGGCGTCGCTGGCCCTCAACGACCTGGAAGTGGACGCGCACGCGGTCGCCCGCCTGGAACGCGGGGATGCGGCGCAGCTGAGCGCGCTCGATGCTGTCGATGAGGCCGGCCATGAGTGAGTGGAGTCGTCGCTTCGGTCAGGTCGGGAGGCACAAGTAAAGCGCGACCTCCCCCGAGCCGTCGCGCGTGAGGCGAAATGGTAGCGAAGCGGTCCGGGACCTCAGTCGGGAAATTCCCGCCCGGCGCGCTCTCTGCTGCGCTCGAGGCGCCAGTCGCGAACGCGCGCGTGGTCCCCGGAAAGGAGTACCTCCGGCACGGTGTGCCCGCGCCAGTCGAACGGCCGCGTGTAGTGCGGGTACTCGGGCGCTCCCTCGAGCGCCTCGCTGAACGACTCCTCGACTGCGCTCTCCTCGTGGCCGAGGGCGCCGGGCAGCTTGCGGATGACCGCGTCGCACACCACCATGGCCGCCAGCTCGCCTCCGGACAGGACGTACGGCCCGATCGAGACGACGTCGCCCGCAAGGTGCTCGTGGACGCGCTCGTCGAAGCCCTCGTAGCGGCCACATAGGAGCGTGAGCTCCGGTTCGGCGGCCAGCTCGGAGGCAAGGGCGTCGTCGAAGCGCCTACCGCCGGCGGCCAGAGCCACCACGCGCCGGCGCTCGCGGAGCTCGAGTGGGTCGAGCCCGTAGCGCGCCCTCAGCGCCTCCTCGACCACGTCGACGCGAATGACCATCCCGGCGCCGCCGCCATACGGCGTGTCGTCGACCTGCCCGGCCTTCAGTGGCGTCGTGGCCCGCAGGTCGATGAAGGACAGCTCATGCCCGAGCTGCAGAGCGTTCGCGACGTGGCGCTGGCCCGCGAACCACTCGAACCAACCCGGGAAGAGTGTGAGCACATCGATGATCAACCGAGGAACTCCCGGTTCACGTGGATCTCGCGGGCGTCGACGTCGATGCTCTCGATCGCGTCGGAGACGAGCGGGACCAGGCTGCCGTCCTCCAGTTCGAGCAGGCTGCAGGAGGGCCCGTCGAGCACGCGCCTGACGGGGCCGAGCCCCACGACCGCGCAGCCGGCAAGGTCAGCCGCGAGCCACTCGTCGCTTGCGAGCTCGTCCTCCACCAGGAGCACCTCTCCACGCAGGGGCCCCGCGTCATCAACGCCGGAAACGCGGATCAGCGGGCGCTGGTCGGTGCCGGCCCGGCGCTCGATGGTGTGCGTGTCCGAGCCGATCACGATCTCCGCGCCCTGCGGCAGCTCGTGCCGCGGCCCGTCCACATAGAAGCTGCCGTCGACGCCGTGCCGCCTGCCCACCCGGCCCGCCGTGACGAGCGTCAATCGACGACGTCGACCAGTACGCGGTTTCCCTGGCGGACGGCAGCGGCCTTCATGACCGTCCGAAGCGCCGCAACGGTGCGCCCGCCCCGACCGATGACCTTCCCGGCGTCCTCCTCGGCGACGTGCAGCTCGAGCACGACGGTTCCGTCGGACTCCTCGAAGGACTCAACGCTCACCTCGTCCGGGCGGTCGACGAGCGACCGGGCGAGGTAGGTGAGAAGCTCGTCCACCTACTCGGAGGAGGGCTCGCCGCTCTCGGGCTGGTCGCCGCCGGCGGTGTCGCCCTCGGCCTCGGCGGCCTCGGCTGCGGCGGCTTCCTCGGCGGGCCCGGGCGTCGCGGCCTCGGCATCGGATGCGGCGGCCTCGGCCTGAGGAGCGGCCTCGGCTTCGGGCGCCGCCTCCTGCTCGGCAGCGGCGGGCTCGGCCTGCGACGGCGGCGTCGCCGCCTCCATCGACACCGGCGCGGCGGTGGCGGGGCTCGCGGCCGCGACCGCCGCCGAGGTCTTCGGATCGGCGGTCAGGCCCTTCGCCTGGGCCTTCATCAGCTGCTTGACCGTGCCCGTGGGCTGCGCGCCGCGGGCGATCCAATGCTGCAGGCGCTCCTCGTCGATCCGGATCGTCGACGGCTCGGTCTGCGGGTTGTAGTGGCCGATCGTCTCGATGAAGCGGCCGTCGCGCGGCGAGCGCTGGTCGGCGACGACCACGCGCCAGATCGGATTCTTCTTGCTC
>Ga0081538_10005482_pt1 | contig 11395 bp, 11 predicted proteins | sample TabmetS5T2R1_FD_71022 | JGI IMG/M metagenome (GOLD analysis project Ga0081538, IMG submission 71022) | Tabebuia heterophylla rhizosphere microbial communities from the University of Puerto Rico - S5T2R1 | ecosystem: Host-associated > Plants > Roots > Rhizosphere ... | reverse complement strand
GCACGCCCAGGGTCCCCTGCACGTGCTCGGCATACTCCTTGATCGATGCCTGCATCGCCAGCGCCGCATAGCAGGCCCGCACGGCATGATCTTCATGCGCAATCGGCGCCCCGAAGAGGGCCATGATGCCGTCGCCCATGACCTGGTTTACCGTGCCTTCATAGCGGTGCACCGCGGCCATCATGCGTTCCAGCACCGGGTCCAGGAGCTGGCGGGCCTCTTCCGGGTCGCGGTCGGCGAGCAGCTCCATGGAGCCCTTGAGATCGGCAAACAGGACGGTAACTTGCTTGCGTTCGCCTTCGAGGGCGCTTTTGGAGGTCAGGATTTTTTCCGCGAGATAGGCAGGCGTGTAGCGGCTGGGGGGCTGAGGCTGAGCAGTCAGCGAGGGGGTGCTGGAGGGGCGCGACGCTGGGACGAGGGCCGCCCCACAGCCCCCAGAGAACTTCGCCTGGGGCCGATTCGCAAACCCGCATTGGGCACACCGCACTAGGAGGGGAGTGCCGCATTCGTTACAAAACTTCAGGCCCTCGGGGTTGTCGAAACCACAGCTCGGGCAGTGCATGGGGATGCCCTCCGGCACGGCCATGCGAGCGGTTGGGTCACGGGCGCAGGCACGTCGGCGCGCCACTGCCATGGGCGTCTGGGATGCTGTGTCAGTACTCCAGATGTGGCCCGGTGTCAAGCGAAAAGCATGCCCCAGCTGCAGAGGCCGCAGCGGATGAGGGGGGCGGTGACGCCGCGGGTGTGGTGCCCGCCACGGTGGTGGGTGTCTACCGGGCTCTGTCTGCATCCCTCCCGGCTATCATCCGTCTCGCGAACTCCGCTAACGTATGGCGGTTGAGGACGTGCCGGAGATTGTATGTCCGTGACACCATCCCGGATGGTCTACTGATCGCCACCATCGCCTATACTTACGGCAGCAGGAGGGGTGACACCAGGACGTTCCACACGCCTGTCCTCTCCCCGAACCGCTCGCACGTGTGGTCCCATCAATTTTTTTGTTGCCAATGGTGAAAAGAATCGGTTTTTCTTTGGTGAGAGAGTCGCGGATACTTGCGCCCGATGAGATGAAAATCCTCCGTCCTGGTGGTAGAGCGGTTCGGGCTGGCAGCCTTTGTGGAGCACCTGGAACCGGGTCTGGTCACGGTCCCGCACGGCTGAGGCAACGGCAAAATGTGTCCGTAGCCCTGGTGGCTCCGTCGTCGCACGGACGAACAACCGCTGGGATCTGTCGGGTCCGCCACAGGGGGTGACGGGGAGGAATCGTCTGGTCGGCACTGGGGTGGGGACGGGAACGCACAGGCAGAACGGAGGAGCGTATGAAATACGACATCATCGTCATCGGAGGTGGGTCCGCAGGGTGTGTCCTGGCGGCCCGTCTGACGGAAGATCCGCAGCGCTCGGTGCTGCTGCTGGAGGCAGGACCGGACTACCAGGAGTTCGGGCACTATCCCGCTGACCTCAAGTATGGCTATGACCAAACCGCCTCGGCGGTGGGTGCGCCGCACAACTGGTCCTTTGTGGGCACACCAACCCCCCAGCAAGGGGACACGATGCCCGTGCCGCGCGGCAAGGTGGTTGGCGGCACCAGCGCGATCAACGGGCAGGTCTTCTTGCGCGGCATCCCCGAAGACTACGACGGCTGGGCGGCTTTGAGGAACGACGAATGGGCCTTTGCTAACGTCTTACCATACTTTAGAAAATTGGAAAGGGATCTGGACATCCGGGGTGACTTTCATGGGTTCCACGGTCCCATTCCAGTGCGACGCCACAAGCCCGAGACCTGGCTGCCCGCGCAGGTTGCCTTCTATGAGGCGAGTCTCGCCGCAGGGTTCCCCACGGACCCGGACATGAACCACCCCGATTCGATGGGGGTGGGCCCTCTGCCGATGAATAACCCGGACGGGATCCGCATGAGCACGGCCCTGACCTACCTCAATCCCGTCCGCCATCGGCTGAACCTGACCGTCAAAGCGCGGGTGCTGGTCCGGCGTCTTCTGTGGGCGGGGAAGAAGGTCACCGGCGTGGAAGTGGAAAGCGGGGGCGAGCGGTTTGTGGTCGAGGCCGAGGAGATCCTCCTGACGGCGGGGGCCATCGCGTCGCCGCAGCTGCTGATGCTCTCGGGCGTCGGGCCGGCTGAGCATCTGCGCAGCCTGGGCATCCCGGTGGTGCAGGCGCTCCCCGGGGTCGGGCAGAACTTGCGCGACCATCCCAATATCCGGGTGCCGGTGCAGGTCAAAGAGGGATTTCCCCTGGACCCCAAGGCCCCCAGGACGCAACTGGCCCTGCGCTACACCGCCACCGGGTCTAGCACCCGCAACGACATCCAGATCATGCAGTCGTCCTTTTCCTCGCCGATCGGGGGGAACCCGCTTGAGGCCGAGGGCATTCGCTTCACCTGCATCTTGGAGCTGGCCGTCGGCGCGGGTGAGCTGCGGCTCGCCTCCACCGATCCGACCGTGCAGCCGCACCTGGAGTACCGCTATCTCGAGGACCCCTGGGACCGGCAGCGGTTGCGTGAGGCGGTCCGTCTGTGCGCCCGCTTGCTCGAGCACCCTGCGTACAAGGACATCGTGGAGACGCGGCTCGCGCCCAGCGACCAGGAGTTGGCCTCCGACGACGCGCTCGACGCCTGGATGCGGCAACACGTGACCACCTCCCAACATATCTCAGGCACCTGTAAGATGGGACCGGCGTCTGACCCGTTGGCGGTGGTCGATCAATATTGTCGGGTCTACGGGCTGGAAGGGCTACGCGTCGCGGATGCGTCCGTGATGCCCGATGTGATTCGGGCCAATACCAACGCCACGACCATCATGATCGCGGAGCGGGTGGCCGACTTCATACGCCAGCGTGCCTAAGCCCTGGCCCATCTGGACCGCAGCCGTTCGCGTCTGATGGCGCTCGTATGCGCACCGGAGAGATCCGGGCGGTCGCTGCCTCAGGGGCCGCGCGAGATACTCCACCCGGCGCGGGTCCACGACCCTCTTATCGGCCGTCGTCTGGATCCCGGCCCTCGATGAACGCCAGGGTCGCCTGCACGCACTGGGCCGCGTGGCTCGCCGCCACATGATCGGCATCCCCGGGCAGCACGAGCAGCTCTGAATCCGGGATCGGCGGCTGCCAGGCGCGCGTCTCGTCCACGAGGTAATGCAGGTCGAGGCAGGGCGGGATGCGTAAGGTCGGCATCGGAGTCCCTCGCTTGGCTGTGTGCTCCCGACTCGCAGGCATCCCCATGCTGAGGAACCCACGCGGTGCTATAGGAGAGTTTCCAGCCAGCATGATAGGACAGCTCATGGGAGAGGGTCTGCTGGACCCGCAGACCCTCTCCGCTCGCTGGCCTCAGGCCGTGGTTATCCGCCACCGCCCTCATCGAACTGGACCAAGATGCCATCGGGGTCTAAGAAGAACACGGTGCGGACACGCCCCGACGCGTCCTTAAAGGCGTCTGGCGGGCCAGCGGTCTGATAGCCCTTGGCCAGCAGTTCCGCGGTGAGCTGGGCCACGCTGGGCACGGTAAAGGACAGGTGACTGATGCCAATCTGGTCCAGCTTAATGGGTTCGCCGTCGGGCCGTTCGCCGGGGTGCGCGGTGATGACGAGCTGGGGTCGGGCGTCGCTCTCGCCGTAGGCCAAGGTCACCTGCCGCCGGGTGGCACGCCGATGCTTATACACGTGGGGCAAGCCACCGGTGGTGGTATCCTGCAGACGGTCGTTGAGCACCCGGAAGCCCAGGGCATCCCGGTAGAAGGCTAACGACTTCTCGATATCTCTCACGCAAAACGCCACATGGGACATCCCCAACGCTGGCATAACTTCTCCTCCTTGCGCGTCAGACCCCGGGCGACTGCCGCTTGGAGCCCCTGGCGGATAGCGGTCGCCCCCACGAGTTCGAAGACCTCGACCGGTGCCTCTAGCCCCTTGACCGGCTCCGGTCCGAGCGCCTGCACCTGAATGAAACGCTCAGCCAGTTGCAGCGTCCTCGCCGGCAGGAGACTGCTCCCCGGCGTCGCGAGCTGTTCCATGCGGGCCGCCGGGTGCGTGGTCTGGCCGACCCTCCCGCGCTCTGGAGCATCCTCCGATGGCGAAGCGTATCCCTCGCGGGACGGTCGCAGATGGCAGGCGCATCCCGAGTATACCAGGAGCAGGGGCGGGTGGCGGGGCAAATTCCATCGCCGTTGCCCGGACTGGGTCAGACGGCCTCGCTTCGACCCGGGCGGCGATGGCCGTCTCGTGGTGACACTCCCCTCTCCTGTGCTCGATTGATCCACACGAGCGCTGCCGCAATCTTCCCATGGGTACGCAGTCTGCCAGCGGGACAATTAGTGCCCCTGATGCCTAACGAGCATAATGTTTTCCCCCTCTGGGGTTGTAGGGCTGTCGTTGGTCCACGTATTGACGGGTTCATGCTACGGCCTGGGCATGTGGAGCGGCATGACCAGGGTTCGCCGGGCTGACGATCAGCAAAAGGACGCACGCGTATGGGGAAGGGCACAAGCGATTGTAACGCATTTCAACGCGGAAAGAATGGGCAGAAATAGACGACCAAGAGTCGCGGGGATCGATCGTCTCGGGGAAGCAGAAGAAACGAATTCTGGTCCGGTCGCCATTCGGCTGTTCGAGCCACACAGTCCCCTCCTGGATGGTCGGCTGATTGATGATGGTCGTCCCCTCATTGCCGGCGCGCAAGATCTGGTCAAGGAGGCGAATCTTCCGCGCCTCGCCACAGGCGCTCTCCCCGGAGAACTCGCTGTCGAGCTGCCACGACGGTTGGCCCAGAGTATTGGGCAGGAGGGTTTCTTGCCAGAGCATCCAGGCCGCCGTGATGGCAACCCACACCATTTTGCAATCCATAAGTCCCTTGGCGAGAGAATCAGAGGCTACCGATCACGCACATTCTGGGCGGTCCCAAATCCTCGAGGGCTCACCTGACCACCACAATACCAATCCGGAGAGCGCCGCGTCATTGGTGAGTGGAAGCCACTCGCGGCCCTGCCTGCTCAAGAGCTGTACCTCACGGCTCCACCACGAAGGCCGGCGCATGTGCGACGGGTTCACCCAACGCCCGGGCAATGGCCGCGAGGAGCTGGTCGGCGTCATAGGGTTTCTCAAAGAATCCGACAGCCCAGCCGTGCAGCGAACCGGCGCGGCTACCCATCGCTCCCGGGATCCTTGATGAACGTTCCGCGCTCGAGCTCCTCGAAGGCGACTCGCAGCTCTTCCTGGGTGTTCATCACGATCGGACCGTACCAGGCGATGGGCTCGCCGATCGGCTTGCCCGAGATGAGCAGGAACCGCACGCCGTCCATCTCGGTGGCGACGGAAATCTGGTCGCCGTCGCCGAAGAACACCAGGTGACCGTCCCCGATCAGGCGTTCGCGTGTCATGTCGAAGTAGTTCCCGCCCACGGCCTCGTAGCTGTAGGGGTCCTGCTGCTGGCAGAACACGCCCTTGCCGCCAATCACGTACGCGAACACCGTGTGCCCCCGGGGCGTGCGGTGGGTGAACGCCGTGCCGGCAGCTAGGCTCACGTCGAGGTACTCGGGGCGCGTGACCACGTCCCGCACGGGCCCGGTCACGCCGCCCGCGGTCCCGGCGATCACCGCGATCGTGGCGCCACCCGGATCGGTCACGCGCGGGATCTCGGCGCTCGTCACGCCGCGGTAGCGCGGCGGCATCATCTTGTTGGCGGCCGGCAGGTTGGCCCAGAGCTGGAAGCCGTACATGGCCCCGCTGTCGTCACCCCGGGGCATCTCCTGGTGGATGATGCCGCTGCCGGCGCTCATCCATTGCACATCGCCCGGGGCGATCACGCCCCGGTTGCCGAGGCTGTCGCCGTGCTCGACCGTGCCGCGCAGCACGTAGGTGATGGTCTCCATCCCGCGGTGCGGGTGCCATGGGAACCCGCTCACGTACGCGTCGGGATCGTCGGAACGAAAATCGTCGAGGAGCAGGAACGGATCATACTGCTCCGGTGGACCGAAGCCGATCGCCCGACGGAGATGGACGCCTGCACCCTCGATGGTGGCGCGACTCTTGAGCACCTGGCGTATACGTCTGGTATCTGGCACGAGTTCCTCCTTAGCCTCCGCTTGACGACGAATCCCTATCGATGGGAAGGTCTAGCCCGTGATCGAACGCGCGTGATCGGATGCCAGACACTCGGCGAGTGCGGCGATGTCGGCCCAGTGAGAGCGACGCCGTCATCAGCGCCAATGTCATGTGGAAAATCCTGCTATAACAAGCATTTCTCCGGTGTATCAGTTTGCCCAGCATCTGTGAACATGACAAAGCATGCGCAGATCATAAACCATTGGTTTTATGGATATCGTGTTCTCACTTTGCCGTCTATGGTAACTTTGCTCTCACTGGGCCAATTTGACAATGCCCCGAAAGCGCCGCCCCCTGCCCGGGCCGGTCGCCCTTGAGCCAGCCGCTAGAACTCCTGCAGGTGCTCCCGCAGGGTGGTCCCCGTGTACTCCACGCGCGCGACGCCGCGCTGCTGGAGCAGGGGGACGACCTGGTCCACGAACGGGCCGACGTAGCCCGGCCAGAGCCCCTGCCGGATGGCGAAGCCGTCGCCGCCGACCGCCTCGATGGTCTGGGCCAGGCTCTCGGCGACGCGCTGGGGCGTCCCGATGAACGGCATGGAGTCGAGGCTGACCTTGCGGGTCGCGATCTCCCGCAGGGTCGGGGTCCGGCCGGGCACGTAGAACTTGTCGAGTTGGCTGCGGATGCCCTGGGTCGCCCGCCGCTGGAGCGAGGCCGGGAGCGGCTGATCGAGCGCGTAGGTGGACAGGTCGATCTGGAGCAGCGTCGAGAGCGCCGCCAGGCCGGCTTCGACCGGCGCGTGGGCGTACAGCGCGTCGGCCGCCTGCTGCGCCGCCTCGTCGGTGTCGCCGATGATCGGCTTGACCAGGAAGAAGAGCTTACACGCCTCCGGCTTCCGCCCGAGCTTGCCCATCCGGGCCTTGAACGCATCGTAGAACCGCTTCATCTCCCCGGGCGTCTCGCGGCCGACGATGATGGCTTCGGCATGGCGGGCCGCGAACTCCTGCCCGCGCTCCGACGTGCCGGCCTGGAGAATGACCGGGCGCCCTTGCGGCGACGGCGTGGCGTTGAGCGGCCCGCGCGACCGGTAGTAGGTGCCCTCGAAGTCGATCGCCCGCACCTTCGCCGGGTCGGCGAAGGTGTCGGTGCGCGGGTCCATGACCACCGCGTCGGGCGCCCAGCTCGCCCAGAGCTGCGCACACAGCTCCAGGTACTCGTCCGCCCGGTCGTAGCGCTGGTCGTGGTCGAGCAGCTCCCGGTAGCCGAAGTTCAGCGCCTCCTCGCGCTTGTAGGAGGTCACGACGTTCCAGGCGATGCGGCCGCGGCTGAGGTGGTCCAGGGTGGTCAGCAGGCGCGCGAGCAGGAACGGCGGGTAGAAGGTCGTCGACAGGGTGGCGGCGAGGCCGATCCGGCGGGTCGCCGCGGCCATGATGGCGACCAGGGGGCTGGGGTCGTGAAAGGGCGCGTGCTCGGCGTAGCGGAGATAGGCGTCCATGCGACCCTGGTAGGTGCTCGGCACCGCCAGGCTGTCCCCCAGCAGGATCAGGTCGAACTTGGCGCGCTCGAGGGCGACCGCCATGTCCTGCCAGAGCTCCGGCCGGGTCCACTCGTACCCGCTCCCCGTCCGCGGGCCAGCCCAGCCGTCCAGCCCGAACCCGGCGTGGGGGCTGAACGCGCAGAACCACAGCAAATGCATCTTCGTCATGGCGGCTCTCGCCCTCCTGATCGTGCCTCTTCTCCGATCACGGGGTGTCGGGCATCCAGACCGCCAGCGCCGCTCCACCCCACGCGGTCTCCTACCCTACCCCATCCTGCAGCACGTGTCCAGCCCCAATGGAGACCTTCACCTCACCCAACCGCGACACGAACCACCGCTTTCCGGCCGAGATCATCAGCCATGCTGTAGCACGCAAATAGACGATCAGCCATTCGCACAATGATGCATCTGAAGTGTGTCAGATCATCAAGCACCAAATAATGAAAGCCCCTGCATGTCGGCATCACAAGCCACATGACTCGGCTTAGGCCGACGTGCCCCCGAGCAGGCGATTCCGGATCGTGGCGGTCGTGGCCAGATCGATGGCGGTCCAGGCCATCGCCAGAGCGCCATCTACGAGTGCCTGGTCGGCGGCAGTCGTAATGCAGTGGGCGGCGAACTCCGGCTGGTGATTCGTGGCCGGCCACGAGTGGATGCCAATCTTCGGATGAATGGACGGTAGGGCGAGCGACACGTTACCCATATCGGTCGAACCGCCGGGACGTGACGGGGCGGCAGGATCGGGGAAGACGCGCCCTAGGGCCTCAGCATTGCGACGGTACGCCGCCGAGATGTCAGGGTCGTGGCGCAACTGGGCGTAGGGGTGGCGCTGCCCGCCAATCTCCAAGGTGGCGCCGGTCGCCAGAGCCCCCGCCTCGAAACACCGCATCACCTTCGTGCGAATATCCTCCAAGTCGTCTAACGTCTCGGCGCGGACAGCGTACTTCGCGGCTGTGTGAGCCGGAATAATGTTGGGGGCATCGCCGCCCTTCGTGATGATGCCATGGATGCGATCGGTTGCACGAATGTGCTGGCGCAGCAGGCCCAGCGCTACTTGAGCGATCGTCATGGCATCCGCGGCGTTGATGCCGCGCTCGGGGAAGGCGGCGGCGTGGGCTTCTTTGCCGGTGTAGCGGACCTCAAAGTACGAATTCGCCAGCGACACCGGGCTGACCTCGTCCGTAGGGGCGGGATGCACCATCATGGCGGCATGCATGCCGGCAAACGCCCCGCGGTCGAGCAGGAGGATTTTCCCGCCCCCACCCATCTCCTCGGCGGGCGTGCCGATCACGTGCACGGTCAGGCCCACGTCATCGGCCACCGCCGCCGCAGCGATGCCGGCGCCGGCCGACATGGCGGCGATGAGGTTGTGCCCGCAGGCGTGTCCAATGCCGGGCAGGCAATCATACTCGGCGCAGATGGCCAGGTGCAGGGGACCGTTCCCGGCCCGCGCCCTGAAGGCGGTGGGGAGATCACAGATGCCGCGGGTGACGGCAAAGCCCGCTTCCGTCAAGGTCTCGGCCAGCCAGGTGGAGGCCCGTTCTTCGGCAAAGCCGAGCTCGGGGTGGGCATGAATGCGGTGACTTAAGGCGATCAGCTGAGTGCGTACGGCATCCAGGCGGGCGTGTGCGGCGGTCTTGGGTTCCACGGTTGTCCTCCTGTCAGTTGTCCATCGTTCTAGAGTAGCTCCCACGACGCCTGCAGCGGCGAGGCCGGTCTGCGCTGCGCCTGGTACGGCGGATGTCCTCCAGATCCGACAGATGAGGCTCGGACAGCGCAGGCGGCCAACCCATCCCGGAGCCATGCGACGGCGGCTCCTCACTCGCACGCCCGCGACGATCAGGCCGAGACGTCGAACAACAATCACACCTCTCGACGTGTTCGTGCATAGTCATCCGCGTTCATGGCTCATGAGGCGATGGCGTCGTGCCCCCTTTCGACCAAGAGGGAAGCATGCTACACCATTTTTTGACGGTGGTGCACCGCAGACACGCCCTCACCTCTTAGGATCCTCTGGAAACATAATCGCCGCGATCCGCTCATAGGCCTGGTCGTTGGCCAGCCCCATGACCAGGCCCGCGCGGGCATCCCGGAAGTAGCGCTCGAACGGCAGCCTGCCCGCGAAGGCCGTGCCGCCAAACATGGTCATCAGGTCCTGGGTGACGCGGACGGCGGTCTCGGCGCACACCACCTTGGCCTGAATATACGGGAGGGGCGTGGGCGCTCGGCCCTGCTCGAACGCCGAGGCGGCGGCGTGGAGCAGCGCCCGCGCCGCCTCAAGCTGCGCGCTCATCTCGGCCATGCGGCGCTGGTTGATGGGGCTGTCCAGGCGGCGAGCGCCGCTGGGATAGCGGCGGGTGACCTCTTGGCAGGCCAGCTCGTAGGCCCCGGAGCCAATGCCCAGATAGGCGGCGGCGTAGGTCAAGGCGAGCACGGGCAGCATGGGGCCGCCGAACAGCTGCATGGCCTCGTGCTCGGCGCCGATCCGGTACTCCTCGCCAACAACCCCGTTGAACCGCATCGGGGAGCTGCCGTTGCCCCGCATGCCCAGGCCATGCCACGGCTCCAGGACTTCGCAACGCACCTTGCTGGCTGCGATGAACAGCAGCGTGAGGTCGGTGGCTGGGGTCTCCTGGCCGACCTTACAGATGAAGAAGTAGTGGGTCGCCTGTCCGGCCGAGGTCACATAGGACTTGCGAACGTGGTCCAGCTGGTAGCCCCCTGGCACCTTCGTGACGGGGGATACGGCCAGCGCATTCGGCACCCAGTTATCGCCGGCGCCAGCACTCTCGCCGCCGGCCACGGTGGCGAACACCTCGCCGTTCGCCAGGGGCTTCACCAGGTGTTCGACCTGATAGGGCGTGGGCATGCGGCTGATGAGCTCGCAGGCCTCGATGTGCATTTTGTAGCACATGGCGGTCGAAGGACAGTGCTTGGCGAGCTCCTCCACGACGAGGCAGGTGGTGAGTGCGTCCGCGCCCAGGCCGCCATGCTCCTTCGAGACGCGCAGGCCCCATAAACCCTCCCGTCTCAGCGCCTCCAGGGACTCCCTGGGAAAACGAGCCGCCCGATCGGCTTCTTCTGCCCGCGGGCCAATGTCGCGTGCCGCCAAGGCGGCCACACGTTCCTTCCACGCTTGCTGCTCCGTGGTCAGGGGAAAGTAGTTCATGCCAGGTGTCCTCGCTGTCGATGGTGGTCTCAGCCATCACGCGGCGAACGTCTCCGGCCTTCCGGTGACAGGCTTATCAGTGGCATTGAGAGCGTGAGGCCGTGCCCAATCCTTCCTTGAGCTCCATCAATGGAGCGGCACGAGTGTAGGGGCGCATCAGCCTCATGTCAACAGGAATATAGGGCGATCTGTCCCCAGCACAGGAGGGGATCCCCGCGCCTGAGGACGTAGCCCCTCACCTGTGAGCCATGCACGGGCGGTGAGAGGGTCGTCAGGGCATAAGGCTGAGTAGGAAACTCACCCCCAGTCCGAGTGATGCCCATGCTTGTGCTCCGACGGAGCCTTGGAGGACCCAAAGAGGGTCTTCATCCGCTCGGCGAGCGCGGCCAAGGCGACCCTGTCGGGGACGCGCGGGAGATTGTATTCTTGTGAGACTCTGCTCGAGCGGTTGCCGCAAGACCTCCAGAACATGGCGGCGGAACTCCGGCAGCTCATCCAGGAAGAGCAGGCCGTGGTGGGCCAGCGACACCTCGCCCGGCCTCGGCACGTGGCCCCCGCCGATCACTCCCGCGTCCGCGATGGTGTAATGGGGGGCGCGACACGGGCGCGTGGTCATAGAGCCGGCGCGTCAGCCACGAC
>Ga0081538_10005480_pt1 | contig 11401 bp, 12 predicted proteins | sample TabmetS5T2R1_FD_71022 | JGI IMG/M metagenome (GOLD analysis project Ga0081538, IMG submission 71022) | Tabebuia heterophylla rhizosphere microbial communities from the University of Puerto Rico - S5T2R1 | ecosystem: Host-associated > Plants > Roots > Rhizosphere ... | reverse complement strand
AGGCGGGGACGATCCAGCAGGCGATGATGCTCGCGGAGGCTACGGACGCGCACCTGGACTGGCTCCGCACGCGTCTCGCTGACTACGACCCCGACGTGCGTACACGCCTGCTGGTCGGCCTCTTCGTCGGCCCCGACGTCCGCGACGCGGGGAGGCGCGCGCGCGAGGCAGCCCGCGACGAGATCGGGCGCGTCTTCGAGCGGGTCGAACTCCTCGCTGCGCCCACGATGCCGGTTCTGCCGCCGCGAATCGGCTCCGAAACCGTCGAGCTCCGCGGTCGCGAGCTCCTCCACCGGCTCGCGCTCATCCCGTACAACTCGCCGTGGAGCCTCGTCGGCTCGCCGGTCGCCAGCGTGCCGTGCGGCTTCGTCGACGGCCTGCCCGTCGGGCTCGCGCTCGTCGGTCCCCACCTCGGGGAAGCCATTGTCCTCCGGGCGGCCCACGCCTTCCAGCTCGCGACCGACTGGCACGAGCGCCGTCCACCGCTTGTGGTGGATTCTTAGCCCGGGCGGGGAACGAGCGGCTCGCCGACGAGCAGGCGCTCGACGCCGCCCAGGCCCCAGTGGGTGAGGCCGTCCTCGGTGAGCACCGAAGGGACTCCTGCGACGCCTGCGGCCTCTGCCTGCCGCCGTATCTCCTGGAGGCGCGCGCCGCGCTCGGGCGAGTACGCCGCGGCGACGGCGGCCCCGGGGTCCAGCCCGGCACGCTCCGCCGCGCGCGCGAGCTCGGCGTCCGTCGCGATGTCCTCGCCCTCGCAGAAGAACGCCTCGTAGAGGGCGTGCTTGAACGCGCGCAGCCGGCCCTGCTCCTGGGCCCAGAGGCAGGCGGCAAGCGGCAGGGTCGAGCGGGGCTGGTAGCGAGGGAGGTGGATCTCGATCCCGCGCTCGAGCGCCCGCCGGTAGACCGTCTGGGTCCAGTCGGTGCGAAGGTGGTCGCCGCGAACCTCGAGCAGCGGCTTCGGGGCCGGCCGGAGCTCGAAGGGAAGCCATTCCACCTCGAGCTCGCCGCGATCCTCGACCGCCTCGACGACTGGCGACTCCATGTACGAGTACGGGCACACGACGTCGTAGTAGAAAGCGATGCTCGGCACGGCGCGAGCCACGCTGCGAGCTTATATATTCGGCCGAAGATGCTCTGCGGCGTGGCCCAGACTGAGCCGCGACTCGGCGAGCCGGAACGCAACGTCGAGTCGTGTCTCGCCCGGCTCGAGGAGGCGGCCTCCGCCGGATGCGACCTGGTCGTCCTGCCGGAGTGTGCGACGACCGGCTACATGTTCGCGAGCGAGGACGAGGCGGGGCGCTATGCCGAGGAGATCCCCGGACCGGGCGTGCAGGCGCTCGCCGGAGCGTGTGCCCGGCACGGCCTGCACTGTGTCGCGGGCATCCTGGAGCGCGACGGCGATCGTCTGCGGAACACTGCGGTGCTCGTCGGGCCCGGCGGGCTTCTCGGCCGCTACCGCAAGACGCATCTACCCTTTCTGGGCGTCGACCGCTTCGTCGTCTCCGGCGAGGAGCCGTCGGAGGTCTACGACACGCCGGTCGGCCGTCTCGGGATCGTCATCTGCTACGAGCTCCGCTTCCCCGAGCCGACGCGGGCTCTCGCCCTGGGCGGCGCGGAGCTCGTCCTGCATCCCACGAACTGGCCGACCGCGGTGAGACCGTTTGCCGACTTTCTGACGCGGGCGCGCGCCGCCGAGAACCGCATCTTCCTGCTGACCGCGAACCGTGTCGGCGCCGAAGGGAGCATCGAGTTCTTCGGACGGAGTCAGGTCGTTGACCCGCTCGGTAGCCGTCTCGTGGAGGCCGGGGAGCGGGCGGACGAGCTCGTCCTCGCGGAGATCGAGCCGGCGGAGGCACGCGAAAAGCACCGGGCGATCCTGCCCGGCGAGTACGAGGTCGACCTCTTCGACGACCGACGGCCCGAGCTCTACGGCGCCCTCGTCGAGGAGACACGTCCCGTTCACGTCCACTAGGAGGAGGTAGCGCGATGGCAACGACGGAAGAGAGCCTGACGTACGAGGCGATCCTGGAGAAGGACGGGGTCAAGGTCTCGAAGAGCCCGTGGGGCGCCGAGGACGAGATCGGTCGTCTCAACTGGATCACGGCCGACTCGCAGAAGGAGATCCTCGAGCGGCTCGACGGGACGAAGCTCTTCGACCTCTCGGTGGACTACTTCATCGGCATGCCGTCCTGGTCCGCCGCGGGAGACCCAAAGTACGACATCTGGATGACGCACACGCCGCAGGGCTCCGTGAACGACACGCTCTCCGGCGCAGGGCCCGAGGTGCACGAGAAGTACAGCTACTGCGGCGACTCGATTTCTCTCTATACGCACTGCGGGACGCACATCGACACGCTCAACCACCTCGGCTACTTCGGGTGCTTCTGGAACGGGTGGACGGCCGAGAAGCATCTCGGGAGCCGCCACTGGACGGTCGGCGGCACCGAGAAGTACCCCAACATCATCGCCCGAGGCGTCCTCCTCGACGTCGCCGGCCTGCACGGCGTCGACTGCCTGCCTGACAGCTACGAAGTGACGGTGGACGACCTCCAGAAGGCCGCCGGCGACCAGGGCGTCGAGCTCCGCCGAGGCGACGTCGTCCTCCTGCGCATGGGCCGGATGACGGCCTGGCCTGACTACGACGGCTACCTCGTGAACCCGCCGGGGATCGGGCTCGCAGCAGCGCGCTATCTCTGCGAGGAGACGGGTGCGATGTGCATCGGCGGAGACACCATCGGGCTCGAGGTGCTTCCCTCCGTGGACGAGGGGTTCCTGCCGGTCCACTGCTACATGTTCGCCACGGCGGGCGCCCAGATCATGGAGGTCGTCTGGATGGAGGAGATCGCGGCGGAGAAGCAGTACGAGTTCGCCTTCATCGGCGGCCCGCTGAAGCTGACCGGGGCGACCGGGGCGCCGTTCCGGCCGATCGCCGTGCCGCTGCGCGGATAGGCCGTGGCCACTCCGCTGCCGACCGTCGACCGAGCCAGGAGCGCCGAGCGGATCGAGCGCGACATCGAGACCCTCGCCGGGTCGGACTACACACGCTCCGAGGAGGCGATCCGGCGGTACGCCTACACACCCGAGTACCGCGCGACGCTCGACTACTTCGTCCGCGAGCTCGAGGCGATCGGCTTCGAGATCTCCTACGACCCGGTCGGGACGCTCGTGGCTCGGAACCGTCCGGCCGGGGAGCCCGCCTTCGGCCTCGGGTCGCACTGCGACTCCAACCGAAACGGCGGCAAGTACGACGGGACGATGGGCGTCGTGACCGCGCTCGAGGTCTGCCGCCTGAACGCAGAGCTCGGCCTCGACCTGCCGCTCCAGCTCATCTCGTTCCTGGAGGAGGAAGGATCGGGCTTCGGGCAGATGCTGCTCGGGAGCCGGATCATTGCCCAGCGGGTGACCGACGAGGAGCTGCAGGAGCAGTTCCGGGCGATCGACGACGGACGCAGCTTCTGGGAGCATGCGGAGGAGGCTGGATACGAGCCGTCGCGCTGGCGGGAGGCGATCCGCATCCTCGACGGCCTCACGGGCTGGATCGAGCTTCACATCGAGCAGGCCCGCGTCCTCCAGGACACCGGCAACCGCCTGGGCGTCGTCACGGCGATCGCGGGCTACATCCACGCTGACGTCGTCGTGGAGGGCCGGGCCGACCACGCCGGCGCGACGCCCATGGACTTCCGGCTCGACGTTGCCCCCGTTCTCGCCCGGGTGATCCTCGAGGTGGAACGCCTCGCGCGCGAGGCAGGCGACGGCACCGTCGGGACGGTCGGGGAGGTCGAGCTCCAGCCGGGCATCATCAACGTCGTGCCCGGCCGCGCCCGGCTCTCGCTCGACACACGCGGGGTGGTCGAGGAAGGGTTCCACGCGGTTGCCCGGGGCGTGGAGTCCTTTGCGCAGGAGGCGGCCGCCGAGCGTGGCCTCACCGTGAGCTACAGCCAGCGGCAGACGCTACCGGTCACGCACATGGACGAGCGCCTGGTCGCCGCGCTCGAGCAGGCTGCCGCCCAGACGGGGGAGCCGTTCATGCTCATGCCCTCGGGGGCGGCTCACGACACGATGTGCGTCGCCGACCACGTCCCGAGTGCGATGGTCTTCGTCCCCTGCCGGGACGGGATCAGCCACTCTCCCGCCGAGGAGGCCGACCCGGCCGACGCGGCCCTCGGCGCCGAGGTCATCCTCGCCGCCGTCGTTTCCCTTCACGAACGCTGAGGGCTATCTCACGGCTCGGGCCCGGCCTCGCTGCTCCACCAGTCGTAGAGAGCACCGAGCCGGTCGCGGTCGCCCGTCGCGATGGCGTAGACGCCGAGCTCGGTCGTGATCCAGTCGACTCGTGCCCGGTCCGCGCGCCGCTGGCAGAGGAGCAGTCCGAGGCGCTCCTCTCGCGTCGTCCTCTCGGGCGCCTCTGTCTTTCCACTGAGCCCCACGGGGATCGTCTGGTTGACCGATGGGATGACGCCGGCGCTGCAGAGGCCGGTAAGCGTCACCGGCGCGGTGGCCGGAAGCCCCGCTCTGCCCACGTTCGACAGGAACTCGTCGTACATGAGGTCCCCGCTGACAGCGTGGCTGTACGTCAGCGAATCGACGACGCCGCCGGGCTGACACGAAAGCGTCGCGTCGAAGTCGTCCGTCAGGGGACTGGCATGACGGCAGGTGCCTCGGAACTCGTCGGGAACGTGCTGCAAGAGCGCCTTGTCGAACGGGCTCATGGCCGCGAGCCTCGGCGTTTCGGTCGTCTCGCTCGTCGGTGCCTCGACCGCCGGTTCCTCCGGGGTCGTCCGGGATGCGGCAGGCTCGTCGTCGAGGGCGAATAGCGCTAGGCCTGCGGCGGTCGCGCCGCCCAAGACGATGCCGACGGCTGCCGCGAGGGCCAATGCGCGCTTCCGTCCGCGCCTGCCGTCGGCCTGCACCGTAGGCGGCGGGCTTGGCATCGCCCTGGTTTCGGAGCCGTTCCCGCCGACGGGGGTTGTGACCTCGGGCGGCGCCTGGAGGGCCGAAACAAGCTCACGGGCCGTCGAGAAACGGTCTTCGGGCGACTTCGCCATGCCGCGGATCAGCGCGGCATCGACCGCGGCTGTGAGGGACGGATTCGCCGCTGTCGCTCGAGGAACTTCGTCGTGCAGATGGGCCCACAGCACGGCCGCCTGGTTCTCCCTGACGTAGGGAACCGTGCCGGTTAGGCACTCGAAGAGGACGCAGGCGAGTGAGTAGACATCGGTGCGTCCGTCGACGCGCAATCCGCTGATCTGCTCCGGCGCGATGTAGTCGATCGTTCCGAGCAGCTCACCGCTTCCCGTCACGCCGCCGTGTGAGTCGACGTGCTTCGTCAAACCAAGGTCGGCCAGGTAGGCAATGGGTGCCGAATCGGGGTCAGGGCCGGGCTCGACCAGGATGTTTCCCGGCTTCACGTCGCGATGGATCAGCCCGTTTCGATGTGCCGCGTCGAGAGCGCTCGCGATCTGGAGGCCGATCACATGCGCTTGCTGCGTCGGTAGCGGGCCGTCCTTCTTGAGCACCGACTTGAGATCGTCGCCTTCGATGTAGCGCATCGCGATGTAGAGATCGCCGTTCCATTCCCCGGCGTCGTAGATAGGGATGATGTTCGGGTGCCTGATTCGGGCCGCTGCCTGTGCCTCGCGCACGAACCGCTCGCGGAAGACCTCGTCCATCGCGAGCTCGGGTTCCATTACCTTGAGAGCGATTGTGGCGCCCAGCCGAGGGTGCTCCGCCCGATAGACGACGCCCATCCCCCCGCGCCCGAGCAGGCCCACGATGCGGTAGCCGGCGAACGCCGTGCCGATGCGCGGCGCCGGAGTCATGGCTCTCTTGTACCACAGGCATCTTGTGGCCTCTAGCGACGGCGCGGCTATTCTCGGAGACGATGGCGAGCGCTCGACGACCGGTCGATCGAGGGCTACGAGAAGGGAGCAGGCTTGGTCCTTACCGCCTCTTCGAGCTGCTTGGACAAGGGCATATGGGGATCGTCTTTCGAGCACGCCGGGAGGAGGACGGCGAGAACGTGGCTCTGAAGATCCTGCGGGACGAGCTTGCGGAAGACGAGCTCTACCGCCGCCGATTCGAGCGGGAAGCGCGGATCGCGAGCGAGCTCGCCAGCGAGCACGTGGTCCCCGTCGTCGACTTCGGGGAAGCCTCCGGCCATCTCTACATCGCCGCCCTCTACGTGCGGGGCGTCTCCCTCTCCACGCGGATTGCCTCGCAAGGGGCGCTTTCGCTTCCCGAGGCAGTTCGCCTGGTCAGCGACCTCGCAGCAGCCCTCGAGGCGCTCAACGCCCGTGGCCTCGTTCACCGCGACGTCAAGCCGGCCAACGTGATGGTCGACGAGCGGGGAGCCGCGGCTCTGACGGACTTTGGCCTGGCGCGAGGATCTGCCGACACCGTCCTGACGAGGACGGGGATGGTCGTGGGCACGGTCGACTACCTGGCACCCGAGCTGATTCAGGGTCAGCAGGCCGGCCACTCGAGCGACGTCTACGCGCTTGGGTGCCTTCTCTACGAGTGCCTCGCCGGCGCTCCGCCGTTTGCGGACAAGGCGTACGTGGAGACACTCCTCGCTCACGTCCGTGACGAGCCCCCCGAGCTGAGCGAGCTCCGACCCGACCTACCCGCGAGCGTCTCCTCCACCGTCCTCACGGCGCTCGCCAAGGATCCGGCGGAGAGGCCGGCGACGGCGACTGCCTACGCGCGCTTGCTGCGCGCGTCAGCGAAGACGGGCTAGCTCGGCGCGCAGCTCGGCGAGTGCGTTCGCGATGCGCTCGCCTTCGGTCGCGATTCGCTCGGCCGCCGCTTCGACCCGCTCGGCCGCATTGGCGAGCCGCGGCTCGTCCTCGGCCGCCGGTTCCTCACCCAGGAAATAGCTGAGCGGCTTGCCCGTCGCCTCGGCGACGAGGGCGAGCGCGTCGAAGTCGGGCGTGGTCGCTCCCCGCTCCCAGCGGGAGACGGTGATGGGCTCCACCTTCACTTCCGCGGCCAGGTGCTTCTGCTTCCAGCCCTTGCTGGCGCGCGCGGCCCTGATCTTCTCGGCGACCTCGACCTTCTGTGGTCTCATCCCCGCACCGTAGCAGATCATGACTAGACCTGTCTAGATGGAACGTGCCAGCGAGGTCCGCCGGATCAGAGGAGTTGACTAGACAGAGATAGACTGATACTGTCTAGGCATAGCTAGGCAGAAAGAGCTGAGGAGGTTCAGATGTGGTGGCTGAGAGCGCGATTTCTTCTCGCAGTCGCTGTCGCTCTCGCCGGTTCGGAATGCTTTCTCCCCACGGGCTCGGACGTGGCTGCGGCGCAAACCGATCGGCGGCCGAATGTGCTGATCTTCGTCACCGACGATCAGCGGGCGACCGGCACGTTGCAGGTGATGCCCCGGACAAGGCAGTACTTCCAGCAAGGCGGCGTTAGATACCCGAACGCATTCGCGGCGACGCCGCTCTGCTGTCCCTCACGCGCGACGATTCTCACCGGGCGGTACGCGCACAACACCGGGGTCACCGGGAACGGGCCTCGGAACCTCGATCGAACCACGATCTTTCCGCGACGCCTACAGCGGGCCGGGTACCGCACGGCGGTCGTGGGCAAGTTCCTCAACAACTGGCCACTTGGAAGACGGCCTCCCTTCTTCGACCGGTGGGCCATCCCCGAGAACGTGCACATCGACCCCCGTTTCGACGTCAACGGAACCGTCCGATCCGTGAATGGATATGCCACGTCGTTGGTCCAGGGGTTCGCGACCCGGTTCCTGCGCGGTTTCGAGTCCAACGACCGGGCGCCGTGGCTCCTCTACGTGGCGCCGCGGTCGCCCCACTTCCCCTTCATTCCGGCTCCCCGGCATCGCTCAAGCCCGGTCGGACGCTGGCGTGGGAACCCGGCAGTCTTCGAGTCGGACCGCTCTGACAAGCCGGCCTACGTTCGCCGCCGCTCGTTCTCGGCGGCCGCGGGGCGAGCCGTTCGCACGGGCCAGCTCCGGATGCTGAAGTCGGTGGACGACATGGTCGGACAGGTCTTCAGGAAGCTTCGCAGGCTCGGAGAGACGCGGAGAACGCTCGCGATCTTCCTGTCCGACAACGGCTATCTCTGGACCGAGCACGGGCTCGGCAACGACGGCGAAACCGCGGGTCAGAAACGTGTTCCGTACACGCCTTCAGTCCAGATTCCGTTCTTCCTCCGGTGGCCCGGGCACGTCGCCGCCGGAACCCAGCAGCGTCGGATCACAGGGACCGTCGACGTCGCCCCGACCGTACTCGATGCAACCGGGGTCGGGCCGGATCCGGCAGGGCCCGCGCTCGACGGACGTTCTCTCCTCTCGGATTCGCGGCGAAGGCGCATCGTGCTCGAGTACTGGCGTGAGACCTGGATACCGACCTGGGCGTCGATCCGAACGCCGAGGTACCAGTACATCGAGTACTACAGGGACGGGAGAAGGTTCTTCCGCGAGTACTACAACCTCGAGCGCGACCCGTGGCAGCTCCGCAACCTCCTCCACGACGGGAGACCCGGCGGGCCCGACGTGGCGGCGCTCTCGCGGCGGCTGCAGCGCGATCGCCGGTGCGTTGGCACCACCGGTGCGAGAGCCTGTCCCTGATCCCGCGCCGACGCGGGTCACATGCCCGCGAGCCGTTCGGCATCCGTATGGATCTGCTTCAGCGCGGCGAGCTCACCCACTAGAACGGCAGCTCGAGCGCGCCGCACAGGAACCGCATCAGCGGCGCAGCCGTTCGGCAGATGCGCGCGTACTCGTCCACGAAGCCGGGAGCAACGACGTCGTCTTCGCTCAGGCTGGCCCAGGCGAAGAAGTCCTTTCGCTTCAAGTCGGCGGCGAGCGGGTGCTCCGGGTCCGCCCAGGGCGGGACGCGCTTGAGCGAGTCGCCGCCGAGCTCGAGCCGCTTCGCGAAGGCGCCGCCGCGGGTCCCGCGCTTCCAGCCGTCCGGGTCGGCGACGATCGCCTCGCGAATGCGCGTCGCCTCCTCGGTGCCCGGGTGCCAGATACCGCCTCCGGCAAAGACCTCGTCCGGGCCGAGATGCAGGTAGTAGCCGGGCGCGTTGACGTCCTTCGCCCGCTCGTGCCGGAAGTGAATTCCCAGGTTCGTCTTGTACGGCGACTTGTCCTTCGAGAAGCGCGTGTCCCGGTAGATGCGGAAGAGCGAGCCGCCGCTCGGACGGGCGTCGGCGCGGAAGTGAGGACTGATCTTCTCCAGCCGCGGCGCGAAGGCGTTGACGAAGTCGAGTGCCGGCTCGAGCAGGTGCTCTTCGTACCGGTGCTTGTTGGCCGCGAACCACTCGCGGTCGTTGTGCGCCCGCAGATCTGTGAGGAACGAGAAGAGCTCGGGGCCGAACGAGGCCTGTTTCGTCGTCTGCGCCATGGCGTCTCACTCTAGAGGCGAACGGGATGACGGCGAATCGACGAGGCCGGGCCGATGCCCGGCCGCATCTAAAGGGATCAAGCGAGGAAGACGCCGTTGCGCTCGAAGCCGAGCTCGGCGAAGCGACCCGTCCGCGGTGACGTACGTGCCCTCGAGGCCGGTAGCCGCGAGTGCGCCGGCAGAAGCGAGGATGAACCCGCGTCGGTCGACGTGCCGGACCTCTCCCTCGTGGCGACAGGATCGTCCATACAGCCTCCTTCCTCCCCCCGGACGAGCATGCGCCGTCAAGCTAGCGGATTCGCTACGTCCCGCTACGCGGAGCGATTTCGAGGCGGTCGAGAATCGCCCACGCCTCCGTCCGGACCGCGGACGGCGTCTCGGGCCCGAACGCGACGTAGGCATAGAAGTGGCGTCCCACGTCGCTAAAGGGGATGAAGCGGTCCAAGAACTCCTTCCGCCGGTCGAGACAATCGACCGCCTCGCTCGGGTAACCCTTGCCCGAGCCGAAGTGGCCCGGGCGCGGCGGATAGTCACTGGGCGTGCCGCCCTCGGACTCGGCGAGGCGCTCCTCGACGACGACGAGCGCATCCGCCGGTCCCATGTCCTCGATCGCGTTCTCCGGCATGTGCGCGCAGTTCTCGCCGCCCCGGCGCGCATCGAACGTGCTCAGCGCGACGAGCTCCCGCGGATCCACGAGCCCGGGCATGAGCCGCTCGGGAGCACGCAGCCAGTCGGGCGGGTGCGAGACGGTAAGGCGGGCTTCGGGGAGCTCGAAAGTCGTCCACTCGGGGGCCTCGCTGGTGGTCGTGGGCCCGGTCTGGAGGGCTTCGGATGCCCCTCCGCAGCCGGCGGCCAGGAGAGCGAGACCGAGCAACCAGATTCGCCTCACGCTCGGGATACTCCCGGCGCCGGGACTGAGGTCCAGCCCTGGAGCCTACGGGGATACGGTATCCGTCCGCCATGGACGTCGTCTGTCTGGGAATCCTCGTGGCCGACGCGATCGCGCGCCCGGTCGCCGATCTTCCCGACCGCGGCTCGCTCGGGCTCGTGGACGAGATCTCCCTCCACGGAGGCGGCTGCGCGCTCAACACGGCCAGCGCGCTCGCACGGCTCGGCCTCGACGCCGGCGTCGCGGGCAAGGTCGGCGACGATGCGCTCGGTGCGTTCCTCGTCTCGCTGCTGGACGAGCGGGGCGTCGATCGCGACGGGGTCCTCGTCGACCCGGCCGTTTCGACCTCGGCCACCGTCGTGCTCGTTGACCCGGCCGGCGAGCGAACGTTTCTGCATCTCTCGGGCGCCAGCGCGAGCGTGCGGGACGAAGAGCTCGACCGCTCGTTCCTCTTCTCGGGACGCTGCCTCCATCTCGCCGGCGCCCTCGTCATGGAAGAGCTCGACGGTGAGCCCGGCGCGCGTCTCCTGGCCGCGGCGAAGTCGCAAGGGCTCCTGACGAGCCTCGACACGGTCTGGGACGCCACCGGGCGCTGGGAGCGCATCCTTCCCGTCCTCCCGCATGTCGACCTGTTCGCGCCGAGCCTGCCGGAGGGTCGTGCGATCACCGGCGAGGAGGAGCCGTCGGCGGTCGCCTCGTGGCTCCGCGAGCGAGGTGTGGGCGAGGTCGTGCTCAAGTGTGGCGCCGCGGGCTGCTTCGCGTCGGGGGAGACCTTCGAGGGGGCGCTCGAGGCGCTCTCGGTGACCGCCGTCGACGGCACCGGCGCCGGCGATGCGTTCTTCGCCGGTCTTCTCTACGGCCGGCTCGCGAGCTGGCCGCTCGACCGCTCGGCACGCCTCGCCAACGCCGTCGGCGCGCTCGCAACGACCGCGGTCGGCGCCGTCGAAGGCGTCCGCGGACTCGAGGAGACACTCGCCTTCGCCGGTCTCGGCGACGGTTCGTGAGCGCCGGAGCGGCCGGGACGCGCTCGTGCCGCTCGGCTACGCGGTGATCATGATCGTCGACCACGAGCCGGGCGCACGCGGGCTGCAGTACCTGACCGACGACGCCTGGATCGAGGCGATGGGCATCCGCTACA
>Ga0081538_10005479_pt1 | contig 11402 bp, 10 predicted proteins | sample TabmetS5T2R1_FD_71022 | JGI IMG/M metagenome (GOLD analysis project Ga0081538, IMG submission 71022) | Tabebuia heterophylla rhizosphere microbial communities from the University of Puerto Rico - S5T2R1 | ecosystem: Host-associated > Plants > Roots > Rhizosphere ... | reverse complement strand
CTAAGGGGACGAGGTGGAGCAGGTCAGACACCTGCCTCCGCTAGATAGGAATGTAGAGTGACGATCCTCAACGAGTCGGGTATACCGGACGTTCTCCCCCCTTTGCATGCCGTAAATGACCTGGCTCAGAGGCTTCCTGATGTCCTGATCGTCGTCGCCGGTACGCAGGCCGAAGCGCACCTCATCCAGTGTCTCACATCCGCGCCATCCCCGAACCTTCCCCCCTTCAGACGCAACCAGCGCGTGATCTTCGCGGTCCTCGACCCCGACGACCCGCCGCAGCAGGGTCTTCTTGCCTCCCGAATAGTGGAGAGCGCTGCAGGGCTCCGTGGCACGAGTCTCGTGCTGCTCGTGGCGGGACGAGCGGCACAATCGCTCGGGGTGGACACCGCGTTGGAGGCCAGGCTCGTAGCCCGCAAGCTCGACCTGCCTGCAGAGGTGGTGAATCCTGATGCTCCACGCGAAGTTCCTGGCATCCTCTCCACCGATCTCGAAGACAATGTCCTCGCCGCCCTTGTGAACCTCTGCCCGAAGAGGAAGACCTCGGACCTCGTGGAGACTGCCTCTCCGGCGAAGCGCAGCAGGCTCATCGGCAGCCTCCTTAGACGAGGCACAGAGACGTCGGACTCTAATGGTGGCCGCCCCGTGGTGCTGCTCGGTGGCGCACTCTCATCAGGAGGCGCACGGGTTCTCGCCGCGGAGCTTTTCAGGGCCGGGGTCGGGGTAGCTGGGAGCGTACCCGGGTCTGGGATAGGGGAGCTACCGCCCCTCGGGGAAGGCACTGTGGTGGCCGTGATGGACCCGAACCTGACCTCGGCGGCAACGGCTGCCGAGAGACGTGGGGCCACGGTAGTCAAGACCCTCATGCCCATCGGCGTCGACGGCACGGCCCGCTTCGTCCAGGACGTGGCAGAGGAAGCCGGAACGCGAACCAGCGAGGTCGTGCGTGCCAGGTCTGCGTGGGAGGACCTTGGGGTCTTGAAGAATCGCATAAGGGGGAAGAGGATCTTCTTCACCGGCGACACGGGGATCGAGATCCCACTCGCCCGCTTCCTCGCCAACGCAGGAGCCGTCGTGCTCGAGGTCGGGGCGCCACGGCTCGACCGCAGGTTCCTCGCCGGCGAGCTGCAGGCACTTGGTCCTGACGTCGACATTGTCGTCTCGCCGGACTACAGGGGACAGACGAATCGGATCGACGAGTCGAGGCCTGACGTGGTGATCTCCAGCCCCGGCCTCCACCTGCCCCTGGTCGCCCGCGGGCACCTGTGCCGCTCGCCCCGTGATTTCCTCGAAGCCGGACTCTACGGTTACGGGGGCGCCCGTCGCATCCTCGAGCTCCTGGTACGCACCATGGAGCGTGCAGAGACCCTCGACTCACTGAACCTGTGAAGCTCCTGCGCGGCGTCTACGAGGGACCCCAGAGCTACGGTATCCTGCGCGTGGCCGCGAGCATAAGGGGCGTACATACCTTGCTCAGGGCACTGCCTGGCGAAACGTACTTCCGTACGCTCTACGGGGCCAGGGAGCGAACCGGGGAGATGGTGCCGGTCACGCTAAGCCCACTGCGCGAGGAACCGGATGACTCGATGGCCCCAGGGAACCTGACCCGCGACCTCTCCAGCGTCATCCGACGTCACCCGAAAGCGGAGATCGTCATCCTGGCCCACTCGGAGGCGTCACTGCTCTCTGAGGAGAGCATTCCTACTACCCTTCCCGAGGTAGAAGGTACAGGAAGGGTCCCCAGGCTTGTTACGTTCCCCTGGGAGCAACCGGGCATGAGAGAGACCGAGGCCGCGGAGCTCGCGCTGGAGGACCTGATCCGGGCCCGGATCAACGACAGGCTCGAGAGGAGCCCTTACCCTACGGTGAACGTCTTCGGGCCACCGATATTCGGGCCCGGCGCGGCGGCCGAGTACGCCGAGGCCGAGCGGCTCCTCGATATGATCGGGGTCGAGGTAAACGTCAGGGTGCCGCTGGGGGCGAACACGAAAGATTTGGAACGTCTCACGCGCGCGTGGGCCAACGTGCTCCTCTACAGGGAGATCGGGGAGTCCGCGACGCTCTACCTGCAAGACGAGTTCGGGATTCCGCGGGTGACGACCCCGATGATCGGCGCCGCGGGAACTGGTGCTGTCTTGCGGTCCGTCGGCGAACTGTGCCAGCTCGACCCGAAGTCCGTGCAGCGTACGATCTGGGCCGAGCTCGCCAGCACGGCGAAACTCCCCTGGTACGCGCGCCTCGAACCGCCTGAGACCTTCCAGGACCGCAGGGTCGCCATATTCGGGGACTTCACCTATCCTCTTGGCCTAGGTTACGCCCTCTCCCGCGAGGTCGGGCTGGAGATCGTCACCTGCGGGACCTATCTGACTCACCTCGAAAGGGATTTCCTCTTCCACGCCCACACTTTCACGGAAGGGGCTTTTGTAGAGGATGATCCTGATCAGGTCGCAGCCCGCATCGAAGCCGCCAAGCCCGACCTTGTCGTCGGGACTCACCTGGAAGAGGGCGTAGCCGACTCCCTCGGAATACCCTTTCTCCCCCTCTGTCCTCCGGTATCCGACACACCCTTCGTCGGACGACCACTCATGGGCTATGCTGGATCCAGCATCCTCGCCGACGAGCTCGACCACATCCTGCAAGGAAAAGAATCGAACCAGCAGGAGACCCGTATACAGTGGACCACTGAGGCGCTACAGGAGGCAGCGGCGGTACCGCTGTTCCTGCGGGGCCGGGCCCGTCGGCTCGCCGAGGAAGACGCGCGCAGCCAGGGCTCGGCCGAGGTGACGCGAGAGATCTTCCTCGAGTCTCGGTGAGCGGGTAGGGGCCCCCGCCGTTCCGCAGGCGTACTACAAACTTGAGGAGGGCGTCAGACGCCTGACCACAGAGACCGGTGCCGGCCAGTGGGGCTCATCACTCGCCTTCGCCTGTGGCGTGATGGGTCTCGATTGCACGGTCTAGATGGTGCGCGTCAGCTATAACCAGCAGCCCTACAGGCGCATCATTATGGAGACCCACGGCGCCGAGATCCATGCGAGCCCGACGGATCTCACGCAAGCCGGGTGCGACATGCTCGAAGAGCATCCCGACTCGCCCGGGTCGTTAGGCATCGCTATCTCCGAGGCGGTCGAGGACGCCAAGTACTCTCTAGGGAGCGTGCTCAACCACGTCCTCCTTCTACGAGCAGTATTCAGCCGGAGAACTCATCGACCTCGAGCACTCCTAGGAGGAGATAGAGAGGGCCGTCGCCAGCATACCGGACTAGGCCGCCGCAAATGGCCGGGAAGTACGGCACCTAGCAGGACCTACGGGGGCAGAGAGAGGATTCGCGATGTGCGTGATCGCTGCGTCCGCTAATATTCATGAGGTACTTCAACGTTAAGGAGTGAAAAGTGAGGAAATTGCTTCCGCTCGCGCTCGTTTCGTGCGCGTTACTTCTGGCTGGTTACGTCGGCACGGCCGGTGCAGATCCGCTCAACAACAATCGTCTGCAGGTTCCGGCCTCCTGCAAGGAGGACGGCGAACGCTTCACGTTCGTTATAAATGGGGAAGGGGTCGCTGGCCACATAATCGGGAGCACGAGTAACATCCACCCCGTGGAGGATACGGTTACGTACACGTATAGGGACCCGACGACCGGAAAGCGGGTGAAAGAAACGGTGATCGACTCCCTCGGCAGTGGTAAGAAGACGGGACTTCAGAGCGATCTGAAGCGGTGCAGCGGAACGGTTTCCTACGAGGACCCCGAATTGGGGCCGGTCACAGCCGATTTCGACATACTGGCATACTTTACACCTCGTGGTGGAAGCTAACGCCACTGAAGCCGTCAACGTTCCGTCGGGTCTCAACGCTCTGTCGGCTGCTGCGCCGGCAGGTATTGCTCGGCGCGGCCCAGGGCCGTGAAGGAAAAGAGAAGGCCGATAAGAAAGATCGCCGCGCCGATCGCCCCGTACACCAAAGCCACCTGCTGCGTCTGCTCGATCGCCACGCCGCCGACGAAGGCACCCAGAGGTATAGCCGACCACGACAGCACCGAGATCACGCCCTGCACCCTACCCAGTAACCGATCCGGTACGATCGTCTGCCAGAGGCTGTTGCTGTTTATCTGGACCAGGATCACGAGCCCCCAGATCAACGCCCAGAGCACCAGGGCGCCCCAGTACCACCGCGTCGATGCGAGCGCAACGATAGCAACCCCCCCGAGCATCAGGGTACCCAAAGCCACCTTGCTGAACGGCAGGCGCCTGCGCAGCGGGTCTGCCGCAAGGGCCAACGCGATCATCCCCACGCTCCCGGCCGCGTAGAGGAAGCCTACCTGGCTGTCCGTGGCTCCCAAACGCTCTTTTGCGAAGAGAACGAGTTGGGCGTAGACGGTGAACCCCACGCAGTTCACCAGGGCCATCATGATGGCTACGCTACGCAGTACCGGATGACCCAGTACGCAGCCCAGTCCCTCGACAATATCCCGTCGCAGGCTCCCGGATTCCCGCCGCCCCGGGCCGTCGGCGTTGAAACTCGACCTGATGAGCGTCAAGCACAGGACAGAGACCAGGAATGAGAAGGCGTCGAGGACCAGCACCGTATACACCGGCACCAGAGCCATCAGCAGGCCCGCCAGCAACGGGCCCGCCACAGTCGCCGCAGAGTAGCTTGCCTGGAGGCGCCCGTTGGCCACCACGAGGTCATCCTTGCTGACCAGGCTTGGCAAGGCCGCGAACTCGGCGGTGTTGAAACAGACCCACAGCGTCGAGCTGACGAACCCCACCGCGTACACCCACCACAAAGTCAGCAGATCCAGCACGGCCAGCAATGGGATAGTGAAGATGACGAGGGCCTGAACCGTGTCGACAAAGATCATAAGCCGCCTGCGATCCACCCGGTCGACGCCCGCGCCTATGATGAGGCCAAATAACAGATATGGCAAGTATTCAGCGGCGGTGACGTACGCCAGGCTCAAGGCCGAGCCAGTGAGCTTGAAGACCAGCAATGGTAAGGCGAACACGGTGAAGGAGCTACCGAGGCTCGAAACCGTCTGCCCCACGAGGAACTTCCAGAAATCCGGGGCGAGTCTGCCCGCGCGGCGAGTATCTTCCGGATCAGGTGCCGTGGACTCCCGCATAGCCGACCCTTAGGCTGTTACGAGATAGATGCTGTGCTGACCGGCGGCGAGCAGGAAGCACCAGGCAAGCAGTCCTCGTGCGGGTTCACCTCTGCTCACGCGTGATCCTCCTTAGATGGCCGAAAGTCTATGGCCAGGATCACGATTCGGGTAAGCGTCTGGCGTCGAGATACGAGCCGGGTTGCCCACTGTCCAGCGGATCACGCCGACGAACCAACCATTGTGGAGAGTCGGCGAACAGGGCCGCTGCCGCCTCGACCGCGAGAGGTTTCGCGAAGTAGTATCCCTGGGCCAGGTCGGATCCCATCTGCTGGAGCAGGATGAGTTGCTCGGCGCTCTCTACTCCCTCCGCGATAGCCTTCATGTCCAGGCTGTGAGCCAGGTCTATAACCAGTTGCACGATAGAGGTGTCCTGGGCGTTCTTCCCCAATCCCGCTACGAACGTCTTGTCGATCTTGAGGTTATCGAGGGAGAACGTCCTGAGTGCGCCAAGCGAGGAATAGCCCTGGCCGAAGTCGTCGATAGCCAGCTGAACACCGAGTCGCTTCAGATCCTTGAGCAGCCCCGCCGCATACTCCACATTCTCGGTAACCACGGTCTCCGTGATCTCCAGCTGGAGGCGGGACACATCCAGACCCGTGTCCCGCAAGATCTTCTCGACCGCACCCACGAAGTCTGGATGCTGGAACTGCTTCACGGACACGTTGACGCTGAGAACCAGGGGAGAGCCGTCAGAGCCGAGCCGCGTCCATTCGCGTGCCTGGCGACAGGCATTCTGCATAACCCAATGTCCCAGAGGTATGATCAGGTCCGTCTCCTCGGCGAGTGGTATGAACTCTTCCGGATAGATCAAGCCGCGTTCGGGATGCTCCCAGCGCACCAGGGCTTCTATGCACGCTACCTTGCCCGTGCTCAGGCGCATCATGGGCTGGTAGTAGAGACTCAACTGTTCCTGTTCTATGGCCAGTCGAAGCTCGTTCTCCAGTTCCAGCCGCTTCCTCGCTCGGGAATACATGCTCCAGTCGAACACCTTGGAGCGCCCTTTGCCTTCCTTCTTGGCTTCGTACAGCGCCACATCCGCGTTGCGCAGGAGGGTGGTCGGGTCGGCTTCATTGGCTTTGCCGAGCGCGATACCAATGCTCGTGCTGATATAGACCTGACGAACTCCCAACTGCACGGGAGCCTGCACCACTTTGTGGATCCGGTCGGAGACTTTGATCACGTCGTCGATATCCGCGATGCCGTCCAGAACGACGGCGAACTCGTCCCCGCCGAGCCGTGCTGGGGTATCGGCGGGACGCAGACAGGATAGCAAGCGCCGGGCGATCACAACCAGCAACTCGTCGCCAGCCGTATGGCCGAGACTGTCGTTTATGACCTTGAAGTTGTCGAGGTCTATGAACAACACTCCATAGCTGAGGCGTTGCTTCGATGAGCGCTCTACGGCTTCCGCGAGCCGGTTCGTGAACAGCGAGCGATTGGGCAGGTCGGTCAAGGAATCGTGGAGTGCCCGGTAACGATTCTCCCTGTAGGCGCTGTCGACGGTATTGGCCACGAAGTATACGATCACGCTTACGGTCGCGAAGACGAACAACGAGACATAGGTGATGGAAGCTTCGCCCAAGACCAGGGTGCCCAGCACCACTATGGCGCCCACCGCCAGCCCGGCCCAGGGCACGATCAGGAAACTCGCCACGAAGACGGGCACACACATGACGATGTAGGTCTCGGCCAGGTCCTGCTGCGAGAGGAAGACGACCGGACCAACCGTCATCGTCGTCGTGGTGAGGATGGCGGCGATGCTTACATACCCGAGGCGGTTTAGCATGAACAGGCCTACGATGAGGGACAGGAATACACCATTGGGGATGGTCTGCTCTTGATGTCCCTGTACCAGGTTGAACCCGGCTAGACCGATTCCGCTCCCAAGGATCCCGAGGATAAAGACGGCGAGGATACGCCCCTTGCGCCGGACCTCGGAATCTCGGGTGTTGATCTTGAGCAAGACTACCGGACCATCAGATCAGTAAAGCCTCGACCTTCGATCGACGAGCCTGCCGCTCTTGAGCCGGGGGTTTGCTCCGACCATGCCTGGACATCGGGTGCCCGGCATGTCACCTTTCTTCGCTTCGGTCTCACCTAAGGCCCTTTGTCACCGAACGTGTCCAGATACAGGCCCAGGGCGGCCAACACCATGCTACGGATCACGAAGGGAGGCACGTACAACGCTTTCGCGATCCACAACTCCGGGTAGTCATCCTTGAACGGCATCTCGTTCGCTATGAGGTAACGGGCGGCGAGGCGCAAACGTTCTTGCGCGACGCAGCGGTTGGCGCGATAGTAGCTCAGGAGGGCGAGCAAGGACAGCGCGGTTTCCTCTACCGTGGGTCCGTACTGACCCCACGAGCCGTCCGTGTGCTGGGTCGAGAGGAGCCAATCCAGGGTGACCTCCATCCGGCCCGGCGCATGGGGGAGCAAAGCCATCACGGCCTGGCTCGTCGGATAGTACGGCGAAGCATGCCACTTGTCCTCCCAATAACCGCCGGGCTGACGCGCGTCGAGCACGTAGCCTATGACCTTCTCGCGAGTCCGCTGCCGCGCTGCGGCTGGAAGCGTCTCCAGGGCCTCGAGAATATGGAGGTTCGCGCTTATTGACGGGTCGAGCTCGCCCGGGTAGACAGCGAAGTGGTCGTCGCGCTCGTACTGGAGCAGGCACGACCCGTCGACGTCGTAGCCGGCGTTATGCAGCACGAAGAGAGTCACGGCGGTATCGTCCGCGTCGGGGAACACGTGCGGGGAGAAGCCGACGCCTCCGGCGGCCAGATGCTCGCGAAGGTACCGATAATGCGGGCGCAACAGGCTCTCGTAGCCGGAGAGCAGGCGGCCATGCTGCAGGTAGTGAAGTACCCAAGCCCGGGTGAATATCCCGCATGGAGCCATGGCCGGCAAACCCCCGTCGTACCGTCCCAGGAGGTTCTCCAGGTACCCGGTGCTGCGCGGAAAACGAACCCGCCAGTCTGCGGCTTGGCCGAGAAGCGCGGCCGTCGCCGAGGGTGAGCTGGCCATCGATCCATCCTGCTGAAGTAGGCTTGTCGCGTCGTTCAGGTCGATGTCGTCCACGAAGGCTTCCAGCGAGAACAGCGCGGTGGTGGTGCTCTGAAAGATTCGCTCGCTCGGTAGCAGGTTCAGCTTCTTTGCGCGCGCGGTCTCGTAGCGCCTCAGGTGGGCGTATGGGAGATTCGAACCCATCCTCTTGCCCCGCTCAAGGAGGGCCGGGAGAAGAAGCTCGAACCCCACGGTCGCCTGCCCATCGTGGTCCAGCTCACTCGCTACTCTCCAGATGTAGTGTTCGCCCACCGCCTGCCGCTCCTTGTCGCGCCTCCGGTTTCCAAAGCGGGCCAGCAACAACACAACGGCCAGCGTGGTCAGCAGACGGTCATGGCTGTGGGATACTCGGCTGCCCCACCCGCCGTCGGGGTGCTGGCGCTCTAGCAGAGTCGGCAGCACGTCAGGGTAGGACGGGCTCCCGTTTTCCTCGACAAGATAGGCGGCCCAGCTGGAATCGTAATCGGTAGGCTGCGTCAGCAGGCTCACGTCCGTTCGCAGTAGCTCGCTCACGGCAAAGGGCAGGTAACGAGACAGGCGCACTGCGTGGGCGTATCCTTTAATGACCATGCTCGACTTCGACCATCGTGACGCCTCACCCCTTACATGGGGACGAGGCATAAGAGACGGTAGACGCCATTTTGCCCCGTCAGCCATGCCTCGACCGCAAGTACTATAGTGTTTCCTTCGCTAGTTCTCAACAATATCCGCTAGGAGGTAAGCAGCGAATCCGGACGTACAACCCGCGCCACCCCCGTTGGCCGAGTGGCTAGGGTGGTCCCGCGAGCGGGTGGCGCGCTGGATCTTGTCCAGACCGCGCCCGGTCGTGATGGGCTGGCCCTTCAACGGAACCCGTCGCTGGTACCTCCTCCACCGGGGCAGGCACCCGAATACCGACGATTATGTGGTAACCCTGATCCGACGCCAGGCAGAACTCCACCGTTTGATCTTTGCCCATGGGATCAGCGTGATAATGGCGCCGGGTTTCGGTAGCGAACTCCTCGCTCGGGGAACGGACTACACGCGCCTTGTCCTCGGTGGCCTGTTACGGCTCGTCGAAGACCCGGTCTACCAGGAGATGTTCTCTTCCGGGACGCGCATCCGGTTCTACGGCGACTTCGAAGAGGTGCTCGATACGCCGGCCTTCCGGCCGATTTTGCGGGCGTGCGCGGACCTGACCTCCGCCACGGCGTCCGGGGATGGGCCGCTGCTTCTCATCGGGCTTTTTGCCGACGCCCCCTATCCGACCCTGGCCAGGTTGAGCGTCGAATTCGCGACACGTCGAGGTCGCCCCCCCGACCGCCGAGAACTCATCGAAGCCTACTACGGGCTCGACGTTCCCGACCTGAGCATCTACCTGGGATTTGCCCAGCCGAGTGTATTCGACGTGCCGCTGGTCGCGACGGGTTTGGAGGACTTGTACGCGACTCTCACCCCTTCCCCGGACCTGACCGAAGCCCAGTTGCGAGGAATTCTCTACGATCACCTCGTAACGCGCCGCACGCCGACCCCTGATTACGGGACGTTGTCAGCCGACGCACGAGCAGCGCTCGCCGAGTACAACGAGCGTTACTCTGGTATCACGCTTGGGGTGGGGCGCATAGATCCGCTTACGAGAGTATGGACTCCGTTGCTCCCCGACAACACCACTGACAGGTAAGCTCAACGGCACCGAATAGGTGCCACGCTCCTGAACCGATATAATCCTGGTCCGTGGGTATTAGGGACTTCATACACTGCCTCGATGAACACCGGAACCGGCTGAAGCGGAGCCTCTCGGACAGGGAGCGCGAGGAGACTCTCAGGGAGGCGGAGACGATGGTCGGGATGGCAGACGCGGCTATCAGGGAGCTCGAGTCGGTCCTCGGAAACCGGCGGGTCAACCTTCCCGAAGAGCACGCCGTGCGCTTCGCCCAGGACGTCTTCCTCTACCTAAGAGGGGAAGAAGAGAAGGTCAAGGCGGCCCTCAGCGCGCCCACCTCCAGGGACGGCTGAACTCCGAAGGGCCTTAACGTAGCCTCTTTACGAGCATCGCACGGGTGGGGGTGATCTCGTAATCGTCCAGAAACCGCTCCAGCACGCGTCCTAGACCCTTCAGCCGGCGCTGCTCTATCGCGGGATGTCTGATAGTGATACTGACGACTTCCTCGTCGTCTACAGACTCGATTTCCAGAACGCCTTCTCGCGCGGAGAGCAAAACGTCCGTAACAACGGCTTCGGCAGCGACGGCCAACTCGTTCAGCCTTCCGCCGCCGAGCCCCGCGACGGCACCCCTCCAGGTGATGAAGTAGCGGGCCTCGCCCGCGCGGGCGAGGTCGACGGGCACCTCTCTCTTGTTGGGCGAGGCATCCACTCCTGGAGGGTACAACGTATTACAACCGCTGCTAACGTCCCTCGTATAGACTCTGTAGCGAACGACACACTCCTGGCACCTATAGGAGGTTCTGGCACTTTGAAATCGAGATTTACAGAGATCTCCGCCTCGCTCGCCTTCATGCTCGGTACGATCCTGCTCATGGGGTGTTCCGAGAAAGAACCGGGCGTGCAAGCGGACAATACGGCCAAGGCCACGCCGCAGGCTTCCATCCCGGCCGACGAGCCGGTGGCAAGGGTCGCCTCGAAGGTCGGACCCAGCGTCGTGCAGGTCAACGTCAAGGCGGTGCGAAAGACGCCGCTCGGTACCCAGAGGGGCGAGGGGTTAGGGAGCGGTGTGATCTACCGCTCCGACGGCTACATCGTCACGAATAACCACGTAATCGAAGGGGCCACCGGTGTGAACGTGGCCTTCGCCGACGGCACCATCGAAGACGCAAGCATAGTGGGCACCGATCCGAACACCGAGATCGCCGTGATAAAGGTAGACCGCAACGACCTGCCGGCAGCCACGTTCGACGATGTAAGCACACCTGTAGTCGGCCAGCTCGCGGTAGCCATAGGCAGCCCCTCTGGCTTCGAGTCGACCGTCACCTCTGGCGTGGTGAGCGGCGTGGGCCGCGAGTTCCCTCCCGAACTAACCGGCAGCGGCACGGCGGCGAGTCGCGCCCTGACTGACCTTATCCAGACCGACGCGGCGATCTCACCGGGCAACTCCGGCGGCGCCCTGGCCGACCGCGACGGCGAGATCATCGGCATCAACGTCGCCTACCTCCCTCCTGCCGAAACCGGGGGGGTAAACCTCGGC
>Ga0081538_10005478_pt1 | contig 11403 bp, 12 predicted proteins | sample TabmetS5T2R1_FD_71022 | JGI IMG/M metagenome (GOLD analysis project Ga0081538, IMG submission 71022) | Tabebuia heterophylla rhizosphere microbial communities from the University of Puerto Rico - S5T2R1 | ecosystem: Host-associated > Plants > Roots > Rhizosphere ... | reverse complement strand
GGGGCCACCGAGCGGCCGGCCCTGCCCCGCTCGATCGGCGACATGTTCCCCACCCTGGCCCGCCGCTCCCAGACCCTGATCGACCGCCAGCTGGAGCTGATCGACGACCTGGAGCGCAACGAGACCGACCCCGAGACCCTCGAGCACCTGTTCCGCCTGGACCACCTGGCCACCCGCATGCGCCGCAACGCCGAGGACCTGATCGTGCTCTCGGGCGCCGACCCGGGGCGCCACTGGGTCCAGCCGATGACCCTGGTCGACGTGGCCCGGGCGGCCGCGGCCGAGGTCGAGGAGTACCAGCGGGTCGAGTTCCTGCCCCTGGCCGACCTGGAGGTGGCCGGGCACGCCGCCGTCGACGTCATCCACCTGCTGGCCGAGCTGATCGAGAACGCCACCGCCTTCTCGCCGCCCAACACCAAGGTCCAGATCGCCGGGCAGGCGGTGCCCCACGGCTACGTGATCGAGATCGAGGACCGCGGCCTCGGCATGAGCGACGAGGAGCTCATCCAGGCCAACGAGCGGCTGGCCAACCCGCCGGAGATCGACTTCGCCCTCTCCCGGGTGCTCGGCCTGTACGTGGTCGGGCGGCTCGGCCAGCGCCACGGCATCAAGGTGCAGCTCCGCCACTCCTGGTACGGCGGGGTGACGGCCCTGACCCTGCTGCCCCACGCCCTGCTGGTCTGGCCCAAGGTGCCGCAGGCGGTGCCGGAGCCGGCGACCGCCGTCCCCGGGCGGGCCGAGCTGCCGCCGCCCGAGCGGGGAGGCAACGGGGCGGCGGCCGATGGCGGCGAGCCGGCCCCCTCCGGCGACCACCTGCCGATCTTCGAGGCCGCCCGCTCCGACTGGTTCGTGACCGAGCCGGCGGAGCCGGCCCCGCTGCCGCACCGCCAGCGCCAGCACCAGCGCGCCGCCGCCGACGGTGGGCTGGCCGCCGACGGCGGCGCCCGGCAGGCCGGCCATCCCGCCGCCAGCCCGGCCCCGCGCCCGGCCCCGCCGGCCGACGCGCCCCGGCCCTACCGCCCGGCGCCGGCCGACGAGCCGCGGCCGTTCCGGCCACCGCCGGCGCCCGAGCGGGTCGCCGAGGCGCCGCCGCCGGTTCCCGAGGGGCCTCCGCTGTACCGGCCCGAGCCGGTCCGCGCGGCCGCCGACGAGGACGCCCCCCTGTACCGGGCCGAGCGGGCCCGGCTGCGCGACGACACCCCGGCGCCGCCGCCGCCCCCGGCCGACGAGCCGCGGCCCTACCGGCCACCACCGGTCGCCGCCGAGGCGCCGCCGTCGCCGCCACCGGCGGCCGCGGCCCCCGCCCCCGACCAGGGCGAGCGGGTCACCCAGGCCGGCCTGCCCCGGCGGGTGCCCCGGGCCAACCTGGCCCCCGGCATGGTGGCCAGCCAGCAGGCCGACGCCGCCCAGCCACCGCCGCCGGGCCAGCCGGCCGCCGGCCGCTCCCCGGACGAGGTCCGGAGCATGCTGTCCAGCTACCGAACCGGGATCGAGCGGGGCCGCACCGTCGCCGGGGGCTCGGACCGCGGCGACCGCCCGCCGGACACACCGTAGAAGGCTGGTGAGATGCCAGAGCTCAGCGCCGATGCTCGGAACCTCAACTGGCTCGTCTCCAACTTCGCCAAGGCGACCCCGGGCGTGGCCCACGCCATGGTCGTCTCCGCCGACGGGCTGCCGGTGGCGGTGTCGGAGCGGCTGGACCGGCCCAAGGCCGACCAGCTCGCGGCCATCTCCTCCGGCCTGGCCAGCCTGACCCAGGGCGCCTCCCGCTGCTTCGAGGGCGGCCTGGTCAAGCAGACCGTGGTCGAGATGGACCGCGGCTTCCTGTTCGTCATGTCGATCAGCGACGGCTCCTGCCTGTCCGTGCTGGCCGCCAACACCTGCAACGTCGGGGTCGTCGCCTACGAGATGGCCGTGCTCGTGGCCCGGGCCGGCGACGTCCTCACCCCCAGCCTCCGCGCCGAGCTCCAAGCCGTCCTCCCGTCATGAGCAACCCGCGCCGAGCCAGATAGAGGGGGGCCGCGCGTGACCACTCCCGAAGACCAGCCAGCCTCCAGCCGCAGACGGGTCCGGCCCTACGCCATGACCGGCGGGCGCACCCGGCCGGCCCACACGGACCTGGAAATCGAGGCGCTGGTCTCCACCACCTCCCTCGGCGAGCGCTCCCCGAAGCTGACCGTGGAGCAGCGGGCCATCGCCGCCCTCTGCCGCGACATCCTCTCCATCGCCGAGATCTCGGCCCGCCTCGACCTGCCCCTCGGCGTGACCCGGGTGCTGGTCGGCGACATGGCCGACGGCGGCCTGGTCATGGTCCACCGCCCGACCCAGGGCAGCGACCGCCCCGACCTGGCCCTCCTGGAACGGGTGCTCTACGGCCTGCGGGCCATCTGAACCAGCCGTCTCCTTCGGTATGATCTGGCGGTGGATGTCCTTTTGCCCCCTTCCCTACTGGCGTTCCGCGGGGTTGGCAAACGGTTCCCCGACGGCACCGTCGCCCTGGCCGGGGTGGACCTGAGCGTCGCCCCGGGCGAGTTCGTGAGCATCCTCGGGCCCTCCGGCTGTGGCAAGAGCACCTTGCTGCGCGTGGCCGCCGGGCTCATCCCGGCCAGCGACGGCATGGTCAGGGTCGCCACCGGCAAGCTCGGCTACGTCTTCCAGGACCCGACCCTGCTGCCGTGGCGCACCGTGCAGGCCAACGTGGAGCTCTTCGCCGAGCTGCGCCGCCTGCCCCGGGACGAGCGGCGTCGCCGGGCCACCGAGGCGCTCGCCCTGGTCGGCCTGGACGACTTCGCCGGCCACCGTCCCCTGGCCCTGTCGGGCGGGATGCGGATGCGGGTGTCGCTGGCTCGCTCGCTCACCCTGGAGCCGGAGCTGTTCCTGTTCGACGAGCCGTTCGGGGCGCTGGACGAGATCACCAGGGAGCGGCTCAACGACGAGCTGCTCGGCCTGTACCTGGCCAAGCGGTTCACCGCCCTGTTCGTCACCCACTCGGTCAGCGAGGCGGTGTTCCTGTCCAGCCGGGTGGTGGTCATGTCGGCCCGGCCGGGCCGGGTGCTGGACAGCTTCCCGGTGCCGTTCGCCTACCCGCGGCCGGCCGGGCTGCGCTTCGCCGAGCCGTTCGCCCGCCTGGCCGGAGAGGTGTCGGCCTGCCTGCGCCTGGGCGGCGGCAGCGCATGAGCGCCGAGGAGGCCGCCCCGATGGCGGCGACGACCCGGGTGGCCCCCTCGGGACGGGGACGCTGGCTGCGCTTCTGGGGTCCGCCGCTGGCCGTGCTGGTGGCCATGCTCGGCCTCTGGTACGCCGTCAGCTACCTGCTGCTCGACCCCGACCGCCGCTTCCTGGTCCCACCGCCTCACGAGGTCGTCCGGGTCAGCTTCCTCGACCCCTACAACCTGGAGGAGCTGCTGGACGCCCTGTGGCTGTCGACCAGGGTCGCCTTCATCGGCCTGGCCGTGGCCATCGCCATCGGGACCATCCTGGCCGTGGCCATGAGCCAGGCCCGCTGGGTCGAGCGCTCCCTCTACCCCTACGCGGTGCTCACCCAGACCATCCCCATCCTGGCCATGGTGCCGGTGTTCGGCTTCTGGTTCGGCTTCGGCAGCTTCAGCCGGGTCCTCGTGGTGGTCCTGTTCTGCATCTTCCCGGTCGTCGCCAACACCGTGTTCGGGCTCCAGTCGGTGCAGCGCGAGCACCACGACCTGTTCACCCTCCACGGCGCCGGGCGCCTCACCCGGCTGTGGAAGCTCCAGTTCCCGGCCGCCCTGCCGTCGATCTTCACCGGCCTGCGTATCTCCGCCGGCCTGGCCGTCATCGGGGCGATCGTCGGCGACTTCTTCTTCAAGCAGGGCGACCCGGGCATCGGGATCCTGATCGACCGCTACCAGTCGCGGCTCCAGTCCGAGCAGATGGTGGCCGCGATCATCCTGTCGTCGCTGCTCGGGATCGTCGTGTTCTGGCTCTTCGGCTTCCTGGCCCGCCGGGTCGTGGGGAGCTGGCACGAGTCCGCCGGCCCGCCCGGGCCCTGACCCCGGAGGACGTCCATGCCAAGGCGCCACCTCGCCACCACCCTCCTGCTGGCCTTCGCCCTGGCCGCCGCCGGCTGTGGGGGCGACGACGACCAGCCGGCCCCGTCCCAGGCCGCCGCCCCAGCCGCCACCGACGAGCAGCTCAACCTCAAGGGCGCCTGCCCGGACACGGTGGTCATCCAGACCGACTGGGACCCCGAGTCCGAGTACGGCGTCTACTACCACCTGCTCGGCCCCAACCCCGAGGTCGACACCGAGCGCAAGCGGGTCAGCGCCCCGCTGGTCGCCCAGGGCAGGGACACCGGGGTCCGGCTCGAGGTCCGCACCGGTGGCCCCTCGATCGGCTTCGAGCCGGTGTCGGCCCAGATGTACAAGGACAAGGACATCACCCTGGGCCAGGTCAGCACCGACGAGGCGATCCGGTTCTCCGACGGGCAGCCGACCCAGGCCGTGGTCGCCCCCATGGAGGTCAGCCCCTTCATGATCATGTGGGACCCGGCGACCTACCCGCAGTTCCAGCGCATCGCCGACATCGGCAAGACCGACACCAAGGTCTTCTACTTCGAGGGCGACACCTACATGGAGTACCTGATCGCCGCCGGCGTGCTCAAGCGGTCCCAGGTCGACGGGTCCTACGATGGCAAGCCGGCCAACTTCGTGGCCGCCGACGGCAAGGCCGCCCAGGCCGGGTTCGCCACCTCCGAGCCGTACATCTACCAGCACGAGGTCCGCCAGTGGGCCAAGCCGGTCCGCTACGCCCTGGTCAACGAGGCCGGCTACCCCTTCTACCCCCAGGCCCTGTCGGTCCGGGCCGCCGACCGCGAACGGCTCACCCCCTGCCTGGAGAAGCTGGTCCCGATCGTGCAGCGGGCCCAGGTCGACTACCTCGCCAACCCGGCCGCGACCAACGAGCTGATCGTCGACCTGGTCGAGCGGTACGACACCGGCTGGGTGTACTCGGCCGGCCTGGCCGACTACGCCATCGCCAAGATGCGCGAGACCTTCGTCGGCAACGGGCCCGACCAGACCCTGGGCAACTTCGACATGGCCCGGGTCGAGCGCATGCTCGAGATCGTCACCCCGATCTTCACCGCCCAGCGCCAGCCGCCACGAGCGGGGCTGAAGGCCGAGGACATCGCCACCAACGAGTTCGTCGACACCTCGATCGGAGTCACCCCATGACCACGCCGCCACGGATCGCCGCCAGCCTCCGCGCCGAACGTCTCCCCCTCGACCAGATCCCCGTGGTCGACTTCCGGCCCTTCCTCGAGGGCGACCCGAGCGAGCGCAAGCGGGCCGCCCTGGAGCTGGCCGGCGCCTTCCGCAACATGGGCTTCGCCTACCTGGCCGGCCACGGGATCGACCAGGGCCTGATCGACGACACCTTCGCCGAGGCGGGCCGCTTCTTCGCCTGGCCGGCCGAGCGCAAGGCCGAGGTGTCGGTGGAGCGGTCGCCCTGTGACCGGGGCTGGTTCGACCTGGGCATGGAGAACCTCGACCCCGACCAGCAGGAGGAGGGCGACCTCAAGGAGGGCTACCGGATCGGCAACGACCTGCCCCCCGACCACCCGCTGGTGCGCAAGGGCGTTCCCTTCCACGGGCCCAACCAGTGGCCGGCCGGGGCGCCCGAGTTCCGCCAGACCATGGAGGCCTACCTCGGCGCCGTCCACCGCCTGGCCAGCCAGGTCACGGCGGCGGTGGCGGTCGCCCTTGAGCTCCCCGAGGACTACTTCGCCGGCTGGTTCACCACGCCCATGGTGATCCTGAGCCCGCTGCACTACCCGCCCCAACAGGCCGCCGGCGGGGGAGAGATCAGTGAGGCGCGCATCGGCGCCGGCGCCCACTCCGACTACGGCTGCCTGGCCCTGCTCGCCCAGGACGACCGGGGCGGCCTCCAGGTCCGCAACGCGGCCGGCCACTGGATCGACGCCAAGCCGGTGCCGGGCACCTTCGTGGTCAACGTTGGCGACATGCTGGCCCGCTGGACCAACGACCTGTTCCCCCCGACCCTGCACCGGGTCATCAACACCTCGGGCCTGGACCGCCAGTCGATCCCGTTCTTCTACGACCCCAACCACGACGCCCCGGTCGAGGTCATCCCCACCTGCCTGGCCGAGGGCGAGCAGCCCAAGTACCCGCCGACGACCTCGATCGCCCACCTCCAGGAGCGCTTCGGCGCCACCCTGCCCTACCTGGACGAGTAGCATCTCCGCCTGGCCCGGGGGGCTCCGGAAGCCGATCCATGCAGCGGGTCCGACGACGCCGACACGTCCGGGCCGGTGACGCTGAAGCTCAGGCGAACGCCGTCAAGGGAGGCAAGAACGCCACCGAGGCGAGCTGGATCCAGGACTGGGTGATCCCCAACTGCCAGAAGCAGATGGCCGACCAGGGTCGCCAGGTGACGGTCCAGTACGTCGGCACCGGGGCCGACGACGAGGACGTCAAGACCCAGCTGGCGCTCGACCTGCGCGCGGGGGCCGGACCCGACGTGTTCTCCCCGGACGGCCCCTGGGTGGGGGAGTTCGCCCAGGCCGGGTTCCTCAAGCCGCTGGAGGAGGTGGTCGGGGCCGAGGTCAACGACCGGGACGGCTGATCGCCGATCCCCAAGCCGGTCGCCGGCATCGTCGAGCTCGAGGGCAGGCGCTACGGCATCCCGGTCGGGACCGACGGGCGGGTGCTGTTCTTCATCCCGCTGCTGTACGGCACCGGCAAGAACCTCACCGACGGCGGCAAGTGGCTCGGCGACACCCCCGAGACCCGGGCCGTGCTCGACCTCTACCAGCAGCTCTACGGTCAGGACCTGGGTGACGCCCGGCTCCAGCTCCGCGCCGACGGCCGCGACCGCTCCTTCCAGCAGTTCGCCGACGGGAAGATCGCGGTCCTGCTGGAGGGCGACTACTTCTGGCGCAGCGTCATCAACCCCGACGGAGGGCTGGCCCCCATGGAGGACCGCGACGAGGCCGTCGGCTGGGCCTTGATCCCGGCCCGGCAGCCCGGCGGCGGCCTCAACGGCCAGGACTTCGTCAGCCTGTCGGGCGGCGGCGGCCGGGTCATCAACCCCAACACCAAGGCGCCCAAGGAGGCATGGGAGCTGCTGAAGTTCCTGAACTCCAGGGAGGCGCTGGAGAACTGGGTCCAGCGCGAAGCCCGCATCACCTCGCGCACCGACGTCAACCAGGCCAACCTGAAGGACCCGCTGCTGTCGTTCATCTCCGAGCGGGTGCTGCCGATCACCGCCACCCGGCCCGGCTCGGCCGCCTACCCGCAGGTGTCGCTGGCCATCCAGACCGCCACCGAGAACGTGGTCGCCGGCCGCTCCGAGGCCGGCGAGGCCGCCGGGCAGCTCGGCGCCGCCGTCGCCAAGGCCGTCGGTGCAGACAACGTCACCGGCGCCAGCTGAGGCGCCGGGGGGCGAGGCCCCGCCGCCGGGCGGCGAGGCCGGGGCGTCGGTCCTCGGCCGCCCGGCCGCGGGCGCCTTCGTCGCCCCGGCGCTGCTGCTGATCGCCGGCTTCCTGGTCTTCCCGGCCCTGTGGACGCTGTACCTGGGCCTGACCGACTACCGGCTGACCGGGGCGGCCGCGGCCGACCCCGCCTTCGTCGGGCTGGACAACTACACCGAGGCGCTCCAGGACCCCCGGTTCCGCAACTCGCTGGTGGTGACGGCCCTGTTCGTGTTCGGCTCGGCGGTGGTCGGCCAGACCTGCCTCGGCTTCGCCCTGGCCTGGACGCTGCGCGACTGGCGCTCGCCGCTCCGGGCGCTGATCGAGGTCCTGGTCATCGTGGCCTGGATCCTGCCCGGCTCGGTGGTGGCGTTCCTGTGGATCGCGTTCCTGGACGGCCAGTCGGGCACCCTGAACGCCCTGCTGCCGGGGGTCGACACCGAGTGGCTGCTCGACACCCCGCTGCTGGCCGTGATCGTGTTCAACATCTGGCGGGGGACGGCCTTCTCGATGCTGCTGTACGGGGCGGCGCTGTCGGCGGTGCCACCGTCGCATCTGGAGACGGCCCGGCTGGCCGGGGCCAGCGGCTGGCAGCAGCTGCGCGACGTGGTCCTGCCCACCATCCGCGGCCACATCCTGACCAGCCTGCTGCTCATCAGCCTGTGGACCTTCAACGACTTCACCCCGTATCTCCTCACCAGGGGCGGGCCCAACTTCCAGACCGAGGTCCTGCCGGTGTTCATCTTCCGTAACGCCATCAGCTCCGGTCAGCTCGGCTACGGCGCCGCCATCTCGACCATCGTGCTCGGCGTCAACCTGGTCATCGCCCTGTTCTACCTGCGCCTGCTGCGGGAGCGCCGCTGATGGCCGGCGAGCTCCGGCGGGTGCTGGCCCGGGTCGGGTTCTCGGTGTTCGTGGCCCTGGCCGCGGCCTTCTTCGCCCTGCCGATGCTGTGGCTGGTGTTCGCCCCCTTCGACCCGGTCCCGACCCTGGCCGCGCGCCCGGCGGCCCCGACCCTGGCCAACTTCCGCGACGTCTTCGAGAACCCGCTGGTGCTGACCTCGCTGCGCAACTCGGTGCTGCTGGCCCTCTACACCATGGCTCTGGTGGTGGCGGCCTCGACCCTGGCCGCCTACGCCCTCAGCCGCACCCGCCTGCCCGGCCGCGACCTGCTGCTGTACGTGCTGCTGCTGTTCAGCTCGGTGGTCTCCGGCACCGCGGCCATGGTCCCGCTGTTCCTGCTGGTGTTCGAGCTGGGGCTGATCAACACCTACCTGGGCGTCACCCTGGTGCTGACCGGTGGGCTGCTGCCGGCGGCCATCTTCATCCTCAAGGACTTCACCGACACCACCCCGACCAGCTACGAGGAGTCGGCCAGGGTGTTCGGGGCCTCGCCCTTCCAGATCCTCCGGGATGTCGTCGTGCCCCTGGTCCGGCCGGGCATGGCCGTGATCGCCGTCTGGTCGATCGTGAACGTCTGGAGCAACTTCCTCATCCCGTTCATCCTGCTCCGCGACCCCGACCTGGCCCCGGCGTCGGTGGTCACCTACAGCTTCTACACCGAGGGCGGCCAGGCCGACCTGCGCCTGCTGTCGGCGTTCTCGCTGCTGTACTCGGTCCCGGTGGTGGTCATGTACCTGTTCGTGCAGCGCCGCTACGGCTTCCGCTTCTACGGGGGGATCAAGCGCTGATGGCCGAGGTCGTGCTCAGCTCGCTGGTCAAGGAGTTCCCCGGAGGGGTGCGGGCGATCGACCGCCTGGACCTCCACATCGCCGACGGGGAGTTCTTCGCCCTGCTCGGCCCGTCCGGCTGCGGCAAGACCACCCTGCTGCGGACGATCGCCGGGCTGGAGGCGCCGACCGGGGGCTCGATCGAGATCGGCGGCCGCGACGTGACCCGGGTCCAGCCGGGCGGCCGGGACGTTGCCATGGTGTTCCAGGACTACGCCCTGTACCCGCACATGACGGTGGTGGACAACATCGCCTACCCGCTGAAGGTCAAGCGGGTGCCCCGGGCCGAGCGCCACCGCACCGCCGCCGAGGCCGGGTCCAGCCTCCAGCTCGAGGCGACCATGGACCGGCGCCCGGGCCAGCTGTCCGGCGGCCAGCAGCAGCGGGTCGCCCTGGCCAGGGCGATCGCCTACCGCCCCAAGGTGTTCCTGTTCGACGAGCCGCTCTCGAACCTGGACGCCCGGCTTCGCCTGGAGGCCCGCACCTTCCTCAAGCGCCTCCAGCACGAGCTGGGCACGACCACCGTCTACGTCACCCACGACCAGTCCGAGGCCCTGGCCCTGGCCGACCGCATGGCGGTGATGGAGGCCGGGCGGATCCGGCAGCTGGGCACGCCGGTGGAGGTGTTCCGCCGCCCGGCCAACCTGTTCGTGGCCGGCTTCATCGGCTCGACCCCGATGAACCTGTTCGAGGCGACCGTGGACGGCGGGCTGCGGGTGGGCCGCTCCCGCCTGCCCGTGCCGGCCGGGGTCGAGGGGCAGCTGGCCACCGGCCAGCAGGTGGTGGTCGGCGTCCGTCCCGAGTACGCCGCCCTCGCCGACCACGGGCGACCCGGCGCCATCGACGGCACGGTGGTGCTCCTTGAGAGCCTGGGCAGCGCCTTCCTGGTGTCGGTCGAGGGCGACGGGGTCCGGGCCCAGGTCACCGTCCCCGAGGGCCGCCAGCCGGCCGTGGGGGACCAGGCCTTCGTGGTCCCGGACCCCGAGCGCCTGCTCGTCTACGGCAAGGACGACGGCGAGCTGGTCGGCTAGGACGGCCCGGGCTGGTTCCTGCCGTACCAGCGCACCACGGCGCCGTTGCCGAAGGTGCGGACCGACTCGAGGGTGAAGTCGGTGATGCGGAATCCCGAGGCGAACATGGGCATGCCGGAGCCGAGGACGACCGGGTAGGTCTTGACGACGAGCTCGTCGATCTCGTCCAGCAGCGCGCCGGCCAGCGTCGAGCCGCCGCAGAGGTAGATGTCCAGCCCACCCTCCCGCTTGAGCTCGCGGACCTTCCCGACCACGTCCCCGGAGACGATCTCCACCGCCGGGTCGGGTGCGTCCTTGATCGTCCGGGACGCCACGTACTGGCGCAGGTGGGCGTACGGGCTGGTGACGTCGACGGCCAGCGCCAGGTCGTAGCTCGCCCGGCCCTGGATCACGGTGTCGAACCGCTTGTTCTCCAGGTCGTCAAGGCCCAGCGCCCGACGACCCTGGGTCGGCAGCGTCTCCGGGTACTCGGTCGTGAGGAACTCCAGGAACTCCTCGTCGACGAACCGGGTGAAGAACTCCGCGTCACCGTCCGGCGCCCCGATGAAGCCGTCGATCGACGCCGCGATGAAGTAGGTGAGCTTGCGCACGCCGACACTCCTCAGCCGTGAGTCTCCTCCGCCCTGGTTACTACCACGACCAGTTCGGGCAGGGTGGCGAGAGCCGGCGGGAGGTCGTCCTCGCCGCCGGCGTCATCGCCACCGTGCCCGGCCGGCTACCAGAACGACAGGTCGTTGCCGGTCAGCTGGTTGACCAGGAAGTTGAGGAAGAAGAAGCCGAAGTAGACGATCACCAGGCCCAGGATGAGGTAGGACCACCAGCGGGCCTTGGCCGGCCCGGGCAACTTGCCGATCAGGTAGATCAGCGCGAACGGCATGATCAGCGCGGCCAGGTTGGACATGTTGGCCGACCACTGGACGAGCTCGGTGGGCAGGGCCTGGAAGATGATCAGCGAGATGACGATCGCCAGCAGGATCATGAAGGGGTAGTAGAAGCGGCGCGGGTCGCCGCGGATGATCCGGCGGAACCCTTCGCTGGACCCGTAGAGGGCGTCGACCATGTTGCGGACCAGCATCTCGAAGACCACCAGCTGGGTGGTGAACAGGATCAGGAACCCGACCAGCAGCGCCCACCAGTACCAGATCCGCGGCTCCCCCATCGCCTCCAGCTGCGCGGC
>Ga0081538_10005477_pt1 | contig 11403 bp, 11 predicted proteins | sample TabmetS5T2R1_FD_71022 | JGI IMG/M metagenome (GOLD analysis project Ga0081538, IMG submission 71022) | Tabebuia heterophylla rhizosphere microbial communities from the University of Puerto Rico - S5T2R1 | ecosystem: Host-associated > Plants > Roots > Rhizosphere ... | reverse complement strand
CCGCCGGTGGCCCCCCCCGCCCCCCCGCCATGCCCGCACCTCAGGGCTGGACCTGCTGAGCTCCCGCCAGCTCGAGGTCCTCGACCTGCTCGCCCAGGGACTGCCGAACGAGCTGATCGCGAAGCGGCTGTTCATCTCGCGCAACACGGTCAAGTTCCACGTCGCCGCGATCTACCAGCGGCTCGGCGTCAGCAACCGCGTGCAGGCCGCTCAGGCGCTCGGCACGCTGCGCTCCGCGGGCTGAGCCGCGCGTAGGCGAGAGTGCCCACCCATCGGGGTGGGCCGACGACCCGTGCCGAGGGGTGGGGAGGCGGCCGTCCGCCGGGACGGGCCGGGCAGCCCGCACGGGTGGGCACACGACGGTTCGGGAGGGTGGGCCGAAACCACCCCGGCAGCCGTTTCGCGGCGGTCCGGTGCCCGAATAGCGTCATCCGGACCCCAGGGATGACCCGTTTGGCCCAGACCGGATGTCTGGACCGAGAGGGCTCCCGCGTTACTCCAAGGAGGGAAGCATGCGCTTCCGTCTCGTGCTCTTGGCGAGCGCGTTGGCCGCGACATGCGGGATCACGGGCGTGGCTTCGGCCGCGGTCGGCAACCCGTATAGCGACGGCAAGGACTTCGCGGTCGATTCGGCCGCGCCATACGACTTCCGGCTCGACAAGCGCAAGCTCGAGCCCGGTTGTTACGAGCTGGGCCGCTACGTGTCGGAGGGCCTGGTCGACGTTGGTGATGAGAACGAGGAGCTTCAGGTCCGCGTCAACGACATCGCCAACTTCTCGATCGATCAGGTGCTCGTCGCCGGCGAGAACTCGGGTTACGCCGTCGTGGACGACTTCACGACCGGCCATCCGGGCGCCGACCCCGACATCGATCCCAACCAGACCGCGACGGACATGCAGGGCTGGGAGGGCGACGACGTCGACGAGGGCGACACGATCGTCTGCGTCTCCGACCACGACGACTCCGGCCAGAACGAGCCGTACGGCCAGGGCGAGGAGTTCGGCGAGGTCTACGCGAAGAACCGTCCCATCATCCAGCCGACCGTCGCTGCTCTCGGGCAGTCGGCGATCGCCCCGCTGAAGACCTACAAGCTGGGTCTCGGCTACAGCATCGAGCGCTGGTACGCGCCGCACACGATCGCGGACGAGCCGCCGTTCACGCTCGCCCTGACCGACCCGCAGGCGTTCGCCAACTTCACTCACGTGAAGATCTCCCCGCGCATCGCGGGCCCGATCTTCAACGCGAGCGATGACGGCCCCGGCGTCCTGCGCGTCAACGACATCGACACCGCCGGCGAGGCGTACGACGACCCGCACTACGAGGTGGCTGACTACGGTCAGACCCAGCACTTCAACGTCGCGGGCGATCCTGAGTCGTTCTGCCTGGGCGGCACCTGCGACCCGTCGCTGTTCCGCCTGCTGAGCTTCGGCACCCAGGGCGACCTGCCCGTGTCGTGGCACCTGAAGGCGTCCCTGGCCGCCGAGGACACCATGCGCAGCGTCGAGTTCACCGACGCGATGTTCCGCGAGTGGGATGCGGACTGGCAGGCGTTCTACTGCGGCGAGGGCCCGCGTCCGGCCATGCCGCTGGCGCCCGGCACGAACTCGCCGGATCCGCGCAACTGCCCGGTCGTCATCAACCTGCCGGAGACGAACCCGCCCGGTCCCGCTCCGCAGCAGGCCGTCCCGACGACCACCAGCGTGACGAACGTGTCCAACACGACCGTCGCCTCGCAGTGCGTCAGCAACAAGGTCGTCCGCGTGACGTTCGGCAAGAAGGCCAAGAAGGGCCGCGTCATGCTCAACGGCAAGACGTACAAGGCCAAGCGCTCCAACGGGCGCCTGCGCGCACGGGCCTCCCTGCGTGGCATGAAGGGCGCGCCCGGCTCCTACATCACCGTCGTGATCCGCGAGAAGCGGGCCAAGGGCGGCTGGTCGGAGAAGGTGCGCATGTTCAAGCTCTGCTGAGCGACACGAGCCGCTCGGTATGAGAAGAAGAGGGGCCCGCTCCGGCGGGCCCCTCCGCATGTCGGGCCTCGCTTTCGGGCAGCACCGCTACCATTGCGACGTCGCCTGATGAACGACGACGACAGCTCCCGAAGTAGCGGCGCGCCCCGCGCGCGCCCGGCGGACCGCCGATGACCGTCCTGCTGCTGCTGGCCGTCGTCGTCCTGGTGCTGCTCAACGGCTTCTTCGTCGCCGCCGAGTTCGCGCTCGTGCGCGTGCGGCGCGCCAAGGTCGAGGAGCAGGCCGAGGAGGGCCGGCGCGGCGCTGGGCTGGTGCTGCGCCAGCTCGACGACCTCTCGCGCTACCTCGCCGCGTGCCAGCTCGGGATCACGTTCACCTCGCTGGGCATCGGCTTCCTCGGCGAGCCCGCCGTGGCCGACATCTTCGAGGACGTGCTCGGCGAGGACGTGCCGCACGGCGTCTCGCTCGCCGTCTCGTTCGGGCTCGCCTATCTGATCACGACCTCGCTCCACATCACGATCGGCGAGCAGGTTCCGAAGATCTACGCGATCAACCGGGCGGAGATCACGGCCCGCTGGATCGCGCGGCCCCTGCACCTCTTCACGCAGGTCTTCAACCCCTTCATCCATCTGCTCAACGCCGCCTCCAACGGCGTCCTGCGGCTGATCGGCATTCGCTCCACCAACGAGTACGAGGAGGGCGGCTCGCCGGAGGAGCTCAAGGTCCTGATCGCCCAGTCGCTGACCGGCGGCCAGCTCGACCCGGGCGAGGCGAGCATGCTCACCGGCGTCTTCCACCTGCACGAGCAGCAGGCACGCCAGGTGATGACGCCGGCGCCCGCGGTCGTGACCGTCGACCTGTCGGAGAACGTCGAGACCGCGCTGCGGCGCTGCGTGTCCTCCGGCCACACGCGCCTCGTCGTCACCGAGGACGAGAACCACGACCGCGTGAAGGGCATCGTGCACGCCAACGCGCTCGCCCAGCTGCTGCTCACCGAAGGCCCCGACGGGCGGATCGACGAGCTCGTTCGCGAGGCTCCGATCGTCCCCGAGACCAAGCCGCTCGACGACCTCCTGGCCGACCTCCAGCGCCAGCGCAGCTCGCTCGCCGTGGTGATCGACGAGTACGGCCGCACGGCCGGCATCGTCACCGTCGAGGACATCATCGAGGAGGTCGTCGGCGAGATCGACGACGAGACCGACCCGCTCGGCGGCGCCGTGCGGCGGCTGGCCAACGGCGACTGGTTCGTCCGCGGCCACGTGGCGATCACCGACCTCGTCGACTACGGGCTCGAGCTGCCGGTCGACTCGGACGCCTACAACTCGGTCGGCGGCTTCGTGTTCGGCGAGCTCGGCCGGCTGCCCAAGCGCGGCGACACGATCACGCACAACGGGTACTCGATCCGCGTGGAGTCGGTCCGCGAGAACCGGATCGAGGCCGTGCGAATCCGCGAGCGCCGCGCTGTGGCGTGAGCGCCAGGCTCGAGCGCGGCGAGCTGATCGTCACCATCGGCTCGGCGCGACGCGCGCTGCTGGTCGCCGGCGCACTCGGGTTCGTGGTGGTCAGCGTGTTGCTGATCGCCTTCGGCAAGCTCATCGCCCAGATCGTGGGGGTGCTCGGCGTGGTGACGTTCGGGACGTTCCTCGTGGTCGGCATCGTGCAGATCGTGCGCGGCCCGTCGCAGCTCGTGCTCACGCCCGAGTGGCTGCGCTGGGACGCGGGGGCGCGCGGGCGGCAGGTGCCGTGGGACGAGGTCGTGCGCGTCGATCGCTGGGAGAACAACCGCCAGTCGGTCCTCGCGATCCACGTGGCGCGACCCGAGCGCGTCCACCGCAGCCTCGGCTCGCGGCTGCTCGCGCGCGCGAACCACGCGGTCGGCGCCGGCGACGTCAACGTGCCGCTCAATCACCTCGATGTCGACAGGGACCTGCTGCACTCGATCGTCGAGGTCTGCGCCCGCGAGCCCGAGGCCCGCGCCGCGGTGGCGAGCGAGGCGACGGTGCGGCGCCTAGAGGCGTAGCCGGCAGCCGCCGAGGTGGATCTCGTCGCCGGCCCGGACCTCGGCCTCGACGACCCGGCGGCCGTTGACCCAGGTGCCGTTGGCCGAGCCGAGGTCGCGCAGCAGCCAGCGGCCGCCCTCGACGTACAGCTCGGCGTGGCGGCGCGAGACCGTGTCATCGGCGAGCACGAGCTGGCAGGCGCTCGAGCGGCCGATGACCAGGTGGGCGCTGGTGAGGTCGTCCACGGCCGGCAGGGCGAGCGGACGGGCCGTGAAGCGGCGCCGCAGGCGGGAGAGCGGCGCGGGCGGCGGGGCGGGAAGGTCGGCGGTGAGGCCGCGCAGCTCGTCGTGGCTCGCCGAGTGCATGGCGTCGCCGATCCGGCGCGAGAACGTGTCCGTCCCCAGGCGGCCCGTGAGGTAGCCGCGCCGCAGCTGGGCGACGGTCTCCTCGCGGGTGTCGTGGGACGGGCGCACCGGCGAAACCCCACGGCGGAGCCTACGCCGTTCGTCCAGGGTTGCGAATCGAAACTTCGCGCGGAATTGCACAAAGCGGTCTGACGCGCTACCTTGCCCGGCAACCGACTGGACCGCCTTGGCGGTTGAGGAGGAGAGAGGGAGATCCTGGGGAGGATCGACCGAGAGAACACAAGAGCCCGGCTCAGGGGAGCGAGCCGGGCTCAAGTGTTTCTGGAGGAGGGGTGCGATGAGGGTACGTTCGTCGCACGCGGCAATATCCCAACCTTCTCTCAATATGAACTAAACATTCCCGTCGAGGGCCTCCGTGAGCTGCGGGACCAGCCGGTCGAGCGCGTACGGAAGGCTCAGCGGGCTGCTGAAGCCGAGCGCGTTGGCGACGTCGCCGGCCGGGTCGAGGAGGATGACGCGGCCCTCGCGCACCGCTCGCAGGCGCTCGAACAGCGGGAAGGCCTCGAGGTCGTCGGGCGAGCCGTACAGCACGAGCACGTCCTGGTCGAGCAGCCGGAGGCGCTCCTCGCTGACCTCGGCGAAGAACGACTTGCGCGTGAGCCGCTCGAGCTCGGGCGGGGTGGTCAGCCCGAGCGAGCTGAAGAAGCGCGTCCGCAGGTCCTGCGGGCCGTAGACGTAGACCTTGCCGGTCGCCGCCGAGGCGAAGGCGAACGTGCTGCGCTCGAGCTCGGGGTTGGCCTCGCGGGCCTGGGCGAAGCGCGCCTCGACGTCGTCGATGACGCGCCGCTCGTCGCGCCCGAGCGCCTCGGCCGTCACCTCCGCCTGCACAGGCCAGGGCTCGCCGAAGTCGACGTACTCGTCGCTCTGGGCGATCGTCGGTGCGAGCTTCGACAGCGTGGCGTACTGGTCGTCGGTCAGGCCCGAGTAGACCGCGAGGATGAGGTCGGGCCGCAGAGCGGCGATCTTCTCGAGCTCGATCTCCTCGGCCCCGATGATCTGCGGCTCGGCTCCGGCGAGCTCGTCCTGCGCCCAGGGGCGCTTGGTGATGTCGATCCCGCCCTGGAACTGGCGGACGCCGACCGGTGTGACGCCGACCGCGAGCGCGAAGTCCTGGTCGTTGAAGCCGACCGCGACCACGCGGTCCGGGCGCTCGCGGACGGTGGTGGAGCCGAACTTGTGCTCGATCGTGACCGGGAAGCCGTCGCCGGCCCGTGGGGCGTCGGTGTCGCCGGCGTCGCCGCCGCAGCCCGCCGCGAGCGCGACGACGAGGAGGAGGGCCATTCGTCTCATGGCCCTCCTCGATGCCCGTATTAGGGCACCCTAATCCCCGTAGTCGTAGAAGCCGCGGCCGGCCTTCCGGCCCAGCGCGCCCTCGGCGATCATCGCCTCGACGCGTTCGGGCACGTCGGTGCCGATCGTGCGGCCGATCGCGGCCGACACGTCGAGGCCGACGAGGTCGAGCAGCGCCAGCGGCCCGAGCGGGTGCCCGGCGCCGAGTCGCATGCACGTGTCGATCGCCTCGGGCTCGAGGCCGGTGCGCTCCATCAGGCGGACGGCCTCGAACAGGTACGGGAAGAGCAGCCGGTTGACCACGAAGCCGGCCGTGTCCGGCACCTCGACCGCGGTCTTCCCCAGCGCGACGCAGAGATCACGCGCCCGCGCGCGCGTATCCGGGCCCGCCGTGGCGGGGAAGACCAGCTCCACGAGCTCCATCTTCGGCACCGGGTTGAAGACGTGCAGGCCCACGAAGCGGTCGGGGCGGCCCGAGGCGGCGGCGAGCTCCTCGATCGAGAGGGAGGACGTGGTGCTGGCCAGGATGGCGTCGGGCGAGAGGCTCTCGCCGAGCTCGGTGATCAGCGCGGCCTTGGCCGCCGCGTCCTCGACGATCGCCTCGACGACGAAGCTCGCGTCGCGCAGCGCGGCGACCTCGCAGGTCACGCGCACGTTGCCGTTGACGCTCGCGCCGGCCTTCTCGCACAGCGCCCGTACGCGCCGGTCCGCCTGCTCGGCCGAGCCGTCGGAGCGCGCCAGTACGACCACGTCGCCGCGCTGGGCGGCGACGGCCGCAAGGCCGCACGCGATGGCTCCGCTCCCGGCGATCGCGACTCGTTCGGACACAGCTGGCTCCTGGTTGGCTGACTGGTCAGTCAATGGGCTTACACTACGCCTAGGCGCCGCACTGTGCGCCGGTCGAACGTGGAGGCTCTGAGCATGAACGGCAACGGCCGAGAGGTGGTCATCGTCGAGGCGGTCCGCACCCCGATCGGTCGCGGCCATCCCGAGAAGGGCTACTACAAGGACACCCATCCGAACGAGCTGCTCGGCAGGACCTACACCGAGGTCATCGAGCGGGCCGGGATCCCCGCGGACGCCGTCGAGGACGTGATCTGCGGCTGCGTGCAGCAGTACGGCGAGCAGATGTTCAACGTCGGCCGCAACGCCTGGCTGCAGGCCGGGCTGCCGATCGAGACGCCGGCCACGACCGTCGACCGGCAGTGCGGGTCGGCCCAGCAGGCCGTCAACTTCGGCGCGGCGCTGATCGCAGCCGGCGTGCACGACGTGGTGATCGGCGGCGGCGTCGAGCACATGGGCCACATCCCGATGGGGGTCGGCTTCAAGTGGGTCGACGACGTCGGCTCGCCGTGGCCGCCCGAGCTGCTCGAGCGCTACAACCTCGTTCCGCAGGGGATCTCGGCCGAGATGATCGCCGACCAGTGGGAGATCCCGCGGTCGGAGATGGACGAGCTCGCGCTGCGCTCCCACCAGCTCGCCGCGCGGGCCACCGAGGAGGGCCGGTTCGAGCGCGAGACGATCCCGTTCGCGGTCAACGGCGACACGTACGTGTCCGACCAGGGCATCCGGCCCGACACGAGCCTCGAGGCGCTGGCCGGCCTCAAGCCGGCCTTCAAGCCCGACGGGAAGGTCACCGCCGGCAACTCGTCCCAGATCTCGGACGGCGCGGCGGCGCTGCTGCTCATGAGCGCCGACAAGGCGGCCGAGCTGGGCGTGACGCCGCGGGCGCGGATCGTCGACCAGACGACGGTCGGCGTCGACCCCGTGATGATGCTCACCGGGCCGATCCCGGCGACGCGCAAGCTGCTCGAGCGCAACGGGATGACGATCGGCGACATCGATCGCTTCGAGGTCAACGAGGCGTTCGCCCCGGTCGTGCTCGCCTGGCAGCGCGAGCTGATGCCGGACATGGACCGCGTCAACGTCAACGGCGGCGCGATGGCGCTCGGCCACCCGCTCGGGTCGACCGGCGCGCGGCTGCTCACCTCGCTGCTGCACGAGCTCGAGCGAGCGGACAAGGAGGTCGGGCTCGTCACGATGTGCTGCGGCGGCGGCCTCGGGACCGGAACACTCGTCCAAAGGGTGTAATGGACAGCCCCTTTGAGGGGTACTTTCTGCGCCATGTCCGAGACGAGCACCGCCACCACGCCGTACCGCGAGGGCGTCGCCCCGCGCGCCATCTCGACCTCGCAGCTGATGGGTCAGGTCCTGTTCCTCGTCGCGATCGCTCTAGCCTTCTGCGCGGCCGGGACATTGATCGGCAAGGACTTGGAGCTCGGCACGGCGCGGCTGTTCTCGTTCGCGGGGTTCGGCATGCTGCTCGTCTCGTCGTTCGCGGGGGAGCGGTTCCGGGTCGGGCCGTTCGCGATGTTCTGGCTGTTCGCCACGGCGCTGGCGATCGGGATCGGCCTCGGGCCGGTGATCGCCTACTTCGCGACGGTGGAGACCGATGCGCTGACGCAGGCGTTCGCCGGCACGGCCGCGACGGTGCTCGGCGCCGGCGCGCTCGGCTTCTTCCTCTCGAAGGATCTCGCGCCGTGGATGCGGCCGCTGTCGCTGATCGTCTTCGCGGCCTGCTGCGGCACGATCATCTGGTCGCTGTTCGGCGGCGCGATCAGCCCGTGGCTGAGCCTGGCGATCTACGGCCTGTCGGCGGCGCTGATCGTGGTCGACTTCAACTTCCTGCGCAAGCACGGCACGGAGCGGGACGCGATCTGGCTCGCGACGGGCATCTTCGTGTCGATCGTGAACATCTTCCTGTCGCTGCTGAACATCTTCTCGTCGGACTGAGTCCTCAGGTAGGCTCGGTCGGTGGAGTCTCCGCTCACTCTGGGAACGCCGACTGAGGAGGAGCTCGAGGCGCGCCGCGCAGCCGAGCGGATCGGCGAGCCCTTCCTCGTCTTCCGCGACGACGAGGGGCGCCAGCAGATCGTCTCGCTGGCCGGGCGCGCGAGCGGCGTCACGCTGGGGAGGCGTGAGGAGGCGGACATCTCGGTCCCGTGGGATCCGGAGATGTCCCGTCTTCACGCCGAGCTCGAGCAGCGCGCCGGCGAGTGGACGGTGTCCGACGACGGGCTCTCCCAGAACGGCACCTGGGTGAACGGACTCCGGCTCTCCGGTCGCCGGCGGCTGGCCGACGGCGACCTCCTGCGCGTGGGCCGGACCGTGCTCGCGTTCTGCGACCCGGGGCCGGCGGCCGGGATCGGGCCGACGCTGGTGCCGGGCGAGCTGAGCGCGACGCCGCGGTTCTCCGAGCAGCAGCAGCGCGTCCTGCGGGCGCTCTGCCGGCCGCTGTTCACGGACGGCGAGGGGATCAACCCGTCGTCCGACGAGGAGGTCGCCGAGATGACGGGGATCCCGCTCGAGGCGGTCGTCTCCGAGCTCGACCACCTCGGCCGCGCGCTGGGGCTCGAGGACATGCCGCAGCCGGACCAGCGGGCCGAGATCGCGCTCCTCGCCATGCGCTCCGGCCTCGTCAGCGCCGACGACGGCAGCTGACCGCGCGCGCTCGCGCCGCGAGCGTCCCGGGTCTCGTTCCGCGCGCTCGGGCCGCGATCGTCGCGGGCCTCGCGCCGCGTGCTCGCGCGCCGCGATCGTTGCGCCCCTCGCGCCGCGATCATCGCGGCCCCTATCGTGCGCGGCCGTGAGCCCCTATCGGACCCTCGTGCGGCCGCTCCTGTTCCGCGCCGATCCCGAGCGGGTCCATGACGCGACGGTCCGGGCCGCGGAGCTCGCCGGCCGGTCGCGGGCGGCGTGCCGGTTCGTGGCGGCGCGCCGGCAGGCGCCCGATCCGCGCCTCGCGACCGAGGTCGCCGGACTGCGGTTCGCGACCCCGCTCGGGCTGGGCGCGGGGTTCGACAAGAGCGCCCGCGCGGTGCCGCTGCTGTCGGCGCTCGGCTTCGGGCACGTCGAGATCGGCTCGGTCTCGGCCGACCCGTCCGGCGGCAACCCGAAGCCGCGGCTGTTCCGGCTGCCGGACGAGCGGGCGATCGTCGTGCACTACGGGGTGCCGAACGACGGCGCGGAGCGGGTCGCGGCGCGGCTCGCGCGGCCGCGGCCGGCCGCCGTCCCGCTGGGCGTCAACGTGGTGAGCACGAACCGCGGGCCGGAGGAGTCCGAGCCCGACGAGGCGGTGATCGGTGACTACGTGGCGTCGGTGCGGCGGCTGCAGCCGCTCGCCGACTACGTGTGTCTGAACCTGAGCTGCCCGAACACGCGCGACGGCCAGGGCTTCTTCGCCGACCGCGCGCGGCTGCGAGCGCTGCTCGAGCAGCTCGGCGAGACCGGGGTCGAGCGGCCGCTGTTCATCAAGGTCGCGCCGTTCGGCTCGGCCGGCGATCTCGACACGTTCCTGGCCGCGGTCGAGCCGGCGCCGTTCGTCTCCGGCTTCTCGGTCAACCTCCCGCCCGGGACGCGCACCGACCTCCCGGGCGCCGTCTCCGGCCCCCCCGCCGCGGCGGCGGCCGAGCGCACCGTCGCCGAGCTCTACGGCGCGAGCCGCGGCCGCTGGGCGGTGATCGGCTCGGGAGGGGTCTCCACGCCCGCCGACGCCTACCGGATGACCCGGCTGGGCGCGTCGCTGGTCCAGCTCTACACGGCGCTCGTCTACGAGGGTCCGGGCGTCGTCGGCCGCATCACGGCCGGGCTCGCGGAGCTGCTGGCGCGCGACGGCTTCGAGCGCGTCGGCGACGCCGTCGGCGCGGATGCGTAGCGCGCCGCCGGCGCCCGCACGACGAGCGAAGCGCGCGGGCGCTGGCCGCGCCGCCGGCGAACGTCAACGTCGGCTGGGTAGGGCGCGGGTGAGTCGGCCGAGTGCTCGATTTGTACGTCCCAGGCTGACAAACCGAGCACTCGACCGCGGGTGCTCGCTCTTTCCCCGAGATACCTCTCGAGCTGCCCAGCGCCGTCGACGTTCGCGCCGCGGCTACGCGGCCTCGGGCCGCGCCTCGAGCCGCGCGACGAGCTCGTCCAGCCGCAGTTCCTCGAGCCCGCGGCCGACGGCGTCGAGCTCGGCGGCGCAGAACTCGACGAGCCTGCGGCCCTCCTGGCACAGCTCGAGCGTCTCGCGCAGGCCGGCCTCGCCGGAGTCGAGCCGCGCGATGATCGACTCGATCCGCTCGCAGGCCGCCTCGTAGGTCAGGGTGTCGGTCTCGGCCATCGGGGCGCTCACCCTACGCCGCGCTCCGGACGCACCGCGACGCGGCCGTCGTGCAGCCGCAGCGTGAGGTCCGGCGCCGCTCTCGCTGCGGCCGCCGAGGTGACCGGCTCGCCGTCGGCCGCCTCGACCAGCGCGTAGCCACGCTCCAGAGTCCGCTGCGGATCGTGCGCCGCGAGCGCGACGGCCAGGCGGTCGAGATCTCGCCTGCGGCGCTCCAGCGCTGCGCCGCGGTCGAGCGCCGCGGCGTCGGACCGGACCCGCGCCGTGCCGCGGCTCAGGACGAGCTCGGCGGCTGCCGCCTTCCGCGACAGCGCCGACGCCCGCCCGCGACTCAGGCGCTCGCCCTCGGCAACGCCCCGACGAGCGCTCGCCCGGAGCTCACGGAGGTGCTGGTGCAGCCGCGTCCGATGGCGAGCGACGTGCGCCGCCGGCGCCCGCGACAGGCGAGCCAGCACCCGCGCACGGTCGACGACGGCGCGCCGCCCGAGCCGCTCGATCCGCACCGCGGACCGGGCGAGCGACGATCGCTCGGCGACGGCACGGCGGAGCTCGCGGTCGAA
>Ga0081538_10005476_pt1 | contig 11403 bp, 10 predicted proteins | sample TabmetS5T2R1_FD_71022 | JGI IMG/M metagenome (GOLD analysis project Ga0081538, IMG submission 71022) | Tabebuia heterophylla rhizosphere microbial communities from the University of Puerto Rico - S5T2R1 | ecosystem: Host-associated > Plants > Roots > Rhizosphere ... | reverse complement strand
CCACGACCGCCGCCCCGACGACCACCACCGCCGCCCCGACCACGACCACGGCCGCCCCCGGCGCCCGCTCACGGGAGGCCACGACGACGTCGACCACCGGCCTGAAGCCGCCCGCCTACGAACCCACCCCGGCCATCCCGCCGCCCGCCGAAGGGGTCGAGCCCGGAGGTGGCGGGGGCGGGGGCGGTGGGGGCGAGTCGGAGCGGGCCCGCGAGCCGGCCGGCACGGGCGGGACCGGCGGCTCGTCGCGCGAGGGCGGCTCGTCGCGCGAGGGCGGCACGAGCGACGACCAGGGCCAGGAGGAAGAAGCCAAGAAGCCGGACACCCATCCGGTCGTCCGCGGCGACAACCTCTGGGAGATCGCCCGGGCCAAGCTGGAGGAGGGCAAGGGCGCCTCCGGCGAGCCGACCAACCGCGAGATCGCCGACTACTGGCGCGAGGTGATCGCGGCCAACATCGATCACCTCGAGTCCGGCGACCCCGACCTGATCTACCCGGGCGAGAAGATCAGGCTCCCAAAGGTCGACTGAGCCTCAGGTCCCGGCCGTCTCCCTGACCGTCCACAGCCGCCAGCGGCCGTTGCCGGCCGGGTCGAGCTGCAGCCACACGTCCCAGTTGAAGGTCTGGGGCCGCTCCCCCGGCCGGGTCCAGAGCACCCGGCCGCGCAGCACCCGCTGGTTCTCGCGCGGCTTGAGGACCCGCACCCCGGACATCGTCATCGTGTAGGGGGGCGGGCCGATCCGCTTGCCCTTGCGGTCCTTGGCCTCCTTGGCCAGCTGCTTGTACTGGGGCCCGTTGGCCCAGAACGAGTCCTTGACGTCGCCGAGGTCGTTGCTGACGGCGAACACGCCCCAGTCGGCCAGCGCCTTCTCGCCGTCGGCGATCGCCTTCTGCTCGGGAGTGGTGGTGGTCGTGGCCGCCCGGTTCGAGCCCGGCCGGCCGTCGACGGTCAGCCAGGCCAGGACGATGGCGGCCAGCACCAGCACGCCGATGAGCAGCCAGGAACGGCGGGCGGCGGAGCGCCGCGAGGCGCGCAGCCACTCGCGTTCGTTGTCGTCCAGGTGGTCGAAGCGGTCGGACACCTTGCGGCACCTCCAGCCGAGGCTTCAGTCTGACGTCCATGTCGTTGGCTTGACAACCCTGGCCCAGGAGGTCGCCATGGCCGGCGAGGTCGTGCTCAGTCCCCATCCCGACGTCACCATCCCCGACGTCCCCCTGCACGAGTTCGTGCTGGCCGACGCCATGAGCCGGGCCGGCCAGGAGGCGCTGGTCGACGGGCCGACCGGGCGCACCCTGACCTACGGCCAGCTCGCCGGGGGCGTGCGCCGGGTGGCGGCCGGCCTGGCCGCCCGCGGCTTCGCCAAGGGCGACGTGTTCGCCATCTACAGCCCCAACCTGCCCGAGTACGCCCTGGCCTTCTACGGCGTCTCGGCCGCGGGCGGGATCAACACCACCATCAGCCCCCTCTACACCGTCGACGAGCTCACCCGTCAGCTCACCGACGCCCGGGCCCGGTTCCTGCTCACCGTGCCCCCGTTCCTGGACAAGGCCAGGGAGGCGGCCGGCCGCGGCGGCGTCGAGGAGGTGTTCGTGCTCGGCGAGGCCGAGGGCGCGACCCCGTTCGCCAGCCTCCTTGCCGCCGGCGACACGCCCCCGGCGGTGGAGATCGACCCGGCCAACGACCTGGTCGCCCTCCCCTACTCGAGCGGCACCACCGGCATCAACAAGGGGGTCATGCTCACCCACCGCAACCTGGTGGCCAACCTCTGCCAGGGGGCGCCGGCCCTGCTCGCCGGCGAGGGCGAGCGCCTGATCGCGGTGCTGCCCTTCTTCCACATCTACGGGCTGGTGGTGCTGATGGCCGCCGCCCTGGAGAAGGGCGCCACCCTGGTCACCATGCCCCGCTTCGACCTGGAGCAGTTCCTCACCCTGCTCCAGGACCAGCGCATCACCCGGGCCTATCTGGCCCCGCCGATCGTGCTCGCCCTGGCCAAGCACCCGCTGGTCGACAAGTACGACCTGTCGGCCCTCAAGACGGTCTTCTCCGGCGCCGCCCCCCTGGACGCCAGCCTGGAGCGGGCCTGCGCCGAGCGGCTGGACTGCGAGGTCATGCAGGGCTGGGGCCTGACCGAGACCAGCCCGGTGGTCACCACCAACTTCAACACCCCGCGCGGCCCCAAGCCCGGGTCGGTCGGGGTGCCGCTGCCCAACACCGAGATGCGGGTGGTCGACCCGGCCACCGGGGCCGACGTGGCCAGGGGCGAGACCGGCGAGCTGCTGGTCCGCGGCCCCCAGGTGATGAAGGGCTACCTGAACGCGCCCGATGCGACCGCGGCCATGCTCGACCCGGACGGCTGGCTGCACACCGGCGACCTGGGACGGATCGACGAGCACGGCTACGTCTACATCGTCGACCGGGTCAAGGAGCTCATCAAGTACAAGGGGCTCCAGGTCGCCCCGGCCGAGCTGGAGGCCGTGCTCCTCTCCCACCCCGAGGTGGCCGACGCCGCCGTCGTCCGCTACCCGGACGAGGAGGCGGGCGAGGTGCCCAAGGCGTTCGTGGTCGCCCGCGGCGAGGTGGACCCCGAGGAGCTCAAGGCGTTCGTGGCCGAGCGGGTCGCCCCGCACAAGAAGGTCCGCCAGGTCGAGTTCGTGGACGAGATCCCCAAGGCGGCGTCGGGCAAGATCCTGCGCCGGCTGCTGATGGACCGGGACCGGCAGGCGGCAGGGTAGCCCATTTGGGCTACACGAACCGGTCGACCGGTGCTGCGTAGAGGTACCTAGGTCGCCCGGTCACGGGTTGCGGTACGTTTTGGTGCCATGGTGGCAGCAATGTGGCCGGGCTCGGACCGCGCTTCCCCCCCGCCTCCGGCCGGCCGCGCCGTGCCGTCGCTGGGGCCGTTCGCCGAGCTGCTCGGCCAACCCTACCAACGGCTCAAGGTGGCGGTCCTCCGCCAGCTGGCCGGGCTGCCCGAGCCGAGCTGGTCCCTGGCCGAGGCCGGCCAGGCGCTGACCTGGCTGGAGCCGGCCACCGCCAACCGCCTGCTCAACGAGCTGCGCACCGACGGGCTGGTGGTCGAGGTCGACCGCTACGGCCAGCCGGGCGGGCCGCAGGCCTGGCGGCTGTCCGACCAGGGCCACCTGGTGGCCACCGTCTGCGCCGTGCTGGCCGCCCCGGCCATCGCCCCCGAGCGGGCCGTCAAGGTCCTGGCCGCGGCCATGGCCCTGGCCAGGGCGGCCGGCGTCGACGAGCGGTCGGCGTTCGCGCCCTTCGTGGCCGCCACCGCCGTGCTCGAGCGGGACCTGGCCGAGCTCCACCGGCTGATCGACCAGGGGGCCGACGACGCCCTGGCCACGGCGGCCGAGGTCGCCACCGCCCACCTGACCGACCTGGGCGAGATGGCCAGACAGGTGGCCCGCCCCGGCGGCCACGAGCCCGAACGGGAGCACGCCGCCGCCGTCGCCGGCCGCCTGCAAGCCCTGCTCGACGAGCTGGCCGCCGCCCCCCTGGACGGGTCGGCCGCCGCCCCGCCGGACACGCCGCAGCCTCACCCCCCGGTTCCTGGGGCCCCTGCACGGGAGGGTAGCCCACAGCCGGGAGCGACGCGCGCAGCTGTCCACAGCCCCGCCCCCCGCCCCGGGCGCGGCCCCGGCCTCGGCAGCAGCGCCGGGCTGCGGGCGCTGGTCGCCGACGCCGACCCGGCGGCGCTGGCCGGGCTGGTGGCTGGGCGGCTGCGGCTGCCACCGGCGGTCCCTCCGGCGCGGGCTGGGGCCGCCCTGGACGCGCTGGACGAGCACCTGGGTCGGCCCGAGCCGGTCGCGGTGCCGCTGCCGGAGCCGACGCTGCTGCCGATCGAGTCGCCCGAGGTCGTGCCCGACTTCGTCCTGCTCGCCGCCGACGTGATGACCTGGCTGGCCGGGCTGGGCGACACCGACCTGGCCACGTGGGTGGTGGGCGGGACCTGGGCCGAGGCCAGCGCCCGCATGGCCGCGGTGGTCGAGGCCTGGTCGCGCTGGGGCCCGGCCGGCGACGGCAGCCTGGCCGCCGAGCTCGACCCCCGCCCGCGGCTGGAGGTCGTCGGCCACGACGAGGTCGGGGTCGTCTCCTTCACCGGGGTGCGCGCCCCCGGGACCGAGCTGGCCGCCCAGCACCCGGTCGTGATCGACCTGACCGACCAGGACCGCCAGGAGGTGGCCACCTGAACGCGACCGAGCTGTGCCGGGTGCTGCTGGTCGGGTCGGTGGCCGCCGCCGACGTGCCCGAGCTGGGCGAGCCCGAGACCCGCGACGAGGTCCGGCGGCGCCTCGGCGAGGCCGGCTGCGAGCTCGTCTACTCGGCCAGCTCGGAGCGGTGGCTGGCCCGGCTGGAGGGCCCGGTGCCGGCCCTCGACGGCCACGACCCGGTGCTGGCCCTGGGCACGGCCGAGCTGGCCGTCCTGGCCACCTGCTGGCTCCACCTGCGCTTCCTGCCCGCCGAGGGGGCCTCGGGCGGCCAGCCGGACCAGGGGTGGCTCGACCCCGACGACCTGGCCGAGCTGCTGGGGGCGCGGCTGGACGGGGCCGGCCTGCCCAGCGTGCTCGAGCGCCTGGCCAAGGCCGGCTACCTGACCCTGCGCGAGGGGCGGGTGGAGGCCGGGCCCATGCTGGACACGCTGGACGAGCCCGGCGCGGCCGACCAGGCCCGGGCCCTGGTCGCCCGCCACCAGCGCCTGGCCCACCTGCGGCGCCGGGCCGCGGAGCTGGACGGCGGCGAGCTGAACGGGGGGGAGCAGGACGATGCCGAGGATTGAGGAGGTCCAGCTCGTCCACTGGGGGTCGCTGCGCCCCGACCCGATCCCGCTGCTGATCGACGGCATCAACGTGGCCACCGGCCCCAACGGCTCGGGCAAGACCTGCTTCCTGGACGGCATCAAGCTGCTGCTCGGGGTGACCAGCTTCGCCCCCGGGCGCAGCTCGCACCGGTACATCTTCGACGGCGGCCCCGGCGGGGCGCCGGCCGACCGGGCCTTCCTGCGGGCCACCTTCTCCAACCCGGTCCTGCCCGGGCGGGGCGAGCGGCTGTTCGCGGCCGCCGACGAGCGCCTCCGCGACGCCGACCGGGTGTCGGTGGTCTGCCTGGTGACCGCCGACAGCCGCCGCTACCTGGTCCTCCCCGGCCTGCACCGCTGGGGCTTCGAGCGGCCCCTGGCCGACGACCTGGAGGCGTTCCTCCAGGCCAACCCGGAGCCGGAGTGGCTCGGCCCGCGCCGCTACGACGAGCTGCTCGACCGGACCGGCATCACCCGCGCCCTGCGGGAGGTGCTGGCCCTGCCCCAGGGGGCCATCGACCGGACCATGGACGAGCAGCCGTCCGGCCTGCTGGCCAAGCTGCTCGAGCTCACCGGCGAACGGGTCCTGCTGGACGAGGTCGAGGCCCAGCGGGAGCGTGCCTCCGACGCCCGCTCGGCCTACCTGGAGGCGGTCGAGGCGGCCAGGGCCGAGCAGGACCGCCTCGGCGCCCTGGCCGGCCAGGCCGCCCGCCACCTGGAGTGGGCCGGGCTCCGGGACCGGCTCAGCGTCCTCACCGACCTGGCCCGCCCGGCCGCCGAGCACCGCGACGTGGCCGTCAAGGTGGAGACGGCCAGGACCGAGCGGGACGCGGCCGCCGAGCGGATCGCCGCCGACCGGCGCGACCTGGACGAGCTCGCCGGGCAGGTCCCGGCCCTGGAGCGGCGGTCGGTGGAGCTGACCGACCAGGCCAGGGAGCTGGCCGACCGCCTGGGAAGTGTCCGCGACGACCGGGCCGCCCTCGAGGTCCGCCTGGCCGCCACCGAGGCCAGGGCCGAAGAGGCCCAGGCCACCGCCGTGCGCCTGGCCGCCCTGGCCGGCGAGCGCACCGCCGAGCAGGCCGCCGGCGAGGTCCAGGCGGCCGAGTCCAGCCTGGCCGCGGTCCTGGCCCGGCGTGAGGAGCTGCGCACCACCCTGGCCGACGTCCAGGCCCGGGCGGCCGTGCTGGCCGGCGGGGGCGTGCCCGTGCCGCCCGAGGTGGCCGCCTTCAAGGAGCGGCTGGCCGAGGCCGGGATCGAGGCGTCGGTCGTGGCCGAGGTGCTGGAGCTGGCCGACGAGGCCGCCGGCGACGCGGCCCGGGTCAGGGCCGAGGCCGCGCTCGGCGACGCCCTCTGGGCCCTGCTGGTGCCGTCCCACACCTACCGGCAGGCGACCGCCCTGGCCGTCGAGGCCGGCTACCGCTGGGGGATCGCCAGGGGCGGGGCCGGCGACCCGCGGGCCGCCCTGACGGCCGTCATGGGCCCGGTCGAGGCCGGCCTGCTGCTGGAGCGGACCGACGCCCAGGCCGCCCACGACGCCGCCCAGGCCCACGGCCTGGCCGGCCGGGGCCTGGCCGCGGTCGCCCCCGACGGCATGCGCTACGGCGACGCCATCTCCCGCCTGGAGGCCCCGGCCGAGCCGGTCCTGGGCCGCCGGGCCCGGGAGCTGCACCTGTTCGGCCTCAAGACCGAGGCCGCCCGCCTGGGCGAGGAGGTCGCCGCCCTCGACGCCGCCATCGCCGAGCTCCGGGGCGCCTGGCAGCGGGCCATGCACGTGCACGACGCCGTCGAGCGCCTGGAGGACACCGGCCGCCAGGTGGCCGAGGCCGAGCAGGCGCTGGAGCGGGCCGGGGTCGAGCGGCCCGAGCTGGTCGAGCGGGAGCGGGCCCTGGCCGCCGAGCTGCGCCGGCTGGACGGCGCCCTCGGCGCGGCCAACGCCGAGCTGGAGGCGGCCAGGCGGCGCCAGAACGAGACCGAGATCCGCCTGGCCGCCCGGCTGCCCGAGCTGGCCGAGCTGGACGGGCGGCTGGCCGGGCTGGAGACGGAGCTGAGCGGGCGGCCGCTCGCGGCCGAGCAGCGGGCCCTGCTGGACGCCGGCGACCTCCCCGGCACCGAGTCGGTGCTGCGCGACATCGACTGGCTCGGCGGCCAGGTCGGGGACGAGGAGCGCTTCCCGGCCGAGGTCCGCGACCCCGCGCTGGTCACCGGCCGCGAGCGCCAGGCCGAGGCGGTGGAGGAGGCCAACCGGCTCGCCGAGCGGCGCAAGCGGGAGCTGGACGAGCAGCTCGAGCGGGTCGAGGCGGCCAGGCGCCGGTTCGAGGAGGGCGTCAGGGAGGTCGTCCAGCGGCTCAGCGGCGAGTTCGCCCGCGTCTGCCACACGGCCGGGGCCGAGGGCGAGCTGCGCCTGCTGGCCGGCGACCGGCCCGAGGAGTACGGGGTCGACGTGCTGGTCGCCCACCGGGCCACCGAGCGCCGGCGCTCCTACCGCGACGCGGCCCACTCGGGCGGCCAGCGGGCCACCATCGCCATCCTGCTGCTGCTGGCCACCATGGGCACGGCCGAGGCCGCCGACCTGCTCATCATGGACGAGCACATCGCCCACCTGGACTCGACCAACATCGACCACGTGGCCGCCCTGATGCACGCCCTGGCCGACCGGGTCCAGTTCGTGCTCGCCACCCCGACCAACGCCGAGTCGCTGCGGCTGTCCTGGTGCGACCTCCAGCTGGCCTTCCTGCCCCGCGACCCGGGCCGCGCCTACAGCCCCCCGATCCGCCTCCTCAGCCGCCTCGGCGTCGGCGACCTGGAGGACAGGGGCGTGGGCGACCTGGCTGGAACCGAGACCCCGCCCCCCACGGCCGCCCACGCCGTCGCGGCCCCCGGAGCTTCGACACGCCAGACCGAGGAAGGTTTCGTCGGCTAGGACGCCGGCGTCCTAGGTCCCCGAGCGGCGGACCGGACGGGTCAGCAGGTAGCCGTGGGGGATCTCGACCAGCTCGCCCCGGCCGTCGCTGATGGTGACGCTGGCCAGGCCGACCTCGACGATGGTGCCCTTCCAGTCGTCGACCTCGATCTGCTCGCCGACGGTGAAGCGGTCGTCGACGTAGCGGCCGGCGATCACGTTGCCGGCCAGGGAGCGGCCGCCGAGGCCGACGGCCAGGGCGACGGCCACGCCCGCGATCACCAGCACGATGAACACGGCCGTCTGGAGCACCCCGGTCTCGACCCCGAGCTGGTCGGCGGCCATGAGGATGGCCAGGCCGAGCACCACCCAGTAGGCGATCCGGCCGATCACCCCCGCCTGGGCGACCTGGATGCCGGTGAGGCTGGCCTCGACCACCTGGCGCAGCAGGTTGGCCACGACCGCCCCGACCCACAGGATGACCAGGGCCACGCCCAGCCGCGGCAGGAACCGCAGCACCTCGGCCGGGATGTCGGCCAGGAGGTCGGGGGCGAGCAGGCTGGTGGCGACGACCACGGCGGCCACGATCAGGAACCACATCACCCCGCGGGCCGCCCCCCGGAGCTGGTTCCTGGTGCGGGCCTCGTCGCCGGGCAGCACCCGGGCCAGCAGCCGGGCCGTCAACGACCTGGCCACGAAGGCCAGGGCCACGCCGACGACCAGGACCGCGGCCGCCGGCACCACCCGATCGGTCAGGAACGTCACCGTCCGACTCCTCTCTCGACCAGCCCGCCGTAGGTGAGCAAAGCCCAGCCGAGACGGGGAAGCAAGCCACCGAACAGCTCGAGCACCTTGCCGGCGTAGATGGCCCGCCGGATGCGGCCGAGCACCACCAGGTCGATCCGGTCGGGCGCCTCCACCCGCTCCCGGGCCAGCCGGCCGACCAGCGACCACAGCTCCCAGAGGTCGACCAGGGCGGCCTGGCAGTAGGGGCAGGTCGCCTGGTGGGCCAGGTTGCCCGCCTCCCCGTCGGCGACCTGGGCGACCAAGGCGTCGAGGTCGGCGCCGCAGGGCAGCGGGGGCAGCCCGCGGATCCGGCGGCTCATGTCCAGGACCTCATGGCGGCCAGGAGCTCCAGACGGGCCCGGTGCAGGCGGCTCTTGACGGCCGGGATGGACAGGTCGAGGGCCTCGGCGATCTCCTCGTAGGAGCAGCCCTGGAGCTCGCGCAGGACCAGCGGGGCCCGCTGCTCGGGGGTGAGCCGCCCGATGGCCCTGGTCAGGTCCTCGACCTGCCAGCGGCCCTCGGCGATGCGGTCGGGCCGGCTGGCCGGCGCCTCCCGGTCGTCGGGCAGGGGCTCGGTGCGCCGCCGGGCGCGCAGCATGTTGAGGCACCGGTTGGTCACGATCCGGTACATCCAGGTGGAGAAGGCCGCGTCGGCCCGGAACCCGGCCAGGTTCCGCCAGGCCTGGACGAACGCGTCCTGGGTGGCGTCCTCGGCGTCGCTCTCGTCCCCGAGCATGCGCACGGCCACCCGGTAGGTGCCAAGCCGGTGCCGACGGACGAGCTCCTCGAACGCGTCGAGCTGTCCGGCCTGGGCCCTCGAGACGAGATCTGCATCGGTTCGCGGCGCGACCATACTCGGCTGGGTGTTGGTCGCCTTGCCCGCTTGGAAACCTCGCCGGGCCAGGAGTTGCTCGGTTGGGTGGAACTGGTCCGGCGGCGGTGTGGAGGCGCGCCGCCGGACCAGGCCTTGGGCTAGAGGGCCCGGCGCCTGCCTCGGCCCGTCACCAGCCGGTACAGCACGAGCAGGATGATGGCGCCGATGATGGCGGTCAGCCAGGTGCTGATGTCGAAGAACTCATCCACGGTGTCGCGGTTGAACAGCACCTGGGCCAGGAACCCGCCGAGGATGGCGCCGACGACCCCGATGATGATCGTCACGATGATGCCGCCCGGGTCGTCGCCGGGCAGGATCGCCTTGGCGATGGCCCCCGCGATCAGGCCGAGCACGATCCAACCGATGATCCCCATTCCACGTCCTTTCGCCGCTCCGACGGCCTGTGGCCGTCCTGACAGCTCTGGACTGGGCGACGCGGCCGGGGTTCAAACCTCCTTTCGGCGCCCCACCAGGAGCGCCTCGTCGCGGTAGGCCAGGACCTTCTCGAGGGTGACGATCGTGCCCGCCTCGGGGCGGGTGGTGAAGTCGACCCGGTCGACCAGGGCGTACATCAGGCCCAGGCCACGGCCCCGCTCGTCCTCGGGCAGGGCGTCCTCGGCCTGCAGCTTGGCCGAGTCGATGCCGTGGCCGACGTCGATCACCCGGAGCATGGCCAGGCGGTCCTCCATGTCGAGGCGGACGACGTACTGGTCGCCGGGCCCGGAGTGGAGCAGCACGTTGGTGCTGGCCTCGCTCAGGGCCAGCTCGATGTCGTACACCGAGGTCTCGTCCACACCGACCTGCTCCATGGCGTTGCGGACGATGTGTCGGGCCACCGGGACCGTCTGCTCGTCCCGCGGCAGGGTCAGGGCCAACGAGAGTTCCATGCCGGTGTCGTTCCCCCCATTGCCGGGGGCGACACCTCAGGCCGTCGCGTAGGCCCGGTCGAGCACCTGGACCGGGTGGTAGACGGGCAGGCCGGTGGCCTTGGCGATGTGCCAGCGGCAGGTCTCGGAGTCGCAGACGATGAAGTCGGGCCTGGACTCGGCCACCTGGTCGAACAGGGTCTGGCCGACGTCCATGGCGATCTGGTACTTCTCGACCTTGGTGCCGTAGGTGCCGGCGGTGCCGCAGCACCCGGCCCGCGACCGCTCGACCTCCAGTCCCGGGACCAGGGCGAGCAGGTCGAGCGCGGGCAGGCCGACGCCGTGGGCCATCAGCTGGCACGGCGGGTGGTACAGCGCCCGTGCCCGGATCGGCGCCAACGACCGGTTCAGCGACCCGTCGTCGTCGAGCCCGAGCAGGTACTCGCAGATGTCGTAGACGGCCTGGGAGACCGCCCTGGTGTCGTGGTCGTCCAGGCCGAGCAGCTCCCGGTACTTGGCCTTGAGGGTCATGCCGCACGAGGTCGAGCTGGCCACGATCACGCCCGGGTCGTCGGCCGCCCCGCGCAGCCCCCTGACCAGCCGGGTGGCGTAGCGCCGGCCGGCGTCGAAGTCGCCGTTGGACACCAGCGGCAGCCCGCAGCAGCCCTGCTTGGGGAAGGTGACCCGGGCGCCGTTGCGCTCCAGGACCCGGACGACGGCGGCCCCGACCTCGGGCTCGAACTCCTGGGCGGCGCAGCCGTGGAAGTAGGCGACGGTCCGGGTGGCGCCGGCCGGGGCGCGGTGGGAGCGGGCCCAGGAGCGGAGGGTCATGGCCGAGAACCTGGGCATGGCCGCGCCCCGGTGCACGCCCATGGCCTTCTCCACCAGCACCCGCACCGGCCGGGCGGCCATCACGGCGTTGGCGATCGGCGCCACCGGCCTGGCCATGGCGCCCATCAGGTTGGGTCGGCTGACGATGTTGTCGCGCAGGTTGAGGCCGCCGCGGTCGGCGACCAGGCGGCTGCGGGCGACCTGGTTGATCTCGGCCACCATCACGCCCTCGGGGCAGGCCTGGGTGCAGAGCCCGCAGGCCGAGCAGTAATCGAGGGACTTGTCGGGGGACTCGTCGCCGTCGAGGTTGGCCCGGAACCGCTGGCCCTGCGGCCCCTC
>Ga0081538_10005475_pt1 | contig 11404 bp, 14 predicted proteins | sample TabmetS5T2R1_FD_71022 | JGI IMG/M metagenome (GOLD analysis project Ga0081538, IMG submission 71022) | Tabebuia heterophylla rhizosphere microbial communities from the University of Puerto Rico - S5T2R1 | ecosystem: Host-associated > Plants > Roots > Rhizosphere ... | reverse complement strand
AGAGCTTGGCGGCGAGGAAGAGGTTGTCGAGTCTTCGGGGACCCAGGAGCGTGAAGCGCGGCCCAGGGCGCAGCAGGAGGAAGGAAGAGGCGAGTTGCCGGCGACCAGGAAGCAGCTCAACTACCTGGAGGCTCTCATCTCTGACGTCGTCGAGGATGGGATCGGCCGCTTTGAGGAGATGGTCGGGAAGCCCGTAGGTGAGCTCACCCGCGAGGAGGCGAGCGAGTGGATCGGGCGTCTTTCGGGGAGGGCAGCGTAGTGGGCGGGTCCGCCTGGATCGCAGCCCTCGGCGAGGAGGTCGTCTACGAGGAGGATCTCCCCGCCTGCTGCAGGCACAGCGCCCTCCACCACGACGACTCGTTCGAGTGCCCCGTATGCGGCGCGATGTGGAGGGAGCCGCTTCCTCTGCAACCCGAAGAAGACGCCTTCGCGCAGCGCCAAGAGCGTAGAGGAGCGGCGTAGGGACAAGGTTGGTACACGATGGGGAGAGGGAGTAAGAGGTGAGCGGAGAAGCAAAGCGCAAAGCGCGCAAGAGGCGGAGCGCCCTAAGGCCAGATACCGCGCTCGTCCCCGTAGGCGAGCCCGAGCAAGAGATCTACGTGTGGTCGTTGCCTACATGCTGCCTGCGCTCCCTCAAGGAGACGGCCATGTCCGAAGTGGGCGAGCGGCGGCGCCTGGAGCTCGACTGCTCGTGCGGGCGAAGCTGGCGCATCACATCCAGCCTGGACGATCGCATCCTGGAACGCTTCGTGACCCACGGAGGCCCAAGGGTCGGGGGATCGTACCCGGCGGCATGATGAATAGCACTTCAGCATATCAGCACGCTCAGCCAGGGCTTGCGAATCCAAAAGCTGAAATGCTGACAAGCGAAGGCGTAAGCCTGAGCGTGCTGACTAGCTGACCAGCTAAAAGAGGGGAGACGTAATGACTGAAGCACAGGACGTTCTGACACAGTACCTGGGAAGGGTGCGGGGTGGCAGGCTGCTGGATGCGGACGAAGAGAAGGTTCTCGCCCGGCGGGTCCGCGGGGGGGACATGAGTGCCCGCCAGAAGCTTATCGAGTCGAACCTGAGATTGGTCATCTCTATCGCCAAGAAGTACAGGGGCCGTGGCGTGGCCTTCGAGGATCTGATCCAGGAGGGGAACGCGGGCTTGATCCGGGCCGTCGAGAAGTTCGACCCCGAGATGGGCAACCGCTTCTCGACCTACGCTACGTGGTGGATCCGTCAGGCCGTTACCCGCGCCGTCGCCGACCACGCCCGCACCGTGCGTCTGCCCGCACACGTCGTCGACGCTCTCTACCGCCTGCGACGCGCCGAGAACGCCTTGAGCATCGAGCTCGGCCGCGACGCTACCGAGGAGGAGCTCGTCGAGAGGCTCGGCGTAAAACCGGAGGAGGCCAGGCGGCTGCGCGAGGTCAGCCAGCCCATCTCCAGCATCAACGCGAAGATCAACGCCGACGAAGGCTCCGAGTTCGGCGAGTTGCTCCCCGACGAGCGCTCCGGCGACGACTACGCCCGCGTCGAGGTCGGCCAGTGGGAGCTGGCGCTCGTCGAGGCCGTGAGGTCTCTGCCCGAGCGGGAGGCCAGGATCATCGAGATGCGCCACGGTCTCGACGGCAACGAGACCCTCACCCTGCGCGAGGTCTCCGAGGAACTCGGCATCTCCCAGGAGCGGGCCAGGCAGGTAGAGATCAAAGCCCTGAGAACCATCCGCACCGGCCGCTACGCGAGCACCCTGCGCCGCGCCCTCTCCGAAGCCGTGTAGAACAGAGTCAAATGGGCTGCTAACCTGCTCTCCGGAGGCACACTGGCGAAGGGAGCCCATGGAGACCACGGAGCGTAACGCCGAGCGGGCGCAGTTGCTGTTCGAAGAGATGGGCGGAGCCGTCAAAGACGGCTTCCCTACCATCCACTCTCAGGTGCACCATACAAAGGCCGGAACTCCTTATCTGAAGACACCAGGGGTCGCCGTATTGGCGAGGCCCCAGACCAATGTGGCGGTACTCGGAGGGTTTCTCGAAGGCTTCGACCCAGACCTCCGCTTCACCGACTACCTCGACGATCCCACCAGGCTTCCGGATTCATCCCAGCTCTGTAAGACGGCCGGGCAAACGTGCTACATGTCATTCGGACCCCGGCGTACGACGAATGAGAATGCCGCCGCTTACATCGAGCGCCTGACGTCGGCGGGGCACGGTAGCGTGCTGGAGCACTCCACCTTCAACTTCCTGCTCTACGGCATCAGCCGCAGCGTCACCCACGAGCTGGTCCGGCACAGAGCCGGCACCGCTTTTTCTCAGATTTCACAACGCTACGTTAGCGGAGCCGTGCTTCGTTTTGTGGAGCGTCCTGAGTACCAGGAAGACGAGGAGTTGCACCTGGCCTTCGAGGAGAGGGCTGACAGGGCTGCTGCCGAGTACGAGGCGATGGCCGAGCAGTTGCTGGAGCGCCAGGAGGGCGGGGCGAGCATGCTCACCGCAGATTACAGGACCGACGCGCGAAAGAAGGTGCAGCAGACCGCGCGTTCCCTGTTGCCGAACGAGACGGAGGCCCCGATGGTCTTTACGGGGAACGTGCGCGCTCTAAGGCACATCATCGAGATGCGGGCCGACGCGCACGCGGAGAGCGAGATCCGCAACCTGGCCCTCCGCATCTTCCTGTGCCTACGGACCGTGGATCCCATCCTGTTCGGCGACTACGAGGTCGCGGAGCTTTCCGACGGTACGTATACCGTATCGACCAAGAACCGTAAGGCATAGGCCCGCGTGAAGGGAGCCGAACTCCGCCTAACCCGCTTCTCCGCTGACGGCCCTGGAGAGTTGTCCTTCGGCCGCCGCGACCTCATCGTCCTCGATCCTGCGGAACAGAGGCTTCGCCCCAGAGGCGCGATATCCCTTCGGCAGCTCGTCGAGATCCGAGACGCGGGCTATGGGACCGTCGAAAAACTCCCCTAACCGCCTTATTGCCTCAGGGACGTAAGGCGCGGCGTGGTAGGCGAGGGAGCCGAGCAGGATGGAGCAGGTATACAGCGTGAGGCGGGTCTGCTCAGGGTCCTCCTTGCGGGTCTTCCAGGGGGCCGACGCGTCGAAGAACCGGTTCGCGCTCCTGCCCATCGCCAGAAGCTCTCCGAGCGCTTCGCGGGGTCTCGGGGCGAGCATTTTGACCTCGTAGCGCGCCTCCAACTCCTTGAAATCTTCCAGAACCGCTAGGGCATCTTCGGATAGCTCCTCTGGACGTGGAATGTCGCCATCGAAGTACTTCTCTGCAAAAGAGAGGACGCGGTTTATGTAGTTGCCGAGGTTCCCGATCAGATCCGAGTTCACCCTGCTCTGGAAATCCCGCCAGGAGAACACCACGTCCCCCGTCTCGGGCAGGTTCGAGGACAGGTAGAAACGCAGCGGGTCGGCGGGGAAGCGGTCGAGGGCCTCGTGCAGCCAGACGGCCAGATTGCGGCTCGTGGACATCTGCATCGCCCGCCGCTCCCCGTCGACCAGCACCTCCAGGTTCATGAACTCGTTGGCAGGCACGTCGTAGGGTAGGACGAACGGCTCCTCACCGTCTTCTGCCGTGCCCATTAGCTGGGCGGGCCAGATCAGGGTGTGGAAGACCGTATTGTCCTTCCCGATAAAGTGGATGAGCCGGCTCTCGGGTTCCTGCCAGTATTCCCTCCACCTGTCGGGTTCTCCGATGTTCTGGGCCCACTCCATGGTCGAGGAGACGTAGCCGATGCAGGCATCGAACCACACGTAGAAGCGCTTGTCCTCGAAGCCGGGCTCGGGGATGGGGACGCCCCACTGGATGTCCCGCGTTATGGGCCGCTTCTCCAGGCCGCCGTCTATGATGCCGAGGATGAAGTTCTTTACCGACGTGCGCCAGTGCTCCTGTCCCGCAACGTACTCCCGCAGACGGTCTGAGAACTTCGGCAGATCCAGGTACAGGTGCATCGTCTCCCTGACTTCGACAGGTCCGCCGGTGACCTTGGAGTGCGGCTCGATCAGCTCGTACGCCTCGTACCACGAGCCGCAGTTGTCGCACTGGTCGCCCCTCGCCTCCTTGTAGCCGCACACGGGACAGGTCCCCTCTACGTACCTGTCGGGCAGAAAGCGTCCCTCCGTTGGGCTGTACATCTGCTTGGACTCGGCCTCCGAGATGTAGCCGCCCTCTTTGAGCTTGCGGTAGAAGAGCTGGGTATTCTTCGCGTGCAAGGGTGTCGAGGTGCGTGAGAAGTTGTCGAAGGAGATACCGAAACGTTCGAAGGTCTCCTTCATGTTGGCCCACCAGTAGTCGACGACCTCCTGCGGGTCCTTCCCTTCGCGCTCCGCCGTCAACGTGATCGGGACCCCGTGCTCGTCGGTGCCGCAAGCGTAGACCACGTCCTCGCCGCGCGCCCGCAAGTAGCGCACGAACGCGTCGGCAGGCAGGTAAGCGCCCGAGATCTGCCCGACATGCAAAGGCCCGTTTGCATAAGGCAACGCCGAGGTTACGAGATACCGTCGTCTCTGCTCGCTCATGGGCTAAGGATAGCAGGCTTCAGGCATCAGGTATCAGGTATCAGGTAAGGGATTTGCCTCGACGTGAGTCCTGCGCGGGTGGCGTATCGGTGGAGCTACCTGAAGCCTGAAACCTGTAGCCCGAAACCTTCCAGTGCTACCATTCTTCGAGTGAGCCCGGATCGCCCTCTTCAGGTCCCTTTTCGCCGTCTCGTCCCGGAGGCGGGGATGCCCGAGCGCGCCCATCCGGGGGATGCGGGCTACGACCTGCGTTCGGTCGAGAGGGTGGATCTCGCGCCGGGAGCCCGGGCGCTGGTGCGGACAGGGATCTCTGTAGCTATACCTGAGGGTTACGCTGGACTCGTGCTCCCGCGCAGCGGCCTGGCCATCAGGCATGGGATCTCCCTCGTAAACACGCCTGGCCTCATAGACTCCGGCTACCGCGGTGAGATCCAGGTCCCCCTGATAAACCACGAGCGCGAGGAAACGTTCCTGATCGAGGAGGGAACGAGGATCGCGCAACTGGTCCTCGTACGGGCCGCCGCAGCGTTCTTCGCCGAGGTACAGTTCCTGGAGCCGGCAACCGACGGGCGGGGGGAGAGCGGCTTCGGCTCCTCCGGGTCCTAGGGTGAGGTTCCTCTGCGACGCGATGCTTGGCGGGCTGGCGAAGTGGCTGCGCGCCGCCGGGTACGACGCCTACTACGCCAGGGAGGGGACGGACGTCTCGGACAGGACCCTCACCGCGAAAGCTCTCGCGGAGAGGCGCGTGCTCCTGACCAGCGACGGGGGCTTTCTGGAACGCAAGCCCGTACGTGACGGGAGCGTAGGCTTCCTCAGGGTGCCGCACCTCCCGCTCGAGGACCAGCTCCGGCTCGTGGTCGAACACTTCGGGCTCGTCAGGCGCCAGAGCCGCTGCATGGTATGTAGTGGGAGCTTGGACATCGTACCTTGCGAGGTCGTTGCCGGCCGGGTTCCGTCCGGCGTACTAAGGGATCACGAACGCTTCTTTCTCTGCCAGGACTGCGGACGCATCTTCTGGCACGGCTCGCACTGGCAGCGCATAAGCGATCGCCTAGACAGAGTTTTCGCTTGAGTGAGAAGCCCGGCAAGTATGAGGAGCATCGGCATGTTCTCGTTTGACGAGCCGGCGCCGCAGCGGATCGCCCGGTTCCGTCGAGTTGCTAAACTGCTTCCGGATTGAACGCGACCACCCACGCCGTCTTCGGGATCGCAGCCCTGGCCGGCGCCGCGCTCGTCACGGGGACCGACCCGCCCGCCTACGTCTACCCTGCCGCCGTCGCCGCCGCCTGGCTGCCCGACATCGACAACCCGCGCAGCACCCTGGGCAACGGCCTGAACCGGCTGAAAAATCCCACGCTCAACGTACTGAGCCGGCCCTTGAGCTGGGCCCTGAGGACGACGTCCTTCGTGCTGGTCAGGACCGTCGGACATCGCACCATGACCCATTCAGTGTTCGGCGTTCTACTCTTTTCGCTCTTGGTATTGCTGTTCCTGGGACGTTTCCCGAACCTCGCCCTGGCCCTCGTCGCCGGCTACACCTCGCACGTTTTCGCCGACGCGCTCAATACCCGCGGCGTGCCGCTTCTCTGGCCCATAGGTAAGCCGTTCAGGCTCTTGCCCGGGGGTGTGAGATCCGGCGGAGCCGTGGAGGTTGCCGTGGCCCTCGTGGTCCTCGCCTTCACGCTCTACGCCCTGCTACTTCTCTATCCTGGATTGCGCGGTGCGATCGGCCTCAAGCCAATCTAGCATCGCCAGGCTGGCAGGATGCGTGGACTTCCCCCGCTCTTCGTTGTGGGCTATGGCGCGCCACAACGACTCCTCGGCCGCCCGGTGTAGGTCCTCTCTGGCCAAAGTACGCAGGCGTCCCACGCTCGGGTAGTCGCGGGCCGGTTCGATCTTGTCCGCAACGTAAAGAACGAGCGCGAGCGGCCCCATTCCCGGCCTCCCTGTCGTGTGGGCCCTGACCGCCCGAAGAACCTCCTCGTCATCGACGCCAAGCTCGCGCCTCGCCAGCTCGGCGGCCACCGGCCCGTGCAGCAGCTTCGGGCTCTGGCGTTCCGCATCTCCCACCTGAAGGTGCCATTCTTCGGCCAACTTGAGGAATTCCTCGCGCCCTATCTCGCGGGCTGCATCGTGAAGCAGGGCGGCCAGGCGCACCCTATCGGCCTCGAGATCGTGGGCCAGTGCCAGATCCTCGGCCGTGTCGGCCACCCTCAGGGTGTGTTCGTAACGCTCCTTCGACAGCCTGGAACGGGCGAAGGTTTCGGCTCTTTCGAGGAGAGTGTGAGTTTTCGCGTGGTCCTCCATCCGACGGATTGTAGAATACCTGCGTGCGCGATGGGCAAACTATACAGAGTGCCGAGATCGTAACCGTGGGTACCGAGATGCTCCTCGGGGACCTCGTAGATACGAACTCGGCCTGGATCAGCCAGCGCCTCGCCGGACTCGGGGTGGGTATCTACCGCCACACCACCGTCGGGGACAATCCGGAGAGGCTCGTCGCAGCCCTGCGCCAGGCCGCCTCCACCTCCGACCTGGTGGTCACCACGGGCGGCCTCGGCCCCACCTCGGATGACCTGACCAACGCCTGTATATCGACCCTGACGGGCCGCGAGATGGTCGAGTACCCCGAGGCCAGGGAGCACGTGGACAGGATGTTCCAGAAGTTCGGCCGCAAGCCGACCGCCAACAACTACAAGCAGGCCCTCTTCCCCGAGGGAACCGAGCTCATCCCCAACCCCGTGGGGACGGCGATGGGGGCTCTGGTGGAGTGGGAAGGGACGCTGTTCGCCACGCTACCTGGGGTGCCCCCAGAGATGAAGAGCATGTTCGAGGCGACGCTCGAGCCCCTGATCCGGGCCCGCAGCGAAGGCTCCATCGTCTCCAAAACCCTCCACTTCGCCGGCATCGGGGAGTCCGCGGTCGCGGAGAAGGTCCAGGAGTTCCTCGACGCCACCGACCCCACGGTCGCCCCGCTTGCTGGCCAGGGCAGGGTGCGTCTGCGAATTACAACCAGGGCCGCCACCGAGAAAGAGGCGCAGGAAAAGATAGCGCCGGTCGAAAGGGAGATGATCGCGCGCCTCAGCGAATACTACTTCGGCGAGGACGACGAGACCCTCGAAAGCGCTGTCGGACGCCTGCTCCAGGAACGGGGCGCCACCCTGGTCCTCGCGGAGAGCTGCACTGGCGGCCTCCTCGCCAAGCGCCTGACGGATATGCCGGGATCCTCGGCATATTTCCAGGAGGGACTCGTTACCTACTCGAACGAGTCCAAAGAGCGTCTGCTCGGGGTGCCGCACGACCTGATCGTGGAACATGGCGCCGTCTCGGAGCCCGTGGCGCGCGAGATGGCCGAGGGGGCGCGCAGGGTCTCGGGCGCCGACTACGGGCTCTCGGTCACCGGAGTAGCCGGTCCCGACGGCGGGACACAGGAGAAGCCCGTCGGGCTCGTCTTCGTCGGAATCTCCGACTCAAATAACACGTTTGCGGAGAAACTCGACCTCACTGCATGGGCCCGCTCCAGGGATTCGATCCGCGAGCGGAGCGCGAACCGGGCCTTCGACCTCCTCAGACTCCACCTGGAAGATGAACAATCTTGATTTACCTGCAAATCCGCCATTTCTTGTCCGTCTGCCTGTCTGCATATCTTACACACTACAGCTCATAACACAGTTCTTAAACTGTGGATTAGTCTGTGTGCGTGAGGCCCCGTAGCCTCTCCAACTTCGCCTGAAGCTTCCGTGCCTGCTTAGGTCTGGTCCTCACCAACTCTTCTATCTCTCGTTCCCATGCTGTCAATGCCGCGTCTGCTGTCTGATGCTCCCAAAGGTGGACAACCTCTTGCTTGACCTTGCCCTGCTCACGGTAGGAGCGCACAGCTTGGTAATAAGTGCCGTACCGCTCACCGTCCCTCTCTATGTTGACCGCTCGTATGTAGATGCTGACCTCTGTTGTAGTATTTATTATTGATACTACATACGAGGCTGTCGACTGTCAAGTGCGTTGGGGTCAGACATCAATGAGAAGAGACGGTAACCGGTACGCTGACGATACACTTAGGCTATGGCTGAAGACGCGATCTTAGACGAGATACAGGAGAACACAAAGGAAGCAGGGCTAAGGCTTAGGGCATCACTCACTCTCTTGCACTCGCAGGGCATGATAGATGATGCTGATTACCGTGAGCTTGCCTTGTGTCTGAGGACTTCTCTGGCGATGGTCGAAGCGGCCTACATGGAGGCACGTAGGAGAGGATGAGTGGGGAGAGGTCAGAAGCAGGCCACGGTGGAGACGACGCTTGAGGTGCGAGACGAACACGAGCCAGGCGACTACCTCTGTGTGGCCATCCAGGCCTACGACTCCGAGGGCAACATGGTGATGATCGAGAACCCCAAGCCCACCAAGATCTTCCGTATCGTGGACCTTGGGGACAAGGACGACCACAGATAGAGTTACTGGGATGGGGGAGAGGGCTAGCCGCCCCCGTTACCCGATCATCTTCCTCGGCTGTTACCTCGCTCTCCGTCAGGGAGGATCACCGGGTATCCCTACCTTCGTCCGCCTATAGAGTACCGCTCCTGCGGCTGCCCCCGATGAGGTCCGCCACGAAGGGATAGCGGTAGTCCACCCCCTGGTTGACCTTGTATGCGGCGTAGGCCATGTGAACGAATGGCACTACCGAGAGGACGATCATCAGCGGGATGAGCAATAAGCCTATGATGATCACCGTCAGGAGACCCGTGATCGTCCACCCTATGGCGAGGATCACCGCCCAGGCCAGCTGGTAGAGCGCCGACTGCAGGGCATGGAAGGATACCCTCTCGGAGCGATCCCGGTAGACAAACCAGATGATCAGGGCCACCACGGGACCTAAGAAGCCCGTGAGCAGGTTGACGAAGACGGAGAGGTGGGCAAGGACCGACCAAGTGTTCTCGTCCCTCGGGCTCATGGCCGTCGTGGTCATGCTCGGACCAGACCCGCCGCCAGACCCTCTGGGCTCGGGCTCGACTCCGTAGTTTCTTTGCTCCTCGGACATGGCACACCTCCCGATCTCTCCATATCTCTGTACTGATATGTACGCGAGGTTGATTAGAATGTTTCACGGCCATTCGGTTATTCTCCCCACCTCCCCACCTGTGCTGCTAAGACACGAGACTCAGAGGAATGTAGTGATAGAGAGCCTGAAGGCTGACTGTGAGGTCAGGCCGGGAAGACCTGCAGGTCTTTGAGGTAGTCTCACGGAGATAAGAGGCGTCTTCAGCCTACCTCCACAATACGTAGACCGAGAGGCGGGTATGTGTTGTGGTCGGACGTCCAGCAGCTAATCTGCCTGCTCGCCCTTTGGAGCCGTCTCGGGACGTAACCACACAGACACATGGGCGGGCTGCATTGTCTCCCTCACCACGCTCGTTAAGTCCTCGCTCAAGGCATCCAGGTCTGTCTCGTCTCTTAACTTGGACGAGAAGGCTTCCAGGGTCTTTCTTGCATCGTATTTCCTGCGATAGAAGCGCCTATCAATGAAGGACTGTATGCGTTGCCTCAAGGGGTTGAATAGAGCAGCAATTAGGAGGGTGGATGCGACAACTGCGAGGGTAGACTTCTCACCCGTGAGGACGACGAACACACTCTGCAACAGGAGGATACCGCCGACGTAGAGTGCGACCAGCGTGGCCGTTAGTAAACCGTAGACCAGGGTGCGGTTGATGATCACGTCTATGTCGTAGAGGCGGTACTTGAGGATGGCAATGTAAGTGCAGACTGAAACGGCCAGCATACCGAACAAGGAAACATGGAAGAGGTACCCGTACACGTCCCATGACATTATCTGAACTGTGGCGGATAGGAATTCTGTAGTGAAACGGTCGACCATATATTGAAGTAAGATCGGACTTAGACAGAGTGCTGCCGGCACAGCGGCGTACAAGAACCATTTGATCTGCTGGCGCTCATCTCCCCATGTGCGGTACAGCCGAAGAATGAGCGAGAAAAGCGCAGCGACATTGCTCGCTACCAGCAGTGTGTAACCGAGCAAACCTGCGGCTGAAAAGGTTTGGTACGTTGTGAACCCGCCGCCGTCGAGCACCATCGCCCTAACCGGGTTCACAACGTAAGGGTGATAGCTCCAATCCTCCGGAATGACCGCGTCCCCAAGTGCTGCCAACGCGGCTCCGCATAGCGCTACCCAAGCCACTACCCGCCACCGACGAGAGGCTAGTCGACCATCGGGGAACAGCAGCATCAAAAATACTAGCCCTAAAGGTTGGGTGAACCATACCCACCACGAGAACCAGGCTGCGTATACTGCCAAGGGCAACGCGAGATTCTCCAACAATGCGTAGTCGGCGTAGGCCATGGTGAAGCCCTGTGCTGCGTAGAGCAGTCCTACGCTACAGAAGATCCAGCCAATGGGATTAGTGGGGAGGCGCGAGGCGATCAAGGCCCCGACTGTTGGGGATGCCAGCGAGAGCACCGCCATCGGTATGGTGAAGCCAAGACTTGCTCTTGTTCCGGGCGGAACGGGAACAGTGCGTGTAACGAAGTCGAGCAGGAAGGCGAGCCCGATGAGCAACACGCACACCGCCCACAGTGACCAGGCTAACCGCCCGGCGGTTCGGTGGCTCATCAGGCTGACTCCTCGTCCCTGTTTCCTTGTCCCTTCTGTCACAACACCACTCTACAGCACTACCGTCTCCTAAGCGTTACGACGAACGTTACGAGGGAAAGGTCCTAAAGAATATACGCCTGTACCAGCTATAGAGTGCTGCACAGTAAGTGAAGGACAGGTGTAGACAATCAGGCTATTCTATGCGGTACAGTGGCCGAATTGAACCTTCTACCGCCGCTTCGCTCCTCGCTCAAGATGCGAACCCTTTCCGCTAGCGTGTCTGCTGG
>Ga0081538_10005474_pt1 | contig 11405 bp, 13 predicted proteins | sample TabmetS5T2R1_FD_71022 | JGI IMG/M metagenome (GOLD analysis project Ga0081538, IMG submission 71022) | Tabebuia heterophylla rhizosphere microbial communities from the University of Puerto Rico - S5T2R1 | ecosystem: Host-associated > Plants > Roots > Rhizosphere ... | reverse complement strand
CTGGACGCCGTCGCGTCCCAGGCGCCGGGCCAGCCGGCCCACCTCGCCGGCGTCCAGCGGCCGGTCGACGCTGCCGTCGGCCAGGACGCGCTCGTCCACCTCGAAGCGCAGCCGCCGCGGGACCAGCGCCTCGGGCATCTCCAGGAACAGGTCGTAGAGGTCGTAGCGCAGCTCGCGGCGGATGGTCAGCACGTCCCGGAAGCCGCGGGTCGTGACCAGGGCGGTGGTCGCGCCCTTGCGTTCGATGAGCGCGTTGGACACCAGGGTGGTGCCGTGGACGATCTCGCCCACGGTCTCGGGCCGCACCCGGTCGAGCAGCCGGGTGATGCCGCTCTCCACCGCCATCGACGGGTCGCCGGGCGTGGTCAGCACCTTGGCGTTGGCGGTGACCCGGCCCGCCTGGACCAGAACCAGGTCGGTGAAGGTGCCGCCGATGTCGACCGCGATCCTGGTCCCGGCGGGCCCGGCCGCATGCGCTGTCATCCCCATCGCAGGCTCCCCGGACGATGTTGTCTTGACCTTGAGATATCATACCGTCATGTCCAAGGCCCGCGAAGCCGACAACCGGCCACATCGACGGGCTCGGTCGTCTGGGGCGTCAGGGCCGAGACCAGCAACGACCTGAGCCTGCCCGGCCACCTGGTGGACATCCCCACGGTCGGGCCGACGCTGGCCACGATGATCGGCCTGGGCGTTGGCATCGACTACACGCCGTTCCTGGTCACCAAGCATCGCCACCAGCTGGCCCACGGCATGGAACGGCACCAGTCGATCGCCCGGTCGGTCGCCACCTCCCGCGGCGCCATCGTGTTCGCCGGGGCACGGTGATCATCGCGCTCCTGTCGCTGTGGGTGGCGGGCATCCCGCTGGTGGCCTCGCTCGGCTACGCCAGCGCGGTCGCCGTGCTCACCGCCGTGCTGGCGGCCGTCACGCTCCTGCCGGCGATGCTGTCGCTGGCCGGACGGCACCTGTTCGGCGCGAAGCTGCCGGCCTTCCTCCGCCCCAGGGCCCGGCCGGAGGCACGACGCTCTGGGGCCGGTGAGCGGCGACCATGACCGCTGAAGCGCCAGGCCAACGAGCAGCCCGAGGCTGACCAGGAGCGTGGTCGCCCCGGCTGGGGGATGGCTCGCTCGCAAGGGCGGCAGCGCCAGCGCGACCAGAGCCACCGAGAGGGCCGCGGCTCCGACCCGAGCCAGGCTGACCCCGGCCTCGAGCCGGATGCGGAGTACCGACCCTGCCGCAGGCCAAATCACAGACGGCGGCGGTCACCTTCCGCCGGCCAGGACCGGCTTCACGTCCACGATCGGCGTCCCGTCGACGGCTTCCAGATCCCTCACCAGCACCCGGAGTCCGTCGACGGCGGCGATCCGGACCCGGTGCAGCCCGATCGGATTGGGCCGGTCCTGGGACCGGGTGCTGAACACCCCGGTCTCGGGGTTACGCGGGTCATCACGGGGGTGGACGGCCAGCAGGTCGCGCCGAGCCCGATGCAGCCAGGTCAACACGAACACCTCGGCCCCGACGGCGAGGTCGCGGGCGGCCTCGGCGACGTCGGCGTTGAACACCAGCCACGCCTCTGGCGCGCCCTCGACCCCCTGCTTGGGCGCGGCCCTGGGGTCGGCGAGGGGCGACTCGACGTGGCCAATGGGTCTGACCTCGTAACGAGCTGTCATCGCGGCGGCTCCTTCGTGGTGAGGTGATCGAGTCGTGTCCGTTCTGGCGGTGCCGCGACATCGACCCGTCGTCATCTCATGGCGGCAGCACGCCAGGCTGGTGCTGTGGCCCACCGGGCCAGCTCCTCAGGGAGGTCACCATGCACCGCCCCATTGTCCTCGCCGACAGGACCACGACCTCCGGCCCGCCAATTGGCCCCTACCACCGCGCGCCGGTCCAGGTCCACCAGGAGGAGGCCCCCAGGTGGACCCCACGTTCCCTGGCGGCTCGCACCATGGCACCGCACCTCCGAAGCCGGCTAGTGCGGCCGGGACACGCCGGGGTCTTGGGTGAGCTCGTAGATGTTGCCGTCCGGGGCGCGGAAGTGCGCCCAGGCGTTGCCGCCTTCGTCAACCGCCGACTCGAGGAGGATCTCGACACCGGCCGACCGCAGCTCGGCGGCCGCGGCCGCGACGTCGTCGACCAGGAACCCGGCCACGGGGCCGGTGGTGAAGTGGCGGTTGACCGGGCTGTCGGGGCCGAAGACCTCGACCTTGCCCCCGTCCGGCAGTTTCAGCATCCAGAACCCCGCATGCTCAAGCTCCAGGCGAAGGCCCAGGACATCACGGAAGAAGGCCACCGTCGGTTCCGGGTTGCCGGTCCGGGTTCCGACCCACGCGAGCTTGATGATCCGCATAGGAGCACCGTTATACGACCTCAGGCTGGCGGTCAACAGTCGGGCCTGTGGTTGCCCGACCCCACCGACCGAACCGCGTTGGACTACGAGGAGTCCACGAGCTCGTCGTAGACGTACCAGGCGGTGGGGTCGAGCACCTCGGCAGGGGTCAGCGGGTCGCCGAGCAGGGCCAGCATCTGGTCGTTGAGCCGATGGCCTTGGGGGGCGGCCGGGTCGCCGTCGACCGGCCGGTAGGTGGGGCCCTCCCGGGCCATCCAGGATTCCCAGAGCCGATCCTCGTTGCAGTGGTTCAGATAGAACACGGGATCGTTGGGCGAGGTGCCCGGGCCCATGTCGCCGCCGACCCAGACGTGGACCCGGTTGTGGTTCCGCGGGACCGGAGGTGTCCCGGGGCCGGCCTCTGGGTCGAGCCATCCCTCCACACGGTTGCGGAAGCTGTCCACGCCGGCGTCCCAGAGCGCCACATCGTAGTCGCTGCTCCCCAGCGCCCACGCCACCTCGGCGGTGGTGGGCAAGCTGGGGGCGAGCTCGTCCTCACCGGCGGCGCGGGTCAGTGGCCGTGGGTCAATGGACCACAGCTGCATCTGGAACCCGACCAGCCGGACCTGCATCGCCGCCAGCGGCCCGGTGACCACGTCGCCCAACGTCTCACCGAGAAGGTCCCACAGCGGCGCCTGCGGCTGCTCGTCGGCTGGCAGCTCCCCGTCGGCCGCCCAGTCCCAGTAGGGAAGCGCCGTCTGGGCATCAGCGGTGACCCGCTGGAGCTCCTCCTCCAGCCGGATCAGGAACATCCGGTGCCAGGGCAGGAACACCGGGCCGCCGTGGGCGAGGTTGCGAAGCGGCCGCGGTGGGGAGCTGGACAGCCGCATCGCCAGGAAGTGCCAGAGCACGAACAGATCCCAGACCGACACCTCCTGATCGATCCCAAAGATGCGGAATCCAGGGACCTGTGGGCGCAGGATGTTGTTGAGCTCGGCCGTGGTCAGCCCCGACATCTCCTGGTCCAGCAGCACCACGCCCTCGACAAAGCGGTCACCGGACTCGGCCGAGTCAATGATGTTGCGGCGAATGACCGTCATGGCCGTCATCCCCCCCGAGCTCGTCGACGGCAGGTGGCTCGGTGCCGAAATAGTCGATGACCCGCTTCATCAGCTCGACCGCTGAAGGCACGGCGTACTGCGGCAGTCCGTGATAGTGCACGGCCCCGTTGTCCAGCACCTCCAGGGGCCCAGCGAACTCCTCGCCGTCGATGGCGATCCGATAGGTGGTCTCGATCCGGATCTCGTGACCGCGATGCGTCGCCGTGCGCACCGTCACCGATACGCCGTGGCCGCCGCCGTGGTGGTCCTCATAGGGCCCCCTGCTGGGTGGGAGCCCACTGATCCCCTCGCGCAGCCGATCGGCCAAGGACCGAGGTTCCTCCTGGGATGTCGACATTCTGCCCCCTCCCTGGCCTACGCCATCCTGAAGCCGCCGTGAGTTGTTGTCGCACCCAGAGCTCAATGGGTCAACGCCCCGCACGGCGATTTCTGGACGAACCACATGAAGCTTCGCTCAAGGGGCAATATTCCCCTACGTCTCGCGGGGGCTGGGGCGCCCGTGGGCGTCGGCGCCGCCCTGGTTGCGGCCCTCGCCGGGCTCTCCGACCCGGCCGCCGGGGTGCCGCTGACCAGCCTCTCTCCGGGCGGGCTGTTCGGCCACGACAGCACGGGCGTGCTGCTGGTGATCGCCCTGCTCGGCGTGGCCCCCGGCTCGACCGAGGCCTGGGCCCTGCCGGCCACCTTCGCCGCGGCCGCGGTGATCGGCATCGCCCACGGGTCCTGGCTGCGCTCGGCACGCCCACGGGTCTACCGAGGCATCGGCCTGGGCGCCAGCTGATCCGGCGGGACGCCGCTGGACGAACCCGAGCATGCTCCAGCCTCCAGCTATTCATTCTGGCGACAGAATCCAGCCTCCAGATGTTCATTGTTCCTGGCCAGGGGGTCACAGAAATCACCCGCTCTGGGTGATGCCTGGCCTGACGGCCTGGTTGTAGCCTCGCTCGTGGTCCGATGTCCCCGATACGGTCTGGAGTGTTCGGCCGTCCCACTCCCGGACTTGAAGTCACCACCCGCTTGTCAAATCTGTCCGGGAGAAGGCAATGATGCGCAGCCAGCAGACCGTCCCGGTTCGGCCGTGGGGACCCACTCCAGCCGCGTCGTCGTTCCCGATCCTTGAGTCGAAGCTGACCCCGGCGCCCGCGCGTCCAGGACTCGTGTCCAGGGTCCAGCTTCTGGACTGGCTGGAGGCCTCGGCCGGCACACCGGTGGTCGCCATCTGCGCACCTGCCGGGTACGGCAAGACCATGCTTGCCGTGGAGTGGGCCGAGCGGGACCCGCGGCCCTTTGTCTGGCTGTCGGTCGACGGGCACGACAACGACCCGGCCGTGCTGTTGACCTACCTCGCGGTCGGGCTGGATCGGGTCGAGCCGATCGACCCGATGGTGCTGGACATCCTGGCCTCCCGGGGGGCCTCGATCCCCCAGGCGGTCCTGCCCCGGCTCGGGGCCGCCCTGGCCAGCAAGGCGCTTCCGGTGGTGCTGGTCCTGGACGACGTGCACCTGCTCCATGACCGGGAGAGCCTGGACGCGCTGGCGGTGCTGGTCGACCACCTGCCGCCGGGATCGCAGCTGGCGGTGACCAGCCGGGGTGAGCCGCCGTTGCCGGTGGCGCGCTGGCGGGCCGAGGGCCGCCTGGCCGAGCTGGGCCAGGGGGAGCTGGCGATGAGCCCGGCGGAGGCCGGGCTGCTGCTGGCGGCGGCCAGGGTCGAGCTGGCCGATGCCGAGGTGGCCGAGCTGACCTTGCGGACCGAGGGCTGGCCGGTGGCCCTGTACCTGGCCGCCCTGTCGATCAGGGCCCAGAATCCCAGAGACGGCGCCGGGGTCGGGCTCAGTGGGCGCGAGCGGTTCCTGGCCGACTACCTGCAGTCGGCGCTGTTGTCGCGGCTGTCGCCGACCGAGGTCCAGTTCCTGACCCGGACCGCGGTGCTGGACCGCCTGTCCGGGCCGCTGTGCGACGCGGTCCTGAACACCACCGGCTCGGCGGCGGTCCTTGAGTCGCTGGAGCGGTCCAACCTCCTGGTCGTCCCGTTGGACCGCCAGCGGGCGTGGTATCGCTACCATCCGCTGTTCCGGGAGCTGCTGCGCGGGGAGCTGGAGCGTCACGAGCCCGAGCAGGTGGGTGAGCTCATCCTCCGGGCGGCCCGCTGGTGTCAGGACCATGGCCTGCCCGAGGCCGCGATCGGCTACGCCATGGAAGCCGGCGACGCCGACCTGGCCGCCCGAGGCGTCGAGCAGGCAGCCATCTCGGTCTACCGGAGCGGGCGACTGGCCACCGTCCAGCGATGGTTCGACTGGTTCGACGGCCACGACCGCATCCACCAGTACCCGGCGGTGGCCATGCTGGGCGCCTGGATCCAGGCGCTCGGCGGCCACGCCGCCGCGGCCGAGCGGTGGGCCGATGCCGCCGAACGAGGCTCCTATGTGGGGATGCTGCCGGACGGCAGTGCCTCGATCGAGGGCTGGCGGGCCCTGCTGCGGGCCAAGCTGTGCCGCCACGGCGTGCGGCAGATGCGCGCCGACGCCGAGCTGGCCCTCACGCTGATCCCGATGGGCAGCCTCTGGCGGGCCCCGGCGGAGCTGCTGCTCGGGATCTCCCACCTGCTGGCCGGTGACCTTGGCGCGGCCGATCGGGTCCTGGCCGAGGCGGTCGAGGTCGCCGAGGACACCGGGGCGACCGTCGCCGCCTCCGTCGCCCTGGCCGAGCGGGCCATCCTGGCCATCGGCCGCCAGGACTGGCAGGTCGCCGAGACCCTGGTCGAGCAGGCCCGGTCGGGGATCGCCAGGGCGCACCTGGAGGAGTGTGTGACCAGCCTGGTCCTCTACGCGGCCGGAGCCCGGGTGGCCGTCCACCAAGGGGGCCTCGACCAGGCCGAGCAGGACCTGGCGCGAGCCCGGCAGCTGCGGCCACAGGCCACCCACGCCCTGCCGTACTACTCGGTCCAGGCCCGCCTGGAGCTCGCCCGTGCCCACCTGGCCCTGGCCGACATGGGCGCCGCCCAAGGGGTCCTGCGCGAGGTCGAGGACCTGCTGCGGTGGCGGCCGGATCTCGGCACCCTTGGGCGCCAGGCCAGCCAGCTCCGCGCCCAGCTCGACCAGCTCCGCGGCGATGCCATCGGGGCGGCATCGCTCACCACCGCCGAGCTGCGCCTGCTCCCCCTGCTGGGCACCCATCTCTCCTTCCGGGAGATCGGCCAGCGACTGTACCTGTCCCAGCACACGGTGAAGAGCCACGCCATGTCGATCTACCACAAGCTCGGCGTCTCCTCGCGCGGCCAGGCGGTCCAGCGGGTGCAGGAGATCGGCCTGCTCAGCTAGTGGCGGCCGCCTTGGCCGCCTCCAGGACCCGCTTGCGCTCCAGCTCGGAGGCGCGCAGGGCCTGCTCGACGGCGGCGAGCTGGTCGTCGGTGGCCGGGAGCCCGTAGACCTCGCGGATGAACCGGGCCAGGTCGGCGCGGTAGTCATGGCCCTTGGCCTCGAACTGTCCGGGGATCACGTTGGCGGCGCTCTTCATGTCCACCCCTGGGCGGGCCCGGGTGCTTGTCGTGGACCAAGACCGCACTTCGCCGCGACCTGATCGAACATTGCGGAGTTGCGCTGCTGTCTGGGGCGGTCGGCTTGCCGCTGAGGTGGGTTCGCAACAGCGACCTCAGCCGCGGCGACCATCCCCTGTTCCGGCAATTTGGCAGGTTCACGCTCAAGTGGGGTGAATATGGGACGATACGCCGATGAGCGTGCCCGCAGAGGGTGGGAGCTCCCCGCGGGAGGACCCACCACCACTCCGGCGCCGCCCGCGGATCCGCCTGCTGCTTGGCGTGGTCGGCGTGGTGGTGTTGCTCGTCGGGGGCGCTGGTGGGCTGCTGTTGGAGCGGCAGCGGGCCTATGACCGCAACATCCAGCGGATCCCTGGCGCCTTCCCGGCCGAGTCGGCCCGCCCCGCGCGCGTTCCCGGCCGGGCCCAGAACTGGCTGCTGGTCGGCTCCGACCGCCGGGCCGACCAGGGCACGACCGGCCAGGACGCCAAGCAACCGCTGTGGCGCTATGGCGCCCAGCGCGCGGACACGATCATGCTGGTCCATCTCCCCGCCGACCGCCGGCGCATCTACCTGGTCTCGTTTCCGCGTGACGCCTGGACGCCGATCCAGGGCCACGGGAACGCCAAGCTGAATGCCGCCTTCTCCTTCGGCGGCCCGCCGCTGCTCATCACGACCATGGAGCGACTGACCGGGGTGCGGGTCGACCACTTCGCGGTCCTGGACTTCGAGGGCTTCAGGTCCATGACCGATGCCCTCGGCGGGGTGACCGTGCGGGTGGTCCGGACGGTCAGGGATCCGGCGCGGCAGGTGGTCTGGCCGGCGGGGCGTCATCATCTGGATGGGGCACGGGCGCTCGACTTCGTGCGTCAGCGCCGCAACCTGCCCGGTGGTGACCTGGGTCGCATCAGGCGGCAACATGCCTTCCTCAAGGCGCTGGCCGGCCAGGCGGTGGACAAGGGCACGCTGGCCAACCCGCTCAAGCTCAACGCGTTCCTGGAGGCCTCGACCAAGTCGGTGAGCGTGGATGAGTCGCTGGCCATCTCCGGGCTTCGTTCCCTGGCCCTGCAGTTTCGCTCGGTGCGGGCCAGCGACCTTGTCTTTGTGACCGCTCCGGTGGCCGGGACGGGAACCGAGGGACGCCAGAGCGTGGTCTACCTGGACCGGACCAAGGGCAGACGGCTGTATCAGGCGCTGCGGACCGATACGGTCGCGGCCTACCTGGTCGGCGCTGATGACACCGTCAACCAGGTCGACCAAGTGCACTGACTCCCTGCGACCGAGCCGTCAGGCGACCCGTGGATTCATCGCACCGCTCGAACGGCCGATTCCTCTTCCAGTTGGTCGGTGTCACAGCCAGGGCTGCCATCTTGTCTTATGAGGTGCAGGTGACCCTCAATCAAGGGGTTGATGATGAGGGTGTTTGTGGCATGACCGATCGTGAGCGACTGCTCGACGGGCTGCGGCCGGTCTCCTTCGCGATCGCCTACCGGATGCTCGGCAGCGTCTCCGAGGCCGAGGACGTCGTGCAGGAAGCGCTCCTACGGCTGCATCAGGCGCTTGACGCCGGCGAGCAGATCGCATCTCCGCGCGCGTTCGTCGCCACCGTGACCACCCGGCTGGCGATCAACGAGCTGCGCTCCACGCGCGCCCGCCGCGAACGCTATGTCGGCGAGTGGCTGCCAGAGCCCATGATCACCGACGGCCACGATGATCCGGCCCGGCACGCTGAGACAGCCGATGCGCTGTCGCTGGCCATGCTGGTGGTGCTGGAGAGTCTCTCGCCTGAGCAGCGAGCCGTGCTGTTGCTGCACGAGGTGTTCGACTACCGATATCCGGAGATCGCGGCGATCGTCGGCAAGAGCGAGGACAACGTGCGCCAGCTCGCCAGCCGAGCTCGGCGCCACGTCCAGCAGCGCCGGCCCCGCTTCCAAACGACGCGCGAGCAGCGCGACGAGCTGGCACGACGGTTCTTCGCAGCCGCCGAGCAGGGCGATCTACATGGGCTCGAGGCGTTGCTCGCTCACGACGTGGAGCTGACCGGCGACGGCGGTGGCAAGGTTCCGGCGCTCGCGCGGTCGCTGCGCGGGCGCAACCGTGTCGCGCGCACGCTGATCGGCTGGGTCCGCCTGATCGCCCGCCTTCCGGGCGTGTCGTTGCGCCGCGTCGAGGTCAACGGCGGCCCGGGATGGCTCTTTGTCGACGCACAGCAGCGGCTGATCGGCGTGGGGGCGCTGGACATCGCCGGCGGTCAGATCACAGGCATCAGCGCGATCGTCAACCCCGACAAACTGGCGCACCTCGGGCCAGTCGCAGACTTCGGATCGGTGCTGAGATCGGCGAGACGAACTCCAGCGCAGTACGAGCCAGACGACCAAAGGAGGTCAAGGTGACGAGGCGAGAGAAGGTCGCATTCCCATCAGGCGCCGTTCGCTCTGCCGGCCACCTGTTCCTTCCCGAACCGCAGGCAGGGACCGACGAGCGCCTGCCAGTTGTCATCCTCGCCCACGGCTTCAGCGGCACCATGGACCGCCTGGTCCCCTATGCCGAACGGTTCGCCGCCGGCGGCATCGCCGCCCTGGTCTTCGACTACCGCGGCTTTGGGGAGAGCGGCGGCCAGCCGCGCCAGGTCGTCGACCTCCCCAGCCAGCACGAGGACCTCCGAGCCGCCATCGCCTGGGTTCGGGGACGTGACGACCTGGACCCCGATCGGGTGGCCCTGTGGGGCAACTCTCTGGGCGGGGCGCACGTCGTCTCGGTCGCGGCCGACGACCCCAGGATCGTTGCCGTGGTCGCCCAGATCCCCTTCAACGGCTTTCCCCGACGGGTCGAGGGCCGCTCGACCGCTGCCGGGCTGCGTCTGTTCGGGGCCATGGTCTGGGACTCCATCAAGGGACGACTCCACCTGGAGCCCTTCTACATCCCGATGGTCGCCAAGCCAGGAGAGCTGGCGGTGACCGCGACCCAGGAGGCCGATCGCCACATCCAGACCCTGACCGGGGGCAACGTCACCACCCGGTGGAAGAACCAGGTCGCGCCTCGAGGGCTGCTCCAGATGCTGCGCTACCGGCCCGCGGTGGACGCAGCCCGACTGCAGGCACCCCTGCTGGTGTGCGCCGCCGAGCAGGACCGGGAGGCCCCGGTCGACAGCGCCCGGGCGCTTGCCAACGCCGCCCCGCGCGGGGTGCTGCGGGTCTACCCAGGGACGCATTTCGACTTCTACACCGACCCTGCCATCCGGGATCGGGCACTGGCCGACCAGCTCGACTTTCTCTACCAGCACCTTCAGGCCTCGTCCAAGGTGGCCTGACTGGAATGACGGGAGCCGGGCGGGTTTGCGGTCGCGCCCTGGGGTGGTTGCATCCGTGGCGTCCGTGGGCGGGGCGGGAAGCCGGCGGCGCGGTAGCAGGCGTCGATCAGCTCCATGGTGGCCAAGGCGTCGTCGGCGTCGATGGGCAGCGGGGCGCCGTCGCGGAGGTGGCCCCTGAGCGCCTCCAGCTGGTAGGTGTAGGTGGGGCGGGTGCCGAGCTGCTCGACCCGCCGGCGGCCCTTGGTGGTGATGGTGACCCGGTCGTCCATGCTGGGCAGGGCGAAATTGGCCGCCACCGCCTCGCCCCGATCGCCGACGATCCGGCAGGGCATGCGGACGCCGGCGCCGGCCATGTTGCAGCGGGCGCTGCCGGTCGCCCCGCCGGGGAACTCCAGGTCGGCCTCCAGCCACTCGTCGACGCCGGGGTGGCCGGCCCGCTCGCCGCCGCGGGCGGCGACGACCCGGGGCGGGCCGCCGGCCCAGGGGACGAGCATGCGGTGGGTGTGGAGGCTGTAGCAGCCAAGGTCCATCAGCGCGCCACCGGCCAGCTGCAGCGACCAGCGCGGGTCGTCGTCGGCGGGGGCGGGGATGACCATGTCGACCTCGACGTGGCGCAGCTGGCCCAGTTCGCCCGTGGCCAGGAGCTCGTGGAGGCGACGGGTCACCGGGTGGTAGAGGTAGTGGAAGCCTTCCAGCAGGGTCACGCCGGCCGCGCTGGCGGCGTCGCGGACCTCGCGGGCCTCCTCGGCGTTGCTGGCCGAGGGCTTCTCGGTCAGCACGTGCTTGCCGGCGGCGATGGCGGCCAGGTTCCAGGGGCCGTGGAGGCCGTTGGCGAGCGGGTTGTAGACGACCTCGACCTCGGGGTCGGCCACCACGTCGGCGTAGGTGTCCAGCACCCGCTCGACGGCGTGGCTGGCGGCGAAGGCCTCGGCGCGGCGCCGGTCGCGGGCGGCGACCGCGACGAGACGGTCACCGGTGGCGTGGGCAGGGTCGACGATGGCGAACGCGGCGATCCGGGCGGCGCCGAGGACGCCGATCCGCAGCGGTTCCGTCGGCTGGCCGGCCATCATCGGGTCCCGCGGAGGACCGACCGAAGGTATTCGGCGCTGGTCCACA
>Ga0081538_10005473_pt1 | contig 11405 bp, 12 predicted proteins | sample TabmetS5T2R1_FD_71022 | JGI IMG/M metagenome (GOLD analysis project Ga0081538, IMG submission 71022) | Tabebuia heterophylla rhizosphere microbial communities from the University of Puerto Rico - S5T2R1 | ecosystem: Host-associated > Plants > Roots > Rhizosphere ... | reverse complement strand
CCCCCGCCGTCGACGCGCTGGCCGCGGCGCCGACGCGAATCGTCACCGCCGTGGGCGAGGAATCGCTGAACACCTTCACCGGACGCACGGCGGTGGCCACCGCGGAGCTGCTCGGTCAGCAGGCGACCGTGTTCCCAAGTCACCACGGCGGCTTCCTCGGCGGCGAGTTTGGCTACGCCGGCCAACCCGAAGCCTTCGCCCGCAAACTGCGCGCCGTCCTCGACGGCGAAAACTGAGCGCCGCGGTCAGAAACCGCGATCAGACCTCGGCGCCGAGCTCGGCGAGCTCGGCGCGGAAGAGGAGCTCGGGGTCGAGCCGCATCGACGCGAGGTGGCGATCGAGCTCGAGGCTGAGCAGACCATGCAAGCGCGACCAGAAGACGATGCCACGCAGCAGGATGGCCGGCTCGAGCTGCCGCAAACCGGTGCGCCGTGTCCACGCTTCGATCTCCGCGCGGAGTTCGCCGGTGGGCTGCACTTTCGGCCTGCGAGACCTCGGCAGCCCCTGGAGGGCGTCCAGGACCACGGCCATGGCCCGCTGCGAAGCGGGGACCACGCGCTCGGGCGCCAGCTCGCCTGAGCCGAGGCGCGTCTGGATCGCGAGCCGGTACCGATGCGGCTGTGTTAGGCCCCACGCGCGATACGCGAGCCCAATGGCCCCGAGGCGCTTCGCTGCGGGCTCTCCGGCGTGCTCCTGCGGTGCGCGCTCGAGGGCCTGAGCCAGGTCCTCCCAGGCGTCGACGACGAGGTCCGCCAACAGCTCGTCGCGGCTCCCGACGTAGCGATAGAGCGCAGGGCCGGTCATGCCCAAGTCCTCCTTCGCGATCGCGTTCAAGGACACGCCCTCCACTCCGTGCTCGGCGATCTGGCGCAGCGCGGCGGTCTTGATCTCTTTGCGGGTACGCGCGCGCAGGCGACTGCGGCGGTCCAGCGACTCAGGTAGATACTGCTCGCCGGAGCTGGCCATGCCACCTATCGGCGCTTTCCCCAGCGCGGTCCGCGCCGGCGGCTGACGGCGTCATGCCGCGCTTCGGAGACCGCCGAGGCCGAGCTCGTTACGCAGCCAGAGCATGAATGTCGGGTCTTTGCCCTCCGTCGCGGCATCGAGTTCGACGAAGCGGATGAACAGCTCGGTGTCGGGCAGACGGGCCATGAGCATCTCGAGCGCGCCGGGCTCGGCCCGTCCGGTGGTGAAGATCCGGTACGCCTCGTCGTGCAATTCGATCGTGAGCAGCACCCGGCGGTCGCTCGTGTGCCGCTCGGCCACCCGGCGGGCGAGCACGGCGTGATCGTTTGTGCGAGCCCAGGGAACGTCGCGGCCAGCCCAGTTCATCGAGTCGTGCACGAGCGCTACGAAGCGCAGTGACGAGCGCAGCGGGTCGCCGGGGGCGATTTTGCGGAGGATGGCCGCGACGTGAGCGCCGACGAGACGCTGCGGCTGGCACGTGCTGTGCACCGGAAACGCCCAACCGCGTTGCACATCGGGGTCGCACGCCACCGCCCATTCCAGCTCGTTCTCGGCGCTGAAGCCTGGCACGAGTTGCTTGTCGAAGAGTTTGGGGCCGCAGTCGGCTCGCTCTGATGTGGGCTCTTGCACGGTGGGCCTTTCCGTGGTGGCAGAAAGAAAGGTCTTTCTACCTGAGACAGACCGGTTTGTCTAGTGCTAACCTCTCGCGTCATGAGCGAAGGTGCAACGGCGAAGGTGGAAGCGCAGCCCCGCGAGCGGATCCTGGCGACCTCCTACGAGCTCTTCTCGCGTCGCGGCGTCCGGGACGTGGGCGTGGACGAGGTGATCGACCAAGCCGGGGTCGCCAAGGCGACGCTGTACCGGCACTTCCCATCCAAGGACGAGCTGGTGCTGGCATTCCTCGAGCGCCGCGAGCGGCTCTGGACGCAGGACTTCGTCTTCGCGCAGGCGAAACAGCGCGGCGACACCCCCGAGGAACAGCTTCTCGCGATCTTCGACGTCTTCGACGAGTGGTTCCGGCGCGACGACTTCGACGCATGCTCGTTCATCAACGTCCTGCTCGAGATGGGCTCCGCGCATCCGACCGGAGAGGCGAGCGTGCGCTACCTGGAGAACATCCGTGCCGGCGTGCGCGAACTGGCCGAGCAAAGCGGCATCCGAGACACCGACTCGTTCGCGCGCTCGTGGCACATCCTGATGAAGGGCTCGATCGTCTCAGCCGCCGAGGGCGACGCCGAGGCGGCCCAGCGGGCCAAGCGGCTCGCCCGCCTGCTCATCGACGAATACCGCTAGGTCTCGCCACCGAGCTGGGCGAGCTCGGCCCGGTAGAGGAGCTCGGGATCCAGCTGCATCGAGAGCAGGTGACGGTCGAGTTCCAGGCTGACCAGGCCGTGCAGGCGCGACCAGAAGAGAACGCCGTGCAGGAGCGTGGCGGGCGGCAGCCGCTGACCGCCGACGCGTTCGGTCCAGGTGGCGAGCTCTGCGCGCAGATCCGCGGGCGGTACGAGCTTCGGACTGCGGGCTTTGGGCAGGCCGGCGATGGCGTCGAGAATCACCGCCATGCCGCGCTGAGCCGCGGGGATCACGCGCTCGGGAGCCAGTTCTCCTGAGCCGAGCGGCGTCTGGACGGCGAGCCGGTAGCGGTGCGGTTCTGCGGTGGCCCATGCGCGGTATGCGAGCCCGATCGCCCCGAGGCGTCTAGAGGGCGACACCCCGGCGTTCTGCTCGGCAGCATGCTCGAGCGCGTCGGCGAGATCTTCCCAGGCGTCGACCACCAGGTCCGCCAGGAGCTCATCGCGGTTCGTCACGTAGCGATAGAGCGCAGGGCCGGTCATCCCCAGCTCCTTGGCGATCGCGTTCAACGAGACACCGTCCACGCCGTGCTGGCCAAGCTGGCGCAGCGCCGCCGCCTTGATCTCAGCGCGGGTCCAGGCACGCAGGCGGGCTCGGCGGTCGAGCGTCGCCTCGTCGGAGGTGATCTCCTGCTGGTGGGAGGCCATCGCGGTGAGCCTAGCTGGTGGAACGGACGTTACTTGACATCGCTTTCGTTAGAAACTATAACACTAGCCAAGACTACTAACGAAAGGCACCGAAATGTCCGGCTCTTCGCGCGAACAGCCCCCCTCCTCCGAAGCTCTCGATCCGCGCCGTTGGCTTGCGCTTGCGCTGTTGGCGGTGGCGCAGTTCGTCGTCGTTCTGGACGCGTCGATCATGAACATCGCGCTGCCGTCGATCGGCACGGACCTTGATGTCTCCCAGGAGAGCCTGTCCTGGATCATCAACGCCTACGTCCTGACCTTCGGCGGTTTTCTGCTGCTGGGCGGGAGGCTCGCCGACCTGCTGGGCCGGCGCCGGGTATTCGTCGCCGGGCTGGTGCTGTTCGCCGCCGCGTCGCTGGCCGGTGGGCTGGCGTCGTCGTCCTCGCAGCTGATCGCCGCTCGCGCCGTGCAGGGACTGGGCGGGGCGTTGCTCGCCCCGGCGGCGCTGTCGATTCTGACCACCCTGTTCCCGGCCGGCGCCGAGCGCAACAAGGCGCTCGGCGTGTGGGGAGCGGTGGCCGGGTCGGGCGGTGCGGCCGGGGTGCTGCTCGGCGGCGTGATCACCGAAGCGCTGGGCTGGGAGTGGGTGCTGTTCATCAACGTGCCGATCGGCATCGCCGCGGCGCTGCTGTCGTACCGCCTGATCGCCGAGAGCCGCGCCGAGGTCGCGAAGCGCAGTTTCGACCTGCCCGGCGCCGCCACCGTCACCACCGGCCTCACCGCCGCCGTGTACGGGATCGTCGAGGCCGAGTCGAACGGCTGGACCTCGACCAGGACGCTCGGGGTTTTCGCCGCCGCCGCTGTGCTGCTGGGCGCGTTCTTCGTGATCGAGCGGCGCGCCGCCGCGCCGCTGGTGCCGTTCCGGATCTTCCGCCTGCGGACCGTGGCGGGCGCGAACGTGACGATGCTGCTGGTTGGCGCCTCGATGTTCGCGTTGTTCTACTTCCTGTCGCTCTCGATGCAGCAGGTGCTCGGCTACTCGGCGCTCGAGACGGGACTGGCGCAGCTGCCGCTAGCCGGCACGCTCGTGCTGGCCGCAGGGGCTATCGCCCCGCTGGTCACCCGCGTGGGCAGCAAGCCGGTTACGCTGGCCGGGCTGGTGCTGTTCGCCGTCGGGCTGGCCTGGTTCTCACGCATGCCGGCCGACGCCGACTTCGTCGCCGACCTGCTCGGCCCCTCGCTGGTCGTGGCGGTCGGGCTGGCCGCCACCTTCGTCTCGCTCACCGTCAGCGCCGTCGACGGCATCGCCGAAAACGAGTCGGGGCTTGCCAGCGGGCTGATCAACACGAGCCAGCAGATCGGCGGCGCGCTCGGCCTCGCCGTGCTGACCGCCGTCGCGACAGGGCGCACCGAGCGCGTGGCGGGCGAGGTTGCACCGGCCGTGGCCCTCAACGAGGGCTTCCAGGCCGCCCTGCTCGTGGCCGCCGCGATCGTCGTCGTCGCCGTGGTGCTGACCGCCGTGTTCGCGCGCGGCTCACGGCCGGCGCGGGCCGAGGATCCTGCCCTGGGCCGCGGCCTCGCGAGCGCGTGCTGCCAGCCGCGCACTGCGGTGCCTGCCGCACAGCGCCCGGAGCCCCAGGCCGCCCCGGTCGCCGAGCAGGACGAGCCCTTGCCCCGCGTGCTCGCCCCGCAGGGAGAGTCCGGGTGAGCCCGACCACCACGACAGATGGGCGCGAGGTCCTCGACGAGGACCTCGTGCCGGGTTTCAGGCCTCAGAAGTTCCACGTCGCGACCGGCACTGACGAAGGGAATCTCGTGACCGCCTCCGATGGCCTCGTCACGCTTCTCGGCCGGCCTGGAACAGCCGCCGACTCCGCGCGTGACTTCCTGACGCGCAACGGGGTTGCGCTGCGCTGGATCGACCTCGATCGCGACCCCCTGGGGCCGATGCTGCCACACGAGGAGCTCGACGCGGCCTCGCTTCCGCTGGCGATATTCGCCGACGGCAGCCGCCTCGAGGCGCCTCCGACGTACATCGAGCGCACAGCCGGCCTCGACTTCTCGACGCTGGAGCGAGCCCGAGAGTCGAGGACCTGGCATGCCGATCTGGCGAGGGGCGCCGGGCTCCCCACCCACCCGAGGCACGACCGGTACGACCTCCTCGTTGTCGGCGCCGGCCCGGCGGGCCTCACCGCGGCTGTCTACGCCGCCTCAGAGGGCCTACGCACGCTCATCGTCGAGATGCACGTACCGGGCGGACAGGCGGGAACGAGCTCGAGGATCGAGAACTACCCGGGCTTTCCGGACGGGATCGGCGGCGGGGAGCTCGCCGCCCGGACCTATCGCCAAGCCCGCCGTCTTGGCGCCGAGTTCCTGATCGGCGCGGGCGCCCTCGCCGCGGCCGGTGGCGCGGACGGGACGATCGAGGTCGAGCTGGCCAGCCGCACCACCGTCCGCACTCGCAGCGTCATACTCGCCTTCGGGGTTGCATACCGCCTGCTCGAGGCCACGGGTGTCGACAGGCTGATCGGGCGCGGCGTCCACTACGGGGCCGCACCGGGCGAGGCGCCGGCCTACCGCGACCGCCGTGTGGCAATTGTGGGGGCGGCCAATTCCGCCGGGCAGGCCGCCCTCTCCCTCGCCGATCACGCGGCGGAGGTCACGATGCTCGTGCGCGGCGACTCGCTCGAGCGCAAGATGTCGCGCTACCTCGTCGAGCGCATCGAGGAGCACGGCCGCATCGTTGTGCTGACCGAGACCAAGGTGAAGGAGGCTCGTGGCCGGGAACGGCTCGAGGAGCTAGTGATCGACGGCCCGCGGGGAGAGACGACGGTTCCCGCGGACGGACTGTTCGTCCTCATCGGGGCCGCGCCGCTGACGGCGGCGATCGCCGACTGGCTGCGCCTCGACGACCGCGGCTATGTCCTCACCGGCCCCGATCTGCGCCAGGCCTCGGGCGGATCGGGGTGGCCGCTCGACCGCGATCCGTTCCATCTCGAGACGAGCCAGCCGGGCGTTTTCGCGGCCGGGGACCTGCGCCACGGCTCGATCAAACGAGTGGCGTCAGCCGTCGGCGAGGGAGCGATGGCCGCCTCGCTCGTCCACTCATTCCTGGCTGCGGCCTGACAAGGTCCGATTCGCCAGTCACCGAAGGAGAGGAGGGAGCGATGCCGCTCTATCTATCGAGATTCAGCTACACGCCGGAGACCTGGGCCAGGCTGATCGGTAACCCGGAGGACCGTCGACAGGCCGCCCAGTCGTACATCGAGTCGGTCGGTGGACAGCTCCACGGGTTCTGGTACGCGTTCGGCACGCACGACGGCTACACCCTCTGGGAGGCCCCCGACAACGTGTCCATGGCCGCCGTGGCGCTGGCGATCAGTGGCGGCGGTGCGCTCAGCTCGCTTGACACGACAGTCCTCCTCACCGTCGACGAAACGATCGACGCCCTGCGCAAGGCCGAGCAAGTCCAATACCGAGCGCCCGGCGCGTAGCGGCGGCGCCCGTCAGCCGGGCGGGGGCATCCACGCCGCGCTCATGTCAACCCGCTTGCCGCTGAAAGGCACGCCCTCCGCCTCGAGCAGACGGCGCTGCCGATCGCCCTGAGCGAGGGTGCCGTCGGCCCGGACGACGCGCTGCCAGGGGACGTCCGGGTCGTGGCAGCCGGCGAGCACCCTGCCGGCGAAGCGCGGTGCGCCGGGTGCGAGATCGCCGTAGGTGGTGACGAAGCCCTCCGGGATCGAGCGCACGCGGCGCAGCACCTCGGCCGCGCGCTGCTCGTCCACTCAGAGGGCCGCCACGGCGTCCGCGATCGGGACGTCCCCGGCGAGCACGTCGAAGGTGACACCGATCGTGTTCGGCGCGGCGAGCACGGCCGCGAGCGTCGCGGCCACGTCGTCGCGTGGGATCGTCCCCCTGCCGATGTCGTGCCCGGCGCGGATGCGTCCGGTGCCCGGCTCGTTGGTCAGCCCGCCGGGCCGCACGATCGTCCACGCGAGCCCGCTGCTCTCGAGCCGCTCGTCCGCCTCTGCCTTGGCCTCCTGATAAGGCCGCATCGCGGCGGACGCCCTCGCGGGGTCGCCTGCGCCGATCGCGCTCACCATCACGTAGCGCGCGATGTCGCGGCGCTCCGCCGCCTCCATCAGCTTCACCGCCGCGCCCAGGTCGACCGTCTTCTTGCGCTCAGGTCCGCTGCCCGGGCCGGCGCCGGCCGCGAACACGACAGCGTCCGCCCCCTCGACGAAGGGGGCGAGGTCGTCCTCGGCCTCCATGTCGCAGATCACCGGCTCCGCGCCCACCTGCTCGAGATCGGCGGCCTGATCGGGATTGCGGATCAGCCCGCGCGCGCGATCCCCACGAGCCGCGAGCCGGCCGAGCAGCCGCAGCGCGACCTGTCCATGTCCTCCTGCCACAACGACGTCCATGGTTTGCAGACTACGCGGAGCGCCGCAGACGCAGGCGCACGCGCGCGCCCTTGCGCGAGTCGGCGAACCAGATCTGGCCGCCGTGCGCCTCGACTATCGCGCGGCAGATCGTGAGGCCGAGCCCGGTGCCCTCGCCGGCTGCGCGCGCCGCGCCCGCGCCGCCGCGGTAGAACGGCTCGAAGGCGCGTGCCCGGTCCTCGGGCGACAGGCCCTCGCCGCTGTCCGCCACCTCGATCTCGACGCTGGTGCCGTTGGCCTCGGCGAACACCGTGACGCTGCCGTCAACGGGCGTGTGGCGGATGGCGTTCTGGATCAGGTTGAAGAGCACGCGCTGCAGCTTCTCGGGATTCGCCTGGGCGGGAGCGAGGTCTCGCGGCACCGAGGCCTCGACCGCCACACCCTCGGCGCTCGCCTGGGGGCGCATGGCGGCGACGGTCTCTGCGACCAGCTCGTCGAGATGGACCTGCTGCATCGACCACTCGATGTCTCCCGCCTCGAGCCGGGAGAGCTCGAAGAGGTCGTCGATCAGCGCAGTGAGCGTGCGGATGTGAACCGACATCTGCTCGAGGTAACGCGCCCGCGTGTCCCGGTCCACGAGCTCGTCCTCGATCGCCTCGGAGAGGAGACGCAGCGAGGTCAGCGGGGTGCGCAGGTCGTGGCTGACAGCCGCTACCAGGTCGCGGCGGGCGCTCTCGGCGGCATCGCGCTGGGCGATCACGTCACGCGAGAGCAGCCAGGTCGCGTAGGCCGTGAGCCCGCCCGCGAGCAGCAGTAGCAGGGACATCACGAGCGCGTCGTGGCCGGAAATGAACATCAGCAGCGCAACCACGCCGACGCCCACGGTCACGAGCCCGATCGTCAGCGCCACGGCCCATCCGAACTGGCGCCCCAGCGACCCGCTCGCCCGCCGCCGCCTCACGAGCAGGTGGGCGGCGACGATCGCCGGCGCACCCGAGGCGAACATGAAGAGGCCCATCAGCATGCCGTCCTCGGGCTTGTAGGCGAGCCCGATCACGAGCCCGCCAAGCGCGGCAGCGAGGGCGAGGGCGGCGAGCGCGCGAGCGGCCGTCACGGCTGGAAGCGGTAGCCCACGCCCCACACCGTCTGAAGCCAGCGCGGCTTCGAGGGCTCCTCCTCGATCTTCTCGCGCAGGCGCCGCACGTGGACGGTGACGGTGGAGGTGTCCGTGTAGAAGCTGTACTGCCACACGAGGTCCATCAGCTGATCGCGCGAGAAGACCTGCCCGGGGTGGCGGACGAAGTGCAGCAGCAGGTCGTATTCGCGCAGCGTCAGCTGGACCTCCTCCCCGCGCACTGTCACGCGCCGCCCCACGGGATCGAGGACGAGGTCCTCGAACTCGACCGGTTCCTCGAGCTCGGGCGACTGGTCCACGCGCCGGAGCACGGCGTCCACGCGCGCCACCAGCTCTGCCGGCGAGAACGGCTTGACCACGTAATCGTCGGCGCCGAGGCGCAGCCCGATGATGCGATCCGAGTGCTCTCCGCGTGCGGTCAGCAGGATCACCGACACGCGCTCGCGCTCGCGCAGGCGGCGCATCACCTCGAGTCCGTCCATCCCCGGCAGCATGAGGTCGAGCACCACGAGGTCCGGGCGCGTCCGGCCGGCGATAAGTAGCGCGTCTGGACCATCGGCGGCGACGTGGGTGGCGTAGCCGGCGCGCTCGAGGTAGCGCGAGACCACCTCGGTGATAGTGGGTTCGTCGTCGACCACAAGGATCGAGCCGCGCTTGCGCTCGTCCATCTGCCGATTGTGGCAGCGCGGTGGGGCGTCCGGGCCGCGCGTAAGGAGCCTGTAACCGGGGGACCCGGTCGAGCAGCCGCGCGTGGTGGCCTGCCGCTACGCCGGCTGCTGAGCGAGCATCGGGTAACAGGGTCCCGCCACGCCGAGCTTCTCGAGCAGGTACAGCCACAGCTCGCTGCGCGTGGGGAACGCGGGCACGGCGTGGAACAGGCGCTCGAGGGGGACCTCGCCGACCACCGCGATCGTGGCCGCCTGCAGGAACTCGGCCACCTCGGGGCCGGTGAAGGTCGCTCCCACGATCACGCGCCGGTCCTGGTCGACAACGAGCCTCGTCGTGCCGGGCGCGGTGTCGCGCCCATAGAACGAGGCGCTCGCGCTGCCCTGGGTCGGCACGTCCGCGGGGATCACGTTCAGGCCCGCCGCCCGAGCCGCTGCCAGCGTGTAGCCGACGGCCGCCACGTGCGGGTCGGTGAAGATCACGCGCGGCGCACGCTCGCGGTCGGTCACGAGACAGGTGTTGTCCTCCCCCAGGATCACGTCGGCCGCGACGCGCGCCTGGTACTTCCCCATGTGGGTCAGCAGTGCCCGGCCGTTCACGTCGCCTATCGCGTAGAGCCAGTCGTTTGCCCTCATCTGATCGTCGACCTCGATCGGCGCCCCCGGCTCGAGTCCGACGGTCTCGAGCCCGAGGTCGTCGGTGTTTGGGAGCCGGCCGATGGCAACCAGCAGCTGGTCGCCTCGAAGCGGCCCGCCCGTGTCCAGTTCGAGCTCGACCTGGCCGTCCTGCGAGCGCACCGCGGTCGCCTTGACGCTCAGGTGCACGTCCACGCCGTGCTCCTCGAGCGCGCCCTGGACGTCGTCGCTGGCGAAGGGCTCCTCGCGCGGTATCAGCCGGTCGCTTGCCGCCACCAAGCTGACCTGGCTGCCGAACGAGCTGTAGGCCTGTGCCATCTCCACCCCGACGACCCCGCCGCCGAGGATCAGGAGACGCTCGGGCGGCTCCTTGGCGGTCGTCGCCTCGCGGTTCGTCCAATAGGGAGCCTCCTGCAGGCCCGGAATCGGGGGGATCCGCGGCCTGCTCCCCGTGGCGACGATGACCGCCCGCCGCGCTGTGAGGGTCTCGTCTCCGTTGCTGACGCGGCGCTCGCCGTCGAGCCGTCCCGCGCCGCGCACGATCGCGACGCCGCGATCGCTGAGCCAGGGCTCCATGTGCGAGTCGTCGAGCCCGTGGATGATCTCGTCGCGCCGGTCAAGTACAGCCTGCACGTCAAGCCCGCCGCTGACGGTCTCGGCCACACCCGGGATGCGGCGCACCTCCGCCAGCAGCTCCCCCGGCCTCAGCATCGACTTCGAGGGCATGCAGGCGTAGAAGGAGCACTCGCCCCCGATCAGATGGGACTCGACGATCGCGACCTCGAGGTCTGCTTCTCCCAGCCTCCCGGCCGCCACCTCCCCGGCGGGGCCGGCGCCGAGGATGATCACGTCGAATTCGCGCTCGCTCATGGCGGCAAAGTACCTCCCGTGGGCGAGCCGTTACACGCGGGCCCGGTCCGCGCGGGCCTCGATCAGCGGAAAGTAGGAAGTGCCACTGTTTACTTTTCCGGGCAGCCGCGTTAGCTTGCCGGCATGGCCACGGCAGACCCGCTCGTAAAGCCCGACCATGGCGCCAGCCGCAAGCACTTCATCTTCACCGAGGAGCACGATCAGCTCCGCGAATCGATCCGCTCGTTCGTTCTCAAGGAGCTGGCCCCGCACGCGGTCGAGTGGGAGGAGACCACCTTCCCCGACTCCGTCTTCCGCCGCATGGGCGAGCTCGGCTTCCTGGGTCTGTCCTATCCGGAGCAGTACGGCGGCCAGGGAGGCGACTACTTCTGCAACATCGTGCTGGCCGAGGAGATGTCACACGCCGGGTCGGGCGGACTGGCAATGGGCGTGGCGGTTCACACCGACATGGCCACCCCGCCGGTCTTCCTCTTCGGCACCGAGGAGCAGAAGCAGGAGTGGCTCGTGCCGGCGATTCGCGGCGAGAAGATCTCCTGCCTCGGGATCAGCGAGCCCGACGCCGGCAGCGACGTGTCGGGGATCAAGACGCGAGCGGTGCGCGACGGCGACGAGTGGGTCATCAACGGCACGAAGACCTACATCACGAACGGGCATCGGGCCGACTTCATCGTGCTGGTCACCAAGACCGACCCCGACGCCGGCTACGACGGCTTTTCGCTCTTCCTCGTTCCGATGGACAGCCCCGGCGTCGTCCGCGAGAAGAAGCTCGAGA
>Ga0081538_10005472_pt1 | contig 11405 bp, 11 predicted proteins | sample TabmetS5T2R1_FD_71022 | JGI IMG/M metagenome (GOLD analysis project Ga0081538, IMG submission 71022) | Tabebuia heterophylla rhizosphere microbial communities from the University of Puerto Rico - S5T2R1 | ecosystem: Host-associated > Plants > Roots > Rhizosphere ... | reverse complement strand
ACGCTCACCGAGCAGTCACAACCCAACTCCACGTGGATCGCGGCCGGGATACTCGTCCAATGAGGCACTGGCCTTCGAGGCGGTCGACCAGCCGCCGCAGGGCCAGGAACTCCTCGGCCAGGGTCGCGTCGGCCAGCCGGTCCAGGTCTTGGGCGGCGAGGGCGTCGACGTCGGCCGCGAGCGCCTGCAGTTCTTCCGGCAGGCTGTCCGAACACCTGTTCGAGTCCATGGCCGCAACCTATCAGGCCTGCGCCAGAACACAAGCACCCAGCCGCAATCTGGGGAAACGTCCCTTCCTTGCCCCAGCCCGACGACGTTAAGGCGTCGCGCCCTTGCCGGGACGGCGCTCGGGCAGCTCGCCGGAGACAACGCGCCTGGCGGTGGCCCCGCTGCCCGACTTCTCGCCGGTCACGAAGGCGGTGTCGCCGACCTTGAGCTCGGCACTCGGGGCGGGCTCGTTGCGGAACCCGTAGCGGGTGTCGCCGTTGAGGGTGAAGCGGGTCTCGACCCCGTCGGAGCTCTTCACCGTGATCGCGTCCTTGGACAGCGCGCTCACCTCGCCGCTGGCCATGACCAGGGTCTTGACGCCCTCCTGGGTCTGCACCGTCACCTCGCCGTGCAGCACCCGCCGGCCCAGCCCGTGCCGGAAGCCGAAGCCTCGGCCGAGCGCCTTGGCCCGCGCCTTGTCCGCCTTGGTCCCGCCGGACGGCGCCCGGGTCGTGGAGGTCGTGCTCTGGGCCAGCGCCGCCCCTCCGGCCGACACCAGCAGCACTCCGGCCACCACCCAGCCGAGCCATCGTGTTCGCCTGCCGAATCCCCGCATCGGTCCACCTCGTCGTCGCCGTGATCCGTTCTGGGCATCCTGGCCGGCCCAGGTTGGCGAAAGGGACCGGCGGAGGTTCGAGGTTGGTAAAAGCTTCCGATGGGCCACGGCTCGGTAGTTCTACGCAGGCGACACGTCGCGAGCCCTGTGACCAGGAACTATTGCCCGCCTGGGATGAGGGCGCTGGTTTGCCCGAAATGGGGTCGGGTAGGAGGGGGCCGGTTGGAACCCAAGCCATCGACAAGCCGTCCAGCTTGAGGGAAGGGGGTGTGACGATGCGTGACGACGAGCGCCGTGCCGACGAGCAGCAGACCGACGAGCGGGAGACCTACGAGCGCCCGACGCTGACGCCGGCCGGCTCCTTCACGAAAATGACCGGTCTCAACGGGCAAGGCCCGAAGGACACGCTGTTCAAGCATCAGCTTCTCTGAGCGTCGTCAGCAACCACGGCGCACAACCGCCGGATCCGGGTGGCGGCGAGCAACAGCGCCGCCACCCGGATCCGCGCCTTGCGAGCCTTCCCACCGCCGACAACCGGATCCCCATGCCCCCACACCTCCCCCGCCCAGCTTCATGATGGCCAGGCTCTCCTGGCTCGACCGCCTGCCGCTCTGGTTCGTCGCCCTTCCCGATGACAAGGCGGCCGGCTCGGTGGCTGCCTCGTTGCGGGCGTACGTGACCCGGGAGCTGGCCCACCCGTCCGGCCGACCCTGGCTCCTCGGGCGATGGCCCGAGGGCATGGTGACCACCGGCCGGGCCGGAGGCGTAGCCATCGCCCTCGTCGGCCAGCACCTGGCCACAGCCGAGGGGCTCACCGAGGCCGCCGGCCGGATCCGGGCCGTGGGCGACCTCGACCGGCTGGCCGCGTCGCTGCTCGGCAGCTCCCACCTGGTCGCCTCGGTCGACGGGCGGGTGCGGGTCCAGGGCACGGTCACGGGGGTCCGACGAGTGTTCTCCGCCCAGGTCGGTGGTGTTCCGGTGGCCGCCGACCGGGCCGACCTGCTCGCCGGCCTGCTGGACGGCGGCGTCGACGAGCAGCGGCTGGCCCTGCACCTGCTGGAGCCGCACATCCTCTACCCGCTGGCCGGGCAACCGGTCTGGCGGGGCGTGGAGGTCCTGGCCACCGACCACTACCTGGTGCTCGACGGCGATGGGCGCCGACGGTCGTTCAGGTGGTGGTCGCCGCCCGAGCCGGTGGTGCCGATGGCCGAGGGCGCGCCGGCGCTACGCGCGGCGCTGTCGGCCGCGGTCGACGCCCGGGTGCGCGGTCGCCAGCTGGTCAGCTGCGACCTGGGCGGGCTCGACTCGACCTCGGTGTGCTGCCTGGCCGCCCGCGGGGAGGCCAAGGTCGTCGCCTACACCGCGGCCACCAGGGACCCACTCGCCGACGACGTCGCCTGGGCCGGCCGGACGGTGACCGCGCTCGGCGCCGTCGAGCACCAGGTCATCGCGGCCGAGGAGATGCCACTGGTGTTCCACAACCTGCACGCCCCGGCCGAGCCGCTGGACGAGCCGTTCAGCGCCGCCACCGAGCGCGAGCGGTGGCTCATCATCGCCAGGCGGGCGGCGGCGCGGGGCTCGCGGCTGCACCTGACCGGCTTCGGCGGGGACGAGCTGCTGTACGGGTCGATCGCCCACCTGCACGCGCTGGCCAGGATCAGCCCGCGGGCCACCCTGCGCCAGCTCCGCGGCTTCGCGGCCAAGTACCGGTGGCCACGCGGCCGCCTGCTCCGGCAGCTGTCCGACCGCAGCTCCTATCCCCAGTGGGTGGCCCGCGTGGCCGACACCCTCACCGAGCCCAAGCCGCCGCTGAACGAGCCGTTGCTCGACTGGGGGTTCCCGCCCCGGCTGCCGCCATGGGCGACCCCAGCCGCCGTCCAGACCGTGGCCGAGCAGATCCGCGCCGAGATCCCGACCGCCGCGCCCATGGGCCACGGGCGCGGCCAGCACCGGGAGCTGGAGACGATGCGGTTCGTCTCCCGCCTCGCCCGCCAGTTCGGCCAGCTGGCCGAGGGCATCGGGGTCACCATGGCCGCGCCCTACTACGACGACCGGGTGGTCGAGGCTGGCCTGGCCGTCCGCCCCCTGGAACGGGTCACCCCCTGGCGCTACAAGCCGCTGATCGTGGAGGCCATGCGGGGCATCGTCCCCGACGAGAGCCTCAGCCGCGAGACCAAGGCCAACGGCTCCGGCGACGAGGAGCCAGGGCTGCGGCGGCACCGCGCCGACCTGCTGGCGTTGTTCGAGGACTCCCGGCTGGCCCGCCTGGACCTGATCGACGCCGGCGCGCTGCGTCACCTGCTCAGCGGCCCGCTCCCACCTTCCCTGCAATTCGGCGCGCTGGACCAGACCGTGGCCTGCGAGGCCTGGCTCCGGTCGCTGGAGCGCGCCACCGTGCCGTCCTAGGAGCGACATGACATGAGGCTGCGCGACGGCGTGTCAACAGCCGACACCGAGTACGGGACCGTGCTGCTGGACGAGTCCAGTGGCCAGTACTGGAACCTCAACCCCACCGCCGCCGAGATCCTACGATTGCTGCTGGACGGCGGCACCCCGGCCGAGGCGGTGCGGCAGGTCACCGAGCAGTACGCGGTGGATGCCGACACCGCCGGCCGGGACGTGGGGGAGCTGGTCGACGGGCTCCGCTCGGCGGGCCTGCTGGAGCCAAAGGAGCGCCCATGAGCATGCCCGAGGCCGTCTTCCACCAGCCGCGGTCGGTGCCACTGCCCCGGCGCGCCGTCGCCTATGCCGTGGTGGGGGCCGCTCGGCTGCTCGCCACCCAGCCACCGCGGCGGATCCGCGCCGTCCTCGCCCAGCTCCGCCGGGGCGCCACCCCGGCCACCTTCGACCAGGCCCAGACGGCGCGGGACACGGTGGTGGCGGTCAGCCTGCACTGCGCGGCCAGGGAGGGCTGCCTCGCCCGGTCGCTGGCGACCGTGCTGCTGTGCCGCCTGGGCGGCCGCTGGGCGACCTGGTGCGTGGGCGCCCGGCGGATGCCGCCGTTCGGCGCCCACGCCTGGGTGGAGGCCGAAGGGCGGATGGTGGGGGAGGACTACCCGCCCGACTACTTCCGCACCTTCTTCACCGTGCCCCGGCGGCCGTGACCGACCAGACGACCTCCGTTGGCGGCGCCGAAGCGCCGCCTGACGTCCTCCCGGCCCGGCGGGTGCGCCAGCAGCCCGCCTGGCGGCTGCTGCTGGCCCACGTCAGCCCGCACCGCTGGACCCTGCTCGGCGGGGGACTGCTCGGCTTCCTCGGCGGCCTGACTGTCCTGGCCCAACCGTTGGTCGCCAAGCTGGTCGTCGACAGCCTCGGAGGGCAACGGTCGCTGCTCGGCCCGGTCGCGCTGCTGACCGCGCTCACGGTCGGCGGCGCGCTGCTCACCGCAGCCGGGACCTACGTGCTCGGGCGGACCGCCGAGAGCGTGGTCCTGACCGCCCGGCAGCGGCTGATCTCGCAGCTGCTGCGGCTACGGGTGGGCGCCCTGGATCGGCTCAAGCCGGGCGACCTGCTCGCCCGGGTGACCTCCGACACCACCCTGCTGCGCAGCATCAGCACCTACGGGCTGGTCAACTCGGTCAACGCGGCGTTCATGCTGGTCGCCTCCGTCGTCCTCATGGGCATGATCGACATGGTGCTGCTGGCGGTGACGCTGGTCGTGCTGGCCCTCAACGGGCTGGCTGTGCTGGTGGTGGTCCCGCGCATCCGGCGGGCCAGCGAGCGGTCCCAGGCGGCCGTCGGCGGCATGGGATCGGCCCTGGAGCGGTCGCTCGGCTCCTTCCGGACGGTGAAGGCGATGGGCGCCGAGGAGCGCGAGATCCAGACCGTGCGCTCCGCGGCCCGGCGGGCATGGCAGCGAGGCGTCGAGGTGGCCGGCTGGACGGCGCTGATGGAGGCGTCCGCCGGGCTGGCCGTGCAAGTGTCGTTCCTGGCCGTGCTGGGCGTGGGCGGGGCCCGGGTGGCCGGTGGGGCGCTGCCGGTGTCGTCGCTGATCGCCTTCCTGCTGTACCTGTTCCTGCTCAGCGAGCCGATCACCGCGCTGGTCAACGGCGTCGGCCAGCTCCAGGCGGGGCTCGCCGCCGTGACCCGGCTGCGGGAGGTGCAGGCGTTGCCCGTCGAGCCGAATCCCGCCCGGGTCGAGCCCACCCGCCCATTCTGGTCGGGGGCGCCGGCTTCGGTCGCCTTCCGCGAGGTCTGGTTCCGCTACGGCACCGGTAACGACGCCCCCTGGGTCCACCGGGGCCTCTCCTTCGAGCTGCCCGCCGGCGGCATGGCCGCCATCGTGGGCCCATCGGGCACCGGCAAGACGACGCTGTTCGCGCTGCTCGAGCATTTCTACGAGCCCCAGAGCGGCACCGTGGCGGTCGACGGACGCGACGTCCGCGCCTGGTCACTACGGGAGTTGCGGGCCGCCATCGGTCATGTCGACCAGGACGCCGAGGTCCTCGCCGGAACCCTGCGGGACAACCTACGGCTGGCCGCGCCCGGCGCCGACGACGACGAGCTGGAGGCCGTGCTCACCCTCACCCGCCTGGACGGCCTGCTGGACCGCCTGCCCGACGGCCTGGACACGGCGGTCGGGCACCGCGGCGTCACCCTGTCCGGGGGCGAGCGGCAGCGCCTCGCGATCGCCCGGGCCCTGCTGCGCCGGCCCCGCCTGCTGCTGCTCGACGAGGCCACCTCGCAGCTGGACGCGGTCAACGAGCTGGCCCTGCGCGACCTGATCGAGGCGGTGGCCCTGACCACCACCGTCCTGGTGATCGCCCACCGGCTGTCCACCGTCACCGGCGCCGACCGGATCCTGGTTCTGGAGGCCGGCCGGGTCCGCGCCCAGGGCACCCACGAGGAGCTGCTGGCCACCGACGAGCTGTACCACCGGCTGGCCACCACCCAGCTGCTGGCCGCCACCCCCTGAGCCTGACGAGCAAGCAGCATTCCAACCAAATTTGCTTGCCCTAATTGAGAAACTCCAGCCGACATGCTACCTACGCGCATTTACGAGCGGATTTGCCTTTCACGCCGTCTTGTGGCTAACTACCGCGTCGGTGCTCACCCGGTCCCCGTGGCGCGCCCCAATCCCCTTCGGTGACGTTCCCCGCTGCCACACCCCCGCAGCGTGGGAGAAAGGCTGGCGCACGTGAAGCGGAAACTGGCGACGACCCTGGTCCTGACCACGGCCCTGGTCCTCTCCATGCTCGCCACCTTCTCCGCCGCCCGCCCGGCGGCGGCGGCATACGACGACCCCGACACCCCCACGACGAAGTGGCCGATCGACGGCGTTCCCACCAGCTACAACGACAACGTCGTGGTCAAGTGGGACGACGAGCTGCTCCAGACCATCCGCGACAACCCGGGCGGCACCGGCCCGACCATCACCGCCCGGGCCATCGCCGTGCTCCACACCGCCATCTACGACGCCTGGGCGGCCTACGACGGGACCGCCGACGGCGTCCACTACACCGGCAAGGCAACGGGGACTGTGAACCCCGGGGACAAGGAGAAGGCGATCAGCTTCGCGGCCCACAAGACGCTCACCTGGCTGTTCCCGGGCCGGGCCGCCCTCGACGTCGACCCCAGCCCCGACGCCGTGTTGGGCGAGTTCGACGCGCAGATGCTGGAGCTGGGTTACGGCCTGAACGACACCTCGCCGCCGGCCACGATCGGCCGTGACGCCGCTCAGAAGACCATCGACTACCGCGGCACCGACCGCTCCAACCAGGCCAACGGCTACGCCGACACCACCAACTACCAGTCGGCCAACACCTGGGACAAGGTCAACGTTGCCTGGAAATGGCAGCCGCTGTGCGTGCTCACCGCCGCCGGGGTGGCCGCCAAAAGGCCGCACCTGCCCCCGGCCGGCGAAGACTGTGCAAAAGACCCAAACGACCCAACCAAGCCAAACCCTCACTACACCATCCAGAAGCCGTATACGCCCCACTGGGGGAACGTCAAGGGGTTCGCGCTCGACGCGGCCCACCAGCACACCCCGCCCCAGCCCAAGCAGGACCCCACGGAGGTCGCGACCGCCCTGCGCGAGACCAGCAACCTGGACGACACCAAGAAGGTGGTCGCCGAGTACTGGGCCGACGGGCCGCGCTCGGAGTTCCCGCCCGGCCACTGGGCGCTGCTCGGCCAGGCCTACTCCCGCAAGCGGGCCCACAGCGTCGACACCGACGCCAAGATGTTCTTCGTCATGGGCAACGCGCTCCTGGACGCCAGCATCTCGTCCTGGACGGCCAAATACAACTTCGACACCTGGCGGCCGGCCACCGCCATCCGCCACCTGTACGCCACCAAGAAGGTCACCTCCTGGCGCGGCCCCTACCAGGGCTACGGCCTGGTGGACGGCAGCCAGTGGCGGCCCTACCAGGCGCCCACCGTGGTCACCCCGCCGTTCCCCGAGTACACCTCCGGGCACTCGACCTTCAGCGCCGCCGCCCGCATCACCCTCACCGCCTTCACCGGCAGCGACACCTTCAACGGGCAGGTGACCATCAAGGCCGGCGAATCGCTGTTCGAGCCGCGCACGGCCACCCACCCCGGCGTCCCGGCGAAGGATGTGGTCCTCAGGTGGAGGTCGTTCCTGGACGCCGCCATCCAGGCCGGCACGTCGCGCCGGTACGGCGGCATCCATTTCGCCAGCGGCGACGACCACGGCCGGGCCGCCGGGTCGACGATCGGCTACTGGGCCTACGACAGGGCCAAGGCCTACTGGGAGGGGAGGTCAGAGCAGCTCCCTCCGCTTCCCTGACCATCTCTGACGAGCGGGCCTGACCCCGACCCGCCGACGCCAGGCACCGCCCGGGCGCTCCCTCCGAGCGCCCGGGCGGTCCGGCGTCCGCCTCGACCTCGCTACTGCTTCAGGCAGGTCCGCGACACCGGGCGCGGGGCGCAGAGCACGCAGGTCGGGGCGGAGAAGCTGCCCTGGACCCGGCTCCTGCCGAACAGCAGGTCGTAGGCGCCCTCGACCAGCGTGTCGGTGACGGTGGTGTAGGTAACGGTGCCGCCGGTGGCCTCTTGCTGGCCGCCCTCGGAGCAGTTGCGGCCGAACGGCTGGAAGGTGGCGTCCACGGTGCGCAGCGTGCCGTCGGTGTCGGTCGAGCCCACCCCGATCCGGTAGGCGCCGGGCGCGAACGGGGCCGGCTGCCGGTCGCTCCGGTAGGCCGTCTGGATGACCAGCAGCCACTTCTCGCCGGCCACGACCTGGTTCTGGCGGTAGCGGGCGCACACCCCCGGCTTGTTGCTGAGCGTCGAGTACAGCTGGTGCTGCCAGTCCACCCCGGTGACCTGCGAGTAGGCGTCGACCAGGTCGGTGAGCGGCGTCTTGCCGACCGACCCGCGTGGGTCGGTGACGCTGCCTGGCGCAGGCTCCGGACATGGCACCGCGGATTGGGCCGTCACCGTCGAGCCCAGGCGATGGCCCGTAGCCGCCTGCAGTGGAAGCGCGGCCAGGCCAGCGAGGAATTGCCGCCGATCGGTCACGTCACTTCACCCCCCCTTGAGAGCGCGACGTCGTCGGTTATGGTTTCCCCGCTTGCGCCAGTTTCATTCCTCTACGCCTCTCCAACAAATTAGGCAATTGGGGAAGAGCGGAGTAGGTCTCTCCCTAGTACTTATACACGCGATGCGGTCGCGCTTGGTCTGATTCTCGCCAGCTGGGAGATAGGGGGCTCATCAATATACGAGGGGATTTGCGTTTTCCGGACATCTTGCATTAGATTCCGGCATCGGCGCCTCCCGGACCTTGCAGGCCGCTGGGACGAGCGCATCCGGAACTCCCCGAACCGCTGCGCCTTCGCCGCGCCCACTGACAGCTGCCCGAAACCATCCGCTCCCGACCACCGCAGAAAGGCTGAGGTTCATGAAGCCAAGGTTGGCGACGACCCTCGTCCTTGCGACGGCCCTGGTCCTTTCCACCTTCTCGGTCCTCACCACCAACGCACCGGCCAAGGCCGCCCCACCGGACGACCCGGATACGCCCGGGACCCCGTGGCCGATCGACGACCCTCGCTACCGCCCCAGCAACAGCGACAACGTGATCCTCAAGTGGAACGAGGAGCTGCTCCAGGCGATCCGGCTGCACCCGCCCACGACCGGCCCGACCATCACCGCCCGGGCCATCGGTGTGCTCCACACCGCAACCTACGACGCCTGGGCCGCCTACGATCCGGTCGCCAAGGGCACCCGGCTGGGCAGCAAGCTGCGGCGTCCCGCGTCCGAGCGCACCCTAACCAACAAGAACAAGGCGATCAGCTTCGCGGCCTACAAGGTGCTGACCGACCTGTTCCCGGCCAGCCGCTATACGCGGATCGGGGAGGTCGACTTCGCCGGCCAGATGACCGAGCTGGGCTACAAGACCGACGGCTCCGACACCTCCCAGGCGGCGAAGGTCGGGAACACGGCCGCCCAGGCGGTGCTCGACTACCGCCACACCGACGGCTCCAACCAGCTCAACGGCTACGCCGACACCACCGGTTACCGGCCGGTCAACACCTGGAACCAGATCAACGACCCCTGGCGCTGGCAGCCGCTGTGCGTGCTAACGCCCACCGGCGTCGCCAACGGAAAGCCACACCTCCCGGTCCCCCCTGACACCTGCGCCGCCCCCAACTACGCCGTGCAGGGGGCGTACACCCCGCAGTGGAAGAACGTGCTCCAGTTCGCGCCGTTCACCTATCAGGTCCCCGGGCCGGCGAAGGACCCCAACGGCCAGTACAGCAAGTCCGACGTCGACAATCTCCTGCAGGAGAGCGCCAACCTCACCGACAAGGAGAAGGTCACCGCCGAGTACTGGGCGGACGGGCCCAACACCGAGTTCCCGCCCGGCCACACCTGCGTGTTCGCCCAGGTGATCTCCCGCAAGCGGGGCCACAGCCTGGACACCGACGTGAAGATGTTCTTCGAGCTCGGCAACGCCCTGATGGACGCGGGCATCGCCAGCTGGCACGCGAAGTACGAGTATGACTTCGTCCGGCCGGCCACCGCGGTCCGCGCTCACTACGCGGGCAAGCAGGTCAATTCCTGGCTCGGCCCCTACCAGGGCTACGGCCTGGTGGACGGCAGCCAGTGGCGGCCCTACCAGGCGCCCAACGTGGTGACCCCGCCGTTCCCCGAGTACACCTCTGGCCACAGCACCTTCACGGCTGCCGGGAGCTACATCCTGACCCAGTTCACCGGCAGCGACAGCTTCGGGGCCAGCGTCACCATCAAGGCCGGCTCGTCGCTGTTCGAGCCCCGCACCGCCACCAACCCGGGCAGCCCGGCCCAGGACGTGACCCTGTCCTGGTCGACGTTCACCCTGGCCGCCGAGGAGGCCGCCATGTCCCGGATCTACGGCGGCATCCACTTCAAGAGCGGCAACGAGCACGGCCGCATGATGGGCCAGCAGGTCGGCAACTTCGTCCACTCCAAGGCCCAGCTCTACATCAGGGGCTACACGAGCGGCTGAGCCGCCTGACGCGGCGAACGGCCCCCGAGGTCCCTCGGGGGCCGTTCGGTTGTCGGGTGTGGGGGGTCACACGTGGACGATGGTGATCCACTCCTTGTCCGTGGCGGTAGGACCGGTGATGGGATCCAGCGTGGCCTGGGCCCAGGCCCTGCCGGCGTCGAACAGGCCCACTGGGACCGTCACGGCCACGGCACGGGCCACTCCGTCACACACCACGTTCCGTGCGCCCAGGCCGGTCGCGCCCTGCGGGAAGGGGGTCTCGGGGTAGTCCTGCTTCACGAACACCTCGACGGTCCGCAGCGGGTTGCCGTTGGACTTGCACTTGACCGTGACGCCGACCTCGATATAGGTGCCGTTGAAGTTGTACTGGGCCTGGTCCCTGATCTCCACATAGTTCGTCGGGGTGGAGCCACCGGTTGCGCCGGCGGCCGTCATACCGAAGGGAAGGGCGGCGGCGATGAGGCCAGCCAGAACGAGCAAACGAATGCGCTTCATGCGGAAATTTCCTCCTGGAAAATAGGGGCGGGGGACGCCTATCCTTCTCCGTATTTGCTACCCAGCGGCGGCAGCGCTGCCAGATCTACCCGACGCCATATCGCCCAAACGCACGGTCTCTTTGCAGAGAGACAAAATCCCAGGTCAGACTGCCTAAACTCCAACTTCGGAAGAACTACCTAGAATAAGCGCCGGCTTCGCCGGACATACTGGCTCCAGCCCAAATTGCACACCGAACTCCAGGGCTTCGGCGTTCTTGCGTGATGTCCGTTTCATCCGAGGCTGATCCCAAGGGATCAGGGGTTGGTGTGGGTCGCGGCTGCGGTGGCGCAGCCCGTCAGCTTGGCGTCTGCAGCAGACGGTCAGGACTGGCGACTTCGCTGATGCGACGGCCGCCCCAGGCGCCTATGGTCACGCCGCCGTCGCGTGGAAGCCTCTGGTCGGCAACCACGCTCTCAGTGTGATGGTGGGTGAGCCACCCGTCGGGGTGGTGGACTACGGCACGGTCGTGGCTGGCTCACAAACACGCTGCCCCTTGCTGGTCGAGGTGGCTGGGCTAGGTTGTGCCGCCACGGCCGCGTCGTGGGCCGACCGGCGTGGCTTGAGAGGAGCGTGGCACCGCCCCAACTGAGGCATGCC
>Ga0081538_10005471_pt1 | contig 11405 bp, 8 predicted proteins | sample TabmetS5T2R1_FD_71022 | JGI IMG/M metagenome (GOLD analysis project Ga0081538, IMG submission 71022) | Tabebuia heterophylla rhizosphere microbial communities from the University of Puerto Rico - S5T2R1 | ecosystem: Host-associated > Plants > Roots > Rhizosphere ... | reverse complement strand
CTCACCCAGGCGGCCGACCAGGTCCGGGAACCGGCCGGCGGTGGCCCGCAGCCGGGTCATGATCCGGTTGGAGCGGTCGACCACGTCGTCGCCGATGTAGTCGGGGTAGGCGCAGCCGCAGCCGGCGTCCTCGTCCGAGGCGAGCTCGGCCTCCACGTTGCCCTTGGTGGCATGGTGGGCCAGCGCCGTCTCGCTGACCGTCCGGAAGTCGTCGGGGTCGACGTCCAGCCAGTGGAAGTCCCCGTTGAACACGATCGCCGGCGGGCCGCCGGGCTCCCGGCCGGCCCGTTCGAGCACGGCCCGGAGGGCGGCCAGGTTGCCGTAGAGGCCACCGACGACATAGAGGGTGCCGGCCTCCAGCTGGGCCGGCTGGGCGAGCAGTTCCGGCTGGTACCGGTAGACCAGCGGGCAGGACCGTCCCGGAACCTCCATCTCGGATCAGGAACGGGGCGCCCAGAACTCCAGGGCGATGCCGTCCGGGTCGCGGAAGGACAGCGCGCAGCCGTTGGCGTCCTCGGCGATGCCGCCGTGCTTGACGCCGAGCTCGTCGAGACGTGCCTGCCACTGCTCGAGCTGGTCCCTGTCGGCGCAGCCGAAGCTGACATGGTCCAGCCCGGGCCGGAACTCGTCGAACAGCTGGCTCCGGTCTGTCGTGCCGTGCCCGTGCAGCGCGAACAGGACGCCGCCTGGCAGCGCGTAGACGACGTGGTGGAACCCTCGGTGATGACCGTCCAGGGCGGGAACGGGCTCGTCGAGGACGGCTTCCACGCCCAGCAGGCGCTGGTACCACTCGCGACTGACCTCCAGGTCGGTCACGGTGAGGGCCACGTGGTGCAGGGACGGGAACTCGGTCATGTCGGTCTCCATTCGGCCGGGCCTCACAGCGAGGACGCGAATGCGCGCAGCTCGGCGTTGAACCGGTCCGGGTCCTCCCGGAACGGAGTGTGGCCGATGCCTTCATACCAGGACGTCTTGGCGTGGGGAATGAGTCGCGCGTGATGCTCGTGGATGTCGGCGGCCCAGGTGGCGGGGTCGCCATAGGCGTCCCGCGGCTTCTCCGACAGGCCGTGACCCCGCAGGTCCATCGCGACAAGACGGTGCTCGCGGCCAAGGCCGGAGCGCAGCTGCCGGTCCCAGGCGAGTCGGCACTGCGAGAGCCCGTGTATGAACAGCGCCGGGCGGCCCTCGTGGTTGCCGGTTTCCTCGACGTGGATGGTGACGCCGGCTCCGCCCGTGACGCGATGGCTCTGGTGTTCGTACGTCATGGTCCCCCCTTCATGCGGCGCAGCTCGTGCCGGAAGGCTAGGGGGCCCAAGGAGAGGGAACATCGGGATGGTTCCGGAGCGGGGTGGCACCCGACGCGTCGGGATTTCTCCCCATGGAGCCGGGTCAGTCGGGAGGGGACGAGCCAAGGCCGTGCTGGATCGCCCAGACGGCGATGCGGGTGCGCGAGCGAAGGTCGAGCTTGGTCATGATGTGGTCGACGTGACTGCCAACGGTCTTCTCACTGATCGACAGCGCCCGGGAGATTTCCCGGTTGGTCAGCCCCTGGGCGATCAGCTGGCTCACCTGGCGTTCCCGTGGCGTCAGCCGGCTCGAGTCGGGTTCCCCACCTGACCTCCCGGCGGTGGCGGCCACCGGCGGGTCGTCGTCCATCAGGGCCAGGCTGATGACCTCCGCTGTGGACAGGGTCGCGCCGGCGGCCCACGCGTGCTCCCAGGCCGCCGCTCCGAGCCGCTCCCGGGTGGCGTCCATGTCCCGGACCAGGGCCGCCTGGTCGACGGGTGCGAGCGGGACACCGATCGCCTCCAGCATCGCGGAGCTCGCGGCGAAGATCCGGGCCGCCCGTTCCGGGTGGCCCGAGGCGGCGGCGGTCGCGGCGAGTCCGGCGAGGCACTCCCCGATCCCCTGCCTGTTGCCGAGCTCCTGCTGCAGCGCCAGGCTCTCGGCCAGCCGCGCCCGGGCCGTTGCCTGGTCGTGCATGGATCGGCTCACCTGGCCCAGCTTGTGCAGCGCCGAGGCGATGCCCGGTGTGCCACGCAGCTCGCGCCAGAGGGCCAGGCTCTCCTCGTACAGGGCGGTGGCCCGCTGGCTGTCGCCGGCCAGCTGGGCCAGGTCGCCAAGGCCGTTCAGGGCGCCGGCGACGCGGTCCTTCAAGCCGTGTTCCCGGTACAGGGCAAGGCTCTCCCGGAGGATTCCTTCGGCGGTGTCGTAGTCGCCTTCGTGGTAGGCCACCAGTCCCAGGTCGCCCAGGAGCGGCAGGCCGCCCGTGGTGTCGCCGGCGCGGTGGTACTCGTCGAGGCTCTCCTCGAACAGGGTCCGGGCGGCGAGGTAGTCGCGTTGGTCGAACCGGACGTGGCCAAGGAGGTGGAGGGTCTCGGCGAGGCCTTGCCGGTTGTCCTCGTGGCGCCACAGCGCGGCACTCTCGTCGAGGTGGGCCTGGGCGGCGGCGACGTCGCCCTGGCGCCAGGCCATCGTGCCCGCCCCCAGCAGCGCCCGGATCGGCCGCGCCGAGCGTCCAGGCCAGCGCCGCGCGGAAGTTGTCCAGGTCGGCCTCGAGGACATCCCTCCACTGCTGCTGCCGCGGTCCGCGCAGGCCGGGCTCGGCGTCCTCGGCCACCGTGCGGAAGTAGGCCGCATGGGCGCGCCGCGCCTCGGCCGCCTCGCCGCCGCTCTCCAACCGTTCCATCGCGTACTCGCGAAGCGTCTCCAGCATCGCGAACCGGGGCTCGCCGTCGCCCTGGGTCACCTGCTGGAGCAGGCTCTTGTCGACCAGGCCGGCCACGGCGCCGAGGGTGGCGGACCGGTCGAACGGGCTGACGGATTCGACGGCGGCGAGCGTGCAGCCGCCCTCGAAGACCGCCAGGCGGCGGAAGAGGTGTTGCTCGTCCGGGGACAGGAGGTCGTAGCTCCAGGCGATCCCGGCGCGCAGGGCCCGCAGGCGCTCCGGCTGGTCGTGGGCGCCGTCGGTCAGCAGCTCCAGGCGAGGTGTGAGACGCGCCAGCAGGGCCCGAGGGGGAAGGATCGTGACCCGGGCCGCCGCCAGCTCGATCGCCAGCGGCAGCCCGTCGAGCCGCCGGCAGATCTCCACCACGTCGGCCGCGTTCTCGTCGTCGACGACGAAGCCTGGGCGGACCGCCCGGGCGCGGTCGACGAAGAGGCGGACCGCGCTGTACCGATCGAGCGCCTCCGCCGGCGGGGGCGGCCCCGGATCGGGAAGCGTCAGCGGCGGGACCGTCACGACCTGCTCGCCGGAGACCCGCAGCAATGCCCGGCTGGTCACCAGCACCGTGAGGCCAGGGGCGGCGCTGAGGAGATCGACCAGGTCCGGTCCGGCGCCGAGCAGGTGCTCGACGTTGTCGAGGATGAGCAGCATCGTCCGTGGCCGAAGGTACGCAGCCAAGGCGGTCGCGGGCGTCTCGTCGGTCGACTGGAGGCCGACCGCCCGGGCGATCGTGGCGACGACCAGCTCAGGATCGCCGACCGAGGCCAGCGGGACGAACGCCACCGTGTCGAACTCGGCGTCCAGGTCCGACGCCACCTCGATCGCCAGCCGGGTCTTGCCCACCCCACCCGGCCCGGTGAGCGTCACCAGCCGTGCCGTGGAGCGGAGCAGCAGGTCACGCAGGGCGACCGCTTCCCGTTCGCGGCCAACGATCGGGGTCAACGGCAGTGGCCACGTCAACCGGGTCTCCCAGCTCCGGAGTCCTGACCGCCCACGGCCAGGGCGATGGCCGCGTCAACGGTCATGGTCCGGCCCTGCTCCAGGGCCCGCTGGGCGGCCTCGTTCGAGAGGTGGGCCCGGGCCTCGGCCTCGGGGTCGCCGAGAACGCCGGCCAGGAACTCGAGCGGGGCTCGGCCGCCGATCTGCTGGCGGAGCGACTCGGCGGCGCCCACCAGCCGCAGGGCGTCCTCGTAGCGGTCCTCCCACCTGGCGAGGTAGGCGAGGCTGAGGATGACCGAGACGATGCCCACAGGGCTGTCGACGGCCCGGAACAGCCGCAGCGCTTCGAGCACCGCCGGGCGGGCCTCCGCCGGGCGGCCGGCGCGGGCGTACACGACGGCCAGCCAGACCAGGGCGTCGGCGAGCTGGATGCGGTCTCCCGTCCGGCGCCAGGTGGCCACGGCCTCCTCGGCGCCGGCGAGCGGGGGATCCCAGTTGCCGGCCGCGAGGTCGCGGATCGTGATCATCCACTCCGCCCGGGCGGCCCCGGCCTCGTCGCCCGCCTGCTGGGACAGCGCCAGGCTCTCCTCGAACAACCGGGCCGCGGTGTCGAACTGCCCGTCGGCTCCAGCGAGGAACGCCTGGTTGTACAGGGCCTCGGCGATGCCGGCGGGGTCCCCGAGCTGGCGTTCGATGGCCAGGGCCTCCTGGTAGAACCCGCGGGCCGCGGCCAGATCCTCCTGCCACCAGGCGATCCCGCCGGCTCCGGCCAGGGCCTTGGCCCGCTCGGGGGTCGGTCCCTGCCCGGCCGCCATGGCCAGGGTCTCCTCCAGCCAGCGGCGGCCCTCGGCCAGATGCCCGCGTTGTTGCCAGAACCGCCACAGGGCCCCGGCGGCCCCCTGGGCCGGGCCGGCCTGGCCGTGGTCGATGGCCCAGCGCAGGGCGGCCCGGAGGTTGGCGTGCTCGAGCTCGCAGCGGTCCAGCCACACCCCCTGGTCGGCCGCGGTCAGGTGGGGCTCGGCGGCGGCGGCCAGGGCGAGGTAGTGCTCGGCGTGGCGCCCCTGGACGGCGTCGAGGTCGCCGGAGGCCTCCAGCTGCTCGAGCCCGAACTCGCGGATGGTCTCCAGCATCGAGAACCGCGACGGCTGCCCGGCTGGTTCGCTGCGGCGGATCAGCGACTGGTCGACCAGCGAGGCCAGCCCGTCCAGGGCGTCCAGGCCGAGCTCGGCCGGGGCGCAGACGGCCTCGGCCGAGTCCAGGGTCCAGCCGCCGGTGAACACCGACAGGCGGGCGAACAGGCGTCGTTCGGCGGTCTCGAGGAGGTCGTAGCTCCAGGCGATGGCGGCCCGCAGGGTCCGCTGGCGCTCGGGCAGGCTCCGCGGCCCGGAGGTGAGGAGCTCCAGGCGCCGCCGGAGGCGGTCCAGGATCTCGGTGGGGGTGAGCACCTTGGTCCGGGTGGCGGCGAGCTCGATGGCCAGGGGGAGGCCGTCCAGGCGGGCGACGATCTCCGCCACCACCGGGGCGTTCTCCTCCGTCAGGGCGAACCGGGGATTGGCGGCCGCCGCCCGCTCGGTGAACAGCCGCACCGCCTCGACCGCGCCCAGCGCCGGCACCGGGTACTCCTGCTCGCCGCGCACCGACAGCACGACCCTGGAGGTGACCATCGTCCGCAGCCTGGGGGCGGCGCCGAGCAGCTCCTCGATCACGGGGCCGGCCTCGGCCACCTGCTCGAAGTTGTCGATCACCTGGAGGAGCTCGCGGTCGCGGAGGTGGTCCTTGACCTCGTCGAGGATCGGGCGCCCGGCCGCCTCGGGGACCCCGAGCGCGTTGGCCACCGCGGCCGGGACCAGCGCCGGGTCGATCACGGGGGAGAGGTCGACGAAGCAGGAGCCGTCCCGGAACCGGGTGAGCAGCTCTCCGGCGACCCGCAGGGCCAGCCGGGACTTCCCTGATCCCCCCGGCCCGGTCAGGGTGAGCAGGCGGGTCTGGTCGAGGAGCCGCTCCACCTCGGCGATCTCCTCCTCCCGGCCCACGAACGAGGTGAGCTGCGGCGGGAGGTTGCTCGGCCGGGCGTCCAGCGTCCGGGGCACCGGGAAGTCGGACGGCAGGCCCTCGACGACCAGCTGGTGGAGGCGCTCGGGCTCGTCGATGCCCCGCAGGCGGTGCATCCCCAGGTCGCGCAGGGAGGCGCCGTCGCCGAGGGCGTGCTGGACGAGCCCCCGGGTGGCGTCGGACAGGAGCACCTGGCCGCCGTGGGCCGCGTCGGCGATCCGGGCCGCCCGGTGCACGTCGATGCCGGCGTAGTCGTCCCCGCCGAGGACGCCCTCGCCGGTGTGGACGCCCATCCGGACACGGACCGGGGGACCGGGCGACCAGTCGTGGGCGGCCAGGCCCCGCTGGGCGGCCACGGCCGCCCGGACGGCCCCCGCCGGGCTGGCGAACACGGCGAAGAAGGCGTCGCCGTGGGTGCTGACCTCGACCCCGTCGCCGTCGGCGACGGCCCGCCGGACGATCGCCGCGTGCTCGTCCAGGACCGCCGGGTAGCGGTCGCCGAGGGCCTGGAGCAGGCCGGTCGAGCCCTCGATGTCGGTGAACAGGAAGGTCACGGTCCCGGTCGGCAGGTCGGTCATCGGATGACTCTATGCTGCCATTCCCCGGTCCGGCACTCGACACCCAAGGAGGACAAAGGTGCTGCTCGCGGACAAGAACGCCGTCGTCTACGGAGGCGCCGGGTCGGTCGGCCGCGCCGTGGCCCGCGCCTTCGTCGGCGAGGGCGCGAGGGTCTTCCTCGCCGGCCGCACCCTCGCCACCCTCGACGAGGTGGCCGCCGAGCTCGCCGGCGAGGGCGCCGCGGTCGAGACGGCGCGGGTCGACGCCCTCGACGAACGGGCCGTCGACGAGCACGCCGACGACATCGCCGAGCGGGCCGGCGGCATCGACGTGTCCTTCAACGCCGTCGGTCACGGCGACGTCCACGGCGGGCCGCTGCTCGAGATGTCGTTGGACGACTTCGCCCGGCCGATCGCCACCGCCATGCGGACCCAGTTCCTCACCACCAGGGCGGCCGCCCGCCACATGACCAGGCGGGGGTCGGGCGTGATCATGGCCGTCACGGCGACCACCGGCCGGCTGTCGATCCCCGAGGTGGGCGGGACCGGGGTCAGCTTCGACGCCATCGAGAGCCAGTGCCGCCAGTGGTCCTGCGAGCTGGGCCGCCACGGCGTGCGCGTCGTCTGGCTGCAGACGACCGGCCTCCCCGAGGCCCTCGACCAGACCGTCGAGCTGTTCCCCGCCTACGGCACCGGGAGCGCCATGACCCGCCCCGAGCTGGTCGCCTGGATGCGGCGGTCAACGCACCTGGACCGGCTGGCGTCGCTGGCCGAGGTCGGCCGGGCGGCGGCGTTCCTGGCCTCCGACCACGCCGCCGCCATGACCGCCACCGGCATCAACCTCACCTGCGGCGCGGTCCCGGGACGATAGGATCGGGCGATGGCTCCTCGACCGGCCCGGCTGGTTCCCGGGCTGCTCGTCCTGACGCTGCTGGCCCTCGGCGCCTGCGGCCGGTCCGGCCCGGACGACCGGGCGGGCCCGGGGACGGCGGCCACCTCCCCGGCGCCCGCGACCACCGGCGCGCCGGCGTGGTCGACGGAGGCGAAGACCGGCCCCGGCGGCAGGGAGCCCCCGGACGGGCCGTCGGCCAAGCTGGCCGCCGTCCGCGCCGCCGCCCACCCGGGCTTCGACCGGGTGGTGTTCCAGTTCGAGGGCACCCGGGTTCCCGGCTTCCGCATCGAGTACGTCGGCGAGATCACCCTCGGCGAGTCCGACGACGAGTTCCTGACCCTGGAGGGCGGGGCGCTGGTCCAGGCGACCTTCCAGGGAACGGCCAGCGACGACCACCGGCCCGGCACCCAGACCGTGCCCGACCGGTTCAGCCCCGGCCTGCCCCAGGTGCGGCAGATCGGGCTCGCCGAGGACTGGGAAGGGCTGGTCCGGCTCGGCGTCGGGCTCGACCACCGGGCCGGGTTCCGCGTGCTCGAGCTGCGCGACCCGGTCCGGGTGGTGGTCGACGTCGCCGCCTGACCCGGCGGGAACCATCGCCCCCGGCCGCGGGTTCTCCATCCAGGCATCGGCAACCTCCCGGGAGGACCCGTGATGAGGAAGGCATTGGCCCGCGCAGCGCTCCTGGCGGCGCTCACCGTCGCCCTGGCGGCGTGCGGCGGCAACGACGACGAGGGGTCCGGGACCGCGGCCCCGGCGGCCCCGGAGACCACCGCGGCCCAGGAGGCGAGCGGCGCCACCGTCGCCGTCGCCAGCAGCAGCCTCGGCCAGATCCTGGTCGACGCCGAGGGCCGCACCCTGTACGCCTTCACCAAGGACAAGGGCGACCAGTCGGCCTGCAGCGGCGAGTGCGCCACCAACTGGCCGGCCCTCACCGGCCCCGCCACCGCCGGCACCGGCGCCCAGGCGGCGCTGCTGTCCACCAGCACCCAGGCCAACGGCACCTCCCAGGTGACCTACGACGGCCGGCCCCTCTACCACTTCGCCGGCGACGCCAAGCCCGGCGACACCAACGGCCAGGCCGTGGGCAACGTCTGGTTCGTCCTCACCGCCAACGGCGAGCTGGTCCAGGAGAAGGCGGCCGGCGGCGGCTACCCCTGATCCTTCACGGCGGCCGGGCGGGAAGCTAGCCTTGGCCGGGCCCGCCTCCTACGCTTCTCCGCATGCCGATCTGTGCGCGGTGTGGCGAGGACAACCCGGCGCGGGCCCGGTTCTGTCTTGCCTGCGGCTCCCCCCTCGCCGCCTCCGGCGCCGGCCGGGAGGTACGCAAGACGGTCACGGTGGTCTTCAGCGACCTCGTGGGGTTCACGCCGCTCGGTGAGCGGCTCGACCCCGAGTCGCTCCGGGAGGTGATCACCCGGTACTACGACCGCGCCGCCGAGGTGCTGGCGCGCCATGGCGGCACCGTCGGCAAGTTCATCGGGGACGCCGTGATGGCGGTGTACGGCATTCCCCGGCTGCACGAGGACGACGCCCTGCGGGCGGTGCGCGGCGCCGCCGAGCTGGGCGACGCCCTGGCCGAGCTGAACGGCGAGCTCGAGGCGGCCTGGGGCGTGCGCCTCGCCCTGCGGACCGGGGTGAACACCGGGGAGGTGGTGGTCGGCGACGCGGTCCAGGGGCAGGAGGTCGTCGTCGGGGACGCGGTCAACGTGGCCGCCCGGCTCGAGCAGGCCGCCGGCCCCGGCGAGGTCCTCATCGGCGAGCCGACCTGGCGGCTCGTCCGCGACGCGGCCACGGTCGAACCGGTGGCGCCGCTGGCGCTGAAGGGCAAGGGCGAACCGGTCCCGGCCTTCCGGCTGCTCGGCGTCCGCCCGGACACCCTTGGGCACGCCCGCCACCTGGAGGCGCCGATGGTGGGCCGGAGCGTGGAGCTCGGGCGGCTGGACCGTGCCCTGCGGGCCGCCGTGGCCGGACCCGCCTGCCACCTGCGCCTCGTCCTGGGCCCGGCCGGGGTGGGGAAGTCCCGCCTGGTCCAGGAGTTCCTGGCGACCGTGGCGGGACAGGCGACGGTCCTGCGCGGCCGCTGCGTCGAGTACGGGGAGGGCCTCACCTACCTGCCGATCGCCGAGGTGATCCGCCAGGCCGCGACGGCGGGCGGGGAGACCGGGCTCCGCGACCTGCTCAAGGGCGAGGAGCACGCCGCCTTCGTGCTCGAGGGGCTGGCGGGCATGGCCGGGACGGCGGGGCAGACCGCCTCCCGCGAGGAGGTCCCGTGGGCGGTGCGGCGGCTGTTCGAGGTGCTGGCCCGGGGCCGGCCGCTGGTCGTCGTCGTCGACGACCTCCACTGGGCCGAGCCCGCCCTGCTCGACCTCCTCGAGCACGTGGTCCGCTTCGCCAGGGACACGCCCATCCTGGTCGTCGGCATCGCCCGACCCGAGCTGCTCGACGACCGCCCACACTGGGGCGCCGGCGGCCCCGAGGTCGCGTTGGTGAGGCTCGAGCCCCTCGGCGAGGACGAGTGCGGCCGGCTGATCGGCAACCTCCTCGGCGGCGGCGTCTCGGCCGGGACGGCAGGCAGGATCGCCGCGGCCGCCGGCGGCAACCCGCTGTTCGTCGAGGAGCTCGTCGCCGAGCTCGTCGACCGGGGGCTGCTGGTCCGGTCCGGCGACCGCTGGGAGGCCACCGCCGACCTGGCCCAGGTCCCCATCCCGGCCGGCGTGTCGGCGCTGCTGGCGGCCCGCCTGGATCGGCTCGACACCGAGGAGCGGGCCGTCCTGGAGCGGGCGAGCGTCGTCGGCCAGGTGTTCGACCGCCAGGCGGTCGTCGCCCTGTCGCCGGCGTCCGCGCGGCCGGCGGTGGGGCCACGCCTGGCCATGCTGGTCCGCCGGCAGCTGATCCGGGCCGAGGGAGCGGGCGACCCCGCCGGCGCCGACCCGGCCCCGGCCGGAGCCGGGAGGTTCCGCTTCCGCCACCTCCTGATCCGCGACGTGACCTATGCGGCGCTGCCCAAGCGCCGCCGGGCCGAGCTGCACGAGCGCCTGGCCGGCTGGCTCGGGCGGGACGACGGGGAGGTGCTGCCCGAGCACGACGAGATCGCCGGCCACCACTTCGAGCAGGCCTACCGGTATCTCGAGCAGCTCGGACGGGTCGGTCCCCGGGAGGTCGAGCTGGCCCGGCGGGGGGCCACGCGGCTGGCCGGCGGCGGCCGGCGGGCCATGGGCCGCGACGACCCGCCCGCGGCCGTGAACCTGCTCTCGCGCGCCCTCGACCTGCTCCCGGCCGGTGACCCGGAGCGGGTCGGGTCGCTGCTCGACCTGGGCGACGCGCTCGCCGAGGTGGGCGAGTGGCGACGGGCCAACGAGGTCCTCGCCGAGGCGCTCGACGGCGTCCGGCGGGCCGGCAACCCCCTCCTGGCCGCCCGGGGCACGATCGCCCAGCTCTACCTGAGCGAGGTGACGAGGCCGCGGGGCTGGACCGGGCAGGCGGAGCTGGAGGCCGGCCGGGCGATCGCGCTGTTCGAGCAGTCCGGCGACCGGGTTGGCCTCGCCCACGGCTGGCGGGTCATCGCCCACGTCTACAACCGGCGGCTGCAATGGGCCGAGCTGGAACGGGTCGGGGAGCGCATCGCCGCCTACGCCCGCCGGGCGGGAGACCGACGGACCGAGACACGCATCCTGGGGGGGATCGCGGCCAGCCTGTGCCTGGGGCCGACGTCGGCCGGGGAGGCGGTCGAGCGCTGCCAGCGCATCCTCGCCGGGCTCGGCGGGGCGCCGCGGCCGACCATGATGGTGCTGGACAGCCTGGCCCTCTGTTCCGCGATGCTGGAGCGCTTCGACGAGGCCGAGCGCCTGCTGGCACGGGCGGACGCGATCCGGGGCGAGCTCACCGGCAAGCTCTGGAAGGTCGGGCGGGTCGAGTTCAGCGCCTGGACCTATCTCCTGGCCGGCCGGCCGGGCGACGCCGAGCGGGTGCTCCGCCCCGCCTACGAGTCGTTCGCCCGGATCGGCGAGAAGGGCGGGACCCTGGCGATCCACGCGGCCCTGCTCGCCGAGGCGATCTCGGCCCTCGGGGGTCGCGACGAGGAGGCCGAGCGGCTGAGCCAGGTCGCCGAGGCGGCCGCCGCCGACAGCGATGACGTGGCCGCCCAGGGCGAATGGCGCATGGCCAAGGCCACGGTGCTGGCCGGCAAGGGGTCGACCAGCGACGCCGAGCGGCTGGCCAGGGAGGCGGTCACGCTGGCCGC
>Ga0081538_10005470_pt1 | contig 11405 bp, 11 predicted proteins | sample TabmetS5T2R1_FD_71022 | JGI IMG/M metagenome (GOLD analysis project Ga0081538, IMG submission 71022) | Tabebuia heterophylla rhizosphere microbial communities from the University of Puerto Rico - S5T2R1 | ecosystem: Host-associated > Plants > Roots > Rhizosphere ... | reverse complement strand
CTCGCGATCGTCGAAGGGGATCGTCCGGTCGCCCAGCTCCTGTCCCTGCTCGTGGCCCTTGCCGGCGATCACGACGACGTCGCCTTCCTCGGCCGCCTCGATCGCGAGCGCGATCGCGGCCGCCCGGTCGGGCTCGACCTGCTCGCGGCCGTCCATGCGCGCCAGGATCTCGGCGATGATCGCGTCCGGCTCCTCGCTCCGCGGGTTGTCGGACGTGACGATCGCGAGGTCGGCCAGGCGGCTCACGACCTCGCCCATGAGCGGGCGCTTCGCGCGGTCTCGGTCGCCGCCGCAGCCGAAGACGCAGAGGAGCCGCCCCGCGGCCAGACGACGCGCCTCCGCGAGGACGTTCTCGAGCGCCTCCGGCGTGTGCGCGTAGTCGACGAGGACGGCGAACGGCTGCCCTTCGTCGACCGCCTCGAAGCGCCCGGGCACGCCGGCGACGTGCTCCACGCCCTTGACGATCGCTTCGTCCTCGATCCCGAGCAGGCGTGCGGCCGCGACGGCTCCGAGCACGTTGTCGACGTTGAACCTGCCGCGCAGGCGCGGGCGCAACGCCAGGCCGGCCGCCCTGAAGCTCGTGCTGGACGGGGTGAGCTCGAGCTCCTCGGGACGAATGTCGGCCTCGTCGACGAGACCGAAGGTGACGAGCTCCACCCCCAGGCCGCGCAGATCCTCGGCGAGGCGCCGTCCGTGATCGTCTCCGACGTTGACCGCGGCGGGCGGCCGGTTCCCGTCCACGTCCGGCTCGGTGAACAGGCGCCGCTTGGCGTCGTAGTAGGCAGCCAGCGTCCCGTGGAAGTCGAGGTGGTCCTGCGAGAGGTTCGTGAAGACCAACGCCCTGAAGCGCGTGCCCACCAGCCGCTTCAGCTCGGAGGCGTGGGACGAGGCCTCCATGGCGCAGCTCCGGTCGCCGGCGTCGAGGAGCTCGCGGAACGTCCGCTGGAGGTCGATCGCCTCGGGTGTCGTCCGCGTGACCGGGCGACGTTCCCCGCCCACGCGCATCTCGACGGTGCCGAGCAACCCCGGCCGCCGGCCCGCCGCGGCGAGGATCGCGTAGAGGACGAACGCGGTCGTCGTCTTGCCGTTGGTCCCGGTCACGCCTGCCACCTCGAGCTCGCGGGTCGGCCGGCCGAAGAACGCGTCGGCGGCGAGCGCCATGGCGAGACGGGCGTCGGAGACGACGAGCTGCGGCACCGGCAGGTCGAGCGGCCGCTCGACGATCAGCGCGACCGCGCCGCGCTCCACTGCACCCTCCGCGAAGTCGTGCCCGTCGGCCCGCTGCCCCGGAACGCAGACGAAGAGGCTGCCCGGCCCGACCGCACGCGCGTCGTAGGCGAGATCGGAGACCGAGGCCGGCGCCGCGTTTCTGACCTCGGCGGCGCCGACGGCCTCGGCGAGGGTCTCGAGCGCGATGGCGGGTGATTCGGACATGGCTCGGGCTGTGCTTCGGCGCATGGGGCGCCGTTCTTCCTCCGGTTTGCCTGCATTCTGGCGCGGTTCGTCGCACCCGCGCGCAGATTCCGGAAGCGCTAGCCCTCGTAGGCGCGGCGCCGGTCCGGCGGAACCTCGAGGTACTGCAGCGCGAACTCGGCGATCTCGGCGAAGGCGGGCGCCGCGACGGTGCCGCCCCAGATGGCACCCCTCGGCTCGTCCACGGTGACGAGCACGACGAGCCGGGGCCGGGTCGCGGGGGCGAAGCCGACGAACGAGGCGACGTAGCGCGATTCCGAGTAGCCGCCGTCCGGGTCCGGCTTCGCCGCCGTGCCCGTCTTCCCGGCGACGTGGTAGCCGTCGACATGAGCGTAAATGCCGGAGCCTTCCTCGACGACCCGCCGCAGCATATGAGTGAGCTGGCCGGCCGTGCGCTCCGAGAGGACGCGCCGCTGCCTCGGCTCCTTGCGGCCGCTGCCCTCGACCCTGTCGACGAGATGGGGCTCCGTCCAGACACCGTCGTTGGCGATCGCGCCGTAGGCGCCGGCCATCTGGATCGGCGTCACGGCGATGCCCTGGCCGATGGGGACGTTGCCGATAGTGGAGCCCGACCACTCCTCCGGACGGAGGACGATGCCGCGCGACTCTCCCGGATAGTCGATCCCCGTCTTCTTGCCGAACCCGAACCGCTCGATCCAGTCGGAGAGCCCTGCGCGCTGGAGCTGGAGCGCCAGCGTCACCACCCCGACGTTGGACGACCGCGAGAGGATCTGCGAGACGGTCATCGTCTGTGTCCCACGGGGAAGGGCGTCGTGGATGACACGGTCTGCGATCGGCAGCTTGTACGGCAGCCGGAACTTGGTCGACGGCGTCACGATGCCCGATTCCAGGATCCCGCCGACCGTCACGACCTTGAAGGTCGAGCCCGGCTCGTACGTGTCGGTGACCGCGCGGTTGCGGAGACGCTCCTCCTCCCATTTCGCGACCGTCGGGTACTCGTTGGCGTCGAAGCCCGGCTCGACCGCGAGGGCGAGGAGGGAGCCGGTCCTGGGATCGAGGACGACGGCCGAGGCGGACTGGGCGCTCCAACGCTCCCTCGTCCTGCGCAGGACGCGCTCCACGTGGCTCTGGATGGTGTGGTCGATCGTGAGGTGGACGTCCTTCCCGTCCTCGACCGGCGTCGACTGGACAACGTCGATCGTGCGCCCGAACGGATCGCGAACGATCGTCTTCGAGCCGTCCTTACCCCCCAGCTCCCCGTCGAGCTGGAGCTCGAGCCCCGATAGCCCGCGGTTCTCCATGCCCGCGTAGCCGACCACCTCGGAGGCGACCTTGCGCTGCGGGTAGACGCGCCGCTCTTCGGAGACGAAGCCGATTCCGATGAGCTCTTGGGACTTCAAGGCCTCGGCCTTCTCGGGGTCCGCCTTCCGCGCGAGGTAGACGAACCCGCGCGAACGGTCCAGGAGCAGCGGGTAGAGCTTCCCGGGGTCGAGGTCGAGGGCCTCGCCCACCGCGATCGCCGTCTCCCGCGGGTCCTCGACCTGCTTGGGGTTGGCGTAGACGGTGGTCGCGGGCTCCCCGAAGGCCAGCTGGACGCCGAGGCGATCGAAGATGGAGCCGCGCCGCGCGGAGACGTGGACATCCTCCCGGTGCTGGCTGTTGGCGAGATGGTCGAGCGTCTGCGCCTTCACCGCCTGCAGCCACGCGACGCGCGCGAAGGCGGCCACGAAGACGACCGCGAAGACGGCGACGAGGAGACGCAGGCGCCTGTTCGCCGTGCGCACCGGGCGCTACTCCTTGACGCGCGCCAGCCGGACGTAGGTGGTCTCGGCGGGCTCGACGAGCCCGAACTGCTGGGCGATCCCCTCGATCCGTCCCGCCGCGGCAGCTCGCGAGAGATCGGCCTCGAGGTTGTCGCGGTGCGCCAGCAGCTCGGCGCGCTCGGTGTCGAAATCCTCGGACTGCACGTTGAGCCGGAGCACCGCGACATTCAGAGCGACGATGCCTGCGAGCAGCGTGGCGACCACCACGATCCAGGCGACATTGCCGGCGACGCGCGGGCGCGGCTGTGCTCGACGCCTCGGCGCCGGGCGCGGCTGCGAACGCGGGCGCGAACGCGGCGCTCGGCGTGGCTCGGCCCGTACGGCAGCCGTCGCCACGGCTAGTGCCCCTCCAGGCAATACGAGCCCGCTTCTGCCCCGCGATCACGCGGCGCCAGAGCCCACCCTCGCCCTTGCCAAGGCCACCAGCCTTGGCCGCGCGCGAGCGCGGCCTCTGGCTTGGTGCTCGCGACACAGAATCCGGGCTGAATTACCTGAATGGACACTAGGTCTTCACCGCCGCACGGAGACGGGCGGAGGCCGCCCTCGGGTTTTCCGCCGTCTCGGCCGGCGAGGGCCGGACGGCCTTGCGCACCAGCAACCTCAGAGTCGGCTCCTTGCCGCACACGCACACCGGCAGGTCGGGCGGGCACGTGCATCCGCGCGCCTGGGCTGCGAGGAACCGCTTGACGATGCGGTCCTCGAGGGAGTGAAAGCTGATCACCGCGAGGCGGCCGCCGGGGCGCAGGAGGCGAAGTGCGAGGGGGAGAGCCTCTTCGAGGGACGCGAGTTCCTCGTTGACGACGATCCTGAGTGCCTGGAAGACGCGCTTGGCGGGATGGCCGTCCCCGAAGCGCCGCGGCGCCGGAATGGCGCCGCGCACGACCTCGACGAGATCGGTCGTCCGCTCGAACGGCCGCTCGGACCGCCGCCGCACGATCGCCCGCGCGATCTGACGGGAGAAGCGCTCTTCCCCGTAGCGGCGGAAGGCATCCGCGAGCTCCCGCTCGCTCGCCTCGTTCACGACGTCGCGCGCCGACCTGGCGGCGGTGACGTCCATCCGCATGTCGAGCGGAGCGTCGGCGGCGTAGGAGAACCCTCGCTCGGGCCGGTCAATCTGCATGCTCGAGACGCCGAGGTCGAGCAGGATCGCGTCGGCCTCGGCGCCGTTATCCGCGAGCTGGCCGAGCACGACGGCGTAGTCACCCCGCAGGAAGCGTGACTGCACGCCTGCATGCCGCTGGAACCGCTCGAAGTACGGACGCACGCTGGCGTCGCGGTCGATCGCGATCAGCTTGCCCTTCCCCGCTAGGTCGGCTGCGAGCAGCTCCGCGTGGCCGCCGGCGCCGAACGTCGCGTCGATGACCGTCGAGCCGGGCTGCACCGCGAGGTGCTCGCGCACCTCTTCGGCGAGGACGGGCACGTGATCAGCTGTCTCGTGTCGCAAGGCGTTCCGCAACAACGTCCGCCCTCCTCTCCACATCTTCCAGCTGGACTCGCCAGGCCTCCCGATCCCAGACCTCGAGGTAGTCGCCGACGCCGGCGATGACGACGTCGCGCCCCAGCTCGGCCTTCGCCATCAGGTTGGCGGGTACCGTCACGCGTCCCTGCTTGTCGAGCTCGGCCACGACGGTCCCGGAGAAGAGATAGCGCCGCATGTCGCGCGCCTCGCGGCTGAACCGATCGAGGCCCGCGAGCTGCGAGCTCACGAACTCGTCCCAGCCTTCGCGCGTGTAGACGGCGAGACACGGCTCGATGCCCCGCGTGACGACGACGCCGTCCGCAAAGGACTGCCTGAACCGAGAAGGAAGCGTAAGGCGGTTCTTGTCGTCGATCGTGTGCTCGTGCTCGCCGAGAAGCATCGGCTGAGGCCTTCCGTCGTCTCCACTTCGCCCCACTGTAGACCACAAACCCCCACTACGCAACCCCTCCGCAAGAATGCGAGGGACGGCGCCCACGAGCAAGGAGGATCCGGTGCAGCCGCAGCTGACCAGGGAGGAGCTCGCGAAGCTCCTGCGCGAGGCCGAGCAGGCCCACGCCGCGTACGAGAAGGAGCTCGGCCAACGGGACGAGGACTGGCCGGGCTGGTACGCCGACTACATCCTGCGCCGGCTCGAGGGGCCCTCGGCCTAGGGAATCCGGGAGCCGTGCGCGCCGCGTCGCGTGAGCGCGGCGGCGCCGCCCTCTGCGGCGAACGCGACGGCCGCCTCCACCTCGTCGCCGCACGCGAGCGCGTACGTGAGACCCGCCGCGAAGCTGTCTCCGGCGCCGTACGCATCCACGATCGGCCCCGGCGGCGGAGCAGGCTCGTACGTGCCCCTCCGGCCGTCCGACGTCTCCCACGTTCCGCCCTCGCTGCCCGCGGTCGCCACCATCAGCCTCGGCTGCGGCTCCAGGTCGCCCCGCTCGTAGACCTCGCTCGGGTCGTGCGAACTGCGGACGAGGGCGTCCAGCTCGACGCCGGCTTCCGCGAGAACCGGCAGGGAGCGTGCCGTCGCAACGAGGACGCGGGCGCGGCGAGCCGCTCGCGCCGCCTCTGCGTCACCGCTGACGAAGTAGACGCCGTCGGCGTCCGACAGCTCCTCCCACGGCAGCGGATCCGGCCGGCGCGGGACGTGCTTCTCCCCGAGGATCGTGATCGTGCGCTCGCCGGAGTCGTCCACGAAGGTGAATCCGCGCCGTTGCGGCTCCGGATGCCGCGCCGCCTCGACCCGAACCCCCAGGCTCGTCAGCTGCGCCAGCGAGGCCTCCCCGAGCTCGTCCAGCCCGAGGGCGGTGAACAGGGAGGAAGCGCCCGCCAGGCGCGCGAGCTGCACCGACGCGACACCCCCGCCGCCGGCGGCCTCCCCCCACCACCCCTCCGCCTGCACGATCTCGCCCGGGACGGGCACCCGCTCGACCCGCGCGAACTCGACCCACTCGACGTGACCCACGACCGCGACTCGCACGCCGGGCAGTCTCACATCTCGGCACTCCGTTGCGTTTCAACGGATGATGGAAGCCGTGGCGCAAAGACCGCCCTTCGAGCGCTTCTACGAGGAGCGCAAGGACGAGATCTTCGGCTACCTGGTGCGGCTGCTGGGCCGACAGGCCGCCGAGGACGCGTTCCAGGAGACGTTTCTCCGGGCGCTCCGCGCGTACGGGAAGCTGACGCACGGGCGTCACCTCCGGGCGTGGGCGTTCACGATCGCGACGCGCGTCGCGATCGACGTACGCCGCCGGCCGACCGCGGCGACGAACGAGGCGCCCGAGGTACCCGTCGTCGACCGGCGCCCCGCTTACGCGGAGCTCGAGCACCTCGCCGACCGGCTGCCGCCGGCCGAGCGGGCGGCGGTCGTCCTCCGCTACGGCTACGACCTCTCGTACGACGACATCGGCGCCGCGCTCGGCTCGAGCGCGGAAGCCGCCCGCGCCGCCGCATCGTCCGGAGTGCGGCGCCTGCGCAGGAAGGAGACCACATGACCACCGTTCCCGAACCGCTCGACCGCCGCTTCCGGGAGGCCGCGGCCTCGGCCGGGCTCCTGGACGTCGCGTACGACTACGCCGACTCTCCCGTCGGCCGGCTGCTCGTCGCCGCCAGTAACCGCGGCCTCTGCATGATCTCGTACGACCCGGAGCCCGACCGGGAGCTGGACTGGCTCTCGGCATCGTTCGGAGCGCGTGTCCTGCGCTCGCCAGGCCCGGTCGACCTCGCTCGGCGCGAGCTCGACGAGTACTTCGAGGGCGAGCGCCGCGAGTTCGATCTCCGGGTCGACCTGACCCCCCTCCCCGGGTTTCAGCGCACCGTCCTGGAGGAGCTCGTCCGGATCCCGTACGGCCACGTCGACACGTACGGCGGGCTCGCACGGCGCATCGGGAAGCCGCAGGCCGCGCGCGCGGTCGGCGGAGCGCTGAACCGGAACCCGATCCCGATCGTCGTCCCGTGCCACCGGATCGTGGGCGCCGGTGGACGCCTGACCGGCTACGCGGGCGGCCTCGAGCGCAAGCAGGCATTGCTCGGGCTCGAAGGTGCCCTGCTGGCTTAGGCCACTTGGCCGGGTCGGGCCGCCATGCGGCGGAGGAGCTCACGGCGCAGCTCCTCCCCGCTCAGGCGCGCCGCGTTGCGAGGGAAGGCGAACACCAGGTGGAGCGCAGGAGCGTTCTCGGTCGGGCCGTCGAGCTCGGCGGGCGGCGCCGGCGTCACCGGGAGATACGCCTCGACGACGGTCACCTCGCCGCCGCGTACGCCGTGGAGGCGCGCGTAGCACTCCTCTTCATCGAGCGGCCTTAGTCTCGGGCGCCGACGGAAGATCCGCACGGGCCGAGCCTAGCGCCCGGATCGGCTGCCTCCTAAGAACTCGTTTCAGATCATTAGAAACGGCACCACCTGACGATGCTCGGCAGGCGCTCGCGGGCACCGCAACTGGCACCTCGGGGGCACGCGGCCCCTCCAACCGAAGCCGATGACTTCTGCGTCGCAGCCAAGTCCTACTCATCGACAACGGCGATGAACCTCTACGAAACGGAGAAGACCATGCACGCAGCACTCGTGACGTTGACGATCGACCCGGAGCAGGCGCCGGCGGCAGCCAACGCACTCACGCGTGACATCCTGCCCACGATCCGTTCCGCTCCCGGCTTCGTTGCGGGCTATTGGCTCGAGCCTGTCGACGGCCGCGGCTTCTCGTTCGTCGTGTTCGAGACCGAGGAGCAGGCACGGCGATCGGCCCCGCCGGCCAGCAACTGGGCAGCCCCCGGCGTCAGCATCAACGAGGTCGACTTCCGGCGAGTGGCTGCCAGTACTTAGAAGTCGCTTCTGAGTGAAGGGACCCGCCGGGTCGTCGAGCGCAGCTTCGCCTGGCTACACAACTTCAAGCGCCTGCTCGTCCGCTACGAGTGCCGCGCCGACATGCACCGGGCGCTCCTCGCCTTCTCCTGTTGCCTGGTCTGTTACCGAAAGCTCAGGAGCTCAATCTGAAATGGCAGCCAGCGGCCGCTTCGTTCGCGCTCGTCCTCGTGGCGGACCGCGAATCGTGCACGCGCGGGTTTATACAGTTCTACCCGGCGGCCGCGCCGAACCCGCCGCCCCCGGGGGTCTCGACGGTCACCGAGGCACCGGCGTCGACGGCGAGGGTCACCTTGGCGGGCACCTCGTTCCCGTCGACGAGGTTTCTGCCCGGCGAGCCCGGGCCTCCTCCCCGCGTTCCGGCAGGGCCGCGTCCGCGGCGCTCGCTCACGATCGACACGCTGCACGGCTCGAGCGCCGTGATCTCGCGGATGACCCCGTCGCCTCCCCAGAATCGGCCCGCGCCGCCGGAGCCAAGCCGCAGCGCGTACCGCTCCACCCGGAGCGGATAGGCGAGCTCGAGCGCCTCGACCGGCGTGTTCAGGGTGTTGGACATTGCGACATGCACCGCGGAGGGCCCGTCGGCGTTCGGGCACGCGCCCTGGCCGCCGGCGATCGTCTCGTAGTATGTGAAGCGCGCGTTGCCGAAGGTGAGGTTGTTCATGGTCCCCTGCCCCTGCGCCAGAACGGGCAGCGCCTGGCCGAAGGCCCGGAAGAGCACGTCCGCGATGCGGCTCGAGGTCTCGACGTTCCCCGCCACGACGGCGGCCGGCGGCCGGGCGTTGACGAGCGAGCCGTCGGGCGCGGTCACGGTCACCGGCGCGAACGCCCCGCCCGAGGCGGGGACGTCGGGATCGGTGAGGCAGCGAACGACGAAGTACGCCGCCGACCGGGTGACGGCGAGCGGGCAGTTGAGGTTGCCGGCGTGCTGCGGCGCGGTGCCCGCGAAGTCGATCCGGATCTCCTCGCCCGAGATCGTCACCGAGGCGCGCACCACCAGCTCGCCCTCGGGCGCCTCGAGGACGTCGGACGCCTCGTAGCGCCCGTCCGGAAGGGCGGCGATCGCCGCGCGAACGCGGCGCTCGGAGTACGCGTACAGCTCGTCCATCGCCGCAGCCACGCGAGCGGCGCCGCTGCGCTCGCAGAGCTCGGCGACCCTGCGCTCCGCGAGCCGGTGGGCGGCGAGCTGCGCGCGCAGGTCGCCTCGGCGCTCGTCGGGGTTCCGCATGTTGGCGAGGAGGATCGTCAGAACCTCGTCCGTGAGCGGCACCGGAGGGACGACGATCCCTTCCTGGTAGATGTCGGTCGAGCCTGCCGGGAGGCTCGCGGGCTCGGCCCCGCCGACGTCAGCGTAGTGCGCGCGCGACACGGCGAATCCGGTGTCGATCCGGGAGACGAGGGTCACGTCCGGGAGGTGCGTGCCTCCCGTGAACGGGTCGTTGACCACGAAGACGTCGCCGGGCCGGGGATCGCGCTCGAGCACCGCGGCTACGGCCTCGGGCATGGCGCCGAGGTGGACGGGGATGTGCTCGGCCTGGGCGATCATCCTCCCGTCGGGCGCGAAGAGCGCGGTCGAGCAATCCCGCCGCTCCTTTATGTTGGTCGAGAACGCGGAGCGCACGAGCACCGCGCCCATCTCCTCCGCGACCGCCCGGAGCGCGCTGCCGAGAACTTGGAGCTCGATATTCACAACCCGGTCACGCTCTCGTGAGGACCAGCGTGCTATTCCCGTCCCTAGCCCCCTCCCACCCGGGGGGCACCCAGCAGGTGGCGCCGTCGAGCTCGACGACCGCGGGGCCGGACACGCTCAGCGACTCGCCGCCGGCGAGCCGGAGCTCGGGGCCCGGCGTGACCTCTGCGGTGCGCACCGCGACCAGCTCGATCGGCCGCCCGCGCTCGGCGTAGCCGTAGCGCTCCTCGTGGGCGCGATGAAAGGACTCCGCCGGATCGCCCTCCAGGCCGACGGTCAGCTCGAACGACTGCCCCTGGTAGCGGAGGTCGACTTCGCCCTCCTTGGGCAACAGTCCGGCCTCCGAAAGCGGAATCACGTACGACCGAACGCGGTCGCGCCGCTCGTCGCTCGCAACGAGGCCGAGGGCGGACAGCACCCCTGCGGCCGCCGGCACGAGCACCTTCCGGATGCCGAGCTCGTCCGCAAGCTCGCAGGCGTGCAGCGGCCCTGCGCCCCCAAAGGCGACCAGGGCGAAGTCGCGCGGGTCGTGCCCGCGCTCGACGGAGACGAGCCGGAGCGCGCGTAGCATCTCGGCGTTGACGACGTCGACGACCGCCTGCGGTTCGAAGTCGCCCAGGGCGAGGTCCGCCGCCGCAGCGTCGAGCTCGAGGCCGCCCGCCAGGGTGGTGGGAAGGCGGCCCAGTGCGAGGTTGGCGTCGGTTACGGTCGGCTCGAGCCCGCCGCGGCCGTAGCACGCCGGGCCCGGGTCGGCGCCGGCGCTCTGCGGGCCGACGCGGAGGGCGCCGCCGCTGTCGCGCCAGACGATCGATCCCCCGCCCGCGCCCACGGTCTGCAGGTCGACCGTGGGCAGGCGGATCGGGAACCCTCCGAGCTCTCGCTCGGCCGCGCGCTCGACGCGGCCACCGGCGATTAGGCAGACGTCCGTCGACGTCCCTCCCATGTCGAGCGAGATCGCATTCTCGACGCCTGCGAGCAGGGCGATCCGCGCCGCCCCCACCACACCGGCCGCCGGACCCGACACGAGCGCAAGCGACGGGTGGCGGGCCGCCTCGTCGAGGGTGCAGACTCCGCCCGACGAGCGCATGACGAGCGGCGCGGAGAGGCCCGCCCCCCGGCAGCGATCGGCGAGCGACCACAGGTACTCGGCGAGGACGGGGCCGAGGTAGGCGTCCACCGTCGTGGTCGAGGCTCGCTCGTACTCTCGGAACTCGGGCGCGATCTCGTGCGAGGCGACCACGTGCGCGGCAGGAAGCCGGCGGCGAACCTCGTCCGCCACGAGGCGCTCGTGGGTAGAGTCACGGAACGAGAACAGGAGGCAGATCGCCACCGACTCGGCATCGACCTCCGGGAGCGAGTCGAGGTCGAGGGGCTCGATGACGCCGTCAGGGCCGACGCGCTCGTGGACGCCGACGCAACGCTCGAGCGGCACGAGCGGCTCGGGGTGGCGGTCGCACAGGCGATACAGATGGGCCCGCGTCTGCCGGCGCAGGTGCAGGACGTGCTCGAAGCCCGCCGTGCCGACGAACGCGGTGCGGGCTCCCTTGCGCTCGAGGAGCGCGTTCGTGGCGATCGTCGTCCCGTGCGTGAAGCGGGCGAGCGGCTCGTCGCCTGCTCCGACCACCGCGGCGGCCTT
>Ga0081538_10005469_pt1 | contig 11406 bp, 7 predicted proteins | sample TabmetS5T2R1_FD_71022 | JGI IMG/M metagenome (GOLD analysis project Ga0081538, IMG submission 71022) | Tabebuia heterophylla rhizosphere microbial communities from the University of Puerto Rico - S5T2R1 | ecosystem: Host-associated > Plants > Roots > Rhizosphere ... | reverse complement strand
ACTCTTCGTAAAGCCTGCGGCCGATAAGGTCTCGATGCATGTAGCCACCCGTGCGGTGAGACTTTGGGTACCTGCCGATGCACCGCCATCACGGTCACCAGGACGGCGGGCTCCCCACTGGCCGAGATCTGTGCGGCCCGTTGCCAGAATTCATCCATGTCAATGTCTCCCAGAGACTGGCTCTGTCAGCGCCAGGCACGAGCGCAGCTATAGCTGATACAGGCTAATGATCGATCCAATGATGGGCCAACAGGCGCGACGTGATCAGCACGATAGCCGCCATCACTACCAGGAGCACTGCTAGGACCAACGCGGCCGAAAGATCGCTCTCGAGGGCAGCCATTATCGCCAGCGACATGGTTTGTGTGCGTCCAGCGAAATTGCCCGCGAACATCAGCGTGGCACCGAACTCGGATACGGCTCGGGCCAAGCATAGGACGATACCGCTCGTGATTCCATGAAGGGCCAGCGGCAGGGTGACATGCCAGAAGCTCTGCAGTGTCGAGGCGCCATCAATGGCGGCGGCTTCTTCAATCTCCGGTTCGATGCTGGCGAAGCCCAGTGTCGCGCCGCGAATATAGAAGGGGCCTGCGACAAAGGCTTGCGCCATGACCACCGCCGGCATGGTGAAGGGCAGTTCGATCCCCAGAACTTCAAGCTGGGGGCCCAGAACCCCGCGTCGTCCGAAGGCCATCAGGAGCGCAACCCCGGCCGTCACGGGAGGGAGGACGAGCGGTAAATCGGTGATGGTTTCGATCAGCCATTTCCCGGGAAACTGCCTGCGCGCCAGGAGATACGCCAGAGGGGTGCCCATGGCTAGTGACACCAGCAGGGTGGCCACGGTCGTGATCAACGTCACCCAGAGCGCCTCCAACACAACCGGTTTGGTCATGCTGGGCCAGAAAGCAGGGTCCGCTATGGCCCGCCAGATGAGCGCCGCCAGGGGGATGACGATGAACAGCGCCAGAAGAGCGGTCGGGACGGCACAGAACCGGCCCGTGTCGTCTCGTCGGCCGCGCGCAAGCTCGCGCGCCTTCATGCGCGGCAGCGACTCTTCATGTATGACCTGCTCCATTTCAACCTCCAGCGATCAGTCTTGTGACACCATAAGCCGCAGCGTTTGTGCCTGGTCCTCTCATTACATATTGGAGACCAGGAAGCCACGGCGTGCCAGGATCGTCTGCCCCGCGGGAGAAAGCACGTACGCGATGAAGGCCTGCGCGCCCGCCTCGTTATTGGCGCCTTTGACCGCTGCTATGGGATATTTGGCGATGACGTTAAATTCCGGCGGGATCTGGATGACCCGTACCGCGTCGCGGAGGGCAGGGGTCACATCGGTGGAGTAGACGATGCCGGCATCGGCTTCACCCAATTGGACCTTCGAGGCGACTTGCTTGACGTTCGTTTCTTCGGAGACCAGATTCGCCAGAACACGTTTCGCAAAGTCTGGGCCATAGGTGGTATCCTGACTCAGCTTCTCCAGTGCCTGCCGTGCGTAATGGCCCACCGGGACGTCTTTGTTCGTCAGGACCAGTTTCAGTTTCGGTTTGGTGAGATCTTGCAGCGTGTGAATGCCTGCCGGGTTCTTGGCGGGAACGACTACGACCAACTGGTTACGTGCGAAAATCTGCGGTTCACCAATAATGGTCCCATGTCTCTCCGCCCCAGCCATATTCGGCTCGTCCGCTGAGGCGAAGACATCGGCGCGTGCACCCTGCGCCAGTTGGGTCCGTAGCGTCGGTGAGCCCGCGAAATTGAAGGTGAGCTTGGTGCCGGGGTTAGCCTTCTCGATCTCGGCGGCCATGTCCTTGAAGGCGTCGGTCAGAGAGGCAGCGGTGAAGATCGTGAGCTCTCCTTGGACCCGTGGTGCTTCGGCGGCGGTCGCGCTGCCTCTCATGGCCAGCATCAATCCGAGCGCCAGGAGCGCTGTCATCAGGAGATGAACAAGCCTCGTAGGTCCGTGTCGAGGAATTTCATATGAATGTGTCGTTCCCGGCCGCCCGCGCGTGATCCCCTGTCGCATCTAGTCCATCCTCCTGCGCTATCGGTTTTCGAGGCCAATTCTGCCACCACCGTCCCAGCCTTGGAGCTGTCGTAGCCGCCGAGCGGCGCGAGCTCCTCCCGGAATGGACGACTCACCGCGACGTCAAGCATCGCCTGGACGGCGGGGGTGTTCAAGAACTCCAGCGGGATGACGAGGCCCTAGCGCTCTTCCTGCAGTGAGAGAAAATCGAGCCCCAAGACCCGTGCCACGGCCATAATCCCCGGCCCGTCGTCAGCCCGCCCACGCGCCACCGCGTCGGCGACCTCCAGATGGCTTGAGACCTCGTGGCCATAGCCGTTCACACGCGTGGGCATCACCCCCGTAGCCTGGAGCCACAGGTCGAGTAACGCCAGACTGCCAGCCCCCAGCTCGCGATTCACCACCGTGAGGTCTGGACGCGCGAGTTCCGCGGCGTGAGAGATCCCCTTGGGATTCCCGCGGGCAACGATAAGCCCATGCTGCCACTCCGAGCGGGCGGAGCGCTGCCAGGCTGCGCCATCACCACCGCGGGGCGGAGTAGACGATACAGGTCTATATGTCAAGCATTATTGACGGGATAATTGTGGCCCCAAGGTGGCTCCCCTGGAAACAAGCAAAATTTGTACGTAGTGGGGCCTGAGCGCCATTGATGAGCTCAGCACCCTCATTTAACTCCGTTCCTAACGAGTTGATAAGGTTGTGTCTCAAATTTTGAGCAGGTGATAGCACCCCCTCGGGCTGAGGAGTATGCAGCCAGGGCTGAGAGTCGTGCGGCTGATGAAAGCAGTGTAGCGGAGAGCGATATGATCGTGGAGTACAAGGTGAGAAACAGCGGGCCGAACTCGCTTACACGCAGGATTATATCCCGAGTGAGGCCGTTGTTTCCTCTCCCGAACTGCTCTGTTGCAATGCCACCCGGGCGGCGTGGACAAGCCTTGAGGCAGCCCCTGCGCTTGCAGCCATGGCTGTGAGGTGTCCCATCTTGCGGCCAGGACGAGGCGCGAGCTTGCCGTAGAGGTGCAACTTTACCTCGGGAAAGGTGCAGGCGGCCGCCCAGTTGGGCTCGCCGTGATGCCAAAGATCACCCAGGAGGTTCCCCATCGCCGCCGGACGATATTGTTCAGTCGACCCCAACGACAGCCCGCACACGGCGCGTAATTGCTGCTCGAACTGACTGGTGACGCAGGCATCGACGGTCAAATGGCCGGAGTTGTGCGGCCGTGGAGCCAGTTCGTTGACGAGCAGCTTGCCATCGCGGGTGAGAAAAAATTCCACGCACAGTACGCCTACCACATCGAGGGCCGTAAGAATGCTGCGAGCGATCTCGACTGCTTCGTTAGCAATCTTGGGCGATACCGTCGCCGGCGCAATCGACACATCCAAGATGTGCTGACGATGGCTGTTCTCGATGACGCCGTAATGGGTGAAAGCCCCGTCCAGCCCCCGTGCGGCCACGACAGAAACCTCGCGCTCGAAATCGACAAAGGCCTCCAGGATCGCTTCCTGGCCCTGCAGCACCTGCAGCGCTGCCTCGCCCTCGCTGAGCGAGGTGATCTTCGACTGCCCTTTGCCATCATAGCCGAACCCGGCGGTCTTTAGGACCGCAGGAAGTCCCAGCTCACGCATGCCTGCCTGCAGCTCTGCGAGAGAGGAGACCGGCCGAAATGGGGTGACGGGAAATCCCCCTCGCGCCAAGAAGGTCTTTTCCCGCAGACGGTGTTGTGTGGTGTGCAAAGCCGCCCCGCTCGGTCGGACGCATACGTGTTCGGCGACGGCATCGACGGTGGTCACGGGGATGTTCTCAAACTCGAACGTCACCACATGCACCTGGCGGGTGAAGTCACGTACGGCATCGAGATCGTCGTAGGAGGCCGTGACCTCGACGTCGGCCACCTGGCCCGTCGGCGTATCGGTCTCGGGGGAGAAGGTGTGGACCCGATAGCCCATGCGCCGCGCCGCGATGGCGAACATCCGCCCCAACTGTCCGCTCCCGAGCACGCCGATCGTCGAGCCTGGCAGGATGGGCGAGGTCAAGGGAGCGAGTCCCCCAATATCCGTTGCGCCTGTTCGGCACGAAACTGGTGGAGCTGTTCGCGTAGGTCCGGCCGGTGGGTGGCCAGGATGGCGATGGCGAGTAGCGCGGCGTTGGTCGCCCCAGCCTGTCCGATGGCGAGCGTGCCGACGGGGATGCCGGCGGGCATTTGCACGATGGAGAGGAGGGAGTCCATTCCCTTCAGGGCACGGCTCTCGACCGGCACCCCGAGGACGGGAAGGGTCGTTTGGGCCGCCGCCATGCCAGGCAGATGGGCGGCGCCACCGGCGCCGGCGATGATCACCTCGATGCCGCGGGCCTCAGCTGCCGAGGCAAACTCGGTGAGCCAGGCGGGGGTGCGGTGCGCCGAGACGATGCGGCATTCATGGGGCACGCCGAACCGCGTCAGCACCTCGTCGGCGTGGCGCATCGTCTCCCAGTCGGATTTGCTGCCCATAATGACCGCTACGAGCGGGTTGACCTCATCCTTCATGGAAGTACCTCGTCGTGGTTCCGCGAACCCCTCCGCATGCCTTTTCTGCCTCTCCTGCAGGGAGAAGGCAGATCTCGACTAGCCCTGCTGCGGCCCGCCCCTGAAAAACTCCCGAAAGGAAAAACGCCGACCATACCGTCCCTCAGCCTGCTCCCGCACCGCCTGCATCACCTCCGGAGTGATCCGTGTGATGCCCTGGGCCATGGCATAGCGTTCGACCCCCTTGATCACCATGCCACGAGCAAAGGACGGGAGCCGGTGGAGGCGAGCCTGGGCTTCCGGGCTCCAGTCGATCGTCAATGGGGCATCGAAGCCAAACGTCTGCTCATCGCTGAGGCTGATCACCTGGCCGCCGAACTGGCCGGGTTGATAGGCGCAGGCGGGATCCTCAGCCAGGTAATCGCCATACGTCGCATAGGCCCGGCAGCGGCATCCGCCACAGATCTTGGCGAATTCGCAGGCGCCGCAGCGCCCACCGAGCTGGGGGGCCCGCAGGTGTTCGAACACCTCAGCCCGCTGCCAAATATCGACGAAGGAGCGCTGGCGTAGATTCCCGGCCACCACGGGCATGTAGGGACATGGGGTGACGTCGCCCTCGGGCATGATCCGGCAATACGCCTTACCGGCCGGGCAGCTCCCGTGCGCGTAGTTTTGCAACAGCGGCGACCTCGCGTCAAGCGTGTACAGAATCCTGCGGAAGAAAGGCGCGCACTTGGCGCGAATGATCAGCCCTCCCGAGCGCCCGGCGGGGACAGTCCATGGATCTTCAGGTTGATCGAAGGCTGACGGTTGCCCGCCGGAACCCTGCTCCTCAGCGTTTCCCAAGCCCTGGATGCGCGCCAGAGAGGTTAAGATCTGCTCATACTGCTCGGGACTGATGTCGGTGAGGTTCTCGCCCCGGCCGGTGCGGACCAGGAAGAAAAAATTCAGCACCCTGGCGCCGAGGTCGCGCGCGAGATCGATCATCGCGGGGATCTCTGCCGCGTTCCAACCGGTGATGCTGGTATGGATGGAGAAATCCAACCCCTCGGTGCGCAGCGCCTCGGTCGCCCGGACGGCCCCGCGCCAAGCTCCCGGCAGATGCCTGAACGCATCGTGCCGGGAGGGGTCCGTGGAGTCGAGGCTGATGCTCGCCCCCTGAACCCCACTTTGCCGCATCTGTTTGGCCTGTGGCTCGCGCAACAACACACCGTTGGTGCCGAGCACGACGGTAAATCCCTTGTCAGCGCCACAAGCGGCCAGGTCGAAGAGGTCTTTTCTCAGCAGTGGCTCGCCGCCGGTCAAGATCAAAAAAACATTGGGGTTGGCCACCGCGATGCCCTCGATGACCCTTCGACACTCCTCCGTGGACAGCTCACGACCGGTATCAGCACCCGCGAACGCGCTCATGTAACAGTGTGCGCAATGGAGATTACATCGTTGGGTGAGATTCCACGACACCGAGTACACCTGATGCGCCATGCCAGCCTCCCGCTACCGCTACGCCTTGGCTTTGCGCCGGGCGATGGCCGCTTCGGCGCGTGGGCTGATGGCACGTTGCACGACAACATTCACCAACGCAGGTTTGCCGGAGGCGAAGGCGCGCTCAAGGGCGGGTGCTAGGTCTTCCGGGCGTTCGACGTACTCGCCATGTCCCCCTAACCCTTGGGCTACCATCTCGTAACGGCTCTGCAAGAGGTCGGTGGCCACGGGACGTCCGTAGAGGCCGAGTTGGATCTGCCGATCGATGCCCCAGGCCGAATCGTTTCCCAGAATGCCGACGACCGGCAGGTTATGACGCACCGCGGTATCAAACTCCATGGCGTTGAAACCGAAGGCGCCGTCGCCGGTCAGCATCACCACGCGCGAGTCAGGGTAGGCCAGCTTCGCCGCAATCGCCGTCGGTAAGGCGGACCCGAGCATGCCCAGCGTCGGGACGTACCACCAGCGTCGCGGTTGCCTGGAGGGGAGATAGGCGCGGCCGAAGTGGCAGAAATCACCGCCGTCGAAGACCAGGCAGTCGTCCGGTCGCAGCATGTCCCCCAGCGTCTTATGGACGTACATGGCGTGCATCGGTTGCTCCGGCTTAGCCAGACCGTCCAGCCACGCCCCATGCGCTTCCTGCTCAGCCTGGAGCTGTTTCAGCCAGGGGAGCGACTTCCAGGTTTTTTTCTGAGCCTCCTGGGTCATTTGCTCGACCACCGCCTCGATATCGCCGACGATCCCGACCGTCACCCCGCGGTTGCGGCCGATCTCCGCCGCGGCAGGATCGATCTGGATGATGCGCGCCTCGGCGCCGATCACCGGCGGTTGTGCGTAGCTGATGGTGTAATCCTGTTTGCGGCCCAGCAGCAGGACCACATCGGCTTCACGCAACAGCCTGGCGGCGCGATTCAGACCGCGCTCGAAAAACCCCAGGCACAACGGATGCTCGTCGCTGACCAGGCCGCGCGCCACGTCCTCGGTGAACAGCGGCATCTGGGTGAGTTCGACAAACCGTTGCAATACCGCCCCGGAGGCGGCGTAGCTCGCCGGCCCGCCGGCGATGATGAAGGGGCGTTGGGCCTGATGGAGCAGGTCGACGGCCTGTTGGATGAGCTTGGGGCTGGCCAAGGCGTGTTCTTCGGCACGGTACTGGCTGGGCGGAAAGAACGTCACCTCGTCTTCGTCCACTTCTTGCTCCTGCACATCCATGGGAATCGTCAGGTGCACGGGGCCACGCCGACCGGCATAGGCGGTGCGCACGGCGCGGGCGATGAAATCCGGGATGCGGCGGGCGTCATGCACCATCCACGAGCCCTTGGTGAACGCCTGAGCGGCGCCGACCTGGTCGATCTCCTGCATGGCGCCTCGCCCTAGCTCGGAGAGGTCTGCCGAACCGCTGATCGAGATCACCGGGCTCTCGCTGTGCAGAGCGTGAGCCAGTCCCGGCAGCGCGTTGGCAAATCCAGGAGTGGTATACATCGAGACCCCAGGCTGTCCGGTCAGCCGCCCCCAGGCATCGGCCATGTGGACCGCCGCCTGCTCATGGCGCGTATCGACGAAACGGAAATCCATGTCGGTCAAGACGTCCAGGGCCGGTAGGATATGATCGCCAGCGATGGTAAAGATATTCTTCACACCCTCCAACTGCAGGGCTTTGCCGATGAGGTGACTGCCGGTGACCTTCTTCGAGCTGCTCATGGAGACCTCCCGCAAGAATCAATCGGTCATGCCTGTGTACGTTTGTGTCAGCAGGCGACCTAGCCATCATACCGGGGAGCGCGAGCGATTGCTAGAGTTCTGATCGGGTTATGATGTCCACACCGGTCCATACCTGACCGGTCTAGACCCGCGAGGGTGCGCTGCGTCGTGCGCCCCTGACGGTGTGGTCAGACGCTTCGCCGTCGTTCATGGCGACGAGACGCGCATAGACGCCACCCTTCTCGACTAATGCTTCGTGCGTGCCGTGCTCCACCACGGCGCCCTCGTCGAGCACCAGCAGTTGGTCCGCTTCGCGCACCGTTGACAGGCGATGGGCGATCATCAGCGTCGCCCGCCCGACCATCAGCCGCTTCAGAGCTTGATGCACCAGCCGCTCATTCTCCGAGTCGAGGTGCGAGGTGGCTTCGTCGAGGATCAAAACGGGCGCGTCTTTGAGAATGGCTCGGGCGATCGACAGCCGCTGGCGCTGTCCTCCCGAGAGCTGGACGCCGCGCTCGCCGATCACGGTGTCGTAGCCGTCGGGCAAGCGAGCGATGAACTCATGGGCGTTGGCCTCGCGTGCGGCCTCGATCAATTCCGCCTCCGTCGCCTCCGGTCGGCCGATGCGCAGATTGTCGCGCACCGTCGTGTTGAACAGATAGGTATCCTGCGATACCAGGGCGATGCGCTGACGCAGCGCATCGAGGCCATACTCGCGCAGGTCGTGGCCGCCGAGTAAGATCCTGCCCTCGGTCGGGTCCCAGAAGCGCATCAGCAGGTGTGCCGTGGTGGTTTTCCCCGATCCCGAGCGCCCCACCAGGGCGACCGTCTGCCCTGATGTGATCGCAAAGCTAAGGCGCCTCAAGGCCAACGGCTCCTGGGGGCCGTAGGCGAAGCTGACGCCGTCGTACCGGATCAAGGGCTGGCCGGGGCCATTGCGGTTGAGTGCGAGCGTTGCACCGGGGCCATCGGCCACGGGCACCGGTTCATCTTCGACCGCGAAGAGCCGTCGTGCCGACGCCAGGGAATCGGCTAATTCTTTGCCGATCTTGGCGATCTCCGAGACCGGCACGAACGACGCCTGCGCCAACAGCGTCAACAACGGCAACACCGGAGCCGCAAGCCCCCCCTGGGACACCAGCACCGCGCCGGCGGTCAGCACCGCCAGGCTGCCCGCCCCCATGAGCCCGTCGACGAGGACGTTCTCGAAGCTCATGCGATTCAGGAAGCGCAGCCGGACCTGTTTCATCCCCTCGCCGTTGGCGCGAATAGCAGCCAATTGCCGCGGCCCACGCGAAAAGGCCACGATCTCCTTAAGCCCCTGCACGCTATCCACCATGTGTGCATTGACGACCCCAAGCTGGGCGCGAAACTCGCGCCCCAGGCGCTCCTGCACCCGACTGGCGATGAACGGGCTGAGCCCCACGGCCAGGAGGAACGGCAGTAACACCAGCGCCAGCGGCCAGGCGAAATACGCCAGCACCACCAGCACCGTGCCGGGGACCATGATGGCGACGAAGCCGGGCGCGATGGTATGGGCGAAGAACAACTCAATCGTCTCGACATCGGCGGTGACCAGGCTGACGAGGTCCCCCGTACGCCGGCGGAAGAGATAGGCCGGGGCGAGCCGGTCCAGGAGTTGATACACACGCACGCGCAGCTCGGCGAGTAAACGGTAGGCCAGATCGTGGGCCAGCCAGGATTCCAGATAATGCAAGCCCGACGACAACGGGATCAACGCCATCAGAACGATCAGCATCGTGGTGAATTCCTGTCCCCTGGCCACCTTGCCGACGATGAGCGCGCTGACCACGCCGATGCCAATGATGGCCACCACATGACCGATGCCGCACAGGAAGGTGATGCTGAGCTGTAGCCACCAGTCTCTCACCAGGCCGAAGAGGCGGCCCCACAGTTCGAGCCAGCCGATAGGGGATGGCGTCAATGGGGCGGCCATGACTGAGCGGGCGTGTTCCGCAGTCACGGGCGAACCGTTGGCGCTCGCGGCGACGGTTTCGTCCCGATCGATCGCCGTCCCCACCGCGTGGCCGTTCGCGCTCGACGTCGTCACCTGGTCGGCCATCAGCCGCGCGTAGGTGCCATGCCCGCTGACGAGCTCGCGATGCGTGCCGCGCTCGACAATCGCCCCATCTTCCAAGACGGTGATGCGATCGGCAGCGATGACGCTCGACAGCCGATGCGCGATGATCAGCGTGGTACGGCCCACCATCAGGCGGTCCAACGCCTCTTGAATGAGGGCCTCGTTCTCGGTGTCGACGTGCGACAGGGCTTCGTCGAGCAGGAGAATCGGCGCATCTTTCAGCAGCGCGCGGGCGATGGCGAGGCGTTGCCGCTGACCGCCCGAGAGGCGCAGGCCGCGTTCCCCGACGACCGTCTCATAGCCCAGTGGCAGCGCCTGGATGAAGTCGTGGGCGTTGGCGGCCCGGGCCACCTCCTCCAGCTCCTCCTGGGTGGCATCGGGTTTGCCAAAGCGCAGATTGTCCGCCACGGTGCCATGGACCAGGTAGGTGTCCTGCATGACCACGGCGATGTGGCGACGCAGCACTTCGAGCGGCAGGCTGCGAATATCATGGCCGCCCAACAGGATGCGCCCCTGCTGAGGGTCAAAAAAGCGTAATAGGAGCCAGATCATGGTGGATTTGCCCGCACCACTCGGCCCCACCAGCCCCACCTTTTCGCCAGGGCTCATGGTGAGTGAGATGTGTTTCAACACCAGTGGCCGATTGGGATAGCCGAAGCTCACCCCCTCGAACCGCACCTCGGGTTCGAGCCTCGGCGCGTCGGTAGGACGGATCGATGGCTGCCGCGGCTCCTGGATCGTGGGGATGGTGTCGAGCAGCCCGAAGATGCCCTTGGCCTCGGATAAGGCTAGCATGCCGCGGTGATACAGCCGTGAGAGCTCGCGCAGCGGTCGAAAGATCTCGACGCCGAGCATGAGGACGATGAGCAGCGTGGGCAGTGCCAATTCCCCGCGGCTGACGCGCAGCGCTCCCCAGCCGAGCGCCACCCCGGCCCCGGCGGAGATGCCAAGCGTGATCAGGCCGGTGGTGGTGATGTTGGCCGCCAGCACCCCCATCGTACTGCGATACAGATGACGCGAGCGCTCGGCCAGCATCGCGCCGTAGGTGCGACTCTGCCCGAAGGCTTTGAGCGTGGCCAGGCCCTGGACGGCGTCCAGGAACTCGGCCCCGAGAGTGCTATAAGCTTTGCGCCGCTGCAGGCTGCTCTCAGCGGTCCACTTGGTGGTGAGTAGGGGTAAAATCAACGTGAACAGGGCGAACGCGAGAAACACGTAAGCCGTCCACACGTCGAACGCGGCCATGAAGGCGAAGATCAGCAGCGGCGTCAGCGCCGCGACGGCGAGTTGCGGGAAGTATTGGCCGAAGAAGGTTTCCAGTTGCTCGACCCCCTCGACCAAGGACAGCACGACGTCGCCCGTTCGCCTCTGATCGAAATAACCGGGACCGAGCGCCAAGACGTGCTGGTAGAGGAATTCACGGAGATTGAGTTTGATCTCCCCGGCAGTGCGATTACCAACGGCCTCGCGGACATACTCCAGCGTGGCCCGCAGCAAAATACACGCCGCCACCCCGGCGATCGGCCAGAACACCGCAGTCAACGGTCGTCCCTGAAACACCAGGGCTAAGGCATATCCGGCTAGCGCCAGCCGTCCGA
>Ga0081538_10005468_pt1 | contig 11409 bp, 9 predicted proteins | sample TabmetS5T2R1_FD_71022 | JGI IMG/M metagenome (GOLD analysis project Ga0081538, IMG submission 71022) | Tabebuia heterophylla rhizosphere microbial communities from the University of Puerto Rico - S5T2R1 | ecosystem: Host-associated > Plants > Roots > Rhizosphere ... | reverse complement strand
CGCCAACCTCCGCGTACGCGGCTACGAGGTGCTGACGGCGGCCAGCGGCGACGCCGCCCTCGCCGCCGTCGAGGCCCACCAGCCCGACTGCATCGTGCTCGACCTCGGGCTTCCCGGCATCGGCGGCCTGGAGGTCCTTCGCCGCCTGCGCACCTGGACCGAGGTGCCAGTGGTGGTGCTGACCGCCACCGACAGCGAGCGCGACAAGGTGACCGCGCTGGACCTGGGCGCCGACGACTACGTGACCAAGCCGTTCGGGGTGGCCGAGCTGATGGCGCGGATCCGGGTCGCGCTGCGCCACGCCAGGGGCGCCAGCGCCGACCGGCCACGGGTGATCGGCGCCGGCGGCCTCAGCATCGACCTGGACGCCAAGCTGGTGACCAGGGACGGCGCCCCGGTGCGGCTGACCCCCATCGAGTACCGGCTGCTGGAGACGCTGGCCACCAACGCCGGGCGGCTCTGCACCCACCGGTTCCTGCTGGAGCGGGTCTGGGGCCCCGGCTACGGCGACGAGTCCCACTACCTGCGGGTCTACATGGCCAACCTGCGCAAGAAGCTGGATGACCCGTCCGCGCCGCAGGTGCTGCTGACCGAGCCGGGGATGGGGTACCGGTTCGTGGTGCCGGAACCCGAGGCCTCGCGCACGCAAGCCTGAGCCGACGCGGTTGTCCCCCCGCCCGCCGGCTCAGTACACTGCCTGCCAGCCAACGGGATGTAGCGCAGCTTGGCAGCGCGCCACGTTCGGGACGTGGAGGCCCCGGGTTCAAATCCCGGCATCCCGACCACGACGGAGCCCGTCACGTCGGCTGCGTGCCGGCTAGGGTGGGGACAGCGTCAACTGCGCTTCCTCGATCAGCGGACGCCAGCGAGCGATCCGATCTCGAGCCCACAACAGCGACCGCTGGTCCCCACAGCGCTCGGACCAACCGGCAAGGCAGTCCTCCACTTGGGGGCGGCTCCACAGGATCCCCAGGATCTCGACGGGGTCCTTGCCTTCGTCGGGCTGCGACAGCTCCGTTGCGTAGAGCTCGCCGGTGGTTGGCACCCAGGCCAGTCGGTAGGCTGGGACCGGCGCGAACTCCCGCCACAGGCTGCCATAGCGGACCTCGGGTGCGCGGACTCGCTGCGGATCGGCGGCGTAGAACTCCTCCAAGGTCAGTTCCTTCTGCACGGTCCGACCACCTTCCCGGCTCGATGCCTCCGGTGGGGTTGGCTGTCGGGTCGAGACTTCCATCACCATCTACCGTGCCCGGCTCACGCCGAAGCCCAAACCTGCCAATCGAGTTTGGTTCCGTCTAACGGCCCGTTCACGCTGAGCTGCGGGCGTGGCGGTCCAGCCGCTCCAGCTCGTCGGCGTAGATCCGGCGCAGCACGCGCGGCGCGAACAGCCGCTCGAAGAACCCGCCCACGCCGCCGGCGCCCTGCCAGCGCGTGTCGATCTGCACGCGGCAGCCCGATCCCTCCGGCGTGACGGTGAACGTCGTGACGGCCGAGGACAGCTGGTCCGACTCGGTGAGCACGCGGCCGGGCTCCGGCTCGTCGATCCGCATGCGGTAGGCGCGGGTCCGGCCCCCGGCCGTCAGCCGGAAGCTGTGGACCGTGCCGGCACCCACGCCGCCCTGCTCGACCTGGAAGTCCGAGAACGCGGGTGGGAGGAAGTGCGGGTGGTGGGCGCGGTAGTCCGCGATCACGCCATAGACGTGCTCGGCGGGGGCGTCGATGTGGCGCTCGGCCGCCACTCGTCGTTCGGCCATGCCGTGATCATGCCGCGTAGACTGCCTCGCCGCGAGCCCAACCGTTGAGGGGATCACCGTGGAACTGGCCGACCTGCAGGCACGGATCGAGGCGACCTACGGGGCGCGCGACCGCGCCCGCGGCGTCGACGGCACCTTCCGCTGGTGGGTCGAGGAGGTCGGCGAGGTCGCCAAGGCCCTGCGCGCCGGCGACCCCGCCGCGCTGGAGCACGAGCTGGGCGACGCCCTCGCCTGGCTGGTCAGCGTCGCCAACGTCGCCGGCGTCGACCTGGAGCGGGCCATCGCCCGCTTCGCCGACGGCTGCCCCCGCTGCCACCACATCCCATGCACCTGCCCGCCGGCCTGAGCGGTCACCGGCCGGGTTCGGCGTCGGGCAGCGGAACCTCCAGGCGGGAGTGCATCTCGGGGTCCGGCGCCGGCATGCCCATCGGGGGCACGTAGAGCGTGCACATGGCGGTGAGGTCCGCGTCCGGCAGCTCCCGCAGCGCGATCCGTTGCACGATCGGATCGAACACCGGGTACGGCGATGCCTGGTACAGGATCACCTCATGGTCGGGCGCGTAATGGTCCCCGAGGAACTCCCCGAGCGCCCGCAGCCCGGAAACGCTCGGCTGCGTGGCCCCGCGCCGGACCCCGATCCCGGCGACCTGCCAGAGGATCAGCGGCGTCGAGGTGTCGAAGCTCCTCCGGTACAGCAGGAAGTTCGTCGCCTCGAAGCTCTGGCATCCCCAGGCTCCCGGGTCGACACCCAGGTCCGCGAACAGGCAGTCCTCGGCGGAGATCCCAGGGAGCATCCGGGCGCGGAAGCCCTCTTCGCGGGCCCGCCGGATCGCCTCGTGCGAAGGGGTGACAAAGACCCCCGGGTGACCGTACAGCACGACGCACACGTCGAGTCCCCGCCGAACCCAGCGCAGGATCTCCTCGGTGATCTCCTCGTAGGTGCGCTGCCGGTCCTTGGCCGTCGCATAGAAGCCTTCGAGCGACTGCGCGGACGGGTTGACCTTGACAATCCACGTGGCCGGGACCGGGTCGGCGAACAGGTACAGCACCTTGTCGGCTCGCTCGATCGAGCGCATGGCCTCCGGTGTGGTCTGGAGGCCCGCCTTGATCCCGCTGCCGACGATCGTCAGCGAGCCGGGGGAGGACGACGCCACCGGTCCGATCGCGGCGCCTATCGCTTGTACGGGGGCGGGGGCGGCGGGGGCCGCATGATCACGAAGAACATCACGTTCTCGCCGCCGGTCTCCCGCCTGATGACATCCAGGGCGCTTTGCAGATCGTTGTCGTCCAGGATGTCCCGGAGGTTATCGGGGAGGTCGTGCTCCCAGAGCTCGACCAGGTCGTGAAATCCTTCGCTGCTGTGATATCGCGCGATGCGGTCCGGATCCTCGATCACCCAGGAAAGGAAGGTGGTGAGCGGCCGCTCCGGAACCATCTCGCCCCCTCTCGCCCTCGGCCAGGATGCGCCGACCGTACGACCCGTCCCGTTCTGGCGTCAAGCTCTAGTAGGTCCCGAACGACGAACTTACACTGCTCTGGTGCCTCCTTGCCCGAGCTGTTATCAGCAGAACCCCTCGGAGGCTAGCTTCTGTATGGCCTGTGGGGCCGCCCTGTCGCGAGCTGCTCCGCCCACCAGCGTCGAGGAACGCAAGGTCGTAACCGTCCTGTTCTGCGATCTGGTCGGGTTCACCGCCTACGCCGAGAATGCCGACCCCGAGGACGTCAGGACCAAGCTCCGCCTCTTCCACCTCCGGGTTCTTCAGGAGATCCAACGGAAGGGCGGCACCGCGGAGAAGTTCATCGGCGACGCCGTCATGGCCGTGTTCGGGGCGCCGGTCACCCACGAGGACGATGCCGAGCGGGCGGTCAGGAGCGCCCTCGCCATCATCGACGCCATCGACGAGCTCAACGAGGCCGACTCCAGGCTCCGTCTGGCGGTCCGGATCGGGGTCAACAGCGGCGAGGCGATCGTCAGCCTCGGGAGGGACCCCGACCGGGAGGGGATGGTCGCCGGGGACGTCGTCAACACGGCCTCGCGGCTGCAAGAGGTGGCTCCCGTCGGGGGGGTGCTCGTTGGCGGGCCGACCTACCGCGCGACCAGGGACCTGTTCGAGTACGAGCCCCTCCCGCCGGTACGGGTCAAGGGAAAGGCGCGCCCGGTCCCGATCTGGAGGGCGACCGCCGCGCGGAGCCGGCCCGGGTACGGCATCGCTCGACGGACGGGAGGCGTCTTCGTCGGGCGCGACGATGAGCTGGAGGTGCTCAAGCGCCTGTTCGCCCGGGCTCGCCGGGAGCAGTCGGTGCAGCTGGTCACGGTCGTCGGCGAGCCGGGCGTGGGCAAGAGCCGGCTCGCCGCGGAGCTCTCCGCCGTACTCGACGACCTTCCTGATCTGGGGGTGTACTGGCGTCAGGGCCGCTGCCTTCCGTATGGCCAGGGCATCACCTTCTGGGCGCTGGGTGAGATCGTCAAGGCGCACGTCGGGATGCTCGACACCGATACGCCGTCGGTGGCGACGTCGAAGTTGGAGGTCGCGCTCCGGGAATGCGTGGAGGACGCGTCGGAGCGGGACTGGCTCATGCGACGGTTGGCGCCGCTGGTCGGGCTGGCACCTCCGGAGGTGGGGGCTCCCGAGCGCGCCGAGCATTTCGCCGCATGGCGCCGGCTCCTGGAGGCCATGGCGGCGATCCATCCACTGGTGCTCCTCGTCGAGGACCTCCACTGGGCAGATCGGGCCCTCGTCGAGTTCCTCGAGCATCTCGTGGAGTGGGCGAGCGACGTGCCCATGGTGGTGGTGTGCACGGCCAGGCCGGAGCTGTACGGGCAGCATCCCGGGTGGGGTGGCGGCAAGCGGAACTCCATGACGATCACCCTGTCGCCGCTCGGCGAGGAGGAGATGCGCCGACTGATCTCGGGGCTCACCCCGACGCCCCCCGCGGCGGTCTCCGAGGTGGTCCTGGAGCGCGCCGAGGGGAACCCGCTGTACGCCGAGGAGCTGGTGGCGATGCTCGGCGAGCGCGACGACGCGGCCGAGGGGGAACCCCAGATCCCGTTCCCCGCGTCGATCCAGGCCATCATCGCCGCCCGGCTGGACGCACTCCCGTCCGCGCACAAGCAACTGCTCCAGAACGCCTCGGTGGTCGGCAAGGTCTTCTGGTCGGGCGCCGTCTCGTCCATGTCCGGCGTAGACGAGCAACAGGTCCGAGACGCGCTACACGAGCTTGCCCGCAAGGAGCTGGTCCGGCCCACCCGCGCCTCCTCGGTGAAGAACCAGGCGGAGTACAGCTTCTGGCACATCCTGATCAGGGACGTCGCGTACGGGCAGATCCCGCGGGCGGCCCGGGCACGCAAGCATGAAGCCGCCGCCGAGTGGGTGCAGCGCATCGCCGGCGAGCGGGTGGCGGAGGTCGCCGAGATCATCGCCCACCACTACCACCAGGCCATCGAGCTCTCCAGAGCCGCCGGCGACGTCGAGCGGGCCCAGAGGCTGGAGGAGCCGACCCGCCGGTTCCTGATCGTGGCCGGGGATCGGACCATCGGCCTGGACGTGGACCGGGCAGGCGAGCACTACCGCATGGCCCTCGAGCTGCTCCCACCCGGCGACGCCGGGAGGGGGAGGGTCCTGGCCGGAGTCGGCGAGACGGCCGCCCGAGCCGGCAGGTTCGGCGAGGCCGAGGAGATCTACGCCGAGGCGATCTCGGAGCTGCGGCTCGAGGGGGACCTGCCGGGTGCCTGCGACACCATGGTGAAGCTGTCCAACCTGCTGTGGCGGCGCGGGGATCCCGCCCGCTCCCGTGGCGTCCTCGGCGAGGCCATCGCGCTGCTGGAAGGGCGGCAGCCAGGCGGCGAGCTGGTCAACGCCTACACGGAGATGGCCGGCCACATGGTGGTCCAGGGTCGGTTCCGGGAGGCCGTGGAGCTGTCGGATCGCTCCCTCTCGCTGGCGCGCAGCCTCGAGATGGAGGTGCCGGTGCCCAGGGCCCTCGGGTTCAGAGGGGCCGCACGATGCAACCTCGGGGACCTGGCCGGGCTGGAGGACCTGCGAGAGGCGCTGCATCTCGCCCTGAAGCTGGGGCTCGGTCGCGAGGCCGCCCGGATGCGAGGACTCCAAGCCGAGGTCCTCTGGATCACGGACGGGCCGGCGCGCGCGCTCGACATCTCGAGGAGCGCGATCGAGCTGGCCGAGCGCCGAGGCAGCATGGACCTGGCCATGGCGTTCCGGGCCGAGACACTGCTTCCCCTGTTCGACCAGGGGGACTGGGACCTCCTGCTGGAGCTGGCCGGACAGGTGCTGAGGTGGGCCGGGCCGGACGGGGAGCGGTACTTCACGCTGCTGGCACAGTCACAGCAGGCCCGGGTGTTGGCCTACCGGGGCGACCTCATCCGGGCGGCGGACCTCACCGACCGCGTTCTCCAAGCTGCCCGCGACATCGGCGATCCCCAGGTCCTGGTGACGGCCTTGGCGGCGGCGGCCCTGGTCAAGCGGGCGCTGGACGACGCCTACGCAGCGATCGCCCTGGTCGAGGAGGTCGAAAGGGCCACCCGGGACCGCTCCGGCCTCTACCGCGCCCAGCACGTCTGCGAGCTGATCCGGGTCTGCACCGCAGGCGGAGCGATCGGGCTGGCCGAGCGCCTCCTGGCGGGCGTCGACGCCCCCGGACGGCGACACGCCCTCTCCCTGCTCGCCGCCGGCGCGACCCTGGAGGAGGCGCGCGGCCAGCTGGAGCCTGCGTCGGCGGCCTTCTCCGAGGCCGTGGAGGGGTGGCGGGACTTCGGGTTCCTCCTCGAGGAGGGCGAGGCCAGCCTCGGCGCGGGACGTACTCTCGTCCAGCTCCGGCGACCCGAGGCCGCCGACGCGCTCAAGCGGGCTCGGGCGATCTTCACCCGGCTCGGGGCCGCGCCCCTGGTCGCCGAGACCGACCGATGGCTGGACCTGGCGGCCCAGACCGCCTGATCGAACGTTTCACCCGCCCAGGAGGCGGGTGGTGCGGTGGCGGATGGCGAGGGTGAGCTCGTCAGCCTGGGCGTCGGTCAGCTTGGCGCCCCAGGGGGAGCGGACGTAGAAGACGTCGACGACCCGGTCGCCGAGGGTGTCGATCTTGGCCACCCGCACGTCGAGGTCCAGGTCGCCGAGGGCGGCGGCGATCGCGTGCAGCAGGCCGAGCGCGTCGGACGCCCGCACCTCCACCACGGTCGAGTGCTCCGACTCGTCGGCGAGGACCCGCACGTCGGGCACGACCGGCGAGGACGGCCGGTAGTCGCGGGCCTTGCGCTCCAGGCGGGCCTCGACCGCCAGGCGGCCGGCCCAGGCGGCCTCCAGGTCGGCCTCCAGCCGCGCCCAGCGCAGCGAGGCGGGCGCCAGCACCGCGAACCGCTGGAGCGCCAGCCCGTCACTGGTGGACCAGGCCTGGGCGCGCAGCACCGAGACCCGGTGCAGGGCCAGCACCCCGGTGGTCCTGGCCAGCGTGCCCGGCCGGTCGGCGGCGCAGACGGTGACCACCGCGTGGCCGTCGCCGGCGGCGTCGACCCGGTGGCGCACCGCGCCCGGCCCGGGCGGGTCGGCGAGCAGCTCGAGCTCGTCGGCCAGCTCCTCGGGCGACACCGACAGGGGATAGGAGGCGGGCAGGGTGGCCAGCAGCCGCCCCGTGCGCCCGGCCAGGGCGGGCCGCGCGGCCTCGATGCGGCCGGCGAGGTCGGCGGGGTCGCCGGGCCCGGCCGGCGCGCCGCGCTCCATGGCGTCGGCGACGCGCCTGGCGAGGTCGGCGACCAGCGTGGCCTTCCACTGGCTCCAGGCGACCGGGCCGGTGGCGAGCCCGTCGGCGACCGTGAGCAGGTGGAGCAAATGCGCGCGGCGCGGCGCACCGAGGGCCGCGACCACCCCGGCGATCACGGTGGGGTCGTCCAGGTCGCGGCGGGTGGCGGTGTCGACCAGCAGCAGGTGGTGGCGGACGAGGGCGGCGACCTCGCCGGCGATCTCGGGCCCGACGCCCATGCGGCGCAGGGCGCGGTGGGCAAGCTGCTCGCCGGCCACGCTGTGGTCCATCCCCGAGCCCTTGCCGACGTCGTGCAGCAGCGCGGCCAGGTAGAGCGTCTCCAGGTCACCGGCGCGCTCGGCGCGGGCGGTGGGGTCCCGGTCGAGCAGGCGGGTGACCTCGGCGACGGTGGCGAAGGCGTGGCCGTCGACCGTGTAGCGGTGCCAGGGGTCGTGCTGCGCCCTGCCGCGCACGGCCGACCACTCCGGCAGCAGGACCGTCCAGCCGCCGAGGTGGTCCAGCAGCTCGCAGGCGTCCGTCGACGTGGACCCGGCCAGCATCGCCAGGAAGGCTGCCCGCAGCGGCGCCGACCAGGTCTCGATCGGCGGGCGCCGGAACACCTCGTGCAGCCAGGTCATGGTGGACCCGGCGACCATCCTCCCGGTCCGCGCCCTGGCGGCCAGCAGGCGCGTGGCCAGGACCACCTCGGCCTGGTCGCCGTCGGCGGGTGCCGCGTCCGCGGCCGGGTCGGCGACCAGCAGCCCGTCCTCCAGGCGGATGCCGCCCGGTTCCAGGCGGCGGGCGGAGCCGGAGCGGCGGGGACCGCCGAGGAGGCGCTCGGCCAGCGCCCGGGTCTCGACGCCGGCCAGGTGCTCGACGGTCCGGGCGGTCATGTGGACGGCGGCCATGAGCCGGTCCACCCCGTCCTCGCCGTCCAGCCCCAGCGCCTTGGCCACCGCCGGCTGGAGGTCGGCGCGGACCCGGTCGAGCTTGCGCCTGGACTGGCCGTGCAGCGCCTCGCGCACGGCCAGCAGCAGCTCGCCGGCGCGCAGCAGCTCGGGCGGGCCGGCCAGCCGCGACCTGCCCGCGACCGCGGCCAGCCAGCCGAGCGCGTGCAGGTCGCGCAGGCCGCCGGCGTCGTGCTTCAGGTCCGGGGCGAGCACCCAGCCGGCCCGCTCGACCCGCAGGTGCCGCTCGGCGGTGACCTCCAGGACCCGCCGCGCGACCCGGCGCCCGTCCCGCTCCAGCCAGCGCCGCCGCCGGCCGGCCAGCTCCTCGAACAGCCCGGCGGGGCCGGCCACCAGCCGCGCCTCCAGCAGCGAGGTGGCCGCCTCCAGGCCGCCCCTGGCCCGCTCGATCGCCTCCTTCGGCGAGCAGACCGCGTGGCCGACCTGGAAGCCGGCGTCCCACAGCGGGTACAGCAGGCCGCGGAGCGCCTCGGCGCCCGGCCGCCGCCGGTCGTCGACCAGCAGCAGCAGGTCGACGTCGGAGTGCGGCGACACCTCGGCCCGGCCGTAGCCGCCGACGGCCACCACCGCCATGGCGCTGCGGGGCATGGGGACGGTGTCGACCAGCTCGGCCAGGGCCGCGTCCAGGGCGGCGGCCCGGCGCCGGGCCGGGCCGCCGCCGTCGGCGAGCGTCAGCTCGGCCGCGGCCCGGACCGCGGCCAGGTCCTCGACGGTCACCGCGTCAGAGCGCATCCGCTCCCATCTCGCCGGTACGGATGCGCACCGCCTGGTCGACGGGAAGCACCCAGACCTTGCCGTCGCCGATCGAGCCGGTGCGGGCGCCCGCGACGATCGCCTTGACCGCGTCCTCGGCGGTCTCGTCGTCGATCAGCAGCTCGATGCGGGTCTTGGGCAGCAGCTCCACCCGGTACTCGGCGCCCCGGTAGACCTCGGTGTGCCCCTTCTGGCGGCCGAAGCCGCGGGCCTCGGTGACGGTCAGGCCCTGGATGCCGACGCCCTCCAGCGCCGCCTTCACCTCGTCCAGCTTGAACGGTTTGATGACCGCGACAACCAGCTTCATCAGGTCGGGTCTCCTTGCGGGACGCGGATGGTCGAGGGAGCGGGCGCGTGCCCGGCGTGGCCCGCCGGGACCGGCGCCGCGCTGCCGCCGCCCTCGGCGAAGGCGTAGCCGACCTCCTCGTGCTGGGCGATGTCCAGGCCGGTCAGCTCCTCCTCCTCGGTGACCCGCAGGCCCACCAGCAGGTCGACGACCTTGAGCAGCAGGAAGCTGAGGCCGAAGGAGAAGGCCAGGGTGGCCACCACCGCCAGCGCCTGCTTGCCGAGCAGGCCGAGGCCGCCGCCGGCCAGCAGCCCGTCGGCGCCGGCCTCGTTGAAGGCGGTGTTGGCGAACACGCCGATCAGCAGCGCGCCCAGCATGCCGCCGACCGCGTGGACCCCGACCACGTCGAGGGCGTCGTCGTAGCCCGCCCGGTACTTGAGGCCCACCGCCAGGGCGCAGACGACGCCGGCGGCCAGGCCGATCGCGATCGACCCCATGGGGCCGACGTAGCCTGCCGCCGGGGTGATGGCCACCAGCCCGGCGACCGCCCCGGAGGCCGCGCCCAGGGTGGTGGTCTTGCGCCGGCGCAGGTAGTCGGTCAGGCACCAGCCGAGCACGGCCGCGCCGGTGGCGGTGTTGGTGGCGATGAAGGCGGTGGCGGCCAGGCCGTTGGCGGCCAGCGCGCTGCCGGCGTTGAAGCCGAACCAGCCGAACCACAGGATGCCGGCGCCGAGGATGGTCAGCGTCAGGTTGTGCGGGACCATGGCCTCCTTGAGGAAGCCCCGGCGCTTGCCGATGACGATGGCGGCGGCCAGGGCGGCGAAGCCGGAGTTCATGTGCACCACGGTGCCGCCGGCGAAGTCGAGCGCGCCGAGCTCGCGCAGCCAGCCGCCCGGCGCCCACACCCAGTGGGCCAGCGGCGCGTAGACGAGGAACAACCAGAGGGTGGTGAACAGGGCGAAGGCGCTGAACTTCATGCGCTCGGCGAAGGCGCCGGTGATCAGCGCCGGGGTGATGGCGGCGAAGAACAGCTGGAAGACGGCGTAGGCGATGTGGGGGATGGTCGGGGACAGGTCCGGGTTGGGCTCCTGCCCGACGCCCGCGAACCCCAGGTGGTCGAGTCCGCCGATGAGGCCGCCCTTGTCGGGGCCGAATGCGAGGGTGTAGGCCGCCAGGACCCACAGCACCGAGACCAGGCCGATGGTGAAGAAGCTCTGCATGACCGTGGCGAGGACGTTCTTGGCCCTGACCATGCCGCCGTAGAACAGCGCCAGGCCGGGGGTCATGAACATCACCAGGGCCGCGGACATGAGCACGAAGGCGGTGTCGCCGGAGTCCAAGGGTGGGGCCCCCTTTCCGAGGGAACGGCACGCGGGTACAGCTACAGGAGCGGTGTTGCCAGCAGGTTTCCTGGCCGTTCAGCGGCCGTAACGGATAGGGTCTAGGGGCTGTGTCGAGGAGGTTGGAGACGTGACCCGCAGGTACCGGACGGCGCGACCGGAGGAGCACCGGGCCCTGGTGGTCCAGGACGCGCAGGCGTTCGGCGAGGCCACGACGTCGGCCAGCATCGACCGGACGATGGCCCGCACCCCCCTGGAGGAGCTGCGCGTCCTGGAGGAGGACGGCGTCAACCTCGGCCTGCTGCTGGCGCGGTCCCACCGGGTGTACTGGGGCGGCCGCCCGGTGTCCGCCGGCCAGGTCTCGGGCCTGTCGATCCGTGCCGAGCACCGCGGCCGCGGCGCCGCCGGCGAGCTGCTGCGCGCCTACCTCGCCGAGGTCTACGAGCGCGGCGCGGCCCTGTCCACGCTGTTCCCGGCCACGGTGCACCTGTACCGGCAGGCCGGCTACGAGTACGCGGGGACGTGGACGCTGTACGAGACGGCCGCACGGCACCTGC
>Ga0081538_10005467_pt1 | contig 11411 bp, 12 predicted proteins | sample TabmetS5T2R1_FD_71022 | JGI IMG/M metagenome (GOLD analysis project Ga0081538, IMG submission 71022) | Tabebuia heterophylla rhizosphere microbial communities from the University of Puerto Rico - S5T2R1 | ecosystem: Host-associated > Plants > Roots > Rhizosphere ... | reverse complement strand
CACCTTCCAGCGCAAGCCGATCATCTTCTTCGGCGCGCTCGGCTCCACCCTCATCGGGCTGGGCCTGGTCGTCTGGGTCTACCTGGGCTGGCTGTTCCTGGCCTCCCACACCCAGCGGCGGCCCCTGATGCTGGCCGCTGGCATCGCGATCCTGGCGGGGCTGCTGATCGTGCTGGTCGGCTTCCTCGGCGAGCTGGTCGTCAACGTCTCCGAGCGGGTCGAGCGCCTGGAGCGGCTGCTGGCCCGCGACGCCGACCAGGACCGCTGAGCGCCCAAACTCCCCTGGGGCGGGTCCGCGCCGAGGGCATGCTTGCGTCCCCACCCGCAGGGGGCGCGGGACTCAACTCACTGGGCTTCACGTCCGCGCGGTCTGGGCCACCAGCGCCGGCGGGTCCGGTTCAGGATGGTTGTGGATGGAGCGGCCGGGTTGCTGTCGCTACCGATGCTCGTCTGTTCCTTGTCCATGGTCGTCGTTCTCCATGAGGGCGCTGTCGGAGCCGGTCACGCCCGGTCGGTGGGGGCGCCGGGCTCCAGCCACTCCGCGGTGCGAAGCAGCGCTCGGGCGGCACGCCGACGAAGGCGGCCGGGATGGGTGGCCAGGTCGGGGCGGATGGGGGCGCCGGGGAGCGCCGAGGTGGCGAGGTCGCGGACCTGCCGCTGGGCGGTCATGTAGGCCGGGTAGTCCAGCATGGCGATGGCTCCTTGGTTGCGATCGGGTCGGTCCGGGTGGCCTTCAGCGGTGGGTCCTTTCGCTGCTCGCCCGCTACAACGCAAGCGTGGAGGTGAGGCTTCCCTCGTCGAACATGGGCTCGACGATACGGTGGCGGTGGCCCTGAGGGCTTGAACAAACCGGCCATCCCGCAGGCGGCGGCACCCGGTCAGCCGCCCTCCGGCCCCACGATGGCGATCACCGGTCGCCGCGGCGGCCGGCGGCGACCTGGGCGACGGCGGCGCCGGCCAGCTCGACCGCCATCATCCACAGCCGCGACACCAGGGCGACCACCAGCGCCGGCCCGGCCGGCAGCACCGGCGACAGGGCCACCACCAGCACGCCCTCGCGGACGCCGAGCCCGGCCGGGGTGAGCAGCGACAGGAACCCGACCGCGTAGGCGGCGGCGTAGGCGGCGACCACCAGCGGGACCTCGCCGGGCGCCAGCGGGTGCACGCTGGCGACCATGGCGGCGAAGGCCAGCCCCGTCACCGCCCAGTAGACGGCGTAGCCGACCGCCAGCAGGGCGACCGTCGCGGGTGCCGGCACCAGGTCGCCGCCGTCCAGCCCGGGCAGGCGGCGCCTGGCGAGCCCCAGGAGCTGGCGCCGGAAGACCGCCGCGGCCGCGGCGACCAGGGCCACCGCCACGGCGCCGAGCAGGGCCGGCCGGCCGAGCTCCGCCCGCTCGGCGAGCAGCACCGGCAGGCCGGCGAGCAGCGCGACCCCGACCGACAGCACCTGCGTGAAGGCCATGACGGCCAGGGTGACCGGCCGCGCGACCCCCTCGCGCCGGGCCAGCTCGACGGCGCCGACGAAGCTCCAGACGTTGCCGGGAACGTACCTGGCCAGGTTGGAGAGGAACCAGATGCGCGCGCCGGCGCGAACCGGCGTGCCGGCGGCGCGCCGCAACGCCCACCCCCACAGGCACGCGACCAGCGCATAGGAAACCGCGAGCAACGCGCAGGCGAGCGCGAAAACACCGGGGCGCGGTTGCCAATTCAACGAAATGACCTCGCGCCAGCGCGCGGTCAGGGTGACGGCGATAAACACGGCCACGACGGCAACGACCGCGACCGTCATCCAGCGGCCGCGTCCCGTGGCGGGCCGCGGCGAGGAATCGGCATCCACAGCGTGGCATCCTACCTGCGCCGCTGGTTTGCCTGGGCACGACGTTTTCGATTACCGTCGTGTCGTTGCATAACTTTGCCTTTGAGGAGGAATCCGCCCTGATGGCAGTCAAGGTCGTCCATGTGTCGGACATTTCCGGCCAGGAGGCGGACGAGCAGTCTCTCGGACGCCTCGTGATCCACGAGCACCCCGAATACGTCGACCTTCCGGTGACGCTCGAGGTGCTGCCCAAGGAGGTGGAATCCCTTCAGGGCGCCACGCGCTTCGTGACGGTCGAATGGATCGCGCCGGGCGCTCGCAAGGGCGAGCGCATGACTGTCAGCCTTGAGGACTTCAACCTCCTCGCCGGCCCGGGGATGATGGAGTCGGCGATCCAGGACGCGCTGATCGCCAAGCACCGCAGCCGCCCTCGCGCCGGCGGCACGTCGGGGGGCGGTGGGCGCTCCGGCCGCGGCAAGGTCAACTACGCGACCCTCGAGCACGCCGGCGAGCCCCACCGCGGCCGCATCACCGAGGCCGAGAAGGAGCTGGTGCGCGACAACCTCGAGCTGGTCAACCGGCGGCTGCGGGACGCGGGCCTGCGCGAGATCGACCCGTCCGACCCCGCCATGCGCGACCGCTACGGCCTCTAATAGAGGAGGGCCCGGTGCCCGTGCTGGTCGGGACGTCGGGCTGGCAGTACCGGGACTGGCGCGGCCGCTTCTACCCGGACCGGCTCGCCCAGGCCCGCTGGCTGGAGCACTACGCCGACCGCTTCGCCACCGTCGAGTCCAACAACGCCTTCTACCGGCTGCCCGAGCCGGCGACGTTTGAGCGCTGGGCGGCCCGCACCCCGCCCGACTTCGTGATGGCGGTCAAGGCCAGCCGCTACCTCACCCACATCCGGCGGCTGCGCGACCCCGAGGAGCCGGTCGGCCGCCTGCTCGACCGCGCCCGCGGGCTCGGCGGCAAGCTCGGCCCGGTGCTGCTCCAGCTCCCGCCGACCCTGAAGGCCGACCCGGAGGCGCTGGACCAGACCTTGCGCGCGTTCCCTGCCGCGGTGCGGGTCGCGGTCGAGCCGCGGCACGAGAGCTGGTTCCGCGACGAGATCCGCGACCTGCTCACCGCGCACGGCGCCGCGCTGTGCCTGGCCGACAGCCCGCGGCGGCGCACGCCGCTGTGGCGCACCGCCGACTGGACCTACCTGCGCCTGCACCAGGGCACCGCCACGCCGCCGCCCTGCTACGGCCGCCAGGCGCTGGTCACCTGGGCGGGCCGGCTCGCCGACCTGGTCGGCCCGGACGCGGACGCCTACGTGTACTTCAACAACGACCCGCGCGGCTGCGCGGTGCGCGACGCCCGCGTGTTCGCGCTGGCGGCGGCCCGGGCCGGCCTGCGGCCCACCAGGGTGCCGGCCGCCGCCGAGGTGCGGGTCGGGTAGGCCCTTGGCCGACGCTGACCTCAGCGCTGGACCCGGTAGTGCAGGTGGGTGACACCGCCCTCCCCCTCCAGGATCCGGGTGCGCTCCAGCTCGATGTGCTCGGGAGCGAGGTTGTCGAACAGCGGGCGCCCTTGGCCCAGCAGCACCGGGACCAGATGGATCTCCAGCTCGTCCAGCACCCCGGCAGCAAGTGCCATCTGCGCGGTGCCGGCGCCGTGGACCAGCACGTTGCGGCCGCCCGCGGCCTGCCTGGCCTTGGTCATCGCGGCCCGGACGTCGGGCACATAGGTGACCAGCGGCCAGTGCCGCGGCTTGCTCTCGGGCGGACGTCGGGTGAGGACGAAGATCGGGACGCCGTCGTGGTGGTCGCCGCCCCAGCCGTCGGCGGGTTCGATGGTGCCCCGGCCGCAGACGACCGCCCCGGTGGCCATGAGCTCGTCGAAGACCTGGCCGTTGACGCCCGCCGGACGGTCGACTCCCTTTTGATCGGTGTCGGCACCCTGCAAGGCCCAGTCGTGCAGGCGGGTCCCGCCGTCGCCGAGCGGGTTGTCGAGGCGTTCGTTGGGTCCGGCGATGAAGCCGTCCAGCGACATGGACATGTAGAGCACGGTCGCGGACACGGTGTCCCCTTTCCTGGCCTGTGGTCCAGCGGCAGCCGAAAGGGTACGTCGCGCCACCTTCGGATCGGCTTCATGGAAGCATCGCGGCTGGCGGGGTGGGTCGTCAGACCTCCCGGCGGCGGTACTCGGCGAGCGCGGCGGCGTGCTGGGCCTGGGCGTCGGCCACGATCGCGGCCGTGCCGTCCGGGTAGGCGGCCGCCTCGGCGGCCTCGGCCGGCGTCCCGTCGGGGACCGAGCGGCCGCCGGTCACGGCCGCCAGCGACCAGCCCTCGCGGGCGCGCTCGCGCCGCCAGCGCCGGCAGACGTTCAGGCCGATGCCGCCGAGCCAGGCCCCGAACCGCTCCGGTCGCCGCAGCCGGTCCAGGCCGAGCATCGCCTCCAGGGCGGCCTCCTGGGCGGCGTCCTCGGCGAGGCCGTCGTCGCCGAGCGCCCGCCGGCAGAGGGCGACCAGCATCCCGCGGTGCCTGGCCAGCAGCGCCGCGAACGCCTCCTTGTCGCCCTCCCGGGCCAGCCGCACCAGCTCCGCGTCGTCCATCGCCAGATAGTCGCCCACGGGCCGCCCCGGGGTTACCCGCCGCCGGCCAGGTCGTCCAGCCGTCGCTTCAGGAAGCGCCGCTCGGGCTCCTGCCGGGCGAGCTCGAGGGCGCGCCGGTAGGCGGCGCGCGCCTCGGCGGTCCGCCCGAGCCGGCGGAGGAGGTCGGCCCGCGCGGCGTGCGCCAGGTGGTAGGCCTCGAGCTGGCCGCGCCCGAGGATGGCGTCGACCAGCGCCAGGCCCGCCGCCGGCCCGTCGCGCATGGCCACGGCGACCGCCCGGTTCAGCTCGACCACCGGCGAGGGGTCCGCGCGTGCCAGCAGGTCGTACAGGCCGACGATCCGGTCCCAGTCGGTAGCGGCGGCGGTGGGCGCCTCCGCGTGCGCCGCGGCGATCGCCGCCTGGAGGGTGTAGGGGCCGACCTGCCCCGAGGAGACCGCCCGCTCCAGCAGCGCGGTCCCCTCGGCGATGCGGCCGCGGTCCCAGCGCGAGCGGTCCTGGTCTTCCAGCAGGACCAGGTCGCCGCCGGCACCGGTGCGCGCGGCCCGGCGCGAGTCCTGCAGCAGCATCAGCGCCAGCAGACCGAGCGCCTCCGGCTCCGGGAGCAGCTCCACGAGGAGCCGGCCCAGGCGGATCGCCTCCTCCGCCAGGTCGGCGCGCACCACCTCCTCCCCCGACGCCGGCGCGTACCCTTGCGTGAAGACCAGGTAGACGACGCGCAGCACCGGCTCCAGGCGCCCGGCCAGCTCCTCCCGCGGCGGCACCTCGTAGGGGATACGGGCGGCCCGGATCCTGGCCTTGGCGCGGACGATGCGCTGGGCCACCGTCGGCGGGCCGGTGAGGAAGGCGCCGGCGATCTCCTCGGTGGTGAGGCCGCACACCTCGCGCAGCGTCATCGCCACCTGGGCGTCGGGCGGCAGGGCCGGGTGGCAGCAGGTGAAGATCAGCCGCAGCCGGTCGTCTTCCAGGACCAGGTCGTCCTGCTCGGCGGGATCGGGTGCCGCCCGGTCGTCGAGCCGGGCGGCCAGCTCGCCGAGCATGGCGTCGAACCTGGCGCGTCGCCGCAGCCGGTCGATGGCCTTGAAGCGGCCGGTCGAGATCAGCCAGGCGCGGGGGTTGGCGGGCGTGCCGTCCCTGGGCCACTGCTCCAGCGCCGCCGTGAAGGCGTCCTGGAGCGCCTCCTCGGCGAGGTCGAAGTCGCCCAGCAGGCGGATCAGCGTGGCCAGGACCTGGCGCGACTCCGACCGGTAGAGGCGCTCGATCCGCTCGCGCGGCCCGGCGGCGTCGCCGTCGCTCACCGGGGCGAGCGCTCGCGCGAGAGGTCGATGACGGGCCGCACCTCGACGCTGCCGACGCGCGCGCTCGGGATGCGCCCGGCGATGCGGATGGCCTCGTTCAGGTCCCTGGCCTCGATGAGCAGGAACCCGCCGAGCTGCTCCACGGTCTCGGCGAAGGGGCCGGCGGTCGCCGACAGCCTGCCGTCGCGGACCCGCACGGTCACGGCGCCGTCGACCTGCTCCAGCGCCTGCGCCAGCAGCAGGTGCCCGCTGGACCGCAGTTCCTCGTTGTTGGCGTTGGTCTCGTCGATCAGCGCGTCGATCTCGCGCTGCGACATGGCGGCCAGCCGGGCCTCGTCGGCGTAGACCAGGCAGAGGTACTGCATCGCGGCCTCCTCGCGGGTTGTCGATCTGGGCCCGGGGCGTTCGACTACCTCACAAGATGCGACCGCCGGTCGCAACCTCCCGAAAGGAGCAGCGGCATGAGCGTGGCGGGCACGGTCACCTCCGGCGACGGCACCTCGATCGCCTTCGAGCGGGCCGGGAGCGGGCCGCCGCTGATCGCGGTGGACGCCGCCGGCAGCTACAGCGGCTTCCGTCCCTTCCCGGCGCCGGTCGAGCTGCTGGCGCCGCACTTCACCGTCTACGTCTACGACCGCCGAGGCCGCGGCGCCAGCGGCGACACCCCGCCGTACGCGGTCCAGCGGGAGGTCGACGACCTGGCCGCGCTGATCGCCGAGGCCGGCGGATCGGCCTTCGTGTACGCCTTCTCCTCCGGCGGGCTGCTCGCCCTGCACGCCGCCGCCGGCGGGCTGGCCATCCCCAAGCTGGCGCTGTTCGAGCCGCCCATCGAGCCGCGGCAGACCGCGACGGGCGAGTCGGCCTTCACCGCGGAGCTCGCCGGGCTGGTGGCGGCCGGCCGCCGGAGGGACGCGGTGGAGTTCTTCCACCGCGGGGCCGGCGTCCCCGACGAGCTCATCGAGCAGATGACGCCGGAGGTCTGGGCGGCGCTGGAGGCGGTCGCGCACACCCTTGTCTACGACGGCAGGATCTCCGACGCGACATCGCTGGAGCTGCTCACCTCGGTGAAGGCGTCCACGCTGGTCATCCACAGTCAGGGCAGCGGCGACGAGCTGACCGGCATGGCCGCCGCGGTCGCGGCGGCGCTGCCCAACGGCACCCGCCGCACCCTGGCCGGCGACTGGCACGGGGCACCCGGCGACGCCCTGGCGCCGGTGCTGACGGAGTTCTTCCGCGGCTGAGGCGGCGGGTCAGAGCAGCGGTGGCGCCTCGACGGCGTCAGGATCCCACCAGTCCGGGTCCGGCTCGACCTCGGGATGCAGGTGCATGAGGTGCTGCCGGAGATCCTCGGGGTTGGCAGCGAGGTGTGCGCAGTACGGACAGGGCTCGCCTTCGGGCACCTTGGTCTCCTCCCACGAACACGCGCTTACTCTGCCTCTCTACCCAGAGAGACCGATGGTTACTCTCGGTAACTCACAGGCCCAGGGAGCGGGCGATCAGGATGCGCATGACCTCGCTGGTGCCCTCGCCGATCTCCAGGATCTTGGCGTCCCGGTAGAAGCGGGCCACGGGGAACTCCTCGATGAAGCCGTAGCCGCCGTGCACCTGGACCGCGTCGCGGGCGCTGGCGACCGCCCCCTCGGAGGCGTGCAGCTTGGCGATGGCCGCCTCCCTGCTGAAGGGCTGGCCCGCGTCGAGCTTGGCGGCCGCGCGCAGCCACGCCAGCCGGGAGGTGTGGGCGCGGACCTCCATGTCGGCGATCTTGAACGCGACCGCCTGGAAGCGGGCGATCGGCTGGCCGAACGCCTGGCGCTCGCGGGCGTAGCGGGTGCTCTCGTCCACGCAGCCCTGGCAGAGGCCGGTGGCGAGGGCGGCGATGGCGATGCGGCCCTCCTCCAGGGTGCGCAGGAAGTTCGCCAGGCCGCTGCCGCGCTCGCCGAGGGTGTTGGCGACCGGCACCCTGCACCCCTCGAACGAGAGCTCCCGGGTGTCGGAGGCGTGCCAGCCGACCTTGCGGTACCTGCGGCCGACCCGGTAGCCGGGGGTGCCGGCCGGCACGATGATGGTGGTGATCTCGCCGCGGCCGTCGGGCCGCTGGCCGGTGACCGCGGCGACCGTGACCAGGCCGGAGCGGTCCAGGCCGGCGTTGGTGATGAAGGCCTTGGTGCCGTCGATCACCCACTCGTCGCCGTCCAGGGTGGCCCTGGTCCGCAGCGAGCCGGCGTCGGAGCCGCCGCCCGGCTCGGTGAGGCCGAAGGAGGCGAGCTGCTCGCCGGCGGCCAGCGGGCGCAGCCAGCGGCGGTGCTGCTCGCTGTCGCCGAAGCGATAGATCGGCATGGCGCCGAGGCTGACCGCGGCCTCCAGGGTGATGGCCACCGACGAGTCGACCCTGGCGAGCTCCTCGACGGCCAGGCACAGCGTCAGGTAGTCGGCGCCCATGCCGCCGGCGTCCTCGGGGAAGGGCAGCCCGAACAGGCCCATGCCGGCCATCTGGTCCAGGACCTCGGGGTCCAGCTCCTCGGCCCGGTCCATGGCTTCCGCCCTCGGCGCCACCACCTCCTCGGCGAAGGCGCGGACGATCTTGCGGAACTCCTCCTGCTCGGGCGTCAGCTCCAGGTCCATGTCGGCTCCTGCGCGGGAGAGCGGCCCTCGTGGGACCGCGGCTTCCCGGGGTGCGTGGTCGCGTCCCGGGGCCTCCATGCTGCCAGGCGAACCCCGCCGGCGTGGCCGAGGGCGGCGGGGAGGCCCGGGGCGCCCTGCGGCGGTGGGCTACGGGCTGGCGGCAGGGCCGGGGCCGAGGGCGGCGCCGAAGTGGTCGCCCGGCTCGGCCGCGCCGGGCACGCCGGCGCTGTCCTGGTGCAGCGGCCGGTCCTCCGCCCCGTCCGGCCCGCCGAGCGGCCCCTGGAAGTAGGCGATCGCGCCGGCGTCCCGGAACCTGTCCACGTCCTCCAGCGGCATGCCGGCGGCGAGGTCGCCGAGGCCGTCGTTGTCGAAGTCGCGGGCGGCCAGCGCGGCCCCGAAGCGGTCGCCGGCCTCCGCGGAGCCGACCCCGCCCACGTTGATGGACAGGCTGCCGGCGCCCGACAGCCCGCCGGCGGTGCCGTGGAGCACGACCGCGTCCCCGGTGTCCTGGTTGGCGGGGGCGGCGTCGTCGCCAGGGGCGCCGACGGCCAGGTCGGGGAAGGCGTCCTCGTCGAGGTGGCCGAGCGCCAGCGCCGACCCGAACGCGTCGCCCGCCAGCGGGTCGTCCTCGATCCCGCCGGCGCCCTGCACGAAGAGCTGGTCGCCGGTGGTGCTGGGCCCGCCCGGCGAGCCGTACAGGACGCTCACCGCGCCGCTGCCGGCGGCCGCGCCCACGGCCTCCCCGGGTGCCCCGACCACCAGGTCGGCGGGTCCGTCGCCGTCGGCCGCACCCGCTTCCAAGGAAGCGCCGAAGCGGTCGCCGCGCTCGGCCAGGCCGCCGAGCCCGCCGAGGCCCTGGGCGAACAGCCGGCCGCCGCCGATCGGCAGCCCACCCGCCGAGCCGGGCAGGTAGATCACGCTGCCGGCGTCGGCGGCGGTGCCCACGTCCTCGCCGGGCGCGCCGGCGGCCAGGTCGGAGCGGCCGTCGCCGTTCAGGTCGGCGGCGGCCAGGGCGGCGCCGAACCGGTCCCCCGGCTCGGCCAGGCCGCCGACGCCGGGGCCCTGCAGGAACCGCCGGTCGGAGTCGCCGGCGCTGGCGACCATCACGACCGACCCGGCGTCCACCGCGCCGCGGACGTCGGTGCCGGGAAGGCCGGCGGCCAGGTCGACGAACCCGTCGCCGTCGAACAGGCCGGCGGCCAGGGCGGCGCCGAAGCGGTCGCCCGGCTCGGCCTCGGTGAACAGGCCCCGGCTGCCGGCGGCGGTGAGCCCGCCGGCAGTGCCGAACAGCAGGTGCACGCCGCCGAGGTCGACGGACTGTCCCTGGTCCTCGCCCGGGATGCCGACGGCCAGGTCGGCGAACCCGTCGGCGTCGAAGTCGCCGCTGGCCAGGGCGGCACCGAAGGCGTCGCCGGCCTCGGCCCGGTCCGCGATCTCCGGCAGGTCCTGGTGGAAGAGCTGCGCGCCCGCGCCGGTCAGCCCGGCGTCGGAGCCGTACAGCACGACCACCGCCCCGGCGCCGTTGTGGGCCTCGACGTCCTCGCCGGGGACGCCGACGGCCAGGTCGACGAAGCCGTCGTCGTCGAAGTCGGCCCTGGCCAGCTCCGCCGCGGGGGCGGCGGTGACCGCCGGGGCCGCCGCCCGCGCCTGCGGCACCCGCCCGCCGGCGGCCGCCACCGCCGCCAGCAGCACCAGCACGAGCACGGCACGCCGCATGGCCCTCCCCCTCCTGGCAGTCGGAGAGCAGCACGATGCTCGTAGAGGTCCGGGTTGTCCAGCCGCCTCGTCGGTTTCGAGCCGGATCGTTACCGAGGGTGCTGCCCACGGCCGTCCACCGCTCGTGCCGCCAGGTCCCGGGTTGTCCACAGCGACCCGATCCAGCCTTGACTGGCTCGTCGGCCAGCTTGAACCTGCGTTCGGCCATCCCCTCCAGTGGAGACCGGCATCGTGCCTAGACGCCTAGTCGCCATCTGCCTAGAATGCTAGGCATAGCGTGTCCAGTCGGGGGACGCTGCGGGCGATCGAGCGGGACCTGGAGCCCTGCCTGGGACGGAGGTGGCCACATCGATGAAGGTGACGGCGGTGTACCGGTACGAGCGGCAGCCGGGCGGCGGTGCCGCGTGGATCGTCGAGCTGGCCGAGGAGCCGCGCTGCCACACCTTCGGACGCACCCTGCGGGCTGCTCAGCGCAACATCCGCGAGGCGGCGGCGGCCTGGTACGAGGTCGGACCCTCCCAGGTCGAGGTGGACGACGACGTGCGCCTGCCGCAACCCGCCAGCCGGGCGCTCGGCCGCTCCCGGGCGCTTCGGGACCGCGAACGCACGGCGCACGAGCAGGCCAGGGCCGCGACCGCCGCCGCGGTGGCGGCGCTGCGGGAGGTCGGGCTGAGCGAGCGGGACACCGGCACCCTGCTCGGGCTGTCGCACCAGCGCGTGCACCAGCTCGCGGCCGAGCGGTGAGCGGCGGGCATCGGGCCTGCCGTCAGACGGGTGGCTTGGGGTGGTACTCCAGGCCCAGGAGGGCGAGGTCGTCCTCGTGGCGGCCTTCGGCGTGCCTGACGACCAGGTCGACCAGGTGGTCCAGCGCCTCGGTCAGCGACCTGGCCGCGGCGGCCTCCTCGAAGCGGCCCCGGTCGATGAACTCCCCGGCGCTGTTGCGGGCCTCCACCAGGCCGTCGGTGTAGCAGATGAGCCGCTGGCCCTGGCGCAGCAGCCCGTAGCTCTCGCCGGCCTGGGTGCCGAGCCCGAGCGGCGCGGCCACCTGCACCAGCCGGGGGCCGCCGCCGAGCGGCGCCGGGGCGCCCGCCGACGCCAGCACCACCCGGCCGTTGGGGTACATCCGGCCGACCAGCGCGGTCACGAAGTCCTCGTCGCCGCCCTCCCTGGCCACCAGCCGGTCCAGGCGGTGCAGGATGCGGGCCGGGCCGGCGGCCTCCCCGGCCAGCGTGCGGAAGGCGCCCTTGAGGACCGCCGCCAGCGAGCTGGCCTCCAGGCCCTTGCCGCGGGCGTCGGCGACGATGAACGCCAGCCCGAGGTCGTCCACCTCCACCACGTCGTAGAAGTCCCCGCCGATCTGCGCCAG
>Ga0081538_10005466_pt1 | contig 11414 bp, 11 predicted proteins | sample TabmetS5T2R1_FD_71022 | JGI IMG/M metagenome (GOLD analysis project Ga0081538, IMG submission 71022) | Tabebuia heterophylla rhizosphere microbial communities from the University of Puerto Rico - S5T2R1 | ecosystem: Host-associated > Plants > Roots > Rhizosphere ... | reverse complement strand
CCACGACCGCGTCCCCGGGCTCGGGCCGGGCGAAGCCGAAGGCCTCCGCGATCCGCTGCAGTGACTCCAACGGCAGGCCCACCTCGGTGGCCAGCTCGGCATGGGTCTGCGGGCCGCGGGGCGCCCAGCGCTCGAAGGGCCAGCTCTCGACGAACGCGAACGACAGCTGCCCCGCCCGGATGGCCTCGGCCATGCCCTCCATCGGCAGGCCGCCCTCCTCGCAGGCCCGCGCGACGCGGACCTTCAGGACGTCGACGGCCCGGAAGGGCGCCACCCGCCCCGCACGTGGGACCAGGACGCCGTGGCTGACCAGCCGCTGGATCTCCTGCTCGCCGACGCCCGCCCTGGCGGCCAGCTCCGCGCCGGACAGCTCCTTGGACGACGGGGCAGTCGCTCCCAGCTCGCCGCTCATCACCACGACATCCTAAGCCCGGCTCCACCGGCGAGCCGAGCGTGGGGGACGGGACATCCTGGGATGTCCGCGCCAAGATTCCACCCTGAGGGGCACCTTTGGGTGATGCTCGGGCCCTCACCGGTCCGTAGCGTCCTGCGCGAGGAGCATCACGCCCATGGAGGAACGACGTTGGCCTCCCCGCACCCCAAGACACCGTCGGACCGCCGTGCAAGGCCAGCGCCACCCGCGGTCCGATCGTCGCACCCCAATCCGCACCCCATATGACTTCGGCGGGGTAGGAGCAGGACGGTCCGTCGGCTCGGCAAGCGGAAGTAGTGCCCCAACCTTCGACGGAGGGCGACGCGGATGACCAGGCCGTGGATGCTCGACGAACTGGCGCATGCGGGCCCGGAGCACCTTGACCCGGCGTTCGTGGCGGGCTACGAGCGCAAGCAGGGGTACCCCGATCCCACCGAGGACCTCGCCGTGCTCGCCGCCCACGGCCTGGACGACACGTCGACGGTCGTGGACCTCGGCGCCGGGACGGGCCGGTTCGCGCTCGCCGCCGCCCACCGGTTCGGGCGGGTGACGGCCGTCGACATCTCACCGGCGATGCTCGAGTTCCTGCGCCGGCGGGCCGCCGCGGCCGGCGCGGCGAACCTCGAGTGCGTGCAGGCGGGGTTCCTGAGCTACCAGCACGCCGGGCCGCCCGCCGACGCGGTGCACACCCGCAACGCCCTGCACCAGCTTCCCGACTTCTGGAAGGCGGTCGCGCTGGACCGCATCGGGAGGATGCTGCGGCGGGGCGGTGTGCTGCGCCTGCGCGACCTCGTCTACGACTTCCAGCCGTCCGAGGCCGACGCCGTGTTCGAGCGGTGGCTGGAGGGCGCCGCCGACGATCCGGCCCGCGGGTACACCCGCGCGGACTATGCCGAGCACATCCGCACCGAGCACAGCACCTTCCGCTGGCTGTTGGAGCCGATGCTGGACGCCGCCGGCTTCGAGGTCGTGGCCGCCGACTTCGGTGGATCGGTGTACGGCACCTACACCTGCCACCGACGCTGAGCCGCGGCCGTGATGCGGTGGGGTCGGCGGCGGGTGTGAGCCTGCCGGGGAAGCCCCAACCTGGGCGTGGCGGGCGTTGGGGTGGACGGCGGACGGCACCGTGAAGGTTGCGCTAGTCGGCGGCGCTCTCCAGGAGCAGGCGCCGGTGGACGGCCTGCACCGCGGGACTGGGCGCGACCCCGAGCTCCTCCCGGAGCAGGACCCGGAGCCGCTCGTAGACGTGGAGCGCCTCGGCCGCGTTGCCGCGGGCGGCCTTGACCTCCATCAGCAGCCGGTAGCCGCTCTCCCGGAACGGCGCCCGCTCGATCAGCTCGAGGGAGGTCCGCTCCGCGGCGGCCAGCTCGGTCCCGCCCACCCCGAGGCCCGCGGCGGCGTAGGACTCCAGCGCGCGGACCAGCACGTCGGCCAGCCGGCGCCGCCACACCTCCACCCAGGCCGCGTCGTGACCGGCAAGGAACCGCCGGGCGGCCACGTACCGGGCCACCAGGGCCGGTCCCCAGGCCTCGGGCCAGCGTCCCTGGGTGACGGCGGACTCCGCGCGGTGGACCGCCTCCAGCGCCGCCTCCACGTCGATCCAGGCGTCCGGGGGGAGCGCCAACCGGAGCTCGCCGCGCCCCTGCACGTCGGCCGGACGCAGCGCCGTACGGGTCTTGGACAGCAGCACCGTGAAGGCGGCGTCGGGCCCGGCGGGCAGGTGCTCACCCCAGACGGCGTCGGCGAGCTCGTCCCGGGAGACGGAGCGCTGGCGGTTGACCGCCAGGTAGGCGAACAGGAGGCGTCCCTGGCGGCCGGGGAGCGCCGCCTCCACCCGCCGGCCGCAGACCTCGACCGCCAGCGAGCCGCAGAGCTGGACCCTGGTCGGGGGGTCTGCCAAGCTTCACCAACTTCCGCCGTTCCGACGCGAGCACGCCTAACGTCAACGCGCCGGCCGGGGTCGCGTCAAGGGCCAGGCCACACCACCGGCGCCGTCAGCGACCGCGGACCACAGGAGGCGTCGAGGTCATGGCACGGGTCATCCACTGCGAGTGCGGCTTCGTGGCCCGCGGGGCCACCGACGACGAGGTCCTCGATGCCGTCGAGGCGCACGTGCGGGTCGTGCACCCGGACCTGATCGGGAAGGTCTCCCGACAGGACGAGGCCGGCTGGATCCAGATCGAGCCGTGACGGGCGGCGGCGCCACCTGAGCGCCGACCATCCCGAGCTGGTCGCCGAGGTCACCCGCGAGGAGGTCCTCGCGCAGGCCGAGCTGCGCCCGCGGTAGGCCTACGGAAAGGTCCCCGAAAGGTCGCGGAAGCGTTTGCGTAAGCAGCGCGCGCCACGATCGCCTCGCCATCGACGGCAGCGACCGGAAGGGAGGCAGGCGATGGCGAAGGTGAAGGAAGCCGTGCAGCAAACGGGTGCGGTGTACTCGCTCGAGGGCACCCTGCTGGAGGTGTGCTCGTGCGGGGTGCTGTGCCCCTGCTGGGTCGGCGAGGACCCCGACGGCGGGGAGTGCACCAGCGTCGTCGCCTACCGCATCGACCGCGGGCAGGTCACCGGCATCGACGTGTCCGGGCACAGCGCGGTGATGGTCAACCACATCCCCGGCAACGTCCTCGCCGGCAACTGGGAGGTGGTGCTGCTCGTCGACGACGGTGCCACCAGCGAGCAGCGTGACGCGCTGGTCGGGGTGTTCAGCGGCCGGCTCGGCGGTCCGCTGGCCGACTTCGCGCAGCTGATCGGGACCGTCAAGGGGGTCGAGAGCGTCCCCATCAGCCACCAGGTCAGCGGCGGCACCGGGACGCTCCGCATCCCCGGGATCGTCGAGGCCGAGATGGAGCCCTACCGGGGCCCCGACGGCAGCGTCACGACCCTCCGGGACTCGATCTTCTCGACGGTCCCCGGCTCGCCGGCCTGGGTGTCCAGGGCGACCCGCCACCGGGTGAACCTGCCGCAGTACGGCATGAGCTGGGAGTACGAGGGCAGCAACGCGATCCAGGCCGACTGGACGATGGAACACGGAGGCAGGTCGTGAACGGCCAGCCCACCGGCCGCCGGCGCGCGGGCCGCGCCACGGGCCGGAGCCTCACGCTCGCGGTCGGGGTGGCCGCGCTGGTCGCGCTGGTCGGCGCCGGCCACGCCCTGGCCGCCCCGGCCCCACCGGACGAGCGCGTCCTGGAGCGCCAGGGCAGCAGGGACCACGACGGAGCACCCGGGCAGGCCGACCAGCCGGGCACGGCGCAGGAGCCGTCCCAGCGCCGGCCGGCGGGGGGCCAGGGGCGGTTCATCCGGCCCGAGCCGCCCGTGGGAGCCCCGGCGCAGCCCGACGCGCCGCTCGCGCCCACCCCGGTCCCGGAGGCGCCGGCCGGCGGCCGGAGCGGCCCGGTCGTCACCGTGGTGGTCGCCGCCGCGCTCCTGGTGGTCGGCGTCGCCGCCACCTGGCGGGTCCGCCAGCGCCGCCCGCAGCCCGGGCCTACCGCCTGAGGGCCGCCATGGCCACCGGGCAGTCCAGCCAGACGGGGTCGCCGCGCCCACCCGGCGACCCCGTCCGGACCCGGCCACGGTGGGTGCTGCCCCATCCCTCCCTGGTCTGGGCGATCGCGGCCGCGTGGGCGGTGGCGGTCGCCGCCGAGGCGTCCGGGCGGGGCCGGGCCCTGCACCACGACGCGCTGGCCGAGGGCGGCCTGCCACCATGGGCCGCCCTCGGCCTGTTCCTGCTGGCCTGGCAGCTCATGATCGCGGCGATGATGCTGCCCTCCAGCCTGCCCCTGGTCCGCCTGTTCCGCCGGGCGAGCGCGAACCAGCCGAGGCCGCTGCGGGCCCAGGCGGCGTTCCTCGGTGGCTACGCGGTGGTGTGGACCAGCTTCGGCGCCGCGGCGTTCCTCGCCGACCTCGGGGCTCACCGCCTGGTGGAGCGCTCGGCCTGGCTCGCCACCCGGCCGGCGCTCGTCGGCGGCGCGGTCCTGCTGCTGGCGGGCGCGTTCCAGTTCTCCAAGCTCAAGGACCGCTGCCTGGCGGTGTGCCGCCATCCGGCCGGCTACCTGCTGCAGCACTACCGGCGGGGGACGGGCGCGGCCTTCCGGTTGGGAGCCGGCCACGGCGTCTTCTGCGTGGGCTGCTGCTGGGCCCTGATGCTGGTCGCGTTCGCCGCCGGCGTCGCCAACCTGTGGTGGATGGCGGCGCTGACCGCGGTGACGGTGTTCGAGAAGACCGGCCGGGCAGGCCGGCGCGGCGTGCGGCCCATCGGCCTCGGGCTGATCGCCCTCGGGCTCCTCATGCTCGCCAACCCGGCCGCCGGGTAGGGCGGGGCGCCGGGTCAGGCCGGGTCGGCCTGGGCGCTGGCCCGGCTGGTGAGCTCCGCGTACTCCCGGCTCCCGTGGAGGCCGAAGATCTCCAGCGCCTCCCGCAGGATCGCGTCGGCGGTGGCGAGGTCGCCGCGCTTGCGGTGGAGGGCCGCCAGGTCGCGCAGGGTGCGCGCCCTGAAGACGGGGAGCTTCAGCTCGCCCCAGAGCGACAGCGCCTGGTCGAAGTAGCGGGCCGCCTGGTCCAGCGCCCCCTCGGCCAGGTACAGCTCGCCCAGCGTCCGCAGGGCAAGGGCCTCCCCGAAACGGTCGCGGAGCTCGCGGAACGCGGCGAGGCAGGCGGTCAGCGCCTCGAGGTCCTCGCGGCCGCGGCCCTGCCGGATGTGCACCTTGGCCAGGGCCTGCACGGCGTAGGCCTCGGACAGGCGGTCACCGATGTCGACGAAGATCCCGAGCGCCCGGGAGCACAGCTCCTCGGCATCGGCCAGGTCACCGGTCGCGCGGTGCACCAGGCCGATCGAGCGCAGCATCAGCCCCTCGCCGCGCCGGCTGCCGTTGGCGCGGTAGGCCGCGAGCGCCTCGCGGAGCGCGGCGGTCGCGTCGTCGAACCGGCCCGTCTCGCGGTAGACCACGCCGGTCTCGTAGGCGACCGAGGCGATCCCGTCGTCGTCGGAGAGCGCGTGGTAGGCACCCCACGCCTCCTGGAGCAGCCGCAGCGCCTCGACGTAGTGGCCCTGCTCCCGGTGGGCCACGCCGAGGCCGGCGAGCGCCGCGGCCTCGGCTCGCCGGTCGCCGAGCTGCCGGAAGAGGGCAAGCGCCTGCTCCAGGTACTCGTCGCCCTCGCCGAACTGGTCGCGCTCGTAGTGGAGCTGGCCGAGCCCGGCCAGCATCACCGCCTGGCCGCGGAGGTTGCCCGTGCGCCGGGTGGCGTCGAGCACGGCGCGGTGGGTCCGCTCCCACACCTCGAAGTCGTTGTGGACCCGGAACCACGAGGACACGCACGCCGCCGCCAGGTCGCACGCGAGGTCGTCCAGGCCCAGCTCCCCGGCCTGCTCGACGGCGGCGACCAGCGCCGCACGCTCGGCGTCGAACCACGCCCGCGGGCTGCGCAGCAGCCCCTCGGCGAGCTGCCGGTCGACCCTGCCCTGGTCGGCCTGGATGGTGCGCAGGCTGATGATGCCGCTCGGCTCGCGCGCGGACGCCGTGTCGACCAGCGCCAGCAGCTGCGCCAGCACCTGGCGGACCGCCTCGGTCCGCGCGTCGGGCGGGTCCTCGGCCTCCGCGCGCTCGCGGGCGAACAGCCGCACCAGGTCGTGGAAGCGGTACCGCACCTGCCCGGTGGCGTCCACCCCCGCGAAGTCCAGGAGCTGGGCGTCCGTCAGGCGTTCGACCATCCGCTCGGCGTCGGCGACCGAACCGTCCAGCGGCGGCGCCAGCAGCCAGGGGGCGAAGTCGGGCAGGCCCAGCAGGCCGAGCAGGCGGAACCCGCGCCGTTCGCGGTCGTCCAGCCCGCGGTAGCTCAGCTCGACGCTCGCCCGGACCTCCAGGTCGCCGCTGGCCAGCTCGTCCAACCGCCGGCGCTCGTCGCCGAGCCGCGCGGCGAGCACCCGCAGCGGCCAGCCGTGGCGGGCGGCGAGCCGAGCGCCGGCGATCAGCACGCCCAGGGGCAGGCAGCCGCACAACCTGGCGATCTCCTGCGCGGCCTCCGGCTCGGCGGCGACCCGCTCCTGGCCGGCCACCCGGGCGAGCAGCCGGACGGCATCGGCCTGCTGGAGCACGTCCAGGCGCAGCTGCGTCGCCGTCTCCAGCCCGCTCAGGGTGACCCGGCTCGTCACGATCGCCCCGCACCCCGGCTGGCTCGGCAGCAACGGCCGCACCTGCCGCTCCGACGTGGCGTCGTCGAGGAGCACGATCACCCGCCGCCCGGCCAGCAGGCTGCGGTACAGCGCGCTGCGCTCCGCCATCGCCTCCGGCAGCCGGGCGTCGTCCATCCCGAGGGCGCGCAGGAACCCCGCCAGCGCCTCGCGCGCGTCCAGGACGCTCCCCGCGTCCATGCCACGCAGGTTCACGTAGAGCTGACCGTCGGGAAACGACGGCGCCAGCTCGTGCCCGACGCGCACCGCAAGCGCGGTCTTGCCACTGCCCCCCTTGCCGGACACCGCGCACACCACCGGGCCGTCGGCCGTGTCGGCGCCCAGCAGCGGCTCGCGCAGCGACACGATCTCCTCCGCCCGCCCGGTCAGCTCCCAGACGGCGGGGGGGAGCTGGGACGGTACCGGCGCGGGCCCGGTCGTGGGCGGCGCCGGGGAGTCGTCCGACGGCGGCGCCACGCCGGACGGCGCGGCCTCCGCCGGCGCGTCCAGCTCGGGGCCGGTGGCGAGGATCCGCTCGTGGAGCCGCTGCACCGGCGGGCTCGGCTCCACACCCAGCTCCTCGACCAGCCGACCGCGCAGCTCCCGGAAGGCGGCCAGCGCCTCCGCCTGCCGGCCGGAGCGGTACAGCGCCAGCATCAGGTGGCCTCGCAGCCGCTCCCGGATCGGCTCCTCCGCCACGAGCGCGGTGAGCTCGGCCACCAGCGTGCCGTGGCGGCCCAGGCGAAGGTCCGCCTCGATCCGGTCCTCCAACGCGGCCAGGCGACGCTCCTCCAGCCTGGCAGCCTCGCCGCCGAGCCCCTCCACCCCGTCCAGCGGCGGTCCCCGCCACAACGCCAACGCCGCGGCCAGCGCCCGGCTCGCCTCCTCGACGTCACCCACGGCCAGCCGGTGGCGGCCCTCGTCCGCGAGGCGGGTGAACTCGTGCAGGTCCAGCTCGGCCGGCGCCACCGAGAGGGCATAGCCGGGCGGCCGGAAGCGGAGCCGATCCCCGCCAGGGTCCAGCACCCGGCGGAGGTTCGAGATCCTCCCCTGCAGGTCGGCACGTGCCGTCTTGGGCGGTTCCTCGCCCCAGAGCAGCTCGATCAGGCGCTCCGTGGCGACCACGCGGTTGGCGCGGAGCAACAACGCGGCGAGCAGCCGCCGCTGCAACGAGCCCCTCACGGGCAGCTCCCGGCCGTCGGTCCAGGCCTCGACCGGGCCCAGCAATCGGAATTCCATCCGACCCTCGTGCGTGTCGACGGACCAGTCAGCAGCCGACGAACCACCGACCGTTGCCAGCCATTCTATTCGGTGGCCTCCGGGCGTCCACTCGCCACCGTCCTGACCAGGGCGAATGCCCTGCGTTGGCGGGACCTTGGCGGGTCGTTGCCGTACTGGCGGCGCGGCGTTGGCGCGGTCGTCGACCCTGACGCAAAGCCCGAGCCCAGTGCCCACTCGCGCCCGGGCGACAACCGCCTCCAGCACCGGGAATCAGGGGAGGAATTGCATGACCACAATCCTGCGGCACCTTGGGGCGGGCACCCTCTGGATGGTCGCCGCCGCGATCCTCAGCACCCTGGCGATGGCAACGCCCGGACGCCTCGCACACCGGACCACCCCCCCGCAGGCCACCCCTTCCGCGAGGAGGTGTTCCTGACAGTCCGTCCTCCAGGAGGGAGAGCGCGTGCGGCGTCGCCACTGACCGAAGGCGCGGAGGCCGGGAGCACGCCGGGTGAGGTCGCCGGCCGAGCGGCGGACGCTGGGCGCAGGCGGACCATCGGCCGGGGCCTGGCGGTCTGGGTGGTGGTCGAGGCGCTGCGGTCGGGCGGGCCCGTCGACCAGGTCCTGGCGCGCTACCGCCGGCAGGGGATGAGCCGCGAGGAGGCCGAGGTGCTGGTGCGGTCGGCGCGGGAGCTCCGCCGCGTGGACGCGCTGTTCCGGCTCTACGTGGCCCCGCAGCTGGCGGCCAGCCTGCACCGCGAGCCCGAGCGTGCCCGGCTGGGCGGCGAGGAACGGGAGGTCAGCGTGCTGTTCGCGGACCTGGCGGGGTTCACGGCGTTCTCGGAGAAGCGGCCGGCGGGCGAGGTGGTCCAGGGCGTGACAGCCGGCACCGGAGGCTCCAGACTGCTCGTTGCGCACGCAATGACCTGACGCGACGAGAGGAGACGCCGTGAGCAGCGTGGCGACAGGCACGGACAAGCCCACCTACCGGCAGTTCATCGCGGGGGAGTGGGTCGACGCCGCCGACGGCGCGACCTTCGACGACCTGAACCCCTACACCGGCGAGGTGGTGGCGTCGGTCGCCGCCGGCGCGCGCGAGGACGCCAGGCGCGCCGTGGAGGCCGCCGCCGCCGCGTTCCCCGGCTGGTCGCAGGCCCCGCCGGCGGAGCGCCAGCGGGTCTTCCTGGCGGCGGCCGACATCCTGGAGCGCCGCGGCGAGGAGGTCGTCGGCCTGCTCGCCCGCGAGACCGGCTGCACCTTCGGCTTCGGCATGTTCCAGCTGGGCTTCACCCCCGGGCTGCTGCGCCAGGCCGCCGGCATGGCCTACCAGCCGATCGGCGAGGTCATCCCCTCCGACCTGCCGGGCGCGTTCGCCATGGGGATCCGCCGTCCCGTCGGCGTGGTCGGGTCGATCGCGCCCTGGAACGCCGCCCTGATCCTGTCGGCCCGCGGCCTCGCGGCACCGCTGGTTCTCGGCAACACGGTGGTGTTCAAGCCGTCGGAGGAGTCCCCGTTCGTGGGCGGGCTGCTGTGGGGCGAGGTCTTCGCCGAGGCCGGGCTGCCGGAGGGGGTGCTCAACGTCGTCACCCACGGGCCCGGGCAGGCCGGCCCGATCGGCGACGAGCTGGTCGAGAACCCGCTGGTCCGCCGCATCAGCTTCACCGGCTCGGTGGCCACCGGCCGCAAGGTGGCCGAGGCGGCCGGCCGCCAGCTCAAGCGGGTGCTGCTGGAGCTGGGCGGCTACAACCCCCTGATCGTGCTGGCCGACGCGGACCTGGAGTACGCGGTGAGCGCCGCCGCGTTCGGGGCCTACCTGCACCAGGGGCAGATCTGCATGTCGGCGCGGCGGCTGATCGTGGAGCAGCCGATCGCCGAGGCGTTCGTGGGCCGGCTGGCGGACAAGACCGCCGGGCTGAAGGCCGGCGACCCCGGCGAGCACGACACCGTGATCGGGCCGCTGATCAACGAGGCGGCGCTGGAGACGGTGGCGGGCCGGGTCCAGGACGCGGTCGCCAGGGGCGCCAGGGTGCTGGCCGGCGGGGAGCGGACGGGCCGCTGCTTCCAGGCGACGCTGCTGGCCGACGTGCCTCCCGACAGCCAGCTGGCACGGCTGGAGACCTTCGGGCCGGTGGCCTCGGTGGAGGTCGTGGGGAACGCCGAGGAGGCGGTCCGGCGCGCCAACGACACCCCCTACGGGCTGGCGGCGGGGATCCTCACCAGCGACCCCGACCGCGGGCTGGCGCTGGCCGAGCGGATCCAGTCGGGCATCGTCCACGTCAACGACCAGCCGGTCCACGACGAGCCGCAGATGCCGTTCGGCGGCGTGAAGGACAGCGGCTGGGGGCGCTTCGGCGGCGCCGCCGCCACCGCCGAGTTCACCGAGCTGAAGTGGGTCACGGTGCAGAGCGGCACCCGCCCGTTCCCGTTCTGACGCACCTGGTCCTCCCGTGGCGCGGTACCGTAGCCGCCGAGCTTCAGCGTCGGTCGACCGGGCCACAAGGAGGCACATGCCCACAGCACCCAGGATCGTGGAACGCGCCGAGCAGCCGTACGTGGCGGTCAGCGGGCGGGTCACCATGGAGACGATCGGGGCGATCGCCGACCGGCTCCCGGAGGTGTTCGCCTGGCTGGGCGCCCGCGGCCTCGAACCGGCCGGCGCGCCGTTCTTCAGGTACGACCGCATCGACATGGAGCGGCAGCTGGAGGTCGAGGCCGGCGTGCCGGTCACGGCCGCCGCGGCGGCCGACGGCGAGGTCCTCGCCGGCGTGCTGCCGGCGGGGAGGTACGCGAGCGTCACCCACGTCGGCCACCCCGACGGGCTGGCCGACGCCACCACGGCCCTGCTGGACTGGGCGCCGCGCCAAGGCCTGGCGTGGGACGTGACCGAGACGCCCGAGGGCCAGCGGTGGGGCTGCCGCCTGGAGGTCTACAAGACCGACCCCGCCGAGCAGCCCGACATGGGCCGGTGGGAGACGGAGCTGCTGTTCCGGCTGGCCGACTGACGGTGCTGCCCCGCGGCCGATGAGATTCCTCGCGATCGCCCTGACGGCGGTCATCATCGTGCTCAGCGTGGTGGCGATCGTCGGCGGCTTCGCGCTGCTCGCGCGGCGGCTGCTCGGCCTGCGCTTCGGCCTGGTGCGGCTGCTGCTGGCCGGGCTGGTCGGCTTCGCGGTGGCGGGACCGATCGCCAGGGCGACGCTGGGATCGGCGCCGGCGACCGGGGACGGCATCACCCCGGTGTGGTTCTTCATCCTGGTCGGGGCGAGCGCGCTGGTCGTCGCGATGATCTTCCTGGTGATCGCCGAGGCGCTGGTGCCGACCGGGTCCGTGCCCGGTCCGCTGGAATGGCGGCGGGCGCTCCGCGGACGGATCGCCCGGGCCCGTCGGTACTCCCAGATCAGCAGGATCGCCGTCCGCTACGGCCTCGGCCCCTACCTGCGCGGACGGCGGCGGGCGGAGCTCGACGCGCCGGGCGGCCGCGCCCAGCTGGCACGGTCGGTCCGGCGGGCACTGGAGGACGGCGGGGTCACCTTCGTGAAGCTCGGCCAGGCGCTCTCCCCCCGCCCCGACCTCCTGCCGCCGGAGTTCCTGGAGGAGCTC
>Ga0081538_10005465_pt1 | contig 11414 bp, 12 predicted proteins | sample TabmetS5T2R1_FD_71022 | JGI IMG/M metagenome (GOLD analysis project Ga0081538, IMG submission 71022) | Tabebuia heterophylla rhizosphere microbial communities from the University of Puerto Rico - S5T2R1 | ecosystem: Host-associated > Plants > Roots > Rhizosphere ... | reverse complement strand
CGTGACGAGCTGGTCCGCCCACGCCCAGCGGCTGCTCGTGCTCGACAGCCGCGACCGGTGGGTCAAGGTGCGCCTGCCGATCCGCCCCAACGGCACCGCGGGCTGGGTGCCGCGCGACAAGGTGCTGCTCACGCGCACGCCCACCTACATCCGCCTCGACCGCGCCACCCGCCGGCTGACCGTCTACCGCGCCGGCCGCCGCGTCCGCCGCTTCCGCGCCGTGATCGGCGCGCCAGGCACGCCGACCCCGCGCGGCCTGCACGCCATCTACGAGCGCAACCGGCAGCCCGACGCCGGAGGCTTCCTCGGCCCGTGGTCGCTGTCGCTGACCGCGCTCTCGAACGTGCTCGAGAGCTTCGGCGGCGGCCCCGGTCGCGTCGCCATCCACGGCCGCGAGGGCGCCAGCCTGCGCGACCCGCTCGGGAGCGCGCGCTCGCACGGCTGCGTGCGGATCAGCAGCCGGGCGGTGACGTGGCTCGCGCGCCACGCCCCGCCCGGGACCCCCGTCGAGGTCCGCTGAAGGGCCGCCGAACCGGCCCCGTCGCGGTCCGCTGAGGGCCGCCGAAGCGGCCCCCCGCGTCTACCCCCCGAAGCGCGACCGCAGTGCCTGCACGTTGGCCACGTACTGCTGCGTGTCGTCGTACAACCCGCGCTCGCGGACCGACGCCAGGCCCTGGTAGTAGCCGGCGATCGCCGCGCTCTCGTCGCCGCCGGAGTCGGTGAGCAGGCGCTTGAGGTACATGACGCCGGCGTGGATGTTGTCGGTCGCGGAGTTCGGGTCGAGCGCCTGGCCGTCGGCCAGGTTCTCCTGGACGTAGTCCCACGTCCCCGGCATCACCTGCATCACGCCGCGCGCGTTCGCGGCGGAGACCATGCCGTTGTTGAAGCCGCTCTCCTGCCATGCGATCGCCGCGGCCAGCGAGGGGGAGACCCCGTGCGCGGCGGCCACGTTCTGGACGTCGACCGCCGAGACGTGCTGCGGCGTGGCGGCCGGAGCGGCTTCGGGCACGACGTGGGTGGCCGGCTCGGGCGTGCTCGCCTGCGCCGGGGCGGGAGCGCCGGTCGGCAGCTTGACCACCGTGCCCGCGAGCAGCACGCCGTTCGGGTCGAGCCCGTTCATCGCCGCCATGGCGTCGACCGACGTGCCCGTCTGGGCGGCGAGCGCCGACAACGTGTCGCCCGGCCGCACCGTGTACGCGCCCTGCGGCGCGGGCGCCGCTGCGGCGGGGGCCGCGGCCGGAGCCGCCGCCGGCGCGGTGGCCGGAGCTGCCGCCGGCGCGGCGGCCTGGGCCGGGTCGGCGGGCGCGAGGCCGGCCTGCTGGAGCGCGGCGTAGCCCTCGACCGTGGTCGGGACCATGATCGTCGAGCCGAGCACGACCTGGGCGTCCTCGGACAGGCCGTTGTAGGCGGCGACGGTCCGCGTCGTCAGGTTGTTGGCGGCCGCGATCGACCACAGCGTCTCTCCCGGCTGCACCGTGTGCGGCACGGCAGCCGAGGCGGACGAAGCAGGGATCAGCAGAAACAAGCAGAACAGCAGCAGGCGGCTCGGGCGCACGTCCATGTCCTCCGTGGTCCGGGTTCGTACGCACAATCGTCACCCGGAAGACACCCCGCGGGAACCGGACCGCGCGGTCTTACGACGCCCTGCAAGCCGTCCTTCACGGCGCGTACGGCGGATCGGCGGCGCCCGTCATGGCATGCTCAGCCCCTTGGGAGCGGGCGATCTGAGGCTCTGGTGGCAGAAATGGCGCTGGTACGAGCGCAGCTCGCTGCCCTGGAACCGGGCGCGCATCCACTACGAGTTCGCGCGCCGCAAGGCCTTCTGCCGCTGGCCCGTGCAGGGCAACGTCCTCGAGATGCTGCGCGAGGGGCGGCTCGAGCTCGGCGAGCACGTGCTGCTCGAGCCGAACGTCTGGCTGACCGCGCAGGCCCCGGCGCGGATCCGGATCGGCGGCGGCACGTTCCTCAACCTCTGCGTGCAGGTCGCCGCCGTCGAGCTCGTCGAGATCGGCGAGCACTGCATGCTGGCCAACGGCTGCTTCGTGACCGACGGCAACCACCGCTTCGACGATCCGGAGAAGCCGGTGCCCTGGCAGGGCTTCACGAGCAAGGGGCCGACGCGGCTGGGCGACAACGTCTGGCTCGGCGCCAACGTCGTCGTCACCAGCGGCGTGACGATCGGCGACCGCTGCGTCGTCGGCGCCAACTCCGTCGTCACCACCGACCTGCCGCCCTACTCGATCGCCGCCGGCGCCCCCGCGCGGGTGATCCGCACGGTCGAGTACCCCGCTATCCCTTCGTGAGCATGATGTTCACGCCGAGCACGACGGTGGCCGCGAAGACCACGAACGCCACCACCGCCATCGCCCCGTAGAGCGCCGCCGCCGTGCCGTGGCCGTGCCGGGCGGACTCGGCCGAGCGGGCGAGGCCGAGCACCACGAACGAGAAGGCGGTCGTGACCAGCGCTCCGGCCACGAGCGAGACCCAGACGACCTCGAAGATGTCCCCGGCCTTGACCGCCGCGAGCATGGCTCAGCCCTCCGCCGTCAGCGTCCGGCCGCCCACCAGGCGGCGCCCGAAGATCCACACCAGCATCGCGATCACGCCCAGCGACACGATCACGGGGCCGGCCGCGCCGTCACCGAACAGGTGCGTCACGCCGAACGTCACGCCGCCGACGACCGCCGCGGCGGGCGTCGTGAGGACCCAGGCGACGACGATGTTGCCCGCCACGCCCCAGCGCACGGCCGAGAAGCGCTTGGCCGCTCCGGCACCCATGATCGCGCCCGAGATCACGTGCGTGGTGGAGAGCGGGAAGCCGACGTGCGAGGCCGAGAGGATCACCGCCGAGCCGACGGACTGGGCCGCGAAGCCCTGGGCCGGGTCCATCTTGATGATCCGCGTGCCCATCGTGCGGATGATCCGCCAGCCGCCGACATAGGTGCCCAGCGCGATCGCGGTCGCCGCCGAGACGACGACCCACGTCGGCGGGTCGGCCCCCGACTCCAGGTGGCCGCTGGCGATCAGCGCGAGCGCGATGATGCCCATCGTCTTCTGCGCGTCGTTCGTCCCGTGCGAGAGCGAGAACAGGCTGCCGGAGACGATCTGCCCGAGCCGGAACCCGCGCGAGACCATCCCCGGGTGCTGGCGGCCGACGATCCGGTAGCAGATCAGGATCGCGATCCCGGCGGCGACCAACGCGAGGATCGGGGCGATCAGCGCGGGCAGCATCACCTTCTCGATCAGCCCGTCGCCGAACACGGCCTGGGCGCCCTCGGCGGCGAACGCCGCTCCCACCACGCCGCCGATCAGCGCGTGCGAGCTCGAGGACGGCAGGCCGAAGTACCACGTCGCGAGGTTCCACGTGATCGCGCCGATCAGCCCGGCGAACACGATCTCGAGCGTGACGAAGCCGGGGTCGACGATGCCCGAGGCGATCGTGGCCGCCACCTCGAGCGAGAGGAACGCGCCGACGAAGTTCAGTACCGCCGACAGCCCAACGGCGACGCGCGGGGCCATCGCGCGGGTCGAGATCGACGTCGCCACCGCGTTGGCGGTGTCGTGGAACCCGTTCGTGAAGTCGAACGCGAGCGCGGTCGCGACGACGATCCAGAGGACAAGCTCCTCGCCCATCTACTGGTTCTTGATCACGATGCCTTCGAGGATGTTCGCCGTCGTCTCCGTGGCGTCGATCGCGTCCTCGAGCCGCTCGAAGATGTCCTTCCAGCGGATCACCAGCATGGGGTCGATGCCGCGCTCGAACAGCGAGGCCAGCGCCTCGCGCAGGATCCGGTCGCCGTCGTTCTCGAGCCGGTTGATCTCGACCGTGTAGTGGTGGATGTCCTTGAAGGTGCGCAGCCGCGGCATGGCGCCTGCGATCGCGCGGGCGGCCTGGTGGAGGATCCGGCCCATCTCGGTCGCCTTGTCCATCGGCGCCTCGATCCGGTAGAGGCCGAGGAAGTCCGAGACCTCCTCGATGAAGTCGACGATGTCGTCGAGCGCCGAGGCGAGCGCGTAGATGTCCTCGCGGTCGATCGGCGTGACGAACGTCTGGTTCAGCCGCTGGATGATGTCGTGGGTGATGCGGTCGCCGTCCTGCTCGCAGATGACGACCTCGCGCCCGAGCTCCGCGTGATCGGGCCAGTGCTCGAGCATGCGCTCGAGCAGCGCCGCGGCGCGGACGATGTTCTCCCCCGCCTCTTCGAAGAGGTCGAAGAACTCGCGCTCCTTGGGCGCGAACAGCTGCGACAGCCGGGCCATGGCGGCCGAGTCTAGGAGCACCGGCGGTCGAACCCCGGCCCAGTTGTGAAGGACTTGTGAACGGCTTGTAATCAGACCGCCGTGCGGTGGGGCGGCAGCATCGCGCGCAGCCGCTCCAGCTCCTCCGGTGCGATGCCGTACGCGTGCTCGGGCGCCGGGAACGCGCGCGTGCGCACCTCCTCGGCGTAGTCCGTCACGCCGCGGACCATCTCGGCCTTCACGTCGGCGTAGCGCTTGACGAACTTCGGCTGGCGGCCGTGATGGATGCCGAGCAGGTCGTGCAGGACGAGCACCTGCCCGTCGGTGCTGCCGCCGGCGCCGATCCCGATGATGGGGATCTCCATGTGCGCCATGATCGCGTCGGTCACGTCCGCGGGGATCGCCTCGAAGACGATCGAGAAGCAGCCGGCCTCCTGGAGCGCGAGCGCGTCCTCGAGCACCTGCTTGGCCCGCTCCGCCGTCCGGCCCTGGGCGCGGTAGCCGCCGAGCGCGGTGGCGGTCTGCGGCGTCAGCCCCACGTGGCCCATGACCGGCACGCCGGCGCGCACGATGGCGCGGGCCCGCTCGGCCATCGCGCCGCCGCCCTCGAGCTTGACGGCGTCGCAGCCGGCCTCCTTGACGAACCGGTGCGCCGTGCCGATCGCCTGCGCGTCGGACGCCTCGTAGGAGCCGAAGGGGAGGTCGCCGACCAGGAGCGGCGTCCTCAGGCCGCGGCGGACGGCGGCGGCCAGCATCAGCAGCTCCTCGACGGTGACGGGGACGGTGTCCTCGTAGCCGAGCACGTTGTTGGCGGCGCTGTCGCCGACGAGCACGACGTCCACGCCGGCCTCCTCGACGACGACCGCGCTCGGGTGGTCGTAGGCGGTGACCATCACGATCGGCTCGCCGAGCGCGCGCATCTCGGCGAGCTTGGTCAGCGTGATCGGCTTGCGGTCGCTGCGGGGCGGGGACGACATCGTGCTCCTCCTAGGTGGTCGGCGCCCGCTCCGGGGTCGCCGCCGTGTGGACGATGGTGTTGTCGATGAGACGGATGGCGCCGATCCGGGCCGCCACGGCCACCAGTACCCGGCCGTCGACGGTCGTGATCGGCTGGAAGCTGTCGGGGTCGACGAGCGCGAGGTACTCGGGCTCGACGCCGTTCATGGCGCCGCGGGCCGCGCGCTCGATCGCCGCCGCGTCGCGCTCGCCGCCCGCCACGGCCGCCTCGGCCGCACGCAGCGCCTGCGAGAGCGACAGCGCGCGGCGCCGCTCGTCGGCCTCGAGCCGCACGTTGCGGCTGGAGAGTGCGAGGCCGTCCGGCTCGCGCACGGTGGGCAGCACGGCGAGCTCGACGGGCAGGTCGAGGTCGCGCACCATCCGGCGCAAAACGGCGACCTGCTGGGCGTCCTTCTGGCCGAAGAACGCCACGTCGGGCTGGACGACGTTGAAGAGCTTCGTCACGACCGTGCAGACGCCCGCGAAGTGGCCGGGGCCGCGCTCGGCGCCCTCGAGCACGTCGGAGAGGCCCTCGACGCGGACGATCGTCGCGAACCCGGGCGGGTAGACCTCCTCGACGCTCGGCGCGTAGAGGACGTCGGCGCCCAGCTCGGCGGCCTCGGCGGCGTCGCGCGCCTCGTCGCGCGGATAGGCGGCGAGGTCGGCCGACTCGTCGAACTGGGCCGGGTTGACGAACAGCGACACGACGACGGTGTCGCAGCGCTCGCGCGCGGCGCGGATCAGCGAGTGATGGCCGGCGTGGAACGCGCCCATCGTCGGGACCAGGCCGACGATGCCGGCGCGCCCGCACGCGCGCATCTCGGCGTTCGTGCGGACGACCTTCATGCCGCGGCCACCGCCCGCGTGGCGTCGACCATGGCGTCGAACAGGGGGAGGAGGTCGGGGGTGCGCTCCGCGACGGCCGCGCGCTGGCGGGCGACGGTCGCCTCGTCGCCGCGCGCGATCGGGCCGGTCAGCGCGTCCTCGGCGCCGCGCTCGGCCCAGTCGTCGACCGCGGCCCGCACGAGCGGAGCGAGCAGCGCCCGGTCGACGCCCGCCGTGGCCGCCAGCCGCTCGGCCGCGCCCTCGAGCGTGACGAGGAAGTTGGAGGCGATCGAGGCGGCGGCGTGGTAGGCGGTCCGGTCCTCGCCGGCGACGTGCGTTGCCTGCATGCCGAGCCGCGCCGCCAGCGCCTCGGCGGCGGCGAGCGCGCGCGGCGTCGACCCGTCGACCGCGCATCCCGCCCCGGTGAAGCGGCTGGAGGGCGCCCCGGCGGGGACGGTCATCAGGGGGTGGAGGCTGAACGCCTCGTGGGGCGCGAGCACGTCGAGGCCCGTGGCGCCCGAGCAGTGGCCGACGAGCGGACCGAGAGCGACGCTCGCCGCGGCGGCGGCGATCTCGGCGTCGGGCACGCAGAGCAGGACGGTCGACGCGCCGCGCGCGTCGGCGCCGCGCCCCAGCGGGCTCGGCGCCCCGAGGGCGGCGGCGAGTGCGGTTCCGAGGCGGCCAGCCCCGACGATGGCGATGGAGTCCAGTTCCCTCACGGAGATACCGGCTTCAGCTGTCGCTCTTCAGGATAGTCCGCCTCCGCGGCGATTAGAGTCATCAGCGATGGGGACCGCAGAGGAGCGGCGCGAGGAGCTGAAGGCCGTCTGGCAGCAGGCCCGGAGCTGCACCAAGTGCCCGCAGCTCGCCGCCGCGCGCCAGACCGTCGTCTTCGGCTCGGGCAACGCGGACGCCGACCTGATGTTCGTCGGCGAGGCGCCCGGCGCGAACGAGGACCGCCAGGGCCTGCCGTTCGTCGGCCAGGCCGGCCGCCTGCTCGAGACGCTGCTCGAGGAGATCGGCCTCACCCGCGCCGATGTCTTCATAGCGAACGTGTTGAAGTGCCGGCCGCCGGGCAATCGCGACCCGCTGCCGCAGGAGATCGACGCCTGCCAGGACTACCTGTTCCGCCAGCTCGAGCTGATCGAGCCGCGCGTGGTCTGCACGCTCGGGAACTTCTCCACCAAGCTGCTGCGCGGCGACCCGGCGACGGGGATCACCCGTCTGCACGGCCGCGAGGAGATCCGGCAGATCGGCCCGCGGCGCGTGCGGCTGTACCCGATCTACCACCCCGCGGCGGCGCTCTACACGCCGAAGATGCTCGACACGCTGCGGGCCGACTTCGGGCGGCTGCCCGAGCTGCTGGCGCTCGACCCGCCCGATCAGCCGGAGCCCGAGCCGGAGCTCGTCGTGCCGGAGCCCGAGATCGTCGAAGAGGTCGAGCGCGAGCCCGAGGCGGCTCAGCTCGGGCTCTTCTGAGCCGCGCGCTCGTCGGCGGTGATCGCGAACCGCTCGTGGTCGCGCCACTGGCCGCCGATCAGCAGGTAGCGCGGCGAGAAGCCCTCGAGCCGGAAGCCGGCGCCGCGGGCGAGCGCGATCGACGGCTGGTTGCCGGGCTGGATGTTGGCCTCCAGCCGGTGCAGCGCGAGCGGGCCGAACGCGTGGTCGAGCACCTGCTCCATCGCCTCCCGCATCAGGCCCTTGCCCGCGTAGCGCTGGTTCGCGTAGTAGCCGAGGTAGGCCGACTGGAAGGCGCCGCGGACGATCTGCGAGATCGTGAACACGCCGACGATCGCCCGCCGGTCCTCGATCAGGCAGGCGAGCAGGCACGCGAAGTCGTCGCGCCGCGAGCGGGCGAAGAGGTCGTCGAACTGGTCGGAGCGCTCCGGCGGGTAGGTCCACGGACGGTGCAGCTCGCGGCTCTCGCGGGCGAGCGCCAGGAACGGCTCCCGGTCGCCGCGCTCGAGCACGCGTACCAGCACCCGCGCGCCGTCCGGCGGCGGGTCCGGCTCGACCTCCCAGGGCCGAACGGCCGCGCCCACGACCGCGGACAACGGGCGGCGGCGGAGCATGGGGCGTCTCACACGAGAAATCAAAGCGCACCGCGATGATGGGGGTCCGGGGCGCGGCGATGACGGTGGGGCGGAGCGGCCCGGTGGCGATCGACGCCCGCGCGGCGGCGCGGCCCGAGCTGGGCGGCGTCGAGCGCTGGGCGCGCGAGCTGTCGGCGCGGCTGCCGGCCCTGCGACCGGGCGGCTACGCGGTCCTGCGGCCGCCGCCGGCGCTCGCGCATCGCGCCGGCCACGCGTGGGAGCAGATCGTGCTCCCGGCGCGGGCGCGGCGCCTCGGAGCACCGGCGCTCCTGTGCCCCGCGAACCTCGCGCCGCTCGTCTCGGACAGCGTCGCGGTCGTGATCCACGACGTGGCGCCGCTGCGCCATCCGGCCTGGTACTCGCGCACCTACGCCGCCTGGCAGCGGATCGTGCTGCCGGCGATCGCACGCCGGGCGTGGCGGGTGATCACGGTCTCGGACTTCTCGCGCCGCGAGCTCGCTGAGCTGCTCGGCGTCGAGGCGGCGGTGGTTCCCGGCGGCGTCGACGACCGCTTCACGCCCGCCGCCGACCCCGGGCCCGCCCGCCGCGCGTACGGCCTCCAGCGGCCGTACGTGCTCTGCGTCGCCGCCCAGACCGCGCGCAAGAACCTCGCGGCGCTCGTGCCGGCGGCGCGGGCGCTGGACCTCGACGTCGTCGTCGCCGGCGGCCACCGGCCCCAGTTCGCGCGCGAGCACGACCTCGCTCCCCTGCGCCTGCTCGGCCACGTCGACGATGCGCTGCTGCCCGGGCTCTACGCCGGCGCCGAGGCGTTCGCCCTGCCGTCGCTCTACGAGGGCTTCGGGCTGCCGGTGCTCGAGGCGATGGCCGCCGGCACGCCCGTGGTGGCGGCGCGGACGACGGCGCTGCCGGAGACCTGCGGCGGCGCGGCGCTCCTCGCCGAGCCGGATCCCGAGGCGTTCTCCGCCGCCCTGACCGACCTCGTGGGCGACGACGCCGAGCGCGAGCGCCTGCGGGCGGCCGGCCTCGCCCGTGCGGCGACGTTCACCTGGGATGCGACGGCGCGCGCCGTCGACGCCCTGCTCGCCTAGCGGCAGCGGCGGGCGTCGCCCAGCGCCTTGGCGCAGCCCTGCAGCTTGCGCGCGACGCGCTCGTACGCCGTCAGCGACGACGTCGAGACGATCTCGCCGTGCCGCACCCGTCGCAGGCCCGACCAGCTGAACGAGCTGGTGCGGGTCTCGTAGGTCAGCCACGCGTACCAGAACACGCGCTCGATGCGGAGCCGCTTGCGCTGGGCGGCCAGCCGCAGCAGCGTGGCGCGCAGCCGCTTGACCTGGCCGGCCTGGGTCGTCTCCAGGCCGCGCGGCTCGTCGACCTTGCCCTTGGCCGCCGGGAACGACAGCTCGGTCAGCCAGATCGGCCGGCGGCCGTCGCCGTGGCGGCGCATCACGTCGCGCGCCATCTCCACGAGCCTGACCACGTTGGCCGGCTTCATCGTGAACGGATGGATGGCGACCGCGTCGAACGTCCCGCGCCCGCCGCCGCTGTAGAGCTTCTCGAGCCCGGCCCACGAGTGGTTCGCCATCCCGGCGAGGATCAGGCGTGCACCCCGGTCCTCGCGCCGCAGCGTCCGGCGCGAGGCGCGCAGGAGCGGCACGAAGGTCTTGGGGAACGGCTGCTTCGACCAGTACTCGCGGAAGTTCGGCTCGTTCCAGATCTGCCAGTCGCGGATCGGCATCCGCCGGACCTCGGGGTGCTCCGTCCACAGCGAGCCGCGCGGCCCGTAGCGGCGCACCAGCGTCCGCAGCAGCCGCGTGAAGTCCGAGATCCTGCGCGGCGGCGAGGCGTGGCCCTTGGAGCGGTAGCGCGCCGCCCACCGAGGCGTCCCCTGGACGACCGGCAGGAACGCCAGCCCTCGCCGGGAGGCGGCGAGCACCTGGGCGTCGGTCACGGCCAGGTTCGGCGGCTCGCCCGCCTTCGGCTGGAGCACCGGCCAGCGGACGGCCATCCGCACGGACTCCGCGCCGCTCTGCGCGAGCAGGTCCCATTCGGCCTCCGGCGTGCCGTAGTCGCCCTCCATGTGCGGTCCGTCCGCGTCCATGCCGAGCCAGCCGCGCGGCACCTCGCGCCCGGCCGCGTGGGCGGGAGCGGCGGCGAGCGCGGCGACCAGCACGGCCGCCCCGATGATCCGGCGAAGCATCGCGGAAGCATAGGCAACCCCTGCGCGGCGGCCGCCGATTAGACTCGCGCCCGGATGGCAGCCCGTGTCGCGCTCGTGCACGATTTCCTGCTGGACCTGCGCGGAGCGGAGCGGGTCTTCGCCGCCGTCTGCGACGCCTGGCCGGAGGCCGACGTCTTCACCGCCGTCTACGACGAGGAGGGGACCGAGGGGCGCTTCGCGGCGCGCCGGCCGCGCACCTCGTTCCTGCAGAAGCTGCGCCCGAGCGCCCGCACGTTCCGCGGTCTGCTCCCGCTCTACCCGCACGCGATCGAGTCGCTCGACCTGCGCGGCTACGAGCTCGTCATCTCCTCCTCGAGCGCCTGGGCGCACGGCGTGCTCCCCGATCCCGGCGCCGTCCACGTCTGCTACTGCCACAACCCCTTCCGCTACGCGTGGTCCGAGCGCGAGGCCACCCTCGCCGCCCGCCGGGCGCCGCTGAGGCTTCCGCTCCAGGTCGTCCTCAGCCGCTGGCGCCAGTGGGACTGGATCGCCGCCCAGCGGGTCGATCGGTACGTGGCGAACTCGCGGCTCACCGCCTCGCGGATCCGCCGCTACTTCGGTCGCGAGGCCGACGTCCTGCATCCGCCGGTCGAGCTCGACCGCTTCCACCCGGGTCAGGTCGGCGACCACTACCTGGTCGTCGCCGAGCTGATGGCGCACAAGCGGATCGACGTCGCCGTGGAGGCGTTCAACCGGCTCCGGATGCCGCTCGTGGTGGTCGGCGACGGGCCCGCGATGCGGCGGCTGCAACGGCTCGCGGGCCCGACCGTGCACTTCACCGGCCGGCTGCCGGACCCGGCGGTGGCCGAGCTCATGCGCAGCGCCCGCGCGCTGGTCGTGACCGGCGCGGAGGAGTTCGGGATCGCCGCCGTGGAGGCGCTCGCCTCGGGCCGCCCGGTGGTCGCGCTGGCCGCCGGCGGCGTGCTGGAGAGCGTCCGCGGGGGCGAGACCGGCGCCTACTACGAGGCCAGCGACCCCGAGGCGCTGGCCGATGCGGTCGCCGCCTTCGACCCGCTGGCGGTCGACCCGCAGGCCTGCGTGGCGGCCGCCGAGCGCTTCCGGCCGGACCGCTTCCAGGCCGT
>Ga0081538_10005464_pt1 | contig 11415 bp, 11 predicted proteins | sample TabmetS5T2R1_FD_71022 | JGI IMG/M metagenome (GOLD analysis project Ga0081538, IMG submission 71022) | Tabebuia heterophylla rhizosphere microbial communities from the University of Puerto Rico - S5T2R1 | ecosystem: Host-associated > Plants > Roots > Rhizosphere ... | reverse complement strand
TCGCGGCGTTGAGGGCGGCCGGCCCGGAGGTGGTTATGCAGACGCCGGGCCGGCCGGTCACGCGCGCGTAGCCGTCGGCCGCGAAGCCGGCCCCCTGCTCGTGGCGCGGGCTGACGTGGCGGATGCCGGCGCCCGGCAGGTGCGCGTAGATCTCGAGATTGTGGGTGCCCGGGATGCCCCAGACGGTGTCCACGCCGTGTGCCGAAAGCGCCTCCACCAGCGCCTGGCCGCCGCTCAGGATCCTGCTCGCCGCCGTCACCGGGCCAGTGTAGATGTGCTGCCCTCTACGAGGCCGGAGCCGTCGCCTGTCCGAGGGCGACCTCGATGCTCGGAGTGTTCGCGAGGAGCTTGCGCGTGTAGTCGGCGCTGGGGCTCGTGAAGATCCGCTCGCAGGGGCCGTCCTCGACCACGTGCCCGCCGGTCACGACCGCGATGCGATCGGCGATCGTGCGGATGAGTGCCAGGTCGTGGGTGATGAACAGCAGGCTGAGCCCCATCTCCTTGCGTAGCTCGCCGAGCAGCTCGATGATCGCCGCCTGCACGGAGACGTCGAGGGCCGAGGTGACCTCGTCGCAGACCAGCATGCTGGGCTCGGCGGCCAGCGCTCGGGCGATCGCCACGCGCTGGCGCTCACCGCCGGAGAGCTGGTCGGGGAAGCGGTCGGCCGCGGAGGCAGAGAGCGCCACCCGCTCGAGGCACTCGCCCACCTTCGAGCCGATCTCACCTCCACCGGCCCGGCCGAAGAGCTTCAGCCTGCGCGCGATCGTCTGGCCTATCGAGGTGCGCGGGTTAAGCGACGCGTAGGGGTTCTGGAAGACGTACTGGATCTCACGGCGTTCCTCGTTCGAGCGGTTGCGAGCGGACCGTTCGAGCGCCGTGCCGCGTAGGCTGACCTCGCCGGTCCACTGCGTGTGGAGGCCGGCCACGCAGCGTGCGGTGGTCGTCTTGCCGCTCCCGGACTCGCCGACGAGCGCCACGCACTCGTTGTGGTGGATGTCGAGGTTGATGTCGAACAGGATCTGGGTGTCTCCGTAGTGCGCGTCCAGGTTCTTGATGCCGAGCACGACGTTCTCGCCCACCCTCGGCTTCTCGGCCTGCCCGGCCCCCTCGGGCGGCGGCTGCTGCACGGCGTCGGCAACGTGATAGCAGCGCACCTTGTGGCCCTCACCCAGATCGGTGACCGGCGGGAACTCCGCGCGGCAGTCGTCCCGTGCGAACTCGCAGCGGGGGTGGAAGTAGCAGCCCTGCGGCCGGCTGCCGGGCAGCGCCGCGTGTCCAGGGATGCCGACGACGGTCCGCTTGCCGGCGATATCGGGGACCGCGCGCAGGAGCCTGCGCGTGTAGGGATGACGCGGTTCGAGGAACAGCTGGTCGCGCGTTCCGCTCTCGACGATCCGCCCGCCGTACATCACCGCCACGTGGTCGGCCAGCTCGGCGACCACGGCCAGGTCGTGGCTCACGTAGAGCGCCGCCACCCGGTGGCTGCGGCAGAGGTCGCGCACGGTCTCGAGCACGCGCGCCTGGGTCGTCACGTCGAGGCCGGTGGTCGGCTCGTCGCACACGATCACGTGCGGCCGGTTGGCGAAGGCCATCGCGATGGCCACGCGCTGCTGCTGGCCGCCCGAGAGCTGGTGCGGGTAGTTCTTCAGGAACTCGTCGTCGGACGGAAGCGCTACCTCCTCGAGCGCCTCGCGAACGCGCGCCTTGCGCTGCTCCGCGCCGCCGTCGGTCGCGTGGGCCTCGAGGATCTCCTCGAGCTGGGTCGAGATCCGCAGCGCCGGGTTCAACGACGTGCCCGGGTCCTGGGGGATGTAGGAGACGACCCCGCCGCGCAGGCGGCGCAGCTCTCGCTCGCCCAGCGAGCTCAGATCGCGGCCGTCGATGCGGATCACGCCGCCCGCGACTTCCCCGCCGCGCCGGACATGGCCCAGCAGCGCCATTCCGACGGTCGTCTTGCCGGACCCGGATTCGCCGACGAGCCCGAGCACCTCTCCTGGGCGGACCTCCACGCTGATCTCGTCGACCACGTCGACGCCCGATGCGGTCAGCGCGACCCGCAGGTCTATGACGTCGACTGACGGCTCGCGCGCGGTCTCTGTGGCGCTCATTACTCGTTCGTCCTTTCAAGGCCGATCGCGGCGCGGGCGATGCCGTCCGTGACGAGGTTCGTGCCGACCGTCAGGACGGCGATCGCCAACACCGGGAGCAGCACTCCCCACGGCATGACAGTGATCGCCAGGCGGTTCTCGTTGATCATCAGCCCCCAGTCGGCCGTGGGCGGCTGCAGGCCGAAGCCGAGGAAGCTGATCGCCGCGATAAGGCCGATCGAGAAGGTCATGCGCAGCCCGAGCTCTACGAGGAGCGGGCTGGTCACGTTCGGCAGCAGCCCTTGCATGATGATCCTCGAGCGCCGCTCGCCCGCGACCTCCTCGGCCTTGATGAAGTCGCGCTCGACGATCTGCTGGGCCGCGCCTCGTATCACCCGCGCGACCCGCGGCGCGTGTGTGATCCCAACCGTCAGCACGATCAGCCACAGCTTCGGGCCGATCGCCGAGACCGCCAGCAGCACGAAGATGATCTGCGGGAATGCGAGCACGACGTCGTTGAGGCGCATGAGCACGTCGTCGAGCCAGTTGCGCGAGTAGGCGGCTATGAGCCCAATCGCGGTTCCGACGACGACGCCGATGAGCGTCGCGGCGGCTGACATCCACAGCACGGAGAGGCCGCCGTGGAGGAAGCGGCTGAACACGTCTCGTCCGAGCGCGTCGGCGCCGAAGATCGCATCGCTCGTGGGCCCGTGGTTTGGCGCCTCGATGAACTCCGTCTCCGAGTGGGGCGCGAACAGCGGCCCGAACACAGCTATCAGCACGATCAAGCCCACCATCGTCAGGCCGATTCGAGTGCGGGTGAGCCGCGCGGCGTTGCGCAGGATGCCGAGCCATTGGAAGCGCTGGAGCCGCGGCGGCGGCGCCTCCGGCCCAGCCTCCGGCACCAGGTCGAGGGCCCGCTCGACGGTCTGGTCGGTCATCGTGCCTCCGTTCGCAGCCGGGGCGTAACCGCAATCGTCGCCAGGTCGGCGAGCAGGTTGAGCACGACGTAGATCGCCGCCGCCAGCATGGTGATCGTCTGCACGACGGGCATGTCGCGGTTGTCGACCGCGTCGATGAACAGCGAGCCGATGCCGGGATACGAGAACACGAACTCCACGACCACGACCCCGCCGGCCATCCAAGCGAGCTGCAACGCCGTCACCTGGATGGCGGGCACGATCGCGTTGGGCACGGCGTGGCGCCAGATGACGGTGCGCTCGGGGAGGCCCTTGAGGCGCGCCATCGTCACGTACTCGGACTCGAGCACCTCGATCATCGAGCCGCGCATGATCCGGCTGATGTAGGGCGTGACCGCGAGCACGAGCGTGGCAGCGGGCAGCACCACCACGCTCGGCTCGGTCCACGCCCGCTGGTCCGGCGCGAGGAGCGAGACCGCCGGGAACCAGGTGAACACGCTCGTTGCGAACAGCAGGATCAGCACGATTCCGATCACGAACTCCGGCAGCGCCGCCAGCACGAGCGCTGACGTGGAGACCGCGTGGTCGACCGGGCGGTCGCGGCGCATCGCGGTCCAGACGCCGATGCCGATCGAGAGCGGAATCGCCACCAGGGCCGCCACCAACACCAGGAAGCCGGTGTTCGCGACCCGGTCGGAGAGCAACTCGCTCACCGGTTGCTGGGTCGCCGCCGACTCGCCGAAGCTGCCGGTGATGACCCCGCCGATCCAGTCGAGGTACTGGGTGACCACCGAGTCGTTGAGGTTGAGCTGATCCCGCAGCGCGGCGACCCGCTCCGGCGTCGCCTCCCTGCCCAGGATCGCGGTTGCCGCGTCGCCGGGCAGTGCCAGCACCGCGGCGAAGACGACCAGCGAGATCAGAAACAGCGTGAGGACGCCGAGGGCCAGCCGGCGCAAGATGAGCCTAGTCAACGAAACCCACCCTTCCGAAGCCGTAGTTGGTCAGCGGGAAGCCCGACTTCGCGGGCTCGAACCCGGCCACCGTGGTGTTGTAGGCGTCGATCTGGTTGCTGAACGACCAGATGATCAGGCCACCCCGCTCCCACTCGATCTTCTGCGCCGCCTTGAGCAGCTCGATGTGCTTGTCCTCGTCGAGCTCCGCGCGCGCCTGGGCGATCAGGTCGAGGAACTCGGGGTCGGCCCAATGCGTCTCGTTGTACGGGGAGTCCGGCAGGCTGCCCTGCGCCACCTGGCTCAGGTACGACCGGGTGGCCCAGAAGTCCTGGGCGAAAGTCCAGGACAGGTAGTTGTCGCCGTAGAAGGTGCCCGTATCGACCTTGCGCACGTTGATCGACACCCCCGCGCCCTTGGCCTGCTCCGCGAGCACCTGGGCGGCTTCGACGATTCCCTGGAAGACCGGCGAGGTCACGAGCTCGACGCGCAGATCGCTCTGCCCCGCCCGCCTCAGGAGCGACTTGGCCTCGTCGAGATCCTGCTTGCGCTGGGGCAGGTCGCTGTTGTATGCCGGGTCGTACGGCGAGTAGAGGTCGTTGGCCACGCGGCCCTGTCCCGAGAGCACCTGCTGGATCATCTGCTCGCGGTCGACGAGCAGGCGCATCGCCTGGCGGACGCGGGCGTCTTTGAAGGGTGCTTGGTCGACGCGCATCGTGAACGGCTGCCAGCCGCCCGTCTCCGAGATCAGCACCTTGAACTGGTCGTTCGACTTGACCTGCGCGATCTGGCCCGGCGGCAGGTTCGTGATCGCGTCGACCTGGCCGCTCAGCAGCGCGTTCACGCGCGGCGTGTCGTCCGGGAAGTCGATGATCACGACCTCGTCGGCCCGCGGCATGTCCTCGCGCCAGTAGTCGGGGTTCTTCTTGAACACGCTGCGCTCGGCGGGCACGAAGCTGTCGAACATGAAGGGCCCGGTCCCAACCGGTTTCGCCGGGTCATAGTCGGTGGGGACGATCGAGTTGAAGTACTGGCCAAGGTCGTCGGGGAAGCCGACGTTCGCGAATTTGAGCTGGATGCGGACGGTGCGGTTATCGAGCTTCCGCGAACGCTTGAGGTCCATGTAGGAGATCGAGGCCGCGCCGGTCTTCGGATCCTTTGGATCGACGATCCGGCGTAGCGAGAACAGCACGTCGTCGGCGGTGACCGGCTTGCCGTTGTGGAACGTGATGCCGGGCTTCAGGCGGATCGTCCACGCCTCCGCCCCCTTCTCGGGCTCGATCGACTCGGCGAGCACGAGCTCGAAGTCCGAGTTGATGTCGCGACCCGCCAGAGGCTCGTAGAGCTGGAACACCCGCGAGATGTCCGGGACGGTCGCGGGGATGTGGGCGTCGATGCTGTCGTCGGCGCCACCTCCCGCGACTCCCACCCGCAGCGAACCGCCGCTCCGGACGTTCTTGAGCGATGTGGCGCCGAAGTCCCTCGTCGGCACGTCGACGTCCTCGCTGCCGCAGGCCGCCAGCACGCCGCCGGCGGTGACCAGCACGCCGCCGGCAAGCGCGCCTCGCAGCGCGTCGCGCCGGGTGATAGCCCAGTCGTCGAAGCGGCGATCGTGCTCGTCGCTGCTCATGCCACCGGGCGCTCCTTCGTCTCGCCCAGCTCGCGGGCAAGCTGATCTCCGATGAGGCGCGCCGACAGCCTGAGATGGTCGGCGACGAGCTCCGGCGTTCGCGGGTCGCGACGCTCCAGGGCGTCGATCAGCCGCTCGTGATCGCTCACGTAGTCGGTCGCCGGGTAGTGCGGGTGATGGCGCAGGAGCAGCCGCGTCTCGGCGGCGAGCGTGTCGTGTGCGCGGGTGAGCCGCGGGCTGTCGCAGAGGCCCACGAGCTTCTGATGGAAGCGCATGTCGGCGGCAATCGCCTCGTCGGTGAGGTGGCCGTCGGACGCGAGCGCCCCGCGAAGGCCGTCGAGGGCCTCGCGCAGCGAAGCGGTGTCGATCGGCTCCTCCCGTTCCAGGAGACGGCGCACGGCGCCCGTTTCGATGATCTCGCGCGCGCCGTACACGTCGGGGTAGTCGTCGAGCGAGATCACTCGGACCAAAGCGCCGCGATGGAGCTCGTGGTCGACAAGCCCCTCCTGTACGAGCTGGCGGATCGCCTCCCGCACCGCGCTGCGCCCGGTTCCCAGCTGACGCGCGAGGGGTACCTCCCGGAGCTGCTCCCCCTGGGGGATGCGGCCGTCGACGATCGCGTCACGCAACTCCGTCAGGACCTGCTCGGTCGTCGAGGCGCGCTCGACGCTGCGCAGGCGCCAGCTATCACCGCTCGGAGAGATCTCCTCCCTCTCCTTCGTCTATTGTCGGCAATGTACAAGTCGACAACCGACTGGTCAAGCTACGCGACCGCCGTTGCCTCCAACTCGACGAGGAACTCCGGAAACGCCAGGCGCTCCACGCCCAGCAGGGTCGCGCTCGGCAGGCACCCGGCCTCCGCCATGCGCGCGCCGACGTTCTGGCTCGCCTCGAGGAAGGCATCGACGTCGGTCGTGTAGGTGTTCAGCCGGACCACCTGAGAAAGCTCGAACCCCGCCTCGCTCAGGACCGTCTCGAGGTTGTCGAGGGCCTGACTCAGCTGCGCCTGCATGTCGCCCGGGTGCACCGGATTGCCGTCGGCGTCACTCGACGTCTGTCCGGCGCAGAAGAGCACTCGCTCGGACCCGGTTACCTCGATGGCCTGGGCGAACCCGAACTGGTCCTGCCAGGTCCATGGGTTGACGACTCGCCGCTCCATACGACTCTCCTTTCATCCCGCCGGCGCACGGCTGCGCCGGACCTCCGCCAGCACGTCCGGGAGGGCCCCGGCGACCCGGTCCATCAGCGGCTCCGGGCCCACGGTGATCCGCGCCCAGCCCGGCAGCCCGAGCTCCGCGCCCGAGCGGACCAGAAGGCCGCGCCGTAGGAGACCGTCGGCGAGCTGCGCGTCGTCGGCCCCATGGCGCACGAGGACGAAGTTCGCCGCCGAGGGCAGCGGATCGAAGCCGGCTCCGGTCAGGCCGGCCGCCAGCCGCTCGCGCGCGAGCACGGTCGCTGCCCGGCGCTCGGCGACTTCGTCCGCCCGGCCAAGGCTGGCCAGTCCCGCCATCAGCGCCGGGCGGTTCAGGTTGAACGGCTCCTGCACGGTCTGCAGGTAGGGGATGAGCCCCGGCGTGCCGACCGCGTAGCCGAGCCGCAGGCCCGCCAGCCCGAAGATCTTCGAGAACGTGCGCAGCACGATCAACGGCCTGCCCGCGGCTATGTCGTCCTCACGACGCAGGCGCCGTTCGGGCGCGACGTAGTCGATGTAGGCCTCGTCCGCGGCCACCACGCAGTCCTCGGGCAGGGACCCGAGGAACGTCCTCCACTCCGCGGCCTCGAGCAGCGATCCCGTCGGGTTGTTCGGATCGCAGATCCAGACCATCCGCGCGCGCGTCCGGCGGGCGGCGTCGGCCACCCGCTCGAGGTCCAGGCGCAGCTCCGGCGAGGACACCCGCTGGACGACCGCCCCCGCGGCGCGCGACGCCTGGGCGTACAGGCCGTAGGTCGGCTCGGGCACGACCACGCGCTCGCCGGGGGACAGGAAGGCCGCGGTCAGGGTCAGGATCAGCGTCTGGATGCCGTGCCCGGGCAGGATCCAGTCCGCGGCGACGCCGATCTCGGCGCCGATCGCCTCGCGGAGCTCGAGGTAGGCGTGCTCGGGGTACTCCCACGCGCGCTCGAGCTCGGCCGCAGCCGCGTCGAGCACGCCCGGCAGCGGGCCGAAGAGGCCTTCGTTCCAGTTGAGCTTCGCCACCTGGTCGAGCCCGAGCGAGGCTTGCAGCTCGTCGACGCTCGGCCCTGGCACGTACGGGCCGACGTCGAGGAGCTGCGGACGGATGAGCCGGCTCCAATCGCTCACGAGGTCGGCGCCCCGTCGAGCGCGGCGGCCGCGGCGCGCGCCTCGCGCTCGAGCCCCTTGCGGGAAAGGTTCAGCTGCTCGGCCGCGAAGGCGTGCATCTTCGCCCGCATGCGCTCCGGAGAGGTCCACTCGTAGCCCATCAGGAGCTCGAAGCCGAGCCCGTCGACGAGCGCGAGGAGCCTGTCGGCCACGTCGTCCGCGTCGGTCACCGGGGAGAACTCCCCGGCCCGCGTCCCTCGCTCGACGGTGTCGAAGAAGAAGCCGCGCCAGCGGCGCGACAGCTCCTCGCACTCCGGCAGCAGGCTCGGCTCGTGCAACGCTCTTACCCACAGCTCCATCCAGAGGACGTACTCGCCGCGCCGGGCGCCTGCGGACGGGAGCGACGCCTCCAGCAGCTGAGCGAGGCGCTCGCGCTCGCTGCCGACGCCGGCGGCGAGCTCCTCGAGCCGGGCGAAGAGCTGCTCGCTGGCCCACTTCAGCGCAGCGGTCAGAACCTCGTCCTTTACCTCGAACCAGTAGTGGATCGTGCCGGTTGACGTGCCCGCCTCGCGGGCGATGTCGGAGATGCGGGTTCCGGCGAAGCCGCGCTCCTGGATGACCCGGCAGGCGGCCGCCAGGATCTGCTCCGGGCGGTTCGGGCGGGAACGGTAGGCGCGAGGGCGGGTCGTCTGTTTGACACTCATCCGCTCAGCCTTTTATAACTGACCCGGGAATCAGACAGACTGATTTTCGAATCAAGGAAGGGAGAGGCCGTGGGCCTTCAGGGATGGACACCGCGAACCGGGAGAGCGGCGCTGTGGCTTGCCGCGGTCCTGCTGACCGCCCTCGCGCTCGCTGCATGCGGCGACGACGATGACGGCGGGAACGGCGGAAACGGCGGGGGCGGCGCTGCCGGCGGGCAGGCGGCCGAGCTCGACCTCCATACCGAGGGCCAGCTCACCATCGGCGCGGAGTTCCCCGTCAAGGGGTTCGTGGAGCTGCCGATCGACGACCCCAAGGGCTTCGAGGTCGACCTCGGCGACGCGATCGCCAAGGAGCTGGGCGTGCCCAAGGTCGAGTGGGTCAACACGCCGTTCAGCGGCCTGTTCTCGCCCGCCCCGAAGGACTTCGACATGGCGATCAACGAGATCACCATTACCGAGGACCGGTCCAAGGTCGTGGACTTCAGCGTCCCCTACTTCGACGCCAACCAGGGCTTCGTGATCAAGAAGGGCGGCCCGGCGGAGGGGGTCGACTCGATCGCCGGGATGAAGGACCTTCAGTTCGGCGTCCAGGCCACGACCACCGGTGCCGCCTACGTGAAGGACGAGATCCAGCCCGACAAGCAGCCGCGTGAGTTCAGCACGCTCCCCGCCCTCACCCAGTCGCTCGTCAACGGACAGATCGACGCCATGCTGATGGACGTGGCCATCAGCGCCGAGATCGTGAAGGAGCGCGGCGAGGACGTCGACATGACCGGCCAGTTCATCACCAAGGAGCAGTACGGGATCCTGTTCGAGAAGGGCAATCCGCTGCGCCAGCGGGTCAACGAGGCGCTCAGGAAGCTCAAGGCGAACGGCACGCTCGAACGGCTGCAGGCCAAGTGGTTCCCCGGCACGGAGGACCTGCCCGAGTTGCAGTAGCGTCCAGGATCGACCATGGGGATGGGCTTCGAGACCCGCGTCGAGCCCCGGCCCGGTGGCCTTCCCGCGGGCGCGGCGGGGCCGCCCGGCGGCTCCCGCGGGCTCGCCCGGCGGCGCTCCCAGCGGCGCGACGCCCTCATCTCGACGATCAGCACGATCGTCTTCTTCGCTCTTGTCGTCGCCCTGATCGCGTTCTCCCCGGGCGTCAACAAGGTCGTCGAGTCGTTCTTCTCGCTAACGGGCTTCAAGGACAGCTTCGGCACGGTCTCGGAGGGCTTCTGGCTGAACGTCAAGCTCATGCTGGTCGCGGAGGCGATCGTGCTCGTCGTGGCGCTGGGGATCGCCGTCATCCGGAGCCTGCCCGGGCCCGTGATGGCGCCGCTGCGGGTCGTCGCGCTGATCTATACGGACGTCTGCCGCGGGATCCCGCTGATCCTCGTGATCTTCATCGTGGGGCTCGGACTGCCCGCGCTGCAGCTCGACTTCATCTCCGACCAGTCGGTCTTCACCTACGGCGTGGTGTCGCTGGTGCTCGTCTACTCGGCCTACGTGACCGAGGTCTACCGGGCCGGGATCGAGTCGGTGCACCCGAGCCAGCTCGCGGGCGCGCGGTCGCTCGGCCTCTCGCACTGGCAGTCGATGCGGTTCGTGGTGCTTCCGCAGGCGGTGCGGCGCGTGATCCCGCCGCTCTTGAACGACTTCATCGGCCTGCAGAAGGACACGGCGCTCGTGGGGCTGCTGGGGCTCGTCGAGGTGGCCAGGGCGGCCGAGAACTACGCCTCCTCGACCTTCAACTTCACGGGCTACACGATGGCCGCGCTCTTGTTTATCGCGGTGACCATTCCGCTCGCGCGGGTCACGGACTGGCTCATCGAGCGTGACCGCAGGCGCATGAGGGCCAGCGGCGGATGAACGAGCAGACGCCCCTCCTGCGCCTCGAACAGGTGCACAAGAGCTACGGGGACGTGGAGGTCCTCCGAGGCATCAACCTGGACGTGCCCGCCCACAAGGTGATCTGCCTGATCGGCGCATCGGGCTGCGGCAAGTCGACGCTGCTCAAATGCGCGAACCTGGTCGAGCCGATCACCGAGGGACGGATCCTGTTCGAGGGCGAGGAGATCACGAGCGAGGACACCGATCCCGACCAGGTGCGCCGGCACATCGGGATCGTCTTCCAGGCCTTCAACCTGTTCCCGCACATGGACGTGCTCGCGAACGTAACGCTCGCCCCGCGGCGCGTGCTGGGCATGCCGCGCCCGGTGGCCGAGGAGCATGCGCGGGAGCTGCTCGCGCGCTTCGGTCTGGCGGACAAGGCGAGCGAGTATCCCGACCGGCTCTCGGGCGGGCAGCAGCAGCGGGCTGCCATCGTGCGCGCGCTCGCGATGCAGCCGCGCATCATGCTGCTGGACGAGGTGACGAGCGCGCTCGACCCCGAGCTCGTGGGCGAGGTCCTCACCGTGATCCGCGAGCTGGCCGAGTCGGGCATGACGATGCTCATCTCGACGCACGAGATGGGCTTTGCGCGTCAGATCGCCGACCGCGTCTGCTTCATGTCCGACGGCGTGATCCTCGAGCAGGGGCCGCCCGACATGATCTTCCACGCGCCGCGCCATGAGCGGACCGCAAGCTTCCTGAAGCGCGTGATCGAGGCGGGGCGCGCGGCCGACTTCGCCGCCGAGGTGTAGGCAGCGTCGCCGCAGGGTAAACCGCCAGCGGTTTGCCATCTCTCGGGGGGGTTTGATCTCAATGCGACGGCTGCTCGCTGTCCTGCTCGTCTCGCTTGCCGTTCTTCTTGCGGGAGCGACGACCGCCCAGGCGGAGATCGCGCCTCCGTGGTGCGGAACGCCGCCGGGGCCGGGGGAGGAGCCCGACGCGGACGTGGACCTGCCCGACGGCACCGACCC
>Ga0081538_10005463_pt1 | contig 11415 bp, 9 predicted proteins | sample TabmetS5T2R1_FD_71022 | JGI IMG/M metagenome (GOLD analysis project Ga0081538, IMG submission 71022) | Tabebuia heterophylla rhizosphere microbial communities from the University of Puerto Rico - S5T2R1 | ecosystem: Host-associated > Plants > Roots > Rhizosphere ... | reverse complement strand
CGCCGGCTTGCCCTCGAGCTCGCCCCGTAACCACAGCGAAGTCAGCTGATCGATCTGGTTCTTGAGCTGGGACGACACGTTGCCAAAGCGGGTGGGTGTCCCGAAGGCGATGGCGCCGGCCTCGCGGAAGTCGTCCGCGGTGACCAAGGGGATGTCTTGCTGCAGGTCGCGTCCGGCTTTCATGTCGGCGCGGGCCTCGATCACCGCGAGCGGGATCAATTCCGGCACGGTGCGAAGGACAGGCTCGGCCCCGGCCACCTGCCGCACCCCCTCAGCCACCAAGGTGGCCATCTTGTAGACGTTGCCGTAGGTGCTGTAGTAACAGATCAAGACCTTCATCGGAGAGAGTCCTCCCTGAACGCGGCGGCGGCTATCGATCGCCCGAAATCAGTGGCGCCGTACGGCGTCCGCTGGCTTGCTTGGTGGCGCACCAGCGGGAGCGCGAACCGTCCCTCAAGGCGCCACGTAGACCATCCATGACACGCCGAAGCGGTCAGCGACCATGCCGAAGCGCGAGGCAAAGAAGGTCTTGGTCAACGGCATCTGCACCTGCCCACCGTCGGCCAGAGCGGCGAACAGCCGCTCAGCCTCGGGCTCGTCAGGCACCGTGAGCGACAGCGAAAAGCCCTGGAAGCTCGGCCGCCCTTCGCAGCGGCCGTCGGAAGCCAACACCGTGGTCTCGCCGATGCGGAAGCTCGCATGCATCACCTTGTCCCCGGCACCGGGCGGGACCATTCCGGGCTCATGGGGTTCAGGGCTGTCCTTGAAGCGCATGAGCATCGTAACCTCGGCGCCGAGGGCGCTGCGGTAGAACTCGACCGCCTCCTCGCAGCGGCCGTCGAAGAACAGGTAGGGTTGGACCTGCATGGCGTCTCCTTCTCAGGGGTTTGGAGTGATCGTTGCCCACCGCGTGACCGTCTAGCGAGTGTACACGACGATCCTTGCGGTGGGCACGTCTTGAAACCTTCGAGTGAGACAGTGTTGTGGTGCGCCACCCACTCACGCCTGTCAGGCTCCTTGTGGTTCCAGAAGCATTCAGCCGACGCGGTCCGGAGGGATGGCCGACTGACTTACCGCACCTTCTATTATGAAAACAGCGGCCAAGAGCCATTGCCATCATGGCGACTTCGTCCGCCGATAGTTCGCCCTCATGAACCAGTGCCACTCCCCGTCATCGCCGAGCATGTGCGATGTCAGCACCCGGTGATCCTCGCTCGTGAACTCGATCACGTCCTTATACTGCGCCATCTTCCCCTCGGCGGCGAAACTGGGACCCTCGGCGTTGAGCGTCAGCACCCTCTCGGCCGCGTCCAACGTGCCGTCATACACCCAGAGGTGGGTCATCATCGACCCGATCCACGTGCCCACGTACCGCTGCTTCTGCGGGTCATAGCCGAGCGTCAGCACCGTCGTCGCGGCACCGCAGCCGGGCATCTCGCCCTGTCCCTCGGCCAGAATCCAAAGGCCGCCGAGCGACCGCACCCTTTCGGATCCCTCGAACTTCGACGGCGGCTGGCCCGGCTCCATCGTCGCCTCAGCTTCGTATGTCCACTCGCCGACGAGTTGCTGGAGCCACTGGTGTTCTCTCTGCGGTTCGGTCTGCATCGCTTCATCTCCTTTCGATTGACGATGTCAAGCGCGCTGGTGTGGGCTGTCAGCGCGGTCGTCCTGGTTCCACTCTTCGCCCGGCGCGTCCTCACGGCGGGCGCAATGACTCCGCCGGTGGCGAACGCTCACCGGCAGACAGGCCCGACACCTCCGTGATCGGCCGGATTGCGGCGGTGCCTAGGCGTGCCCCGGAATCCGTGCGCCGACGCCGATCGCCTCGTCGAAATCGTCGGCGTCGATCAGGGACTAGCCTCCAAGCTGTTCGCGCGTCTCCGCGAACGGCCCGTCGGTGACGAGTGCCTTGCCGTCGCGCGCCCGGACCCTGGTCGCCGTCGACGTCGGGTGTAGCGGGTTGGCGGCCAGATACCTTCCACGCGACTTGAGCTGATGCGTGAGCTGGGAACACTCCGCGTAACACTCCTCCCGCGTGGTCTCGCGCAGGGGCTGCTCGTCAACGTATATCAGCGACAGATATTTCATGTGTGTCCCTCCATATGATGTCGAATGACGAGCGCCTAGATCGACACTCAGGCAGGAAATTTTGGTGGTGCACGGTCACGTTCACCGGCCAGTGCTCCGCCGCGGTCATCGCCTTCCAGTCCGCGTCGCTCAGCATCTCGATCACGGCCGCGGCTTCCTTAGCCTTTGCCACGAACCGCTTACGGTTGACCTCGGCCCATCCCCGGTGTGATCGCGAGGGTGACGGGGAAGGGCCGCGCGCCCGTGCGGCATACCAGCCGCCGAACGTCATGCGAGAGGTTCCGGGACAGGCCCGTCACGATCGACCACCAGGCCTCAGGCGCGTGGTGTCCCACGTCAACCATGATGACCGCTTTCCGCCCGAACGTCATGCCTCGGATTTGAAATGCGATCTGGTCTCGAAGCTCGGCGGGGAACTGCCCCCGCACGCTTTCCAACAGTCGCGAGCGACGCTGCTCTCGGCGATGTTGCCACCCACCAAGCACCCAGACGGTGCCCAAGGCGACCCCGCTCAGTACACCTAAACCACCAAGCCACAGCAGCCGGATCTGAGTAATGACATCCATTCCGCACATCCCTTCCTGAATCCGTGGCTCATCGGTGCGGACGGCGGCACAACCGTCCTGAGCTGCAAGGGCAGCACCGCGGTCACGTCACACCGTTCGCAACGAGCGCTGATACGGACAGACGGGGCCCCAGCCCACGGAGCGCGTGCATGGGTTCCCCTCGTCGATCCTGCCGCTAGACGTTGATGGTCCGCGAGCGCTGGTGGGCATGGCGTCCGCTGCGCTCGTCCCGCTTGGCGGCGTGTGGCCGCGCAAGGGGTTCAGGATCGTCGTCCGCTGCTTCGCGCGGCCGCGCTGTGGAGTCCCCGCGTCGAAAATGGTGCGAGACATCCGCATCCTGCACCACTCCTATTAGCTCAGCCCTGTGAGAGGCCGATCGGGCGCTCCCCAGCCGTTCGTCTGGAACATCCCAGCCTTCGGGGTCTCGGTCCACGAGGCGATCATCGGCGGCGAGCGTGACGACGGGGATCAGGGTCTTCCGTCTGACCCGGTCGGCCATCGTTCTGCGGAACACGTGCCGCCACCCTCGCCGCCCGCGAGCTCCCAGTAGAATGAGGTCAGCGCACTGTTCCTCCGCGACGCGGACGATTTCATCAACCACTCTGCCTGCGGTCACCACTGTGTGGACGCGCGACCGACATCCTGGCGGAACCAAGGCGTCGAGCTTCCAGTGAGCTTCCTCACAGAAGTCACGGCGAATGAGCTTCTGATTAAACCGAGACCGGAAATACTCTCCGCCAGGATCGATAAGGTCCTTCAGGAAGAGTGGGCGCTCACCTACCGTGTAACAGCGAACAGACGCCCCTTCGACCACGTGGAGAAGGAAGACGATACCTCCCCCCGTAGTGGCCAGTTGGATGCCAGAGCGGACCGCCGTCAGCGACGGTTCGGAGAAATCCGTGGGCACCAGAATGCGGGTCATCACTTTCCCTCCCATCTTTTGATGCCAAAGATAAGCGTAGCATCACGACACCATGATCCGCGCGGGCCCCATGCCACACGCCTGCCGTTGACGCCGGGGACATAGCGATCGCCCCGACTAGGCGTGTCTGCACAAGGATCCGAGTCGCCATACGTGCGGCCATCCGCCCTGCTTGTGCGGATGAACCCTCTCGCGCCACTGGAGCCGTCAGCCTGGATATGCCGGCGCCCCATCAATTGGCGACGCAGGACGTGTGGGGCGCGTGAGAGGACGGGCGTCTCGTGGTGGTTTCAAGCGCGAATGGCCGCGTAACCCCCGGATCGGGCGCGCCGTGGACTACCAGGCGGACGTGCGGCGGAAGTCGAGAGGCCATGCGCGAGAAGACGTTCCAGACCTCATAGGGCGTACCGGCCAGCAGGTCCACGATGACCGCACGTCGCCGTGAGAGAACAGCACACTGAACATGCACCCCGAGACGGCCACGAAACTCGGGTAGAGCCAGTTCGTCAAGCACGGTGTGACGCAGCCATGAGGCGCGACGATCGCGCCGGTTCAGCAGGGCGAGCAGGATCACGACCGGGCCGAAAATGATCGCTACGCCAAAGACTCCCCTCGCAACGTGCATCGGAACCTCCTCTACCGTGAAATCTCCCGGCGGGCTATGTGATGCCGCAGGTCGAGTTCGTCTTAGCTTCCCGTCTCGGGCACGGTCATGACCTCCAGCAGGTGGCCGTAAGGATCCTCGAAGTAGAAGCCGCGCCCACCCCGGCGGGTGTAGAGCTGACCGTCGGTGTGGGTGTAGGGCCCGCTGCCGTACGGGAGCCCCTTGGCCTGCACCCGGCCGAAGATCGCCTCGAACTCCGCCTCGCTGACATGGAAGGCGTAGTGATGGCTCTGGCCCGTCCTGGGGTCGAACCCCGGCCCGCCCCACGGTTCTGCCTCGTCGGCGAAGTCCAAGGTCAGGCTCTCGTTGACTTGCACTTGCGCGAAGTGGCCTGGCCCCGGCTTGACCGTCAAGCCGAAGATGTCGGCGAAGAACTCGGCGGAGGCGACCTTGTCGGTCGCGGGCACGATGGTGTGGTCTAAGCGAATCGTCATGGCTCATCTCCAGGCGATTTGGTTTGCTCTGTGTCCGGACGAAGTGTCCTTATCGTGGTTATGCCAACGTCTGGCATACGTCACACTGAAGCAAAGCTAATGCCAGTCGCGGACAACCTGAGGAAGATTGGGGAAAGGTTTGAAGGGCGTGGATTTCGGCACCTGTGTAGCACCTCTTGGCGGATGACCGTGGGGAGAATCCCCACCATATATCGTAGTACCACGACATATGGTGGGGGTGCTGGGCGGGGTCGAAAACACCTCACCCGGAAACGTGCGGGGAAAGGCCTAGACCGGGCGCCGTGAATTTTTGATCCCGAGCTTCTGCAGGCGGAAACGCAGCGTATTTGGGTGCAGGCCCAAGATCCGCGCCGCGCCCCGCGGACCCTCGATGATGCCGCGCGTTTCTGTAAGGACGCGCAGGATGTGCGCCCGCTCCACGTCCTGGAGGCTCGTGATTGGAGGCGGGTGGCTGCTGGGGAGCAGCCGTTGCTCGATGGCCTCATCGATCTCAACGATGGGGCCACGGGCGAGAATTGCGGCGCGCTCGATCACATTCTGCACCTCTCGCACATTGCCCGGCCAGGAGTAACGCATGACACGGGCCATCGAGTCGTCGGAGAGGCCTTTGAGCTCCTTGCCCAGTTTTTTGGCCATCCTGGCGAGGAAGCACTCCACCAACAGCGGGATGTCGTCCTTGCGTTCCCGCAGTGGCGGCAGGGTCAGCGGAAAGACGTTCAGGCGGTAGAACAGGTCCGCCCGAAAACCGCCGGTCTGGACCGCCGTGGCGAGATCGCGATTGGTAGCGGCGATGACGCGCACGTTGACCGTGATCGTATGGGAACTTCCTAGCCGCTCGAATTCTCCCTCCTGGATCACGCGGAGGAGCTTGGCTTGCAACTCCAGCGGCAGCTCGCTGATCTCGTCGAGGAAAATGGTCCCGCCATCAGCCAGTTCGAAGCGCCCGATCTTGCGGCTGACGGCGCCCGTAAAGGCGCCCTTTTCATGCCCAAACAGCTCACTTTCGACGAGTCCGGCAGGCAGCGTGGCGCAGTTCACCTTCACCAACGGCCGATCCCGATATCGGCTACGGCGGTGGATGGCGCGGGCGATGAGCTCCTTGCCGGTGCCGGTCTCGCCCTGGATCAGCACCGTGGCGTCGGTCGGCGCCACCTGTGCCACCCGACGCAGGACCTCCTGGAGGGCGCGGCTCTGACCGATGATCTCGCCCCAGTGATGCGTCGTGGTGATCTCTTCCTGCAGGTACACGTTTTCAGCCTGCAGCCGATTCTTCAGCCGTTCCACCTCGGCCAGCGCTCGGCGCAGCGCCTCCGCCTGCTGGGCATTGTTGATGGCGGTTTCCAGATGCGCGGAGAGGATCTCGAGGAGACGCAACTCGTCGTCATCAAAGGCGTGTTTCTGCAACGAATTGATGTTGATCGCCCCCACCGTCTGCCCCTCGGCGCGGATCGGCATGGAGACATAGCTCTTGATGCCAAAGGCTCTGAACGAGGGGTGGATAAACGCGTCCTGGTCGACATCGGCGCAGTATCTCGGCTGGCCGTCGCTGATCACTTTCCACGTATACCCTTGCGGAGGGGGCAGCCGGCGGATCTGTTCGATCACCCACTCCGGGAGACCGGTATGGGCCTTCAGCACCGCCTCCTCGCCGTCGAGCAGAAAGATTTCAATGACATCGATCCGCTCGATATGCGTGCGCATGGCCTCGACGGCGTTATCGAGCACGTCTTGCAGACTGGTTGACTGATGGATGCTGTGCGCCACGGCGCTGACGATGGCCTCGTAGCGATGCTTCTTGGCCAGTCGCGCGAGGTCGGCCTCGACGCGCGCATCCGCGTCCTTCCGGTCGGTGATATCGCTAATCAGGCGCAACCAGCCGAGCACGCGACCTTCGCCATTCTTGACAGCGGTGACGACCGTTTCGCCGATGAACGTCCCGCCATCGTTAGTGCGATACGTCACATCGACTGGCGTGGGGGTGTCGCCGGGATGGTCATGCGGCTGGAAGCGTCCCGCCGCTTGATCGTTTGCCATGCCCACGTGGAGAAGATCAATCGGCTTGCCGACCACGTCGTGCGGGGGAGACCCAAAGAGGGTCGTAAACGCTCGATTGACCAGCCGGATCTCCCCGTGGAGATCTGTAAAAACCACGGCAGCCGGTAAAGCATCGAACACGGCTTCAAATGTCGCCTGTTCCTGACCCAGCGCCGGATCAGCACCATCCCACCTGGATTCGTTGGCCATAGAGTTGTGCAGAAGACTTTCGCCGACCTGCCACTCCCTGCCGAACTCCGTCGTGGTGTTACCGTGCAGATTCATAGCAACCCTCTGATCACACCGACACGTTTTTAACACAGGAGACAGATAGAATTGGTTCGTCACGCGGTAAGTATGAAATGTGCTCGCCTCAGCTGCCCGTCGAGCCTCGGCAACCCTGGTAGCACGCGGGCTCTTAATCATATTCGAAGCCGTGCGCTCTTGAGTCGAAAGGCCGGGCAAGGGTATGCCAATCCGCTCCGCCTCCAGCACCCCAAACCTACTGACAAACGGCAACTCGATAAGGTCTTCCTCGCCGTGCATGGCGAACGTCATTCTCTCTAGCGGGCTGTGGATCAAGGCGGCTACGCGTTCGATATTCTCGAGCAACATCGACGGAACCAAAAGGTTGCCAAGCAGTAGCTCCGCAAGTGGCTCGAGGGGTTGGCCTAGGTGCCATAGGTGATCATCACTGATAAGTTGACGAGCTATGGAGTCGCGAAGCGAGGGGTATTGTCTGCCGACAGTCCTTCGCCTCTAAGCTGGTTTGAAAGCTGTTAACCTGTTCGGTTGGGTATTGATTAGTGGATCTCCCCTCGCTAACCTGACGAGAGGTCATAACATAAGGATAACTGAATTGAAGGTGACAGTCGTGATCTTGCCGTCATGTTTCGGTGGAAAAAGCGTTTCCGTTCCGTTTTGTGGTATCCTAGGCAAATGGGACGGGTAGAAAGCTTAAGGGGTTTTCGGGAACTCACGAACGGGGTCAGGAGTCATTCCCGGCCATCAGCCGCGGAACACGCCATACCAGCATTGGAGGAGGTGAGCATGAAGGAGTTCCCCCCATTCCGGCTGGACCCCCGCAGCCAGTGTTTGTGGCGCCGCACGGAGACAGCGGATGACGAGCGCATTCGGTTAACACCCAAGGCGTTTGCCGTCCTGCAGTACCTGGTCGAGCACGCGGGACGGCTGGTGACGCACGATGAGTTGCTCGAGGCCGTATGGAGCGAGACGTATGTCCAACCTGAGGTGCTGAAGAGCCACATCTTCGACGTCAGACGCGCCCTCGGGGACCGTGCGAAGCAGCCGCGGTTTATTGAGACCCTGGCCCGGCGCGGGTACCAGTTTATCGCCGCGGTCCGCGAAGGCGGCGCCGCGGAGCCCGCCATACCGCCACTCCGCCATGGACTGCCCCTGACGAACCTTCCGGCACCGGCCTCGGATCTGATCGGCCGTGACGCTGCGCTTGCCGATGTGGCAGATCTCCTGTCGGCGCATCGGATCGTCACGCTGACCGGCGCCGGAGGGATCGGCAAGACGCGCCTCGGCCTCGAGGTCGCATGGCAGCTGTTGCCAGACTTCCCCGACGGAGTCTGGCTTGCGGAATTGGCGCCACTGTCCGACGCGGAGCTGGTCGCCGACGCCGTCGCCGCGGCCCTTGGACTCGAGCTGGCCGGAGGCGTGGCATCCGCCGATCAGATTGCGCGTGCCCTCGGCCCGAAGCAGCTCCTCCTCGTACTCGACAATTGCGAGCATGTGATCGACCGGGCGGCACGCATGGCTGAAGGGTTGGCGCGCGCCAATCCGAAATTGCGCATCATGGCCACCAGCCGCGAGCCGTTGAGAGCCGAGGGCGAGTATCTCTACCGGGTGCCGCCGCTCGATGTACCGACGGAGGATGCGCAGGATCCGGAGGACATGCTGCGCCACGGTGCGGTGCAGCTGTTCGTCGCTCGGGCGCGCGCGGCGGAATCCGGATTCATGCCGGATGCGCGGACCGCGGCGATCATCGCCGCCGTCTGCCGGCGCCTCGACGGCATCCCGCTCGCGATTGAGCTCGCAGCGGCTCGTACCGCCACGCTGGGGGTGGAAGGGCTCGCCGCCCGGCTCGACGATCGGTTCAGGCTGCTCACCGGCGGCCACCGTACGGCACTGCCGCGGCACCAGACGCTGCGGGCGACGCTTGACTGGAGCTACGAGTTGCTCCCCGAGCCAGAGCGCGTGATTTTGCGCCGCTTGGCCATCTTCGCGGGCGGGTTTACACTGGAGGCGGCGACCGCGGTCGGGGCGAGCGCCGAGAGCCCCGAGATCACCGCGTCGGATGTCGTCGACGGTGTGGCAAACCTGGTCGCGAAATCGCTCATTTGGGCCCATGCCAGTGCCGGCGTGGTGAGCTATCGCCACCTCGAAACGACGCGGGCCTATGCGTTCGAGAAACTCACCGAAAGTGGCGAGTTCGAACAGGTCGCACGACGCCACGCCGAATATTACCGGGACCTCTTCGAGCGGGCCGAGGCCGAATGGGAGACGCGGCCCACGGCCGAGTGGATGGAGGATTATCGCCGCTGGATCGACAACGTCAGAGCGGCGCTCGACTGGGCCTTTTCCCCGAGCGGCGACGCAGCGATCGGCGTGGCGCTGACGGCCGCATCGGTGCCCCTATGGTTCCAGCTGTCGCTGATGGTCGAGTGTCGCGGGCGCGTCGCACGAGCGCTCGCCAGTCTCGAACCCGGATCGAGCTTAGGTGCACGCCGCGAGATGCAGCTCTATGCAGCGCTCGGGGCGTCCCTGATACAGATCAAGGGCCACGTCCCCGAGACCGGCGCGGCCTGGACAAACGCGCTCCAATGTGCGGAGCGCCTCGACGATGGCGAGTATCAGTTGCGGGCGCTTTGGGGCCTGTGGTCCTATCGCCTCAGCCGCGGCGAGCATCGGGCCGCCCAGGCGCTCGCTCAACGATTCTCCAGTATTGCTGCGCATACCGCCGACCCGGCCGACCTGCTTATCGGCGCTCGATTAATCGGCGTATCGCTGCATTATCTAGGGGACCAGGCCGATGCGAAGCGTCACCTCGAGCGCATGCTCAGTCACTACGTCGCCCCCGTGTACCGGCCGCATGCCATCCGCTTTCAATATGACCAACGTGTGATGGCGCGTTCCACTCTCGCGTGGATCCTGTGGCTGCAGGGATTCACCGATCAGGCCATGCGCACGGCGAAAAGCAATGTCGAGGAAGCGCGAGCAAGCGATCATGCGCTGTCGCTGTGTTACGCGCTGGCCGAGGCGGCGTGCCCGGTCGCGCTGTTAGTCGGCGACCTGGCGGCAGCGGAATGCTTCCTAGCGATGCTGCTCGACCATTCGGCACGGCATGCGCTGGCCCTCTGGCACGCCTGGGGCCGCTATTTGGACGGAGTGCTGGTCATCAAGCGCGGCGATGCCCTGAACGGATTGCGGCTTCTCCGCACCCTGTTCGACGAGCTCGGTGCGACCAGGTTCGTCCTGCGTTACACGGCATTTCTCGACGCGTTCGCGGAAGGCTTGGCCGGTGCCGAGCAAGTACCCCAGGGACTTGTGACCATCGACGAGGCACTGGCGCGATCCGAGCGCAACGAGGAGCGCTGGTGCTTGGCCGAGATGCTGCGCATCAAGGGCGAGCTTGTCCTGTTGGAGGGCGCAGCGAAGGCCGCCGTCGCGGCCGAGGATCACTTCCTGCAAGCCCTCGACTGGGCGCACCGGCAAGGCGCCTTGTCCTGGGAACTGCGCGCCGCCACGAGCCTCGCCCGGCTACGGCGTCAGCAGGGCCAGACCGCCGAAGCGCGGGGATTGCTGGCGCCGGTGTACGATCGGTTTACCGAGGGCTTTGAAACGGCCGACCTGAAGGCCGCGAAGGCGCTGCTCGACGGTTGCGGATAGCCAGCGAAAAGGTGCGCTGCGCGGCCCAGGACGATGTGAACCCCCGCATGGGACGAGTCACTCGCTTGACGGCTCGTATGAGTTTGCTGTGCTTGTGCCCCGATCGACATGCTCGCCGTCTCCTCGAGTGCCGGTCGCAGCGGTGGAGGTCTTGCGATTCGCACCGAATTCCGCGGTATCAAGGCGCCGACGAGCATTTTCCCTACATCGTTGATGGCCTAGACGGCCACGTGATTCATTGCGTCGCGGTAGTGTGCTTCAGTGTCGCCAAAATAATGCGGTTGGTGCTGCTTTGGTGGATCAGCAGGTTGCCCTCCCGCGTCGGCCTCATGTGCCTCACAATGCCGGCATAAACCCCTCCGGAGGGGATGGCCCAGCTCTGGAATCGCTCTGTGGCGGGGTCGAATCGGACGAGCGCATCCGGCCTCTGCCCCGATTCATTGTACCAGACGATACCGTCCACCACGGCGATGGCATAGGGGTGGGACTTCGGCCCGCTGGGAGAGGGCCATTCCTTGACCTGGCCCGTGTTCGGGTCCAAACGGCCCAGACGGCCCTGAGAGGAGTTGACGTACCAGATCATCCCGTCGCTCGCGATATCGAGGCGACGGACGGTTGTCTGCGGTTCTGGCAAGCGGTATTCCCGGATAGCCAAGGTCTCCGCATTGATTTTCACCAAGCAGTTACTGCCGTTGCAGGCGACCCACGGGTTGCCTTCGGCGCTCACTTTGATGCCGTAAGGCCGCGATTTGGGCGCCGGCATCGTCACCA
>Ga0081538_10005462_pt1 | contig 11415 bp, 6 predicted proteins | sample TabmetS5T2R1_FD_71022 | JGI IMG/M metagenome (GOLD analysis project Ga0081538, IMG submission 71022) | Tabebuia heterophylla rhizosphere microbial communities from the University of Puerto Rico - S5T2R1 | ecosystem: Host-associated > Plants > Roots > Rhizosphere ... | reverse complement strand
ATGGAAAGCCACAACCACCCCTCGTTCATCGAGCCTTATCAGGGCGCGGCCACCGGCGTCGGCGGGATCTTGCGCGACGTGTTCACTATGGGCGCTCGGCCGATCGCCTCCTTAAATTCGCTTCGCTTCGGTAGCATCGACCATCCGCGGACCCGGTATTTGCTGGCGGGTGTCGTAGCGGGCATCGGCGGCTACGGGAATTGTGTCGGTGTTCCCACGGTGGGCGGTGAGGTCTATTTCGACGAATGCTATAACGCCAATATCCTGGTCAATGCTTTTACCCTGGGCATCGTTAAAAAAAAACGAATATTTACCGGCGTTGCCAAAGGTACCGGCAACCCGGTGATCTACGTGGGTTCCAAGACCGGTAAAGACGGGATTCACGGTGCGACGATGGCTTCGGAATCTTTTTCCGAAGAGAAGGAGCAGCGGCGGCCTACCGTTCAGGTGGGCGATCCATTCACCGAAAAGCTACTTTTAGAGGCCTGCCTGGAGCTGATGGAGACGGATTACATTGTCGGCATTCAAGACATGGGCGCCGCCGGGCTAACCAGCTCGTCTTCAGAGATGGCAGGTCGCGGCGGTACCGGCATAGAGTTGGATCTTTCGCGCGTGCCTCTTCGAGAACAAGGGATGACGCCCTATGAAATTTTGCTCTCCGAGTCGCAAGAGCGAATGCTTTTGGTGGCGAAAAAGGGCACCGAAGATGAAGTCAAACGGATCTTTAATAAATGGGATTTGGACGCAGTGGTCATTGGACAGGTGACCGATGATCGGGAGTTTCGCGCGGTTTTTGACGGCGAGGAAGTGGCCCGTATTCCCATTAGTGCCTTGACCAAAGAGGCACCGGTCTATCACCGGGCAGCGGAGCGCCCCAAGCATCACGACCAACTCGAACACCTCGATCTCTTAAAGGTTTCTGAACCGTCCGACTTGGGTGCGACGTTGAAGCTACTCTTGGGCTCGCCGAATATCGCCTCGAAAGAATGGGTCTACCGCCAATACGATCATTTCGTGCGCAGCAATACCGTCGTGGCTCCAGGCGCCGATGCTGCGGTAATCCGCGTCAAAGGAACGGAAAAGGGATTGGCTCTTGCCGTCGATGGCAATAGCCGTTACTGCTATTTGGATCCTTACGTCGGGGGAGCTTTGGCGGTAGCAGAGGCGGCGCGCAATCTAGCGTGCGTCGGCGCTCGGCCAATGGGTCTGACCGATTGTCTGAACTTCGGTAGCCCGGAGAATCCCGGAGTGATGTGGCAGTTTTCTCAAGTTATCCAGGGCATGCGCGATGCTTGTATTGCGCTCAAGGTGCCGGTTGTGAGCGGTAATGTTAGTTTCTATAATGAAACTGACGGGATTCCGATCCATCCGACACCAACCGTGGGCATGGTCGGCCTGCTTGCCAAAGTAGAGCGGGTGGTAACCCCATGGTTCAAATCCCCGGGTGATGTCGTAGTCCTGCTCGGGCGTACCCGCGAGGAGCTGGGCGGCAGTGAATATCTCAATGTCGTTCACGGTTTAGTCAAGGGCACGCCGCCATGGATCGATCTCAGGCTGGAGCAAGCGGTTCAAAGCTGCTGCGTCGAGGCGATCGAGAAGGGGCTCCTCCGCTCGGCGCATGACATCTCGGACGGTGGTTTGGCTGTGGCGCTCGCCGAGTGTTGCGTCAGCGGTCCCGACAAACCCCTGGGAGTGAGGATTGAGAGGCGGGAGATGATTCGCGCGGATGCTTTACTCTTCAGCGAGTCCCAGTCGCGGATCGTCGTGTCGGTGGAAGAAAAGAATCTCGGTCAACTCCGAGAGATTGCGTCCGCGCACAATGTGCCGTTGCAAGTCATCGGCGCAGTGGGCGGAACGCGTTTCATTATTCAGCCCCTGCTGCATGTGCCGGTGGAAGAGCTGCGGACGATTTGGTCGGGAGGGTTGACGAGCCGGCTCAGATAGGACGAGCGACCGTGTTCGACAAATTTCATGAAGAATGCGCGGTGATGGGCGTGTATGGCCATCCAGAAGCGGCCAACATGGTGTATTTAGGGCTTTATGCGCTCCAACACCGCGGCCAGGAGTCGTGCGGCATTGTTTCGTCTGACGGCAGAGGCCTTATCTCCCATCGGCAGATGGGTCTTGTCGCCGATGTCTTCAAAGAAGATGTCATTAAGCGGTTAGAGGGCTCGAGGGCGATCGGCCACAATCGCTATTCCACCACCGGCCAAAGTCATCTGAAAAACGCCCAGCCCTTTGTCGTCGAATATTCTCAGGGCCCCATTGCGATCTCGCACAACGGTAACTTGGTCAACGCTGAAATATTACGCAAAGAGTTGGAGGACTCGGGCTCCATCTTCCAGTCCACCTCTGATACCGAAGTCATCATTCACTTGATTGCGACGTCTAAAGAGTCGACGCTGATGGGGCGCATCGTCGAGGCGTTGAGCCGGGCGCGGGGCGCCTATTCGCTTTTGTTTTTGACTTTGGATCGGATGATCGCTGCCCGCGACCCTATGGGCTTCCGTCCCCTGGTGGTGGGACGGTTTAACTCGGGACCTAACGAAGGCGCTTACGTCGTGGCCTCGGAAACTTGCGCCTTGGACCTGATTGAGGCCACCTATGAACGCGAGGTAGAGCCTGGCGAAATCATCACGTTTAGCGTCAGCGGGATGGAATCCCTCAAACCTTTTCCTCCCGCGCCGCAAGCTAAATGTATTTTCGAATATATCTATTTTTCTCGTCCCGATAGTAATCTCTACGGCCACAATGTCTATCAAGTTCGCAAAGCTCTCGGCAAGCAGCTCGCCCGCGAAAGTGCCGTCGTGGCCGATCTTGTGACGCCGGTGCCAGATTCCGGGGTACCTGCCGCCATCGGCTACGCCGAGCAGTCAGGGATACCGCTGGAGTTTGGGTTGATCCGCAACCACTACGTGGGCCGGACGTTTATCGAGCCGCAGCAGTCGATCCGCCATTTCGGAGTTAAAATCAAGCTCAACGCGCAACGAGAAGTTTTGCAGGGAAAACGCGTGATCGTCGTAGACGATTCCATCGTCCGCGGCACCACCAGCCGCAAAATCATTCGGATGCTGCGCGATGCCGGCGCGACCGAAGTGCATATGCGCATCAGCTCGCCGGCGACGATCAGTCCTTGCTACTACGGTATCGATACGCCGACGCGCTCGGAGCTCATCGCGTCCTCAAGCTCGGTCGAGGAGATCCGCCGGTTTATCGAGGCCGATTCACTCGCTTACCTCAGCCGGGAAGGGATGTATACCTATTTTAACGGCCAGAGCCGGGGTTTTTGTGATGCTTGCTTCAGCGGCAATTACCCCGTTCACTTCGAAGACGAAGGACATACCCGCCAGCTACACCTGTTCGAAGCCGTAAGCCGATAGTTGCCTCAGCATAATGAGACACTTTTCGGCGTGACCTCTGGAGTCGAGTTGCTAACTGGAGCGTTGCGCCATCGAGACCGCAAACAAAAACGTCGCTCCATCAGAGGTTTCGCCCTGAGTTCTGAGGAGAATTGGAGAAACTCCAAGGCTATCGAACACCGATAGCCTTGGCCGTCTTTTGCTCTAAACGAAAAGGAAAAGAGTTCTTACTTTACGTGTCTACTGACCAACTTGGTCATTTCAAACATGGTGACCGTTTTCTTCCCGCCGAAGACCGCTTTGAGTTTATCATCGGCGTTGATGTTGGTCTTTTTCTTCTTGTCCTGCAGACTGTTCCTTTTGATGTAAGCCCACAGTTTTTTGGTCACCTCGGTCCGAGGGATTGCTTTGGAACCGACCACAGCGCTCAGAGCGGCATCGGGTTGAACCGGTTTCATGAAAGCTGCATTCGGTTTGCGTTTTTTCTTCGTTGCCATTGTTCCTCCTTCAGAACATAAAATTTCTTTAGCTGTGCTTATACCAGAGGCGGGTTATTTTTACCAGTATTTTTTTACTTTTTCCCTCGTAAAATTTGGGTTTGATCGTGGCTTAACACCGGCTCGCCGTCGACCCGTTCCACGACCACGCCATAGTCTGATCGCGCCCGCTCGATGGAAACGTAGCCTTGACGGACGTCCTCAAAGACGTCTCCGGCCGGGCGCTCCAGCGGCTTGCCCAGACCGCCACCGCCGGGGCGCTCCACGCGCAGCAGATCGCCCTTCGACAATCGATGATCACCGAAGCGAGAGGGCAAGCGCTTTTCGTCTTTGGCTTGCGGGTTGACGATGCAACCGCCCTTGCCGCCGGAATTTCCACCTTCGCTGCCCCACGGTTCGATGGCATGCTTGTCTGTGCGCATAGAGAAACGCACTTCGTCGCTCAGAATTCGGTATTCACGGGCGAAGCCCAGGCCGCCGCGCCATCGGCCCGCCCCGCCTGAATCGGTAATCGTCTCGAAACGCTCCACCCGAGTGGGGAATTCCGATTCGATGATCTCGACGGGCGCGGTCTTGCAGTTGCTCAAATGAAAAGCGGTTGCGGAGACCCCGTCTTTGCCGAAGCGCGCGCCGGTACCGCCGCTAAAGATCTCATAGTGCACGTAGGAGCGGTTGCTCCTGCTGTCACGCCCACCGAGAACCAGGGCGGCGCTGCCTGAGCCGCCGGCGATTCGTTTTGCCGGGACCAGAGGAGCGAGGGCTCTAAAGATCGCCTCGGTCACGGTGAGCGCTGTCGGCATGTAGGTATTGACAGCTCCGGGAAAGCGTGGATCAAGGACACTCCCTTCACGAAACGTTGCTTCAATAACCCGTGCCAAACCTTGATTGATGGGAAGGAACGGGTCGACCAACGCAACCAGGCAATAAGCGCAGGCAGCCCGCACCAGCGGCGGCCGAATGTTTGCCGGACCCGTTGTCTGATCGCTACAACCGCAGAAGTCAAAGTGGATCCGCTCGCCCGATTTCTCAATCCTGACGTGAACACGAATGGGCCGGTCCAGATGGATGCCGTCGTGATCGACGAAGCTTTCGCCTTCCGACTCGCCATTGGGCCACGAAGCGAGGGTCTGCCGCACGCGGTTTTCCGTGTAGGCTGATAACAGTTTCGTCGATTCGACGACCGTTTTCTTACTGTAACGCTCCATCAGTTCGGCGATGCGCCGTTCGCCAAGACGCGCGGCGCCGACTTGGCCGCGCAGGTCACCGATGACCAGCGTCGGCGTCCGGCTATTAGCCGTAATCATGGACTCGATCTCTTTGACGGGTCGCAGTTGCGACATGAACTTCACAGGCGGTAAGTGAAGTCCCTCCTGAAAGATCTCCCGTGCGTTGCCTGACCCGCTGCCGGGGACTGTTCCACCGATATCGCTCTTGTGGGCCATGTTCGCTGCGAATCCCACCCAATCCCCAGCGTAGAAAATAGGGGTTAGCACTCCCATGTCCGGGGCGTGGGGGCTACCGCCAAGATAAGGATGGTTGATGATGAAGGCGTCGCCTTCCTGAATCTCTGCTGCAGGGTAGGCCTTTAGAATCGCCTCGGCACAGGCGGGAAACGCGCCCATATGGAGTGGGAGAACCACGTGCTGGGCCACGACCTCACCAGCGGTATTCAAGATGGCGCAACTGGCATCCTGGGACTCGCGGATGATCGTCGAATAGCCGGTGCGAAACAGCGAGTTCTGCATCTCCTGAACGATGCCGGCCAGCCGGGCCTGAAGGACTTGCAGAGTGATCGGATCGACCATAAAACAGTTGCGAGTTTCGGGTCTCGAGTCTCGTGCTGCAAACTTTAGGAAACTCTCTGAATCATTTTCTTGTTTTTGAACTCTGGACCCGAGACACGAAACCCGAGACGGCTAAGGCACGGCTTGGGAGCGTAGCTCCCGCGTCTGCGACTCGTTGACGACGTAATCGTCGTCTTTGGCGTCGATCACGACCCGATAGACTTCCCGCGCGCGTTGCAAAGTCACGTAACCGTTACGGACGTCGTTCAGCACCATCGCCGGGTCCCGTTCCAACGGATTACCCAAGCCGCCTCCGCCTGGCGTTTCCAGGCTGACCACGTCGCCTGGGTGAAGGGTGTGATCCGAATAGCGTGAGGGAATCACTCGCGCCTGCTCGGTTCCGGGATTCAAGGTGCAGTGACCGGTCTTGCCGTCCCACCCGCCGTCAATCCCTTTCGGCGCGACCGTATGTTTTGTCGAGCGCAGCGAGAATCTCGCATCATGGTCGAGCAGCTCGTACTCGCGAACGAAACCCAGGCCGCCGCGGAATTTGCCCGGGCCGCCAGAATCCGGAATCAATTCAAAGCGACGCAGCCGGGTGGAAAACTCCGATTCGATGATCTCCAGCGGCGCGATTCTGGCGTTGGACTGGTTCACGTTGGTTCCCGAGACGCCGTCCTTGCCGCTGCGGCCGCCGGAGCCGCCGCCAAAAATTTCGTATTGAACATAGCTCTTGCCGGTCTTGTTGCTGCGGCCGCCGATGATGATCGAACGGCTGCTGCACCCGTCACCGACTTTCTTGTGGGGCGTAATCTGACTGGAGGCCTCGAGCAATGCCTCCACCAGGGCATGGACGGTAGGATTATAAGTATTGACCGGGGCGGGAAAGCGCGGGTTCACCACACTGCCTTCCCTAACTTTGATATTGATCACCTTAGCCAATCCGTAGTTGATGGCGAGAGCGGGATCCACCAGGCAGGTGAGAAGGTAACAGCAGGCGGCGCGCACGATGGTGGGCCGGATATTCGCGGGGCCCTTGGTCTGATCGGCGCAACCGGTGAAGTCAAAAAAGAGATCCTTGCCTTTCTTCTCGATGCGCACATGAATACGCACCGGCTGGTCGAGATCGATGCCATCGCTGTCGACGAAACGTTCCCCTTCACCCACGCCGTCGGGCCAGGAAGCAATCTCGGCCCGTACTTTAGATTCGGTCATCGCAAAGAGTTGTTGGTAGGAGTCGAGGATGGTCTGTTTATCGTAGCGGTCCATCATCTCTTGAAAACGCTTCTCGCCGAGACGGGCAGCGCCGACCTGGCCGCGTAGGTCACCGACGACCAGCTCCGGCGTGCGGCTGTTGGCGCCGAGAACTGCTTCGATGTCTTTGCTGGTCTGATAGCAGGAAACGTATTTGATCGGTGGCACGTGCAAACCTTCCTGATAGATCTCCCGGGCCTGACTCCAGCAGCTCCCCGGAACCGGACCTCCGATGTCGCTCTTGTGGGCGAGATTAGCGGCGATACCGACCCAGTCGCCCTGGTAAAAAATCGGGGTGAGCACCGCCATGTCCGGCGCGTGGGGACTGCCGCCGAGGTAAGGATGGTTGGTGATGAAGGCATCCCCTTCGTGAATCTCCGTGGCGGAATAGTTCTTGAGCAGTCCGGCGGCGCAAGCCGGGAACGCCCCCATGTGCAGCGGTAATACGACGTGCTGCGCCACCACTTCACCGTCAGTGTTGAGAATCGCGCAGCTGGCATCCTGGGATTCGCGGATGATCGTCGAATAGCCGGTGCGGAACAACGAGTTTTGCATCTCCTGGACGATGCCGGCCAGACGCGCCTGAATAACTTGCAAAGTTACGGGATCAACGGATGACATGAAAACCCAACCTTTTCCTCACGCTTTCAACTACTGGAACGACTGGAACCATTGGAACGAATCGCTATTGCAGTTCCAGTCTTCCAAGATGTTCCAATCGTTGCAAGTGATCCAATGGCCTCACGCCTTCTGTGTCTCCTTGATGATGATGTTCCGATAGTTATCGACCGCTGCTTGCTGTTCCGGATGAATGACCGTCGTTGTATCCAGCTGTTCGACGATGGCTGGTCCGGAGACTCGATGGCCGGGCTCCAAGAGTTCGCGCCTGTAGATTTGGCAATGGAGCATACCGTGTTGTTTGCCGAAGTAAACTTTTCTCTCGCCAGTCTTGGCCTCACTAACATTTCTGCCCGTCGCCTTTGACGGGGAAAGTTTTGCCTGGGGCACGAGACCATAAGAAATCAGCCGCAGGCTCACCAGCTCCACCGGCTCCGTTTCCGCTTTGTGACCGGAAACCTGCTCGTGCTGGGCATCGAAGCGCTCGCGCATAAGCTTGAGGTCTGGGCGTTCGAGGGGCGGCATGGGACATGAAACGGTCAGCTCATACCCTTGGCCGGCGTAACGCAGATCGAGAAACGGCTCGAGCTTGATTTCGTTTTTTTGGAACCCTTCGCTGCGCAGATCGGTTTTGCCTCGATCGATCAGCTGGGCGAAGAGCTGATTGACTTCGTTCAAATCGAGTTCGTCCAGCCCGGCGAGCTTGGAGCGCACGTAGTCGTGTTTCACGTCGGACATAAGTAAACCTAGCGCCGAGTGAACGCCGGGCGTCAAGGGAATGAGCACCGATGGGATGCCCAGGTCGAGAGCGATCCTTCCGGCATGCATCGGTCCCCCGCCGCCAAAGGCAACCAGGGTGAAGTCGCGGATATCGTAACCGCGCTGTGAGGAGACCGCTTTGATCGCTTCTTCCATCTTGACGTTGATGATGTTTAAGATTCCGTCCGCGGCTTCCAGGCGATTCAAGTTGAGCGGCCTGGCGATTTTCTCTTCGAGTATTGCTTCCGCTTTGGCCTTGTCGAGTTTCATCCTGCCGCCGAGAAAATGATCCGGGTCAAGAACACCGGTGACAATGTTGGCATCGGTCACGGTGATCTCTTCGCCGCCGCGATTGTAGGAAACCGGTCCGGGATCGGCGCCGGCGCTGTGCGGCCCCACCTGAAGCCCGCCCACGGCATCGATGCGTGCGATGGTGCCGCCGCCCGCGCTCACGGTATGGATGTCGAGCATCGGCAGGCTGATGGGGCGCTGGTTGATTTTTCCTTGTGTGGTGATGACCGGATGCCCCTGATGAATCAGCGCAACGTCGCAACTGGTGCCGCCCATATCGAAGGTGATGATGTTGTTGACGCCGATCCGCTCGCAGGTGCCCATGGAGGCGATCACTCCTCCTGCGGGACCGGAAAGAACCGTGGCCACCGGTTTTTTGGTCGACCCTTCGAAGGTCGAAACGCCCCCGTTGGACTGCATGATATAGAGCTTGGGAGTTGTCACGCCCATCTCTTTCAGACGATCTTCAAGCCGGCTGAGATAATTGGCCATCACCGGCGCGATGTAAGCGTTGATGACCGTGGTGCTCATCCGGTAGAACTCGCGGATCTGTGGGAGCACTTCGCAGGAGAGGGAGAGCGTCGCCTCTGGGAATTCTGCGGCAAAGATCTCTTTGATTTTGAGCTCGTGGTCGGGATTCAAGAAGGAGAACAAAAAACAGACGGCGACGGACTGGACACCTTTTTTTTTGAGTCGCTTCACGGCTTCGCGGGATGCTTCTATCTCGATCGGCTTTAGCGCGTTGCCGCGGAAGTCGACGCGTTCCGGAATCTCTTCGGTGAGATAGGGCGGGGCGAGCAATCGCGGCTTCTCAAAGAAAAGATCGTAGGTTGCTGGGCCGTAACCGCGGGTCTGTTCCATCACCTCGTAAATGCCACGGAAGCCCTGGGTCACCAGTAAACCCGTTTTTGCCCCTTTTTCTTCCAAAAGCGCGTTGGTTCCTACCGTTGTGCCGTGACAGAAAAAAGAAATGTCTCGCGCCGCCACGCCCTGATCGACGAGTTCCTTGACGCCGTTTAACACCGCTTGAAAAGGTTCCTTCGGAGTCGAAGGAACTTTCGTGATGCTGACCGCGCCGGTATCTTCGTTGAAAAAGACAAAATCGGAAAAGGTTCCACCAGTGTCGACGGTAACGCGGTACTTCGCCATAGGTGTTTCGTCTATCATCAAACCGGCGGCTCTTCAATCAGACTTCGCTCGTCGTAGAGATGCTTCGCTTCGCTCCGCATGACACCCACGCGCTGTCATCCTGAACGCAGTGAAGGATCTCTGACCCTTGTGTCATTTTTTTCTTGACAGCTTCGCGTTGAGCGAATACTTCCGTTGAATCATGGCGGACCGATTGAAGAGCGGAAGTCTGATGTCGGGTTTGCTCGACCGGATCGAGCGCTGGGGCAACAAGCTTCCGCACCCCTTCAATCTCTTTCTGCTCTTCTCGCTCGCTGTTCTGATTCTTTCCTGGATCGCTCATGCTTTGGGCGTTTCGGTTACGCACCCGGTGACCGGGAAACCGATCGTCGCAGTCAATCTCCTCGACCGCCAGGGCTTCCAGAATATCGTCACCAAAGCCGTCACTAACTTTACCGGCTTCGCGCCGCTGGGAACCGTTCTCGTCGCGATGATCGGAGTGGGGATCGCCGAGCGCAGCGGTCTTTTCGCGGCGGCGCTCAAGGGATTCGTGCGCAGCGTGCCCGCCTGGTTGATCACAGCCGCTCTCGTCTTTGCCGGCGTCAACGCCAGCCTCGCGGTGGATGCGGGATATGTGATCCTCGTGCCTTTGGGTGCCGTTCTCTTCGCTCAAGTCGGTCGCCATCCGATCGCCGGACTGGCGGCGGCCTTTGCCGGAGTGTCCGGCGGCTTCAGCGCGAATCTTTTTCTGACTCCGCTGGACCCCCTTCTGGCGGGGCTGACTCAGGAGGCCGCTCGGCTTTACGACAAGAACTACGTCGTTCCGGCCACGGCCAATTACTATTTTATGATTGGCTCGACTTTTTTGCTGACGCTTATCGGCGTTGCGGTAAACAACTGGATCGTGGAGCCCAGACTAGGTCGCTATCAAGCGCAACGCGACGGCGGAGCAGATCTTTTACTCGCGGACGAACGAAGGGGTTTGATCGCCGCTGGCTTTACAGTGATTGTTGAAATCATCGGTTTGCTGTTTTTGACCCTTCCTCATAACGCCTTGCTGCGCGACGCGAAGGGAACCCTCGAACCATTTTTTCAGGGGATGGTCGTTTTGATGTCCGTGGGCTTCTTGCTTCCAGGTATCGCCTATGGGATCGCGGCTCGGACGATCGAGAGTAACCGCGACGTCGGCCGGATGATCGAGGAGACGCTCGGAACGATGGGCAGCTATATCGCTCTCGCCTTCGCTGCTAGCCAGTTCGTTGCTTACTTCGGCTGGTCGAACCTGGGTTTGATTCTTGCTGTCAGTGGCGCCGATCTGCTGCGTGCATCGGGACTTTCCGGCATTCCGCTCATCGTGTTGTTTGTCTTCGTTTGCGCGGCCATCGATTTATTTGTCGCCAGCGCCTCGGCGAAGTGGGCCGTGGTCGGGCCCGTCTTCGTGCCGATGCTCATGATCATGGGTTATTCGCCCGAGGTGACCCAAGCGGCATACCGGATCGGCGATTCTTTTACTAACATTATCACACCGCTCATGCCTTACATGCCGCTGATCATCGCGTTCGCTCAAAAATACGAGCCTCGAATCGGCCTTGGAACGTTGTTGACCCTGATGCTTCCCTATTCGGTGGCGTTTGCCATCAGTTGGACACTCCTGCTCGCGCTCTGGCTTCTTTTGGGTATTCCACTGGGTCCTGGCTCCGGCATGTTCTATCCGCCAGCGTAAGT